>Ga0299906_10000180_pt1 | contig 64612 bp, 56 predicted proteins | sample RVTome_14_FD_200259 | JGI IMG/M metagenome (GOLD analysis project Ga0299906, IMG submission 200259) | Soil microbial communities from uranium-contaminated site in the Upper Colorado River Basin, Wyoming, United States - RVT145D125 (version 2) ...
CTGCCACGGATCGCGTGAATCGGCAGGCGGAGCCTGCCCTACACGGAGCTCCGCTTGTTGCGCAGAGCAAGGATATCACCGTTCGCGAGCGCAGCGAGCTAAGTTCGCAGGGTCTGCAATGCACTTGTTGAGAACAGGGGACGTGCCCACGAGCGGCCGATTCGAGATGACCTCATCTCATATCGCGAGCTCTCTCCTCAGCCGCCCTCCGCCGTAGGGGCGGACCCCACCCCCGTGTCCGCCCAGGACGCTTGAGCGTCCTTCCCGGAACCACGGCTGAAGCCGTCCAAATCCTCCCTTGAAAAAGGGGGGACCGAGGGGGGATTTCCGCGAATCCGCCAAGAAAAAGGCCCCGGGCGCCGTGGACGCCCGGGGCGAGGGGAAGGCGGAGAAAGCGATCAGACGGAGAACGCGATCAGGTCGCGGACGCCCGTCCGCGGGAGGTGAGGAAGACGGGGAGGGTCGGTTCCTCTCCGGTGTCGTCCTCGGGCTCGTCGGGGAAGGGCTCGGCCGGCGCCGGAACGTCGGGGGCCGGCTCGGCCGGGGCGGTCTCTTCTGGGGTCGTGTCGTCGGGGCCCGTCGCCGGCGGGTTGGTCCCCGGCGGCCGGCCCGGACTGCTGGTGGCGGGCCGCAGGCGCTCGGCCAGCTCGGTCTCTCCGGCGAGCTGGTAGTAGCCTTCCACGATCCTGGCGGTCCACACGGTGATGGTGCGGTGCTCGTCCATGCGCCGCTGCTTCTCCTTGCGCGAGGCCTGGGCCACGCGCCGGGAGCGCTCGAATTCGGCTTGCTTGACGCGCAGCTTGTCGGTCATGGTCTCGAGCCCGGCGGCCATGGCCGCCGTGTCCACGGTGACGCCCGCGATGGCGCCCTGGATCAGCTTCACGTTGGGGGACTTCAGGCGGGGCAGGGCGAGGTCGACCTGGCGCACGAGCTTCTTGGCCGTGCGCCCGGTGGGTCCTTCGAAGGCGGCGAGCACGAAGGCCTTGCCCTCGCCGTGGAGATCGTCGATGACGCGGCGCATGGTGGAGAACGTCTGGTAGACGCTTTCGGTGAGGTCGTCGCGCTCCTCGCGCAGCTCGATGACCTTGCCGAGCTCATGGACGTGGACCCGGTCGGCGTCGTTGAGGGACGTTGCCGAGGTGTTGAGGCCGTCCCTCAAGTCGAGCAGGTTCCCCAGGTAGTCGGGCGGGGTGGCCGCCTCGAGCTGGGGGGTGGTGGAGTCGGGCGACGCGGCCTTGGCCGTCCACTTCTCTTCGAGACGGGTGGCGACCTCCGCGCCGTGGATCTCGATCGAGCTGACGATTTCGTCGGAGATCGTCAGCAGACCGAAGGCTTCTCTGCTTTGTCGTTGCATGGCGGATTTCCTTTGGGTATTTCGTGGTTCGGTGTTCGTTGGCGCTCCGGCGTCGGCCGCCGCCGGGGGCGCCGGCTTCGACTGACGGGCAGGATAAAGGCGGGTCTACACGGGCTGTTTGGCGAATCCGTAGGAAAGTGACTTTCGGGTTGGCGAAAACTCCTGGGCGGGGGCGCTAACTCTGAGCCCCCCTTTAAGAAAGGGGGGTTGGGGGGATTTGGCCGACGAAGTCGGCCTTCTCACGCGCGGCCGGAGGGTTTCCGGCCGCGCCTCTAGGCGGGCGGCTGCGGGTAGAGCGTCTCGAAGTAGTCGAGGAGCTCGCGGGCTTCCTCCAGGGAAAGCTCCTGACGGCGGAAACGCCGCCAGAAATACCACGAGAAGACGTGGCGGGGGATCGAGCCGGCTCGCTTTTCGGCCGCCGTGGTGCGCTCGCGGAAGTGGGTGGGGCTCATGCGGCACCAGTTCCGGAAGAGGTTGGCGAACGAGGCCATGTCGACCCAGCCGACGAAGACCACGATGTCGCCCACCCGCCATGAGGTGTTTCGCAGCAGCCATGCCGCCACTTCGAGCCGGCCCTCCTGGATGAGGCGCCAGGGCGTGATGTCGAGCGCGGCCTTGAAGGCGCTTCTGGGCCAGTTGCTCAAGCCGGCTCCCACGTCTTTCAAGAGTTTTTCCACGGAGTATTCCGGCTCGATGAGGTGGGCGCGGATCTGGGCCATGATGGACCGGCAGGAGCGCGACAGGCGTTTTTCCAGGCGCAGGAGGGTGTCGAGGGTAGGCTGAACGGCCTGCTCGAGCACTCGTTCGACGTCGAACATGAGCGTCTCCTAGTCAGAGGGTGGGTGGTGGTCGAGCGCGGGGTAGAGCTCGCGGATCTTTCGGATCATGGCGGCGCCGCGCTGAGGGCTTTCGTCCCAGGCCGCGGCTTTGCGCCAATCCCGGTCCGCCCAGTCGGTCGTCTGGTCGGCCGGCGGCCCGGGGTCTGGCTGGTCGTCAGAGCGCATGGTGGTGGGCGCTTCGCCCGTGCGCCACTTGAACCATTTGGTGAAGAGCTCCGGGTCGTCGAAGCCGAGCCCGGCCGCGATCTCCAGGATCGGGAGGGTGGACTCGCGCACCAGCTCCAGGGCGGTCTCCAGGACCTGCCGGTCGCGGTAGGCTCCCGGAGTGATGCCGAGGGCTACCCGGAATCTCCGCCACGCGGCCGGTTCCACCGCTGCCTCGGCCTTCCAGCCGGGTGTGAAGAGGTTGGCCGCGATGGCCGCGAGCACGGGCCCGAGGCTTTCCGGGTAGCGTTGCCGGTCGTGGTCGATTCGTTGGCGCGCCCGGTCCTTGGCCGCGGCCAGCGGGTGCGGGCCGCCGCCGGGACCATCGGGCGTCCGTTCGGGTATGACGAGGGGTTTTTTCATGCGCGTGAGATTAGGCATCAGGCGTTGGGGTGTGAAGGGCCATTCGGTGGAACTCTCGAGATCGGAAGAACTGGGCAAAAGGGCCGCCCCCGGTCCGATCGTCCTCCCGGACGGCCGGGCCGGAGGCGGCGAAACAGTCAGTTGACTTTCATCGCTGCTCGATTACTCGATCGCTCAGTTCTCGAGCTCGTCGAGGTCGTCGCCGTCGAGGTCGTCGTCATCGAAGTCGAGGAGCTCGTCATCGAAGTCGAGGAGCTCGTCATCGATGCCGTCGTGATCGAAGGTGGTCCCGCGCACTTCCTCGATGGCGGCGTCGATCATGCCGGCGTACTCGTAAACCGCGTGGGTCAGGTAGTCGGCGCTCACGGGCTTGACGGTGATGGAGAGGGAGCGGCTGAAGAGGTTCTGGGTCACGCGGATCTCGTCGCTCTCGCCCGCCAGCTTGTCGGCGTAGATCAGGAAGAGGCCGGCTTCGAGGACTTCCTCGAATTCGAGCGACCGGGTGAGCGTGGGGGGTCTTTCGATCCAGGGGCCGCCGTCGTCGATCGGCGGTCCGAACTGGATGCGGTCGGGTTTCATGTTCCAGATCATGGTTTCGTCTCCTGTGGGATTCGTGGTTCGGGTTTTCGCTCGCGAGCACGGGCCATTGTGGGGACGGTGGAAAGGACCCGTTTGGCGAATCCGTAGGAAAGAAACCTTCGGGTAGGCGAAAACTCCTGGGCAGACCCGGGCCTTCGTCCCGCGGGTGCGGGCCTCCCCTCCCTCGCGCGGGCTCGTTGTCAGGGAGAGGCGTAGATCCGGAGCTCGGATCCCACGCGGTCGGCCATGACCATGGCCGTTTCGATGTCGGGATGGCGCAGGATCAGGTAGCCGTCGGAGATCAGCGTCTGCTTCCAGTTGCGGCGCGGCGCGCCGATCGGCGACAGGTTCACGCAGGTGACCCACTGGCCGAAGTCGCGCAGCAGGCGCTCGAGCCCCTCGATGCGGCGGATGCGGCCCTGGCCCTGGGCGCGCTTGAAGATGACGGCGGCGTTGTACTTGCGCTCCACCTTCTGGCTCAGCTTGCGGTGGCACACGGCCTCGGCCCAGCCGCTGAAGACGTCGACGTCGCAGCCGTAGTTCATGAGCTCGGTCGAGCGCGCGCCGGGCGGCCGGGCCGCGATCTCGCCGAAGACGGCTTCGCCGTCGGGCTTGATGAACCACTCCATGTGGGTGAAGCCGGTGCGGAAGCCGAGCGAGCGCAACACCTGGCGCCCCATCTCGCGGCCGCCGGCCAGGTAGTCGGAGTCGACGTCGCGCAGCGTCATCGTCTGCGGGCTGACCCACTCGTTGTTGCGCCCGATGAGCACCTTGGGGCGGTACCAGGCGAGGTTGTAGTAGAGGATCTCGCCGCCGGCGCAGATGGTGTCGAAGGTGTACTCCTCGCCCTCGATGAACTCCTCGACGCTGACCTCGGGCACGTGGCCGACGAGCGGGATCACCCGCTCGAGCTCGGCCTCGCTGTCGACCCGGTGGGTGTCGGCGGAGCCGGCGCCGGCGATCGGCTTGACGCAGATCGGATAGCCGATCGCCTCGGCCGCTTCGCGCACCTCGTCCACGGTGGCGGCGCGGCGGTGGCGCGGCGTGCGGATGCCGGCGGCGTCGAGCGCTTCCTTCATGCGTTCCTTGTCGCGGAACGGCACGGTCTCGGCGAGGGTCATGCCGGGCAGGCCGAGCTCCTCGCGCAGCCGCGCGGCGAGCAGCATCCCGGGCTCCCAGAGACACTCGGCGCGGTCGAGCGGCCGCCGCGCCGTCCATCGCCGCACCTGGTCGACGACCGCCTCCTCGTCCCACAGGTTGCGCACCTGGAGGTAGTCGGAGAGCGCGGCGCGGGCGACGTCGGGCAGGGCGCCGGGCGGCTGGTCGCCGATGCCGAAGACCTTGGCGCCGACCCGTGCCAGGCCGCGGGTGAAGTACGGCATCTCCGCCGGAAAGCCGGGAGAGAACATCAGCACGTTCATGGACGGGGAGCTTACTACGCGGGGGCGCCTGGACGTCCGCCGCGCCCCGGGTTAGACTCGCCGCCTCGACAGGGCGAAGCGACGGCCTTTCCCGCAGCCCTGCGGCCCCCCATCATCCGAGGAGAAGACGGTGAACGTGTTTCACGAGCTGGGGTGGCGAGGACTGGTCTACGGCGCGTCGGAGGGCGTCGAGCAATACCTCGCCGAGAACCGGGCGACGCTCTACATCGGCTTCGATCCGACGGCGGCCAGCCTGCACGTGGGCTCGCTGCTGCCGATCATGAGCCTCGCCCGCATGCAGCGCGCCGGCCACCGCCCGATCGCGCTGGTAGGCGGCGGCACCGGCCTCATCGGCGATCCCAGCGGCAAGACCCAGGAGCGCCAGCTCCTCTCCGCCGAGCAGGTGGAGGAGAACTGCCGCGGCATCCGCGAGCAGCTCGCCCGCTTCCTCGACTTCGAGAGCAAGACCAGCCCGGCGCGGCTGCTCAACAACGCCGAGTGGCTGACCTCGATCTCGCTGGTGGAGTTCCTGCGCGAGATCGGCAAGTACTTCACCGTGAACTACATGCTGGCCAAGGAGTCGGTCAGGAGCCGCCTCGCGCAGGAAGACGGCATCTCCTACACCGAGTTTTCCTACCTGCTGCTCCAGAGCTACGACTTCCTGGTGCTGCACGACCGCTACGGCTGCACGCTGCAGATGGGCGGCAGCGACCAGTGGGGCAACATCACCGCCGGCGCCGAGCTCATCCGCCGCCTGCGCCAGGGCCGGGCCTACGGCCTGGTCTGCCCGCTGGTCACCACCGCCGGCGGCGTCAAGTTCGGCAAGACCGAGGCCGGCGCCGTGTGGCTCGACGCCGCCCTGACCTCGCCCTACCGCTTCTACCAGTTCTGGCTCAACACCGCCGACGACGACGTGGCCCGCTACCTCAAGTACTTCACCTGGCTCGGCGAGGACGAGATCATGGAGCTCGAGGCGGCCCAGCGCGCCGCGCCCTCCGAGCGGCCGGCCCAGCGCCGGCTGGCGCGCGAGGTGACGGCCCTGGTCCACGGCGAGACGGCGGCCGAGCGGGCGGTGCGTTCGTCCGCGGTGCTTTTCGGCGGCCAGATCGACGACCTCGGCGCCGCCGACGTCCTCGAGATCTTCGACGACGTCCCGTCGAGCCGGCTCGCCGGCGGACGCCTGTCAGGGGAGGGCGCGGCCCTCGTGGACCTCATGGTGGAGTCGGGCCTGGCGGCGTCGAAAGGCGCGGCCCGGCGCCTGATCCGCGACGGCGGCGCCTACGTGAACAACCGCCGCGCCGCCGACGAGCGCCTCCGGCTGCGCGGCGGCGACCTCGTGGACGGCCGCCTGCTGATCCTGCGCAAGGGGCAGAAGTCGTACCACCTGCTGACGGTCGGGGACGATGCCGATGCACGCGAGCCGCGGTAGGCCGCGGCTCGAAGCCGAGCTGCGGCAGGCCCTTCCGCTTCTCGGCTACGCCCGCCGGCGCGTGCGCTTCCTCCTGGGAAGCGACGAGGACATCGACCACGAGACCCGGGTGGCGCTGGTGCCGCGGCACGTGGAGGCGCTCGGCGAGGCGCTCGGCGAGGCGGGCCTCGAGCTCGAGGTCCTGGTGGCCAGCGGCGCCGGCGACCGCGCCGGCTTCCGCGACGCGGAGTACGCCGCCGCCGGCGCGCGCGTCGTCGGCCGCGACGAGATCGCCTGCCTCGGGCCGGTCGACGTGCTGCACGCCTTGAAGGAGCCCACGGCCTGCGAGAGCGAGGTGCCGGGTCCGCTGCTGCGCATCGGCGCGCTCCACCTGGCGAGCTACCCGCCGGGCCTGTGCCGGATGCTCGCCCGCCGCAACTTCGCCGCCATCTTCGACGGCGGCACCGTGGGCAGTTGCTCCTACCTCCTCGACGGCGGCGACCGCACCCCGATCGTCGCCTCGATGTCGCGCTTCGCCGGCTCGGTGGCCGGCCGCAAGCTGGTCGAGGGGCTGACGGAGAAAGGCCTCGGCGCGGGCAAGGTGGTGGTGGTGGGCGGCGGCGTGGCCGGTCTCGCCGCCATCGGCGAGATCGGCCCCAAGACCGCCAAGCTGGTGGTGATCGAGCGCTACCCGCCGACCCGCGAGCGCCTGCCCGGGCTGCTGCGCGCCCACGGCTTCCGCGATTTCGAGATCGTGCCCGACCTGACCGACGAGGCCCTGCGCGACGCCGTGGGCGTGATCTTCGCCCACCGCTCGGGGGCCAAGGCGGCCGAGAAGGTCTGCACCTTCGACCAGATCCGCCTGATGCGGACCGGCGCCGCGGTGGTCGACATCGCCATCGACCAGGGCGGCAGCATCCGCCACGACGGCTATTGCGAGGACGACAACGCGGCCGCCAGCCGCGACAAGTATCGCGCCCTGCTCCGCGACTACTACTACTTCTCGGAGACCAACATGCCGCGGGCGGTGCCGCGCGAGGCGTCCGAGGTCCACGGCGACGCCTCCTGGGTCTACGTGGCCTCGCTCCTCGCCCTGACGGCGCTCCACGGCGGCCCGTGCGAGGCCACGCGGGAGATCTTGCGCCACCAGGTGCGTGCCCTCGGCCCGGCGGACGGCGTCGGCGGGCGCGACCTGGTCGGCTGCCTGGTGCAGGACCTGCGCAACGGCCTGCAGATCGCCGCCGGCGAGGCCGGCGTGCGCATCGAGGACCCGGAAGTGCGCAACAACGACATCCTCGCCCACTGGGTCCACGCCTGCGCCCAGGGTTGAGAGATCTCTGCCGGAGGCTCACCGAGCGTCGGCGGGGCGGCCCCAGCCCCAGGTCGAGATCGGCCTGCTCTAAGATACCCCGGATGAACGTGAGCGAGGCTGCCCTTTCGCCGGCGGTGGCGCCGACCGCGGCGCAAGCGGGCTGGCGGCGCTTCTGCCAGGCGATGACGGCCATCTTCTACCGCCGCCGCGAGACCTGCGGCGTCGAGAACCTGCCGCCGCGGGGGCCGGTGATCCTCTGCGCCAACCACGTCAACGCCCTGGCGGACGCCGTGGTGGTGCAGGCGAGCTGTCCGCGGCCGATCCATCCGCTGGCGCGCAGCGGGCTGTTCCGCAACCCGCTGCTGCGGCCGCTGCTGGGCCTGATCCAGGCGGTGCCGATCTACCGCCGGCGGCCGGGCCAGGACGCCGCCGCGGCGGCGAACGAGGACTCGTTCCGGCGCTGCCACGAATACCTGGACGCCGGACGGGCGATCCTGATCTTCCCGGAGGGGCAGAGCCATTCCGATCCCATGTTGCGGCCGCTCAAGACCGGCGCGGCGCGGCTCGCCCTCGGTTTTCACGAGCGCCGCGGCGTGCTGCCGGCGGTGGTGCCCGTGGGCCTGACGTTCCCCCAGAAGGGGCGCTTCCGCAGCGAGCTGCTGGTGCAATACGGAAAGCCCGTCGAGCTCGAGACCGGCGGGGACGATCGCGAGGCGGCCGTGCGGCGCGCCACCGACGCGATCCTCGAGGGCCTGCGCCGGGTCACCTTGAACGTCGAGTCCTGGCAGGACCTCGAGCTGATGCGCCTGCTGCAGCGGTTCTTCCTGCTGCGCGGCGGCCGCCACGAAGGAGCCCGCGGCTCCCGGCCGGGGCGCAAGCTCAGCGAGCGCTTCCAGTCGCTGCAGCGCCTGATCGAGGCCCATCGCTGGCTGCGCCTGACCCGTCCGGACGAGGTGAGCGTCTTCCGCGAGAAGCTGCGGCGCTTCGAGCGGCTGTGCCGCCGCTACGGCGTCGACGACTACCACCTCCACCTTCGCTACCGTCCCGCCCTGGTGGCGCGGTTCGTGTCGCGTTCGCTCGTCTTCGCGCTCTTCGTCTTCCCGCTGGCGCTCTGGGGCCTCCTGTGGTCGTCCGTGCCCTATCTCGCCACCCGCTGGATGACGCGGCTGACGGCGTGGGGACGCGACCAGTACGACACCGCCGGCATGCTCTTCGGGCTGGCGTTCTTCTTCCTCTTCTGGGGCGTCCAGACGTTCGCCGCCTGGTGGCTCTGGGGGCTGCGGACGGCGGCGCTCTACGGCGCCAGCCTGCCGCTGACGGCGGCGGTGGCGCTGGTGGTGGCCAAGGAGCGCAAGCGGATCACCGAGAACGTGCGCGTCTTCTTCCTCTTCGTCCGCCGGCGCCAGGTGCGGGAGTACCTGCGCCTCAAGCGCCAGGAGCTGGAGATCGAGGTGGCGCACATGGTGCGCCTGGCGCGCCAGGGCGCCTGAGGACGGCCATGCGGCTCACCACCGTCGTCCGCGCCGGCACCCTGGCCGCCATGGCCGCCTCCCTCGTCCTCGGCTTCTTCTGGCCCGGCTTCTTCACCGCGGCGCGGACGACCCTCTTGTGGCTGATCCCGGCCTGGATCGCGGTGCTCTTCCTCGTCCAGACGCTGACGACCCCCAACGCGTCCGGGACGACGCCGCTCGAGGCGGGGTGGAACCGGCTGCGCGGACGCACCTGGACCTGCCCGCGCTGCGGCCGCCGGCACCTTCTCCACGTGCCGCTGTGCGGCGAGTGCGGCGAGCTGCGCCCCCTGGACGCTCAGCGCGGCTGAAGCGCCCTCGCCGTCTCGAGGTGGCGGCGCGCGCGCTCGGTCTCGCCCCGCTGGCCGAGCAGGTCGGCGAGACCGAGATGGGCGGCGGCGTATCGCGGGTCGAGCTCAACCGCCTGCTCCAGGTGGCGGATCGCTTCGTCGCGGCGGCCCGCGGCGTCGAGGATGGCGGCCATCCCGTGGTGGAACCGCGGATCCTCGGGCGCCAGCTCGAGGGCCCGACCCATCGACTCCACGGCCTCGTCGAGCCGGCCGCTGTCGCGCAGCGCGGCGGCGAGCCCGGCGTGGGCTTCGACCCGCGTCGGCTCGATGGCGAGCGCGGCGCGGTAGGGGGCCATCGCCTCCTCCGGGCGGCCCGCCTCGCGCAGGCCCTCGGCCAGGTTGACGAACGCCACCACGTTGGGAGAGGTGACCGCGAGGGCGTGGCGGAAGAGCGTCACCGAGTCTTGCCAGACCGTCACCTGGCCCCGCGCCAGCCCGGCCAGGACGAGCACCGCCAGGGCAGCGGCCGCGGCCGGCAGGCGCCGGCCGGCGGCGGAGGCGCCGGCGAGGTCGGCCAGCCCCCACGTCAGGGCGATGACCACGCCGACGCCCGGCAGGTAGGTGAAGCGGTCGGCCATGGCCTGGTTGCCGACCTGGGTGAGACCGATCACCGGCACCAGGGTGCCGACGTACCACAGCCAGCCCACCGTGAGGTAGGGGGCGCGGCGCCAGGCCGCGGCCGCGAGCGCGGTCGCGGCCACCACCACGGCGGCGGCGGCGACCGCCTTCCAGGCGGGGATCGGGGCGTGGGGGTAGAAGACGGCGAGGTCGCGCGGGGCGAGGATCTTGCCGACATAGGCCACGTAGGAGACGGCGGCGTTGGCCAGCCGGTGCGGCCAGTCGAGGAGCTCGACCGTCGCCAGGGCCGCGCCCTGCGCCTTGACGGTGACGTAGGCGAAGACGGCCGAGAGCGCGAAGAGCGGCGCCTTCTCGAGCGCCAGGGGGCCGAGGGAGCGCGCCGCCGCCCGCCACGAGGTCCGCGGCAGGCGCGCCAGCGGCCACAGGTCGAGCAGCAGCAGCACGCACGGCAGGGTCACCGCCATGGGCTTGGCCATGAGGGCGCAGGCGGCGGCCGCGCAGAGCGCCAGGTAGCGCCCCCACCCGGGCCGGCGCACGTAGGCGGCGTAGGCGACGAGCGCCAGGAAGAAGAAGAGGCCGCACAGCACGTCCTTGCGCTCGGCGATCCAGACCACCGATTCGACCCGCAGCGGATGGACGGCGAAGACCGCCGCCACGAAAGCGCTCCGCCCCAGGGCGCCGGTCATGCGGCGCAGCGCCGCGAAGAGCAGCGTTGCGGCGCCGATGTGGAGCAGCAGGCTCGTCAGGTGGTGGCCGCGGGGGCGCAGGCCGAAGAGCTCGCAGTCGAGCATGTGGGAGAGGAAGGTCAGCGGATGGTAGTTGCTGGCATGGAAGCTGGTGAAGGCCCAGCGCACGCCGGCGGCCGTGACGCCGCCGCGCACGTGCGGGTTGGCGGTGACGTAGGCCGGGTCGTCGTAGTTGACGAATCCGTAGTCGAGGGCGCCCTGGAAGGTGAGCAGGCCCAGCAGGGCGAGGCCGAGGACCACGAAGAGCGGACGCCGGTAGGGCCGCGCCCCCTCGTCCGCAGGGGAATCGGGAACGGCCGCCGGGCCTCCGGGCAGCATCTCACTCGGCGACGAGCTGCAGCAGGTCGAAGGAGGTGACGATGCCGCGGAGCTGGTCGCCGTCGGTGACCAGCAGCCGGTGGACGCCGAGCTCGAGCATCTTGCGGGCACAGGAGCGCACGCCCGTGTCCTCGGTCACGGTGTGGATCTGACGCGACATGAAGTCGCCCACCGTGACCTCGGTGTCCACGACGCGCAGCCGCTGCAGCTCCTCCGGATTGAAGTGGTCCTCCCACTCGCGCACGAAGTAGCTCGGGTCGGAGCGGTCGGGCGCCGCGTTGCGGGAGCCTGCCAGGGAGTGCACGAGGTTCTTGAGCGACACCACCCCGACGAGGCGGCCGCCGTCGTCGACGACCGGCGCTCCCGAGACCTCGTTGTCCTCGAAGAACGCCGCCAGGTCCTCGACGGTCATTCCCTCCGGCACGGAGAGCACGTCGGCGTTCATCACGTCTTTGACGGTCTTGTTCAGCATCGGCTTGTCCCGTTGATGTCGTCCCCAGCTCAGGATATCGGACGCGTCGCCGCCGGATCGCCGTCTATCCGGGTAGGTGCGGGCCGGTCAGTTGGGGGGGATTTGTTCCACTTCGACCAGTAGAGGCCCAGGTCGTGCATGAGGTCGGAGAACCTCTGGAAGTCGATCGGCTTGACGAGGTAGCTGTTGGCGCGCAGGTCGTAGGCGCGCGCCACGTCGGCCTCGGCTTCCGAGGTCGTGAGGATGACCACCGGCAGGCGGTGGAGCTCGTCGCTGGACTTGATCTGGCGCAGGACCTCGAGGCCGTCGATCTTGGGCATCCTGAGGTCGAGCAGCACGAGGTCGGGACGCGGGCTCGAGCGCGGATCGCTGTAGGCGCCCCGGCGCTGGAGGTAGCTCAAGGCCTCTTCGCCGTCATGGACGTGGGTGATCCGCACCTGGATCCCGTGCTCCTCGAGGCTGCGGACCACGAGCGTTGCATGGGCCGAATTGTCTTCGGCGAAAAGGACCCGCAGAGGACCGGCTACCATGGTCGCGCTCCTTTCGCGTCGCCGGAATCGTCGATCGCGGGAAGAGCGAAGCGTGGCGGATCCGCCCCCCCCAGCGAAAACGCGGGGATTATACACGAAATCACGTCCCGACGCCGTGCGTCTCGGGGCTGCGCTTCAGGATCAGCCGGCGCCCGAAGGCCTGCTCGAAGAGCGCGGCGTGCTTCATGGCCTCCCACATCTCGACGACGGGCTCCTCGCGGGCCAGCAGCTCCAGGGTCGCCGTCTTGGGGCCGATCCACACCCGCACGTCGCGGACCTGGCCGGCGCGCGCCCGCTCCAGGTATTCGGCCAGCCGCAGGCACGCGGCCAGCCGCAGCAGGAGCCCCTTGTCGCCCGGCTCCACGAGCTCGCGCCACACCCCCAGGCTCGGCGAGCCCCGGCGGTGGTAGCGCACGAGCAACATGACGAGCACCTGCTCGCGGTGCGTGAAGCCGTTGAGCAGGTGGGTGGTCTCGACCAGGTAGGCGCCGTGCTTGTGGTGCTTGTGATACCCCACCGTCATGCCGATGTCGTGGAGCCAGGCGGCGGCGTCGAGCAGCTCGGCCGCCGCCGGAGGGAGCTGGTGGAGAGGCGCCAGGCCTTCGAAGATCCGGCGCGCCAGCCGCCGGACGTTGGCCGTGTGGGCCCGCGGCTGCGCATAGAGCTGAAAGAGGTTCTCGACGCTGAAGGCGCGCACGTCCGGGTGCAGGTGCGGCGGCGGCAGGAAGCGCTCCAGGAACGCCCCTTCGCGCACGCCGTAGCCCGAGATCCACAGACCCTCGCGCTCGGCGCGGGTCAGCAGCCAGCGATAGACCAGGGCGCCGGCGAGGATCACGTCGGCGCGGTCGGGATGGATGCCGCCGATCCGCCGCCGCTTGTCGAGCGGCAGGGCGAGGAGGTCGGCGGTGAGCGCGGCGAGGTCGGCCGTCTTCAGGAAGTACCCGTGGACGCGGCCCAGGGGATAGCCGCACCGCTTCTGGACGGCGCGCGTCAGGTTGCGGATGGTGCCGCCCATGGCCACCAGCGGCAGCGGCCGGCCGCGCATCGCGAGCGCCGGCTCGTCGAGCTCGGCGGCGAGAGCGGCCTCGAGAGCCGCGACCTCGGCGCGGCGCGGCGGATCGCTGGCCAGATGGGCCTCGGTGAGGCGCAGCGCGCCCAGCGGATAGGCCCGCCCGGCCACCCAGGAGCGCGCGCGCATCTCCGAGATCTGCGCGCTGCCGCCGCCGAGATCCATCACCCAGGCGTCCTCGACGGCGAAGGAATTGGCCACCGCACGCACCCCGAGCGCCGCTTCGGCCTCGCCGGAGAGCACCTCGACGCTCAACTCCAAGTGACGCGCCCGCTCGAAGAAGCGCTCGGCGTTGGCGGCGTCGCGCAGGGCGCTGGTGGCGATCACCCGCGGCCGATCGAGGGCCGTGGCGGCGGTGAAGTGGGCGTAGAGCGTGAGCGCCGCGACCGCGCGCTCGATGGCCTCCGGCTCCAGCGCGCTGCCCCGCCCCATGCCCTCGCCGAGGCGGACCGGCTCGCGGATCTCGTCGATCAGACGGAACCACAGGCCGGGCTCGTAGCCGAAGACCACCAGTCGGGCCGTGTTCGAGCCCAGGTCGACGATGCCGAGACGGCGCATGGCGGCGAAAGTCTACACGCGCCACGCAAAGGAGCCCACGAAAAAAGGCCCACCCTGCTCGGAGAGCAGGGCAGGCATCGGGACGCTGTAGAATGTGGCTCCGGTGCCTGCGACGGCGTTCGTCAGAGGTGCTCGAGCAAGAAGTCGTAGCGCCGCTGGCGCAAGAAGTCGCGATTTTCAATAAGCAAACCGCATGCCAGAATGCGAAGACCGGCCGAGTCGCCGAGAGGAGCCCGGGCGGTCGACCTTAAATGTTGACAACAATAGCCTTACTCGAAGCGCGCCAGGACGGGGACGGGCCTGACCCGGCGCTCGGCGCCCGACAAATTCTCAAAGTTGGGACTGGTGAATTCTCAACTTTGAGAATCAGATGTGAGAGAGTAAGGCTCCCGCGAGTCGCGGCGGTGCCCTCCGGCACCGCCGGGAGGAACCCAAAAGCCCATGGCCTACCGAGCTGTCGCCAAGTTCGACGATCAGACCATTCGCGCGATCCTTCACCCTGGGCGTAACCTCATCGGCTCCGATCCGAACTGCGAGGTCTGTCTGCCGAATCCCACCGTGTCGCGGCGCCACGCGGTGCTGACGGTCGACGGCGACCGCGTCGAGCTCGCCGACCTGGGCTCGACCAACGGCACCCTGGTGCGCTCGCGCCGTATCGACCGCGAAGAGGTGCAGCCGGACGACATCTTCGTGATCGGCCGGGTGCTGGTGGTCCTCGAGGAGGTTTCCGACGACGATCTCGAGATCGGAATCCGGGTCGGCGTCGATCCCAGCGGCAAGATCGTCGACCTCGACGCCCAGCAGGAACAGACCGACTCCTACTCGCCGCTCGACCGCTTCGCCCTCGATCACCTGCCCTGGCTCCTCGATCACCTCTTCCAGGAGCTCCCGGCGCAGGACCTGGCGCAGAGGGTCGGCTACGCGCTCTTCGAGACGATGCCGGTGGCGTCGGTCGAGATCGCCGAGGTGAGCACCAAGGACAAGGGCGTGCTCTTCACCGCCGATCGTCAGGCCGAGCTGGCCACGCTGCCGCACTGGACCGAAGCGTCGCGGGGGCGGTTGCAGGTCCGGGCGTGCTTCCACCACGCCCGCGCCGCCGAGCACTTCCAGCCGGTGGTCGACTCGGCGGCGTTGATCCTCGCCCTCGCCGAGCGCGGGCGCGCCGCGGAGGCGCCGGCCGCGCCGCCGAAGGCCGCGCCGCCTCCTCCCGAGCGGCCGCAGCCGCCCACCGTGGATCCCGAGGTGCGCCGGATCTACGACCAGGCCGAGCGGGTGGCCCGCGGCGACGTCGGGGTGCTGATCTACGGCGAGTCGGGCACCGGCAAGGAGGTGCTGGCCAACTTCATCCACACCGCCTCGCCGCGGACGGGCCGGCCGATGATGGCGATCAACTGCGCGTCGTTGCCGCGCGACCTGCTCGAGGCCGAGCTCTTCGGCGTCGAGCGCGGCGTGGCCACCGGGGTGGAAGCGCGGCCCGGCAAGTTCGAGTCGGCCGACGGCGGCACGCTGTTCCTCGACGAGATCGGCGACATGGCCCCGGAGACCCAGGCCAAGATCCTGCGCGTGCTCCAGGAGAAGGAGGTCTACCGCATCGGCGGCAACACGCCGCGGCCCGCCGAGGCGCGGATCATCGCGGCGACCAACCGGCCGCTGGCCAAGCTGATCGGCGAAGGCCGCTTCCGCAACGACCTCTACCACCGCATCGCCACCTGGGAGGTCGAGCTGCCGCCGCTGCGCCACCGCCGCGCCGACATCGCCAACCTGGCCGCCTACTTCCTCGCCCACGAGGCCAAGCGCCACGGCGTCAAGGCGCGCGGCATCTCGCGCGCCGCCCTGCGCGCGCTGCGGCGCTACAAGTGGCCCGGCAACATCCGGCAGCTCAGGAACGAGATCTCCCGCGCGGTGCTCTTCCTCGAGAACAAGGAGCTGCTCGACACCAAGCGGCTGAGCCCGGTGATCCACGGCGCCGACGACCAGTACGGCACCACGCTGGCCGATTACCTGGCCAACGTCGAGAAGGAGGAGCTCCTGACCGCCATCGACGCCTGCGGCGGCGACGCCCAGGCGGCCGCCGACCACCTCAAGATGAGCCGCTCGACCTTCTACCGCCGGCTCAAGGTCCTGGGCATCGAGACCAAGGTCCTCAAATAGAATAAGGCCCTCGGCGCGCACGTATGCCGTGCCGAGGCCCCCGCGCGGGACACACCCGAGATCCTCATGCCTTTCGGAGACTCACCATGGCGAACGCTCTCACCCTCGACGGGGTGACCAAACGATTCGGAAAAGTCACGGCGGTCGACCGTTTGTCGCTCGCCATTCCCCAGGGCTCGATCTACGGCTTCCTGGGGCAGAACGGAGCGGGCAAGACCACGACGCTGCGCATGGTCATGTCGATCCTCTACCCGGACGAAGGGACGATCCGCGTCCTCGGCGAGGGCAACGCCGAAGCGGTCAAGGACCGGCTGGGCTACCTGCCGGAAGAGAAAGGGCTCTACAAGAAGATGACGGCGGCCGAGATCCTGACCTACTTCGGCCGCCTCAAGGGACTGGGCGCGTCCGCCGCCAAGGGCCGCGCCCGCGAGCTTCTCCGCCGCTTCGGCCTCGAAGACTGGGCCGACGAGAAGTGCGAAGCCCTCTCCAAGGGCATGGGGCAGAAGGTCCAGATCCTCGGCACGCTCATCCACGATCCCGAGCTGGTGATCCTCGACGAGCCCTTCTCCGGCCTCGACCCGGTCAACGTCGACGTGATGCGCGACGTGATCCTGCAGATGAAGCGCGACTGCCGCACCGTGATCTTCTCGACCCACGTCATGGAGCAGGCCGAGAAGCTCTGCGACGCCATCTTCCTCATCCACCGCGGCCGCAAGCTGCTCGACGGGCCGCTCTCCGAGATCAGGGCGGCGGGCGACCACGGCATCCAGCTCGACTACGACGGCGACGGCCGCTTCCTCGCCGAGCTGCCCGGAGTCGAGCGCGTCAGCGACTCGGGCAAGCACGCCGAGATCTTCCTCGCCGCGGGCGCCGACCCCCAGGACGTCCTGGCGCGGCTGGTGGGGCGCCTGAGCGTGCGCCGCTTCGACTTGCGCGAGCCCTCGCTCCACGAGATCTTCGTCCACGCCGTCGGAGGTGAGAACCATGAATGACAAGACGATCCTGGTCGCCAGGCGCGAGCTCGTGGAGAACGTGCGCACCAAGAGCTTCTGGATCGGCATCTTCTTCTTCCCGATCCTGATCTCGGCGGCCATCGTCATCCCGATCCTCGTCGAGAAGAACAAGGAGGCGCGCCGCTACGCCGTGATCGACCGCTCCGGCTGGCTGCTCGCGGCCATCGAGCAGACCGAGGGCGCGAGCCTGGCGGCGAGCCGCTTCGTGCGCGAGGACGTCGGCGGCGACTCCGCGGCCGCGCTCGACCCCGAAGCCCTGCTCGAGGACCTCAACCGCCGCGTCGGCGACCAGGAGCTCTTCGCCTATTTCGTCATCGGCGAGGACCCGGTGGAGGGCGCGGGCGAGTTCAAGTACGTCTCGTCGAACCTCACCGACGACGGCCTCCTGCGCTGGTTCGAGGGCCTGGCCTCCGAGGTGGTGCGCGCGCGGCGCTTCGCCGCCAGCGACGTCGACGAGGAGGTGGCCGCCTGGGTCCAGAAGCCGCTCCGGTTCACCCCGCGCAAGGTGGTCAAGGGCGGCGCCGAGGAGGACGTCGAGACCCAGGACAAGGTGCGCCAATGGGCGCCGGCGGTCTTCGCCTACGTGCTGTGGTTCGCCGTCTTCATGATCTCCCAGGCGCTGCTGACCAACACCATCGAGGAGAAGGCCAACCGCATCATGGAGGTGCTGCTCTCGTCGGTCTCGCCGCTCCAGCTCATGGCGGGCAAGATCGCCGGCATCGCCGCCACCGGCCTCGCCATGCTCGGCTCCTGGGTGGTCTTCTTCTACCTGGCGACCAAGCTCATCCCGCGGGCGATGGGCGTCGAGCCGAGCTTCGACCTGAGCGTGATCGCGACCGATCCGGTCTTCATCGGCTCGTTCCTGGTCTACTTCCTGCTCGGCTACCTGCTGTTCGCGGCCCTGCTGGTGGGCGTGGGCTCGGTGTGCAACTCCCTCAAGGAAGCGCAGAACATGCAGATGCCGGTCACCCTGGTGCTGATGGTGCCGCTCTTCCTGCTGATGCCGGTGGCCCAGGACCCCAACGGCACGCTCGCCCGCGTCGCCTCCTACGTGCCGCCGTTCACCCCCTTCGTGATGATGAACCGCGCCGCCGGGCCGCCGACCACGTTCGAATACGTCGTCACCACGGCCCTGCTGGTGCTCTCGCTCGGCGCCGCGCTGTGGGCGGCGGCCAAGGTCTTCCGCATCGGCGTGCTGATGACCGGCAAGCCGCCACGGCTGGCGGAGATCCTCAAGTGGCTGCGCGCCCCGGTGGGGCAGGTGCCCGAGCGCCGGGAGTGAGGCTGCTCTGCCCGCGGGACCTTGGCGAGCTCTACCTCGCGCCGATCGACGGCTGGCTCGAGCTCTGGGGCTGGTGGCGCCAGGAATCGAGCTCGGCCAAGGCGACCTGGAGCGGACGCTCGAGGTTCGCGAGGCGACGCGTACGTCCTGTTTCTCCAGGATCTCGGCCTGCCGCGCGAAGAAACACGCGACCTTCTCGCGGGCGCCGGCTGCGAGCGCGAGCCGCGCCAGACCTTTTCCTCTTGCTCGAGCCGGATCCAGCGATCATTCCCGGCGTCGTACCAGTGGAGATCGCGGGCCGCCTCGTCGCCATGAAGTCCGTTCACGTCCGAATTTCTTTTATGGCGAGATCCGCGGAGGCGCGCCGGCGACCGGCCGCAGCTCCGCCAGCGGCCGCAGCTCCCCGCCGCGGACGACGTAGCGCAGCCGGCGCAGGTTGCCCACGTCGGCGGCCGGGTCGGCGTCGAGGACCAGGAGGTCGGCGACCTTGCCGGCCTCGACGGTGCCGATCTCGGCCTCCTTGCCCATGGCCCGCGCGCCGCCAAGGGTGGACGCCACCAGGACCTCGAGGGGCGTGAGGCCCGCGGCCTGCATCGCCTCCATCTCGGCGTAGACCGATGGACCGTGGAGGGTCAACGGATTGCCGGCGTCGGTGCCCATGGCGATCGGGATCCCCGCCCGGTGGACGCGCAGGAGGTTCTCGGCGCCGATCCGGTCGCGCTCGGCGTTGCGCTCGCGGCGCGCGGCGAGCCGCTCGGGCGTCAGCTCGCCGAGATCGAGCTCGGCGCCGAGGCCGGCGGTCCGCGCCAGCTTCCCGAGGGTCTCCGCGTCGACGCAGCCGTTGGGGTCGTCGACCGCCGGCGGCTCCCCTCTGATGGCGGCCTCGTACATGTCGAGGTAGCCCTTGCCGACGGTCAGGGTCGGGCAGTAGACGGTGCCGCCGGCGCGGGCGAGGTCGAGGAACTCGTCGTCCACCGGCGCGTCCCAGACGCTGTGGACGAGCAGGCGCGCGCCGGCCCGCAGCGCCACCTTGGCCTCGCGCAGCTCGGTGGCGTGGACGATCAGCGGCACCTCGCGCTCGCGGGCCGCGGCGCCGGCGGCGAGCACCGCGGCGTCGAGCTCTCCGGGATCGCGGTCGCGGGCGGCGATGAACCAGACCTTGACCGCGGCGGTGCCGTGGGCCGCCAGGTAGTCGACCCCGCGCGCCGCGGCCGCGGGGTCGGCGAGGTGGATGAACTGACGCTCGGCCGGCAGGTTGAGCCAGTGGTCGAGGGTGGAGAGCAGAGGGCCGGCCGCGGCGACGTGGGGAGCGCGGCCCTCGCGCGCGGCCCGCTCGGCCAGCCCCCAGGTCCAGGGATAGCCGCCGACGTCGAAGACCGCCGTGACCCCGGAGCAGAGGTGGGCGCGCCAGAAACGCTCGGGGTGGGCGCGCAGCGACGCCTGGACCTCCTCGTAGGGGTAGAGGGAGCGCACGTCGAGGCTGTCGGGACGGCCGTCGGCCCAGGCGGTCTGGGAGAAGTGGACGTGGGCGTCGACCAATCCCGGAGCGATCCACAGGCCGGCGAGGTCGACGCGCTCCACTTCCTCGGGCACCGGACAGTCGGCGCGGGCGCCGGCGCACTCGATCCGGCCGTCGCGGACGATCACCGCGGCGCCCTCGAGAGGCGGCGCGCCGGTGCCGTCGACCAGGGTGGCGCCGAGGAGCGCCAGCGGCGGCGGCGCGGTGCCGGGCGGGGCGGGGAAGGCGGTGGTGACCGCGATCCTCCAGCCGCCGGGAGTGTGGAGGAAGGTCCTTTCCGAGAGCCCGGTCTGCTCCTGATCGCCGTAGCGGACCCGATAGCGGTAGATGCCGTAGACCGTCCCCGGACGCACCGGCACCAGCCGCAGGTCGCGGGCGTCGAAATGGTCCGGCCAGCCCTCGCCGGCGCTCGCGGCGAGGCCCTCGAAGCCGAGGGCGACGCCGTCGGGACCGGTCCGCGCCAACCGCTCGGACTCGAGATAACAGGCCAGGTAGGCCTCGCGGTCGCGCCGGCGGATGGCGTCGAGGTTGGCCTCGAAGAGCGCCCGGGCGGCGGCGAGATCGGCCTCGACGTTGGCCGCGCCGTTCGCCGCGCCGTCGCCTGACGACGCCTGCGCGGCAGGCTCGGCGAAACAGAGCAGACAGACGCCGAGGAGCAGGACGGCGCGGGGACAGGAGCGGCGGGTGGTGCGGTTCGGCTCGGCGATCATCGATCCTCTCCCATGGCGGTCCGGGGTTCGGTTTTCGAGCTTAGTTGCTTTCGCTCGCATCCGCTACTGATCCCCCTGAGCTGGCATCTCGTCACCAGACGGCGAACCTGGGCCCTCCCGCCATAACCTCGCCGGCCGCCCGCCGTAGTACAGTCCCAGCAACGGCAATCCCGGCAGAAACGTCCACGAGGAGATCCCCAAGTGAAGAGCTCGATCCTACGTCTCGCAGTCCTGTCGATCATCTTGCCGGCCGCGGCTCTCGCCGTCACCGAGAGCTGGCCGACCTACCGAGGTCCGGAGGCCGCGTCGCTGCGCGCCCTGCCGGAGAGCTTCGGGCTCGTCGTCGAGTGGAAGCAGACGCTCGGCTCGGGCTATTCGAGCTTCGTGGCCGCCGACGACCGGGCGGTGACCATGTTCACCAGCGGCGAGGACGACGTGCTGGCGGCCTTCGACCTGGCCAGCGGCCGCGAGCTCTGGCGCCTGCGGCTGGCGGAGAAGTACGCCGGCCACACCGGCTCCGACGACGGCCCGGTGTCGACCCCGACCATCGACGGCGACCGGGTGTACGCCCTCGGCCCCCGCGGCCAGCTCGTGGCGGCGGCGCTCGCCGACGGCCGCGAGCTGTGGAGGACGCAGCTCGACGAGACGCGCTCGAGCGTGCCCTTCTACGGCTACACCACGGTGCCGGTCGTGGCCGGAGACGCCCTGGTGGTGCTGACCGGCGGCGAGGGCCACGCCCTGACCGCTTTCGACCGCGCCACCGGCGACGTCCTGTGGTCCCGCCACGACGACGCCGTCGCCTATCAGACGCCGGTGATCGCCCAGCTCGGCGGCCGACAGCAGCTCGTGGCGGTCACCAACCAGTGGACGCGCGGCCTCGACCCCAAGACCGGCGACGAGCTCTGGAGCTTCCGCCACACCGAAGGCGAGGACAGGAACGAGTCCGCGCACCCGACCCCGGCCGGCGAGGACCGGGTGCTGATCGACCTCGACGCCGAGGCCGTGATGCTGGAAGTGGCGGCCCAGGGCGGCCGCCTGGAGGCGGAGGAGCTCTGGCGCGGCCGGCCGTTCGCCAACACCTTCGCCCTGCCCGTCTATCGCGACGGCACCCTCTACGGCTTCACCGGCAACGTGCTGGTCGCCGTCGACGCGGCGACCGGCGACCTCCTCTGGCGCACCCGGGCGGTGGCCGGCCAGAACGTGAGCCTGGTCGGCGATCAACTGGTGGTGCTCGACAACGACGGCGCGGTGGTGGTCGCCGCCGCGAGCCGGGAGGGTTATCGCGAGCGCACGCGGGTGGCGGCCCTGGAGCGCGGCACCTTCTCGAATCCCGCGATCGCCGCCGGCCGCATCCTCGTGCGCAACCTCACCGAAATGGCGAGCGTGCGGATCGATCCGGGCGTCCGCGCCGCGGCGGTCACGCCGGCCGTCGCGCCTCCCAAGGGAGAGTTCGGCCGCTTCGTCGCCGAGCTGGCGGCGGTGCCGGCGGCGCAGCGTCAGGCCAGGCTCGACGCCTATCTCGCCGGCAAGAGCCGGCCTCTGGTCGAGCCGGGCGGGATCGTCCACCTGATCTGGCGCGGCGAGGCCGACGACGTCGGGGTGTTCGGCAGCGTGGCCGGCGGCGGCAGCCTCGGGCTCGACAGGATCGAGGGCACCGACGTGTACTACGTCAGCCTCGACGGGCTCGACCCTCAAAGCCACTACGAGTACGCCTTCGTCGTCGACTTCGCTCAGCAGCCCGTTCCCGATTCCGCGAATCCCGACTCCGTGGAGGACTTCATCGTCACCTCCGAGCTGCGGATGCCGGACTGGCGGGTCAATCCCGTCCTCGCGGACCCGCCGGCGGAGGCGCCCCGCGGCCAGCTCGACCGCTTCCAGTTCAAGAGCGAGGCGCTCGAGAACACCCGCGAGATCCAGGTCTGGCTGCCGCCCGGTTACCGGGCGGGCGGCGAGGGTACGCACCCGCTGATCGTCTTCACCTACGGCGACCGGGAGCTGCGGGCGGGGAAGATGGCCAACGTCCTCGACAACCTCACGGCGGGCGGCAAGATCGAGCCGCCGGTCGCCGTCTTCGTTCCGCGCTCCGGCGGCGGCGAATACACCAGCTCCCAGGTCGACGCCTACCTGCGCTTCCTCGGCGACGAGCTGGTGCCCCATGTCGAGAAGCACTACCGGGTGGCGAAGGAGGTCGGGAAGCGGTCGATCCTGGGCGTCGGCAGCGCCGGCTTCGCCGCCCTGTACGCCGCGTTCGTGCGGCCCGAGACCTTCGGCAAGGCGGCCGTCCAGACCTTCTACCTCCCCGATGCCATCCAGGAGCAGGCGGCGAAGACGATCGAAGAGAGCACCGCGAGGCCCGCCCTCGTCTGGCTCGAGCAGAGCCCCTACGACTACGACCGGCCGCCCAACAACTCGCTCGAGGACGCGCCGTGGCTGATCGAGACGCTGCGCGCCAAGGGCATCGAGCTGCGCGTCGACGAGGTCCGCGGCCAGCCGGAGTGGGGAAGCTGGCGCGGCCAGCGGGACCTCATCCTCGCGGCGCTCGCGCCGCCGTCCGGGGAATAACCTGAAGCGCCGGCCACCGACTGTGGTACACTGAGCCTGCCTATGCTTGTCTGAGACCCTTCCTTCTCCCGGTTTCCATTCGCCACATCGCAGACGCGGTGGGTGGTTCCGTTCCTTGGCCCACCCGCCGGAATCGTCCACCAGGAAGGACCTCGGAGAAGCTTGAGATGAGCTTGCAAGCATACGGCTGGACGCCTTTCTTCGCCCGACACTACGAATCCTACGCCCCCGACGGCCTCGCCCCGGGTCGCGTGGTTTCAGAGCGCCGCGGGCTCTACCGCCTCCACACCGAAGCCGGCGAGGTCGACGCCGTCTTGAGCGGACGCCTGCGCCATTTCGCCGAGGGCTCGGAAGACCTGCCCGCGGTCGGCGACTGGGTGGTGACGCCGCCGCACGACGGCGTGGCCGTCATCCACGCGATGCTGCCGCGGCGCTCGAAGCTTTCGCGCAAGGTCGCCGGAACGGGCGCCCGCGAGCAGCTCGTGGCCGCCAACGTCGACGTCGTCTTCCTCGTCATGGGGCTCGACGGCGACTTCAACCCGCGGCGCCTCGAGCGTCTCCTGGTCATGGCCTGGGACAGCGGCGCCCGTCCCGTGGTGGTCTTGAACAAGGCCGACGTGGCCGGCGACGCCGAAGCGCGGCGCCTGGAGACCGAACGCTCGGCGCCCGGCGTCGACGTGCTGGTGGTGAGCTGCGTCGACGAGCGTGGGCTCGACGCCGTGCGCGCCTTCGCGGGCGGCGGCGTGACGATCGCGCTCGTCGGCTCCTCGGGCGTGGGCAAGTCGACGCTGATCAACCGCCTCGCGGGCCGCGAGCTGATGGCGACCGGCGCCGTGCGCCGCGGCGACGACCGCGGCCGCCACACCACCACGCACCGCGAGCTCGTGCCGCTGCCCTCCGGAGGGCTCCTGATCGACAACCCCGGAATCCGCGAGCTGCAGCTCTGGACGACCGAGGACGGTCTCGGGCAAGCCTTCGAGGACGTGGAGGCGCTGGCGGCGCGCTGCCGCTTCCGCGATTGCACCCACCACGGCGAGCCGGGCTGCGCGGTGGCCGCCGCGGTCGAGGACGACACCCTGGCCCCCGCGCGCCTCGAGAGCTTCCGCGCCCTCGAGCGCGAGCTGCGCTTCCTCGAGAGGCGCCGCGACGAGCGCGCCCGGCGCGCCGAGCAGCGCACGGTCGGCAAGCTCTACCGGGCGATCCAGTCGGAGAAGAAGGCGCGGCGGTTCTGAGGTCCGCCATGTCCGCAGCCGCGCTCCATCCCCACCTCACCCCGGCCGAGCGGCGACGGCTCTTCCGCCGCGGCGTCGAGCTCTTCAACCGCGGCGAGCTCTTCGCCTGCCACGAGGCCTGGGAAGAGATCTGGCGCTCCACCACGCCGGAGCCTCGCGACCTCTTCCAGGGGCTGATCCAGGTCGCCGTCGGCCTCTACCACTTCACGGTGCGCTCCCGCCCGCGGGTCGCTCGGCGCGTGCTGGCCAAGGGCCGACGGCGCCTCGAGCGGGCCGCCGACCAGCCGCACGGCCTCGACCTCGCGCGCCTGCTCGCCGAGGTCGCCGTCTGGGAAGACTGGCTCGCGGCTCCTTCCGGAACGCCGCCGGAGCTGCCGCGCATCGCCGTGCGCGACCCCGACGCCCTGCTCTGAGAGCGCCCGCCGAGCATCACAGCGGCAGGAAGATAAGGCCGTGGAAGACCCCGAGGACCACCACCTCGCCACAGCCGTCGTCGTCGCCGGTCCCGTCATTCCTCGCTTCGACCAGGTAGGCGACCCGGAAGTTGCCGTAGGAGAGCACGCGGACCGCGCCGCCCGAATCGTAGCGGTAGAGCTGGCCGAGATCCGGGCACTCGGTGAGCGAGTCGACCTTGTTGAGGATCGACTCGACCGTGCGCTGCGCGGTCTCGGGGCGGTTGCGGGCGATGGACTGGTAGATGTCGCGGATCGAGCTGGCGGCTTCGGTGGTCCAGGTCAACCGTGCCATGATTTGACTCGTTGGCGCATCTCGTCGGTCGTGAAGCGTCGTCCCTCGAGACTGGCGAGACCGCGTCGGACCAGGCGGTCGAACGCGAGCTCGCGCAAGACGTCGTCATAGGAGCTGTCGTCGGGTTGATCCCGCACGATCGCCAGGATGCTGGCCTTGGCGCCGTCTCTTCGTGCGCTGTCTTTGCGTGCGCTCATGGTCGCCTTGCGCGCACGACGAGCGGCTAGTTGACGAGCCGCAGCTCCTTGACGCCGTCGAGACGGGCGTCGGAGGAGACGTAGCCGATGGCTCCGGGCGTTCTGCGGACGAAGGCGATGACCTCGGCGTCGCTCCTGACCTCGGGCGGCGGCACCTCGCGGCCCGAGAAGATCTGGCGCTGCCAGTAGCTCTTGATGCTCGAGGCGGAGCGGCCGTGCACCCTCTCGGAGAAGGCCTCGCGAATCGTGGAGCCGCCGTCGAGGTCGATCGGGTCGGCCGCGATGCCGGAGCCGTCCCACTTGGTCTTCTTCTTGAGCAGGAGATTCGACACGTCCTTCGCGGAGAGGCCGGCCGTGGGGTTGTCCTGGTGGACGATGACCTTGAATCCCGAGGACTGGGCCGCGGCCCAAAGAGCCAGCACCAGGCCGAGGACGATGCCAGATAGGAGGATGAGCTTCTTCATTTCGCCTCTTCTCCCGAAAGCGGTCTGTGGGACCGGTAAGCTATGGCGGGTTTGGAGCGTCCCGGAACCGTTCCGGAGGATCATTCGAAAGTTTGGTCTCGTGCCGGGTGACGCGCACGGACCGATCTCTGCCTCCATCGTACCACGATTGCCGATCCGACGCCAGCGCGAGGTCGACATCGGCTGCGATAGAGTCGCGCCGTCTTCCGGTCGCCCGCCATGAACCTCCACGACCTCCCGACGCTCAACGCCGCGCTCAACGCCCTGGCGGCGCTCTGTCTGGTCGCCGGCTACCTGCTGATCCGGCGGCGCCGCGTCGCCGCCCATCGGGCCGCCATGCTCACCGCCTTCGGCTGCTCGATCGCCTTCCTCGTCTCCTATCTCGCCTACCACTACCAGGTGGGGTCGGTGCGTTTCCCGGGCACCGGGACGATCCGGCTCGTCTATCTGAGCATCCTGGCGACCCACACGGTGCTCGCGGCAGCGGTGCCGGTCCTCGCCCTGGTGACGCTCTACCGCGCCTTCCGCGGCGACTTCGCCCGCCACCGCCGGATCGCCCGCGTGACCCTGCCGATCTGGCTCTACGTCGCGGTCACCGGCGTGGTGATCTACTGGATGCTCTACCGGATGGGATACTGACGAGCCCGACTCGTGAACCCTCACCCCCAGCCCCTCTCCCAGAGGGAGAGGGGAGTCAGATTCCGAGATCCGAGCCCCCCTCGCCCTCTGGGAGAGGGGGGTTGGGGGGGTGAGGGTCCGTCACGATCATGCCGCCGCCCAGGCACTGCTCGCCGTCGTAGAAGACCGCCCACTGGCCTGCCGCGATCCCCGGGTCCTCGGCGTCGAGCGTCACCTCGAGGCCACCGTCGGCGAGCGCCTCGAGGCGGCATGCGTAGGTGTTCGGCGAGTGGCGTACTCTGACCTCCAGAGAGTCCTTCGCCGGCGGCTCGCCGATCCAGTGCATGCCGGCGACGCGGAACCGGCCGCGCCGATGGCGCGCCAGGTCGACGCGGTGCGAGACGAGCACGACGTCGTGCTCGAGGTCCTTCGCCACCACGTACCAGGGGCCGCCGTGGAGCCCCAGCCCCTTGCGCTGTCCCACGGTGTGGAACCACACGCCGCGGTGCTCGCCGAGGGTGCGCCCGGTCTCGATCTCGCGGATCTCGCCGGGCCGCTCGCCGAGGTAGCCGCGCACGAACTCCTCGTAGGGCAGCTTGCCGAGGAAGCAGATGCCCTGGCTGTCGCGGCGGTCGTGGTTGGGCAGGCCGAGCTCGCGCGCCAGGGCGCGCACCTGCGCCTTGGTGAGGCCGCCGAGCGGGAAGACGGCGCGCGCGAGCTGCTCCTGGTCGAGCTGGAAGAGGAAGTAGGTCTGGTCCTTCACCGGATCGACGCCCCTCAGCAGACGCCAGCGGCTGCCGTCGTGGTCGACGCGGGCGTAGTGGCCCGAGGCCACCTTGTCGAACCCCGCCCGGGCGGCCCCGAGGCGCTCCACGAAGGCGCCGAACTTGACGCTCCGGTTGCACAGGACGTCGGGGCTCGGGGTGCGTCCGGCGCGCAGCTCGGCCACGGTCCAGGCGACCACCCGCTCGTGGTACTCGCGCTGCAGCGGCACCACCTCGAGCGGCACGTCCACGGCCTCGCACACCGCCCGCGCGTAGCGCAGGTCGTCCTCCCAGGGGCATGCGCCGAGGTGGGCGAGCTCGTCCTCGAGCCAGACCTTGAGGTAGAAGGCGGTGAGCTCGTGGCCCGCGGCGTGGAGCAGCCTGAGAGCCACTGAGCTGTCGACGCCGCCGGAGAGGAGCACCGCGATCCGCATAGAATGATTCTAGCTAGGGTAGGGGCGCACGGCGTGCGCCCACGGTCCGGGCGCACGCCGTGCGCCCCTACGTCGATCCGCCATGCAAGCCGCCGCCGAGACGCTCTCGCCGTACCTCCACTTCACCCGCGCCGAGTGGGCCGAGCTGCGCGCCTCCACGCCCCTGACCCTGAGCGAGCCCGAGCTGATCCAACTGCGAGGCGTCAACGAGCAGGTGTCGTTGGCCGAGGTGGCCGAGATCTACCTGCCGCTGTCGCGGCTGCTCAACCTCTACGTGGCGGCCACCCAGAAGCTGCACCAGGCGAGCGACACCTTCCTGGGCAAGAAGGCCGGCAAGGTGCCCTACGTGATCGGCATGGGCGGCAGCGTGGCGGTGGGCAAGAGCACCACCGCGCGGGTGCTGCGGGCGCTGCTCGCCCGCTGGGGCGCCCACCCCAAGGTCGAGATCGTCACCACCGACGGCTTCCTCTATCCCAACCGGGTGCTCGAGGAGCGCGGCCTGATGCAGCGTAAGGGCTTCCCGGAGAGCTACGACCTGCGCCGCCTGGTCGAGGTGATCGCCGACGTCAAATCGGGCAAGGGGGAGATCCTGATTCCCGTCTACTCCCACCAGAGCTACGACGTCGTGCCCGGCGAGACCCAGACGCTGCGCCACCCCGACATCGTGATCCTCGAGGGCCTCAACGTGCTGCAGACCGGCGACGGCCGCGGCGACGGGCGGCCGCCACGGCTTTTCGTGTCGGACTTCTTCGACTTCTCGATCTACGTCGACGCCGACGCCCGCCACATCGAGCAGTGGTACGTCGACCGCTTCCTGACCCTGCGCGACTCGGTCTTCCGCGACCCGGATTCCTACTTCCACCGCTACGCCGACCTCTCCAACGGCGAGGCGCGGCAGGTCGCCCGCGGCATCTGGGAGGGCATCAACGGCGTCAACCTCCTGGAGAACATCCTGCCGACCCGGGACCGCGCCCAGCTCGTGCTCGAGAAGGGCGCCGACCACTCGGTGGAGAGCGTGCGGCTGCGGCGTCTGTGATCTCCGAGGAGCGGCCGCGTGCTACCGAACGTCTTCATCAGCTACAGCCATGTCGACGAGTCCTGGAAGAATCGACTCGTCAAACAGCTTCGGGTGCTGGCGCTGGAGGGGGTGCTTGAGGTCTGGGACGACCGCCGGATCGCCGTCGGCGACGACTGGCGTCCGGCGATCGAAGATGCTATGGAGCAGGCGTGGGTGGCTGTGTTCCTGATCTCGGCGGACTTCCTGACCTCGAAGTTCATCCGTGAGGAAGAGGTGCCGCGGATCCTGGAGAGGCGGGGGGCCGGCTTGCGAGTCGTTCCGGTGATCGTTAATTCCTGTCCATGGCAGCACGTGCCCTGGCTGGCGTCGATCCAGGGACGGCCGCGGGACGGTCAGGTCCTGGCACTGATGAAGCGTGCCAAGGCAGACGCCGCCCTCTCCGCCATCGCCGTGGAGATCGCCGATCTCCTCCGCGGGGAGGAGCCGTGGGCGCCCGGAGCTGCCGGGCGCTCAGATGCTTTCGTGCGCGCATATCGCCAGCGTCATGCGCACGCATTCTCCCACTGGGACTTGAGGAGCGTGGGCGTCGCCCAGCCTGGTGGCGTAGGCCGGCCCATCGCGTCGGGGCTCGACGCCATGTACCTTCCGTTGCGGCTGGCAGAGGGGTTTGACCTCGCCGCCACCGATGAAGGTAAACCGTTGCCTGCGGAGGAGCTGCTCCGAAGGAACAAACCGTTGGTCATCCGCGGCCCAGCCGGGGTTGGAAAGACCACCTGGATGCGCTACACCTTCAGGCGCGTGCTGCAACATCCTGGCGCCCTACCTCTGATGCTTGTGCTGCGGGACCTGGCCCGGCACTGGGCCCAGCCCGGATGCGAGGGCGTCGCGCGCTCCCTCGACGCCTTCCTCGAAAGCCGGATTGCCGACCGTCTTGGCAAGGGGTGTGAAGGCGAGCTGACGAAGGTGCTGGCTGGCACTGCTGGCGTCCGACCCGTGCTTCTGGTGGATGGCTGGGACGAGATCGGCCCCTTGGGGCGCGAGGTGCGCGAGAAGCTCCTGGGCATCATGGAGGAGCACCCGCGCCTTCTGGTCGTGGTAACCAGTCGCCCCTACGGTGAGGGGCGGCCCTCTCACAGCGAAGGCTTCGAGATCCTGGACATTCAGCCCCTCTCCGACGGTGAGATTGCCGCCCTGGCACATCGCTTCTTCCGCCATTGCTACGGGCAAGACGACCAGGCCGCAGAGGCGGAGGTCGACCGGTTCCAAGCTTCCCTGGCCCGGGTGGAAGGGATTCGGCCTCTGGCCCGTACAGCTCTGCTGCTCACCATGATGCTTCTCATCAGCCGCTCCGGGCCGCTACCGGACAAGAGGCATCAGCTCTACCAGGCGTGCATCGAGAACCTTCTGACAGCCCTTCCCGAAAGGAAGGCTCAGGAGGGAGCGATCCTCAGTCGCAACCAGTGGCGGCCCTCCGACAGCGACGAGCGACTACGAGCAGTCGCCGCTCTGGCGGCGGGGCTTGAACCATCGAGATTGTGGGCCCCAAAAGGCCCCGTCGTGGCCACCTGGGAGAAGCTGGCCACGCTGCTCCCGGAGAGCTGGTCCGAGGAAGAGCGGCTGGGGTTTCTCGCATGGCTCGCCGGCCCTGCCGCCCTTCTCACCGAAAATGCCGATCGCACCCTGGGCTTCACCCACCTTATCTTCCAGGACTACCTCACGGCCTGGAACCTTCACTCCACCACCGAGGGGACGGCGGCCAGGAGCGAGGGCTTTCGCCGACGGCTCACGCACCGCACTTCGTGGGACACGCTCCGGCTCTGGGGGGCACTGATCGCCCGCCAGAACAGGAGTTGGCTGGAGGCGGTGTTGAGTGATCTGCCCCATGCGAAGCCTGGAGGCCTGTCGGTCTCCGGAATGATGTTCGCAGACGGCCTTGGCTCAGTCGCGCAGCTCCAGGAGTGGGCGGAGCAGTTGTTTCGGGATCTGGACAGGGGATGGCCCTGGGAGATCGAGTCCTGTCTCAGTGCCTGGGCATTATCGAGCGAAGAGGAGCGGCGGGAGCTGGTGGGTGGCTGGTTCCGCAAGCGTGCGCTGGCGGCGAGCTGGCTCGCGTGGTATCGCTTGGAGCAGGCGGCACGAGAGGGTTCGTTCAGCTCGGAGCTACCGGTGCCGAATTCGGGCTCTCTCGCGGCGGAGATCGTCGTCAATGCGCCTCGCAACCCGGTGGCAAGCGGTCGTACCCTGGGCGCCGGCCGGATCTTGAACGCGGGCGCGCCGCTATGGCCGCGCGATCGTTCCTGCGTGGGCATGCTCCACCTCTGGCCGGGCGCGAGGCGCCTGGAAGGCCTCCGCCTGCAGCTCGCGGCGTCTGCCGGAGCCGGGCAGCCTGAGCTGGTTGAGCTTGCACGGGTTTCCTTGTCGCGTCGTGGCTTCGGACGGATGGGGGGGATTCAACCCGACACGCCCATTTCTGAATGGCAGACGACTCTCTATCGCCATCTCGCGGACGAGCTCAGCCGCACGCTGCCTCGGGAATTTGCGGCAAAGCTTGCCCGCAGTGCAGGTTCCTACGCAGATGATCACTATGGCGGATTTCTCTTCGCCGCAATCGACCCGGGAGACGACGACGGCGGCCTCGCTGACGCTTCCGATCGTGGTTACGAGCTTGCAGAAATCGCGGCCCCGTTGCTGGCCGGGGACTTCTTCGCCTGCTCAGGGCGGCTCATTGCTCTTGAGGCGATCCGGAATCTCTACAGCGCCCCCGCCGGCGTATTGGCGGACAGTCTGGCTTCCGAGCTGGCGAAGGAGCTCCAGCTCGAAGAGGACACACCTTGGCTCCAGGCTTTCGCCCACGCGGATCTGCTTTCTCTGGGCCGGGCAGTAGCGCGCAGCGTTGTGGCCTATGCGGACCTGCCCTCTACCTCGCCTCCCATCGCTGTACTGAAGCCTGCCTGCCATCTGTCCCTACATCCGGGCGCCGACCCTGCTCTCTTCGAGAAAGCGCTCCGGCGATACGGCCCTTTGTGCGACTCCGTCTGGCCCGCCCTCGCCCGACACCTTGCAATGCGGTCCACGAACGAGGACCGGGCGCTGCTGGCCGACCTCGCCGCACACCCGGAATTGCGCCAGCCGCCCATGTCGTGGGGCCTCCAGTACATCGTAAGGGGAGACGTGCTCCTGGACGACGGAACCGAGGTCACCCTCGATGGCCTGTGCGATGAGTGGGGCCTTGACCACTTGCCCTATCTGGAATAGAGGTCGAGTAGTGATGCTCGTAACATCGCTACGGCTGAACGGAGCGTTCATCACCGCGGCGCCGGCGTCGCCTCGACCACGGAGCCGAAGAAGAGCGCGTTCAGGAAGAGCTTGTTGGTGCCGTACCAGAAGCCGCGGAAGTTGGGGTCGTCCACCATGCGCACCACGAGGCCGCCTCCCAGCCGCTCGGCCACCACCGCCGGCCCGCCTTTGAGCTTCCGCAGGTTGGCCTCGGAGACGTAGCCCGCCAGCAGCGGCTCCTCGGCGTAGCGCACCACCGTGACGTAGGGGTTCGTCTGCGGCTCGAGGACGAGCGTGCTGCTGCGGAACACCGGCAGCGACGCGCGGCGGTAACCGTAGGCCAGGGGATGGGTGACGTCGAGCTCGGCCGCGAAGATGGCGCCGCTGATCATCTCGGCCTCGCGCCGCTGGCGGTGCTCGGCGTAGGGCAGGCGCTGGGGCGTCTCCTCCTCCTTCTCCTGCTCCTTCTCCTCCTGCTTCTCTTCCGCACCGGTCTGCGCCTTGGCGGCGCCCTCCGCCTCCGAGTCCCCCTCCCGGAAGAGGCCGCGGGCCGCCACCGCGGCGCCCTGGGTGGCGACCAGCACGCCGCCTCGACGCACCCAGCCACGCAGCCGCTCCCGCAGCTCCGGCGGGGCGTCGCCGTAGTCGCCGTCGACGAAGAGCAGGTGGCTGTACTCGCCGAGGTCCGCGGACTTCAGCAACGAGCGCTCGAGCAGCGTCACCGGGACGTGGAAGCGCTGGTCGAGCAGGTGCCAGATCTCCCCCACCTCATAGGGCGACACGCCGTCGCCGACGACGATCGCCGCCTCCGGCAGCGCCAGCGGCCGCAGGCTGGGGCTGCCGACGTCGATGCCCTCGGGCGTCAGGCCGGTGGTCAGGGCGAAGACGTCGACCGCGTCCTCGTCCGCCGCGGCGCGCAGCAGCGCGCCGACGTCCGCTCCGGCGTCCTGGATGCCCAGGGGGACGACGATCGTGCCGTAGCCGAAGCCGCGCGGGCCCTCCGCGGTCTCGGCGGTGAACGGCTCGACGGCGACGCGGGCGCGGACCTCGGCCGCCAGCAGGCGGTAGAGCGCCCGCGGCGCGAAATAGCCGTCCCAGGCGAAGGCGTAGGCCACCACCCGGCCGTCGCCGCTTACGAAGCGTCCGCGCGGCGGCGCCGGCTCGCCGACCTCCTCGCCCAGCAGACCGGGCTCGAAAGCGCCCCGGTCGAGGGCGTCGAAAGGCAGGCCGAAGGCGAGCGGCAGCGTCCAGGCCGAGACGTCGTAGAACGTCGAGTCGGCGAAGGAGACCGGCTTTTCGAACATCGCCCGGATCAGCCGGCGCTGCGGCTGCGCGAGGGGCACGGCCCAGGCCGAGCCCGGCTCGTAGCGCACGCCGCCGCGCTCGACCGGACGCGCCAGGGCGTGGACGCGCACGGCGTGGCGGCGCAGCAGGTCGACGAAGAGGTGGGCGCGCACGGCGTCGTCCGGCTCGCCGACGACGTAGGCTCCGACCTCCTTCTCCCCCGCCCCGTCGCGGTAGAAGTCGGCCTGGTAGGCGAGCAGGTCCCGGCGCTTGTCGAGGGCCGCGCGCAGGGTCGAGAGCGAGGTCGTGAACTGGTTGCGGATGGCGAAGGGGAAGCGCAGGTCGCCGTTGATCGTCTCCTGCACGTGGCCGCGGGCGCTCCCCTGCTCGAAGAGGATGCCCACGGCGCCGTTGACGTCGGGATAGGTCGAGCCCTTGCCGTAGTAGAAGTCGTCGAAGACCTCTTCGGTGAAGTAGAGGCTGCCGATGGCGTCGAGGGCCGCGGCGTGGTAGCCCGCGATCTCGCGGGTGAGCTCGAGGTTGCGCTGCGGGGTGAGCGGGTTCTGGCGCACCGGAATGCCGGGCTGGAAGAAAAACGTCTGGTTCGACCCCATCTCGTGGAAGTCGGTGAGCAGGTTGGGCTTCCAGCGGTGGAAGGTGGCCAGCCGCGCCCGGCTCTCGGGGTGGACCAGCGGCAGCCAGTCGCGGTTGAGGTCGAACCAGTAGTGGTTGGTGCGGCCGTTCGGCCAGCCCTCGACGTGCTCGCGGTGGCGCGGATCGCCCACCAGCACCCGCCCGCGGTGCATGTTGGCCCACTGCGCGAAGCGCGCCAGGCCGTCTGGGTTGAGGCTCGGGTCGAGCAGGATCACCGCGCCGGCCAGCAGCTCCTCGATCTCCTCGCCGCGCGCCGCTGCCAGGTGGTAGGCCACCAGCAGCGAGGCGTTGGCGCCCGAGGCCTCGTTGCCGTGGACGCTGTAGCCCAGGTACACGACCACCGGCATCCCGGCGGTGTCCGGCCGCGGCGCCGCGGGGTCGCCGAGCCGCAGGTGCTCGTCGCGGATCGCGTCGAGCCGCGCCAGGTTCCGCGGCGAGGAGATCGTCAGCAGCAGCAGCGGCCGCTCTTCGTACGTCTTGCCGGTGACCTCGATCGCGACGCGGTCGGAGTGCGCGGCCAGCGCCCGCATGTAGGCCACGAGCTGGTCGTGGCGCACGTGCCAGTCGCCCACCTCCCAGCCGAGGACGGAGGCCGGCGTCGGGACCTCGGGGTCGTAGGCGACGCCCGGGGGCAGGTAGTCGGTGAGCTGCGGTTGCGCGGAAACCGCGACGGGCAGGACGGCGAGGACGGCAAGGACGACGGCCAGCTTCTTCTGCATGGGTTCTCCTGAGGGCTTGCGTACGAGCTCCGGCGGGGACGCTACTCTAACCGCTCGCCGCCGCGAAGACAAAACCAGGCGAGCCGCCGCCAGCATCTGTGGCGAGGTCAGCCGAGGAGCAGGATCTTCGCCATGGCAGACTCATACGCCGAGGATGCCGCGGCGCTCGGGCCGGCGCTGCGCGCCCACTCCGATTTCGGGCCGCGCCGCGGCGGGACTTGGGCTGGTCGGAAGTACACTCCCACGGCCGCAACGTGCTATGATCTCCAGTTGTCGAGGCGACCGTTGCGGGAGCCAGACGTCATGGGAATACACGAATTGGTCATCGAGATGACGCTGCTGGAGCGGCGGCTGACGCTCTACGAGGAGAAGTACGGCATTCTCAGCGAGGACTTCTACTCCGCGCTCACGGCGGGCAAGCTCTCCCACTTCGACGCCTTTGACGAGACACGTGCCGACTTCAGCCGCTGGAAGGGTATCTACGAAACGTGGCTACGACGCAAGTCCTTCTTGGCTGCATTCTCCATGGCTGCCTCGATCGAAAATCCATGCTTTTCCAAGGTCAACACGTCCACGATGTCCCGGATCTCGGCACGGGCCAAAAGGGCGCAGAGCTTGTTGGCGAGGATCTCCTCGGGTGGATCGACGCGGATCTGTCCGATCGAGAGCTTGTCTGGGAAGATCTGAGGCGCAAGATCGTGAACGAGATCGACGATCACGGACTCGTCACCGCGACGCAACAGGAAACGCCGGAACGTAGGGGCCGTTCTGAGCTCTTCGAGGGTCGCGCCGAGCTCATCCGAGATGTCGATCAGCGCAGACGCTCCATCCTCCAGGCGATCCTCGGTGGTGAAGAGATCGAGATCCTTGGTCGCGCGGTGGCCGAGGTGGAAGCCGGCAAGGGCCGCGCCGCCGGTCAGGAAGAAGCCGCCCTCGCGCCGGAAGAATCCCTCCAAAACAGCCTGCTGAAAGCTATCGAGCGGCATCGAACGCGAGACGCCCTTGCTGGCTCCAGCGGGTGAGCAGGAACTCCCAGAAGGCGCGCCGCCTTCCCAGGTGCTTGGCCAGCGCCGGCCACGAGTGGGCGACCTCCTCGGGAGTCGTGAACTTCCAGACGTCCGGATCCCGCGCCTCGCGGAGGAGCCTCCCCAGCAGGCGGGCTCTCTCCGGCCGCGAAGCCGTCGCCAGGCGACGGCGCAGCTCGGCGACCGTCATCGGTTCGTCCCAGAGGAAGTACGGGACGGCCGACGGGTCGTCAAGGTCCGTAGAAAGAGGCCCATCGCTTGCCATGCCGTGAATCGTATCACACGCTCCGGCGGCTCAGCCGAGCCGACGCCAGCCCTCGGGCAGCTCGAGCCGCTCGGCCCCGACGTGCTCGCGCAGGCTGTCGAGCGCCGCCGCCAGCTCGCCCTCGAACCGGCGGTCGCGGCGGAAGCCCGCCTCGAGGTAGACGGCCTTCACCTCGAGCGTCCCCCGGTCGCGGTGGACCTTGGGGTCGAGGCGGCCCACCAGCCGCCCGTCGTGGAGGATCGGCAGCACGTAGTAGCCGAACTCGCGCTTCTTCGGGGGGACGTAGATCTCGATTCGGTAACGGAAACCGAGCAGGTCCTCGGCGCGCCGGCGCTGCCACAGCAGCGAGTCGAAGGGGCAGATGAGAGTCGTCCCCCGCGGCTCGGGGAGGGTGTCGAGCGAGTCCAATTGCTCGGGAAGGGCATAGAAGGCCCCGCGCTGCCCGTCGACGCGCACCTCGACGATCCGCCCGTGCCTCAGGTTGCGCGCGATCACGCGCCGGCGGTCCGGGGCGTGCAGGTCAGGCGCGGTGAAGTAGTTGGCGAGGTGCCGCTCGCCGGCGATGCCGTTGCCGGCAAGACCGGCGAAGAGCCAACTGTCCTCGTATTCGGCGGGCGTCGCCGGAGACGCCTCGGGGTAGACGCGCTCGGCGAGGTCGTAGACGCAGCGGAAGTGGCGCCGCCGGGCGACCGCGACCCGGCCGTCGTGCCAGAGGAGCTTCAAAGAGCGCTTGTCCTCCTTCGGCAGCGGCATGCCGCCGCCCGGCGGGCCTTCGGGGCCGAATTCGTCGGGGTGCGCCTCGAAATCGGCGCTCTCGAGCGGGCCCTGCTCGCGCAAGCGCTTCAGCACCCGGCGCTTGGAGGCCGTCGAGGTGCTGTAGACGCTCCACCACGCCTTGCCGCTCCACTTCTTGGGCGGGAAGCCGCGCATGCGCCGCAGCCCGAGCGGCAGGTGCGAGATCGGCAGGATCGAGGCTTCGTGCCCCCAATACTCGTAGGCGAAACGGTCGTCGTAGATCCAGCCGTCGACCTGCTCGCGGTCGTAGTTGCCGAAGCGGCTCCACAGCGTCAGGTAATGGGCGCGGTCGAGGACGTTGATGGTGTCGACCTGGAGCCCCCCGGTGCGCTCCAGGTGCTCGGTGAGGGCGCCCGGGGTCAGCTCCGCCGAGGCGCGGGGCGTCGCCAGGCCCTGGCGGTGGAGCCAGAGCCGCACGACCTGCTCGACGGGGATGCGCGGCGTGCTCACGGGGCGCGAGTCTCTCATACTCGTCCGAGCCTGCGGCCGTGCAAGCGCCGTCGCCTGGCCCCTCGTCCCTACCGGACGCCGCCCTACGCGGCGACGTAGGCGGGCGGGCGGCGTGACATAATCCCGTGGCGGCGGGAGCGGCGGCGGACCGCTGCGGGAATGCTGACGTGGAAATCTGGATCTGGCTCGCTTTTGTGGGCTTCGTGCTGTTGATGCTGGCGCTCGACCTGGGCGTCTTCCACCGCCGGGACCGGGTGATCTCGATCGGCGAGGCCCTGGCGTGGACGGGGTTCTGGATCGTCCTGGCGATCGGCTTCAACGTCGTCGTCTACTACCTCTACGCCGAGCGCTGGCTCGGCTTCGGCCGCGGTCTGCTCCACGAGCTCAGCGCCTCCCAGGCGGCGCTCCAGTTCTCCACCGGCTTCCTCATCGAGAAGTCGCTCTCGGTGGACAACATCTTCGTCATCGCGATGATCTTCGCCTACTTCAGGGTGCCGCTGGCGCTCCAGCACCGGGTGCTCTTCTGGGGGATCTTCGGGGCGCTGGCGCTGCGCGGGCTGATGATCGCGGCCGGCGCCGCCCTGATCGCGCGCTTCCAGTGGACGGTCTACGTCTTCGGTGGGCTGCTGCTCGTGACGGCCGTCAAGCTCCTCGTCGCCCGCCACGACAACCTCGAGCCCGACAAGGTCCCGCTGGTTCGCTTCGCGCGGCGTTTCCTGCCGGTGACCGAGGGCTTCCGGGGGAACCGCTTCCTGGTGCGCGACGCCGCCGGTTGGGCGATGACGCCCCTGGCGGTCGCGCTGCTGGTCGTGGGGTCGAGCGACGTGCTCTTCGCGATCGACTCCATCCCGGCAATCTTCGCCGTCACCCGCGACCCGTTCCTGGTCTTCACCTCGAACGTCTTCGCCGTCCTCGGGCTGCGCTCGCTCTACTTCGCGCTGGCGGGGATGCTGCACCGCTTCCGCTACCTCAAGATGAGCCTCGTCTTCGTGCTCGCCTTCGTCGGCGTCAAGATGAACCTCACCTACCTTTATCCGATCCCCATCGTGGCCTCGTTGGCCTTCATCTGCGGTCTCCTCGGCGTCGGCGTGGCCGCCTCGATCGCGGCCCCGGACCGCGACACGGCGCCCCTGGCCTCGCCGTTCATGGAGGAGCTCGACAACCTGCGCAAGATCGGGATGCGGGGCGCCCGGCGGGTGGTGATCCTGGTCGTGGGCTCTTCGGTCCTGCTGATCGGGGTCGTCATGATCGTGCTGCCCGGGCCGGCGACGCTGGTGATCCCGGCGGGCCTCGCGATCCTCGCCTACGAGTTCGTGTGGGCACGGCGCTGGCTCCTGCGTTTCCGCAAGACGGCGCGGCGCCTGGGGCGCAGCGTGGAGCGGCGGACCGGGATCAGGTTTCCGAGGCTGCGGCTGCGATCCCGCAACCGCCACCCGAGAGACGTGTAGACTGTAGACTGGGATCGGGTGATTGAGGCCGTGGTGAAGAAGAGAACCGAACGCCTCCGCCCCCGAGCCCGCAGACCGTTCCTCGAGGACGGCGACTCGCCCGCCGCGTTGCCTTACCTGTCGCTCGTCCGCAGCCCGGAGTCCCCGATGGCGGAGGCCGGCCCCAACGGCCGCTTCCGGGTGGCGACCTACAACGTCCACCGGTGGACGGGCCGTACCGGTGGCGGCAAGTGGAACCCGCGGCTGGCCCGCGACGTGCTCGACGAGCTCGACGCCGACGTGGTGGCCCTCCAGGAGGTGCTGCGCCCGATCGACGGCCGCCGCCACGACCCGCTGCCGGCGATCGTCGAGGAGTGCGGCTACCACCTCGCGTTCGTGTGCTCGCGCCGCCACCGCAACGGCGAGCTCGGCAACGCCATCCTCTCGCGCTGGCCGTTCAAGGGCGTGCTCACCTTCGACCTCAGCTTCAGCCGCTTCGAGCGCCGCTCGGCGATCGCCGCCGAGCTCGAGTGCGCCGCCGGGATGGTGGCGATGGTGGCTACCCACCTGGCCCTGGTCGACCGCACCCGCACCAAGCAGGTTCACGCGATCCTCGGGCACCCGCAGCTCCAGGGTCCGGTGGTGCTCTTCGGCGACATGAACGCCTGGCGCAGTTGCCGCGCCACCCGCCAGCTCGACCGCGTGCTCGACGAGCGCCACCACAACCGCGCCTGGCCGGCGACCTTCCCGGCGACCAGCCCGCTCCTCGCCCTCGACCGCATCTACGCCCGCGGCGTGCGGGTGATCGACGTGCGCACCCACCAGAGCGCGGCGGCGCGGCGCGGCTCGGACCACCTTCCGGTGGTAGCCTCGATCGAGGTCGAAGGCTGAGGGCCGAGTGGTCACGACCATCCTCGCCTCGACGATCTTCTTCCTGGCGCTGCACCTCGCCGTCCGCAGGACGCTCGCCCGGCGCTTCGACGTCGACCTGAAGCTGTCGCGGGGCCTTGCCGCCCTCCTCCTCGTCGCCATCGGCTTCTACTCCCTCTTCCGCTGGCTCCCGCTCTGGCGCCAGGCCTTCCTCGTGGAGCACGAGCGGGGATCCGCCCTCTTCTACGTCCTCGCCTTCATCGCCGGGCACTTCCTCGCCGACTTCCTGTGGCTCGCCTATGGCGCCTGGCTGGGCAACGAGCCGCGCCGCGACCTCATCCTCCACCACGTCCTCGGGCTCGCCGTCTGCGCCATCGCCTTCTACGTCGAGGCCGGCTACGCGGTGACCGCCGTCGGTATGACCACCGAGATGCTCCCCGTCGCCACCGGCCTCGACGGCGTCGGACAGGCCCGCGGCGACCTCCGCCTGCGGCGCGCCGCGGCGCGGCTCGGCCTCGCCGTCCTCTGGCTCTGGCGGATCCCCTGTTGGATTTTCCTGTTCGCCGTGATAGCATGGAACTTGAGGACCGGGAACGTGATCGAGACGCTGCGTCGGGTCTATCCGATCTGCTTCGTGGCGGCGCTCGCCGTGACCGCCTTCGACCTCTACTGGACGCCCGCCTACCTGCGGATGCTCGACCGCTTCAGGAAGGAGACGGCATGACGCTCAGCCGCTCGATACCATCGACTCTCCTCTTGCTCGCGTCGCCGGTGGTGGCGCAGCCGGCGACCGTCGTCGACCTCGCCGCCTTCCCGCCCGCTCCCGGGCTGCTGACCCGCGTCTACGGCGCGACCGGCGACGGACGGTTGGGGGTGCCGGTGGCCGGAGGGCACGACCTCGACGGCGACGGCTTCCGCGACCTCGCCGTGGCTTACTTCCTCGCCGACCCCATGGGCCGCGTCGACGCCGGCGAGGTCGACGTGGTCTTCGGCGACGGGACGATCGGCGGCGTGGTCGACACCGCCCTCGACGATCCGCGCGTGCTGCGGATCTTCGGCGCCGTCGTCCGCGAAACCGCCGGCAACGAGATCTGGATGGACGACGTGACCGGCGACGGCGTGGGCGACCTGCTGATCGGTCGCCAGAACTTCACGCCCGACTCGCGGATCGGCGCCGGCGCCCTGACGATCGTCGTCGGCTCGCCGGCGCTGCGCCGGCTCGCGGCGGACCTGACCCCTTTCGACCTCGCCGACCCGCCTGCCGGCGTGACCGTGGCGACCCTGGTGGGCGCAAACCAGCTCGACCGCCTCGGCATCTGGGTGCGCACCGGCGACGTCACCGGCGACGGCGTCGCCGACGTGGTGGTGGGCGCCGACCAGGAAGACGGCGAGGGCGAGGCGAACCGCGGCGCCGTCTACGTGATCCGCGGCGGCGCGCACCTCGCCGGCGCCGGGACGATCGAGCTGGCGGACTTCGGCGCCACGGCGCTCGCCGGCCACCTTGCCCGGATCACGCCGCCGCCGGACTCGGACCGCTATCACCTCGGCTCGACCTGCCAGATCGCCGACCTCGACGGCAACGGCCGCGCCGAGGTGCTGGCCTCGGCGGCCCTGGCCCGCAGCGGCGCCAGCGTCCACGCCGCCGGCGCGCCGGGGGGCTCGGCCGAGGCCCGGGGCGGCGCGCCCCGCGGCTCCCTCTACGTGCTCTGGGACGACAACTTCCCCGCCGCCGAGTGGACGCCGGGCTACACCGTCGACCTCGCCGACCCGCCCGGCGCGCGCTCGGTCCTCCACGGCGGCGAGCGCAACGAGACGTTCGGCGAGGAGGTGCTCGGCGGACGCGACTACGACGGCGACGGCAAGGCCGACCTCTTCGTGGGCGATTTCCTGGGCGCCACGGACGAAGTCGACGTCGAGCGTCCCGGCGTGGGCTACGTCTTCTTCGACGCCGCGGCCCTTCGGGACCGTGAATTCGACGTCGACGCGGTGCCGGCGTCGCTGGCGGTCACCACCGTCGTCGGACCCTCGTCGGGGTCGCTCGGCGCCGACACGGCGGCCGACGGCGATTTCGACGGCGACGGCGTCGCCGACCTGGTCTTCGCGTCGCCCTACGCGTCGCCGCTGGGCCGCACCCGCGCCGGCGCCGCGCACGTGCTCTTCGGCCGCGCCGTCTGGCCGCTGCTCGTCGACCTGTCGCCGGGCAACGTCCCGCACCCGGACGAGCTCCGCGTCGCCGAGATCCGGGCCGCCCACGGCGACGGCGTGACCGGCGGCGCCGCCGACGGCGGCGACACGCTCGGCTACAGCGCCGCCGCCGCCGACCACGACGGCGACGGCCGCGCCGACCTCGTCATCAACGAGATGAAGGGCAACGGCGTGGCCTCCGACGCCATCGACGTGGGCAACCTCATCGTGGTGGGCGCGGCGGCGGTGGCGCCGGGGTGCGTGCCCTCGCCGACCGCCCTCTGTCTGCAGGAGCGCCGCTTCCGTCTCGAGATCGAGTGGCGCGACTTCAACGGCGCCACCGGGCCGGGCCGCGTGGTGCCCGCCGGCACCGGCGACTCCGGGCTCTTCTGGTTCTTCGCCGCCGACAACTGGGAGGTGCTCGTCAAGGTGCTGGACGGCTGCCGCATCAACGGCCGCTTCTGGGTCTTCGCCGCGGCCACCACCAACGTCGGGTACACGCTGCGGGTGACGGACACTTTGGCGAGCGAGAGCCGCGCGTACGTCAATACGCTGGGAGTGGCGGCGCCGGCGATCACCGATACCGGGGCCTTCGCGACCTGTCCGTGATAGCGGCACTGAAGAGGTCCTGACCGAACCGAGTAGGCGGAAAAGGTCAACCTTGTCCATTTCAGACAGAGAAGAAGGCCGTCACCCCAGAAGCCGCAGCGCATTGCCCCCGAGGACCTTCGCCTCGTCCTCCGCCCCCAGGCCAAGGGCGCGAAGACTCTCCAACATCCTCCCAAGGCTCCCGATCATGTGCGGATAATCGCTCCCGGCGACGAGCTGATCGGCGCCGGCGAACTCGATCGCCAGCCGCAGCGACGCCGGGTCGAAGTTGACCGTGTCGTAATAGAAGCGTCGCAGATAGAAGCTCGGAGGCTCCGAGATATGACGCCGGCAGGCCGCGAACGCGTGGTAGCCGCGATCGAGACGCTCCGCCAGGTACGGGATCGCCCCGCCGAGATGGCCGAGCACCCAGCGGATCCGCGGATAACGCTCCGGGATCCCAGCGTAGACGAGGTGGGCGGCCGCCAGCGTGGTGTCGAACATGAAGCCGACGAGCGGCATCAGCATGTACTCCTGCATCGCCTCGACGCCTACCGGATACGTGGGATGAATGTAGAGCACCAATCCGTGACGGTTCGCGCGCTCGTAGATCGGCCAGAACCGCGGATCGGCGAGCGGCACGCCGCCGGCGTTGCCGTAGAGCATGAAACCCTTGAAGCCCAGCTCGTTGACGCCGCGCTCGAGCTCGTGTGCCGCCGACGCCGGATGGCTCATCGGCAGGTGCCCCAAGGCGAAGAAGACCTCGGGGTAGCTCCACACCGCCCGCCGCAGCCCGTCGTTGACCACGCGCGCCAGCTCGACGGCACGCTCCGGCGGCTCGATGCTGGTGCCGGGAGCGGTCAGGGTCAGGACCTGGCGGTCGACCCCGGCCTCCTTGAGGACCGCGGCGCGGACCTCGAGATCGCGGTGCCCCGGCACCAGGACGTTGTAGTCGCCGGGCGAGTGGAGCACGGGATTGCCGTCGTCGTCCTCGGTGATCCGGAAGCTGCTCGGCCCCTTGCGGATCGCCGCGACGTACTCGGGCGGGAAGTAGTGGTTGTGGAAGTCGACGATCATGCCGCCATTCTCGCACGCCGCGTCACGATCCAGTAGACCGGCACCCCCGAGAGCACGAGCCCGAGGCCCGTGGCGCTCTCCCACGGCTCGGCCACGACCTGGTTGACGGTGATCGCGAAGGCCGCCGCCGCGAAGACCGCCGGCACCACGGGATAACCCCAGACCGAGTATCGACGCTCGACCCCTGTGTGCTCCCCCCCGATCCCCCCCGAGGGGGCCGTGTGCTCCCCCCCGATCCCCCCCGAGGGGGCCGTCCGGCGGCGCAGCACGAAGAGGCCGACGGCCATCAGGCCGAAGAAAAGCCACTCGGTATAGACGACGCGGGTGAAGAGGACGCGGTAGGAGCCGGTCAGCACCAGCACCGAGGCCCAGACGCCCTGGAGGACGATGGCGACGTGAGGGGTGCGGAAGACGGGATGGGTCGCGGCCATTCGGCGGAAGACGAGGCCGTCGCGCGCCATCGCGAAGTAGACTCGCGGACCCGCCAGCACGATCCCCGCGAGCGCCCCCAGGGTCGACGTCACCACCAGGGCCGAGAGGAAAGCGCCGCCGCCGGAGCCGAGGACGGCGTCGGCGGCGTCGGCGGCGACGCGGTCGGACGCCACCACCTTCGCCAGCGGCAGCACGTGGAAGTAGACCGCGTTGAGCGCCACGTAGGCCGCGGTGACCGTGAGGGTGCCCAGCAGCAGGGCGCGCGGGATGGTGCGCTCCGGCTCCACCGTCTCTTCGGCGTTGTAGGTGACCATGTGCCAGCCGCCGAAAGCGAAGAGCGCGGCCACCAGCGCCGCCGCGAAGTCGCCCCACGAGCCGCCGCCGAGCAGCGTCACGGCCTCCGGCGCGGCAAGCGCTTCCCGCGGGCCGAGGGCGAAGCCCACGGCCACGATGAGGACGATCGCCGCGACCTTGATCACCGTCAGCCCCGTCTGCAGCCGGCTGCCGGGCCTGGCGCCCAGATAGTTGACCGCCGACACCACCACGATGGCCGCCACCGCCGCGAGGCGCGTCGCGAGCGGACCGAGGGGCACGAAATAGCCGAGGTAACGGGCGAAGATCACGGCGATCGCCGCGATGATGCCGGAGTGCATGGTGAAGAACATGGCCCAGCCCCAGAGGAAGCCGGCCAGCGGCGAGATCGTCTCGCGCAGGAAAACGTAGACGCCGCCGCTCCGCGGCATCGCCGAGGCCAGCTCGGCGGTGACCAGGGCCCCGAACAAGGTCAGGACGCCCGCCACCAGCCACACCAGCGATACGCCGGCGAGCGAGGGCACCCGGCCGGTGATCTCGGAGGGCTGGACGAAGATCGAGGCGCCGATGATCGTCCCCACCACCAGGGAGGTGGCGTGGGGGAGTCGGATGACGCGGCGCAGCGTCGCGTCGCGGGCGCTCTCGGGTCCTGGCGAATTCGTCGTCATGAGCTCTCCGGCGGCGCGAAGGCCCGCACCTGGCGCAGGAACCAGGGCGCGGCCAGGGCGGCCATCGCCCCCGCCCAGGTGAGACCGAGCCAGGCGGCGGACGTGCCGATCTCGGCGAAGGACGGCGCGAACGGATTGAGGATCATCCAGGCGCGCGCGTCGCTCGACCTGGCGAAGTCGCCCAGGACCAGGAAGCCGGCGATCGGCGGCAGCACGCTCCCCGCCGCCGCCAGCGCCAGGGCCAGCACCCAGGTGTAGCGGCGGTGGACACGGCGCGCCAGGAAACGGCGGTGGAGCAGCAGAGCGCTGGTCGAATAGGCGAAGCCGTAGCCGGCCAGGCCGGTGGCGGGGAACAGCCAATCGTCGACGTTCGGAGCCGCCGTGCGCGCGGCGACGGCCGCGCCAGCGGCGACGGTGAGGATCGCCAGGGCCGCGGCCCAGGCCACGCCGTTGGCCGAGCCGCTCCACAGGAAGAACGCCGGCACCCGCCGCCAGCGCGGCCGTGGAACCTCCTGGGCCACCCGCCGGCTCATCTCGTCGCGGGCGCCGACCGCCACCACGCAGGCCGCCACCGCCACCGCGGCCCAGGTGACCGTCCACACGCCGAGCTCGTCGTCGCTCGCCGAGCGTCTCGCCTCATAGGCGACCAGGACGCCGCTGACCAGCCACGTCAGGCTCAGGAAGCTCCGCACCGGCGGCGCCCGGTTGGCCACCGCCGGCGACACCAGCGCCACCGAGGCGAGGTAGCCGAGCGTCACCAGGAAGCCGGCGATCCCCAGGAAGACGCCGGCCGGAATCCAGAAGTCGCGGGTGCCGAGCCGGCTGCCGACGCCGGCGGAGACGAGCTCCATGCCCACGGTGACGGTCACGCTGAAGACCACGACCAGGCCCGCCAGGCCGCCGATCCCGAGCATCACCTTGAGGAAGCGGCTGGCCGGCAGGCAGGCCAGGAGGATCGCCGCCTGGACCGCCGTGGTGACCACCACGAAGCCGAAGCCGAAGACCACCAGGATCGACGGCAGGTCGATCCCGCGCAGGAAGTAGGTGAAGCTCACGAAGGGCAGGCAGGCGGAGAACAGCACCAGCGCCAGCAGTTGGGCGGCGAGGAGCTTGCCCGCCACGATGCGCCCCGGCGGCAAGGTGGTGACGAAGACCAGCGACAGGCTGTCGCCGGCCTGCTCCACGAACACCCGGACGGCGGCGTAGGCCGGCAGGGTCACGACCGTGACGAAGAGGAGGAAGCCCAGGATGAAGGCGAAGACCTCCCGCCCGCGGCTGCCGCCCGCGGTCCAGTCGACGCCGGCGGGCTCGATGGTGAGCAGGAAGACGGTCAGAGTCCCCAGCTCGAAGAGCAGGAAGAGCAGCAGCACGGCGGCGACGAAGCGCCCCTGCACCGCCTGGCGCAGCTCCTTGACCACGATCGGGTTGAGCCGGTCGTCGACGAAGCCCGCTAGGGCGCCCAGCGCCCGCGTCACGACACCTCCTCGCGGACGGAGCACCTGAAAGGCAGGTCCGGGATCTCCGCTTCCATCTCCTCTTCCTTGGCGCTCGCCTCCGTGGGTCTTGGGCCGACAGTCCTGCGCTCGCGGGACAGTCTACCGTGAGCGCGGCGACGACGCGATCGGCCGGTGTTGGCTCGCCCGATCTCCCTGTGGGAGACCCTTCTGCTGGTCCGGAAGGGCCGATTCTGCATCCGCGGCGCCTACCAGGATTGGGTGGATCAGGCGCTCGAAACGGTGCCCATGGGAGAGGCTGCCTTCACCTTCGAAGTGGCCCGGAAAGTCGAGACGCTGACTCTGCCACACGGCGAGCCGGCCGATCACTTCATCGCGGCGACAGCGTTGGTCTACGGCTACACACTGGTTACGCTCGATCAGAAGAACTTAGCTCGCTGCGCTCGCGAACGGTGATATCCTTGCTCTGCGCAACAAGCGGAGCTCCGTGTAGGGCAGGCTCCGCCTGCTCGGACAGACAGATCCGCATGATCTGATGCCGACGCGCGAAGGACTCCGTGATGCCCCAACGCAGATCGATCGGTTGGAACCGGTAGCCGTGGCGCTCACAAAGATGGCGCAGTCGCGGGAACACTCGCCGGTGCAACGAGTCTCGCTCCGCGATGAGATCGTCGAACGTCGAGCTGACAAAGACGCGAAAGACGCGCTGGGTGATGCTCATGGGCGGGGAGTTAGGACCGGACAGGTTTACTCGGCACGCACACCGAGCGCCGCTCTCTCGGCCACCAAGAGGCTCTCGTTGATGAGCGGCAACTGGGTGCCCGCGGCGTCCACCAAGCGCCGTCGCGTAGGCTAAGATCGCGGCATGTGCGCCGCACCCCGCGACGAGATGCTGCGAGCGGGTCTCGCCGAGATCTCGAGGCGCTGTCCCCGGATGGTCTCGCAGTGCTACTGGGCCGGCACCTCGGCGATCGCGCTCGAGGAGCTCGGACATCGGGAGTCCTTCGACCTGGACTTCCACACCCGCGAGGCGCTCACCGACACGAGACCGCTTCTGGCGGAGCTCGAGCGAGCGTTTCCGGGACGTGTCGAGGTGCTCGAAACCCCCGATGCGTTCGGCTCGGGATTCACGGGATTGTTGGAGCTGAAGGAAGGCGCGAAGGTGACGATCCAGGTGTTTGCCGGCTTCGAGAGCGTCCCCGACCGCGATCTGGTGACGTCCACCATCGCGCCACCGATGATGCGAGTCGCACTGCATCGATACCTGGCGGACAAAGTCCAGTGCGTCGTCGAACGCCTCGAAGCGCGGGATCTCGTCGACCTTGCCGCGGTCCTGAGGCGCCGCCCGGACCTGCGCGCTTTGCTCCGCCGGGCCGTCGCGGACCAAGACGCCTTGCTGCTCGCCGAACGGCTGCTCGGATGGACAGATGGGGCGATACTCAAGGATCTCGCAGCATACTCCGATGTAGAGCCCGAGGACGCGATCCAGATGCGCGACGACCTCCTGACTCTCCTACGATCGGAGGGCGAGACGTGAAGAGGACGTATCGATACGTCGAGGCTTCGGGGACGGTCGCCCTCACAACGGAGGACGGCGAGATCATCGAGATACCCGTCGTCGCAGGCATCCTCAAGCACCTGGACGTTGGCCAGCTCACCCAGATGGTGCGTGATCCGGCAGTCGCCCGCAAATACACCGACGAGGCACTCCGCAAGGCGCCGTGGAGCGCGCTGCGGCGTTTCCCCCGGCCGTGGTTGCTGGCTCGATTGAAAGAGTCGAAGCTGCCGGAAGGTCGCCGGCGCGCCCTTGAGTTCCTGCTCGAGGGGCCGGGTGCAGGAGGGCGCGATGCGGTCACTCCGGACGCCTTCGTATAGAGTAGCGGTATGGCCACCGTCGCCGAAGAGACGGACTCCAAGCGTGGGGCCGAGCAGCCCGAGGACGCGTGCGGCTCCCCTTTCGGGACGCTCTCGTGCCTGCTGCGCAGCGTCGAGAACCTGAACGCCTCCCTCGACCTCAGCTCGGGCCTCGAACGCCTGGCGGAGCTGTTGCGACGCACCGTCCCGTTCGACACCTTCGGCGTCCTGCTCCTGGACGAGATCGGCCAGGACCTGCGCTTCCACTTCGCCGTGGGCATCGATCCCGAGGTCGTGGAGCACTGGCGCTTCGGCCGCGGCCAGGGCATCGTGGGCACCGCGGCCGCACCTTGACGCTCGCCAACGCCGGACTGCCCTATCCCTACCTGGTGCGCGGCGGCGCCATCGAGGAGATCCGGGCGTCCGGCGTGCCGGTGGGCGGCATGAAGGAGCCCGAGTACGCCCAGGTCGAGCTGGTGCTCGAGGAGGGGGACGTCGTCGTGCTCGCCTCCGACGGCATCGAGGAGCAGCTCGACGCGCGCCACGAGGCGTTCGGAGCCGACCGTCTGCGGGAGGTCCTGCGCGAGCTCGCCGGCCAGTCGGCCAACGCGATCGCCGACGGCGTGCTGGCGGCCACCGACCGCTTCCTCGGCCCGGGGCGCCCGGCCTCGGACGACCGGACCGTGGTCGTCCTCAAAGTCAGCGGCCGCTGAGGCCTGGCCCCCCGCCGCGCCCCTAGTGGTTTTCACCGCTGGAAAATTTCTTTCCTACGGATTCGCATTACAGGGCCTCCGGAGCGCCTCCTATCCTCGCTCGCGTCGCCGGCGACGGCCCGCAGGGCCCGGCCCGGTGCGACGGACGAGGACCACGGACGCCGGACAGGAGCTCTCGCCAAGCCGAAAGTTTCTTTCCCACGCTTTCGCCAAACAGACCGCCAGAAGCGCTCCGTATCCTCGCTCACGTCGCCGGCGACGGCCGCCGGGGCCGAACCGAAAAGGAAGGAAGACCATGAGCGAGAGACCCAACCAGAACCGAGCACTCGGGAAAGCCTCCGCGTCCGCCACCAGGCGTTCCGAGCCCGTCGAGACGGCGGAAATCCCGGCAAATGCCGTCCCGAAGACGCCGGCACGGCCGATGGCCGCGAAATCGGGCGAATCGAAGCCTTCGGGAAGGCACGATGCGCGGGCGCGTAACGACTCGAAGCCTTCCAGTCGTTACGATTCGCGGATCGGCCCCGTCTCGAAGCCTTCGGAAAGCCTCGTTTCGCGATTCGACGCGTCTCGAAGCCTTCGGAAGGCGAGGATCCGCGAAACGGCGCATTTCGAGCCGGTGAGCAAGGGAGACGCCGAAGTCGTCTCCCTCGTTCCCGTGCTCGCATCGACGTCGCAGGGGACGAGCCGGGTGTTCTCTCGGGTCGGCAAGGGGGCCGCGGGGAGAACGCCGCGTGTTTCCCTGGTGAGCACGGGCCTCGCCATGGACGAACCGCGTGTTCCGCGGGTGAGCACGCGCTTGAAGAGTCGATCCTGAACGTTGACGCACGACGACGAAAGGAGTGAATCATGTCATCGATACTGGTCAAGGCCAGGCAGAAAGCGGCGGTAGTGCTGAGCTCGCTGATCGAGACTCATGCCGCCGACGTGGGCAGGGCGATCGAGCACCGGCTCCGAGCCCACTTGAAGGAAGGAGAGGCGATGCCCGACGTCGTGTTGGTGCTCGTCCTCCTGGCGCGGCTGGTGGCCGGCGCGGCCGTCAGGCTCGTGGGGTGGGACCGCGTCAAGCGCGACGAGGACGACGGCGCCGGAAGGGCCCGGCTCCGGCGCGACCTGGCGGCCCTGGGACTGCGCCAGAAGCTGCTCGAAGCCCGCGATCTCGCGGCGGCTCTCTATGGCGGCAGGCGCGGCTCGGAGGTCCTCGGTCTGACCGGCCGCGTGCCGCAGGTCAGGCAGCCTGAGGCCCTGCTGACCCGGGCGCGTGCTCTGATCGACCGGCTTCGGGATCCGAACCTCCAGGCGCCGGCCGGCATGCTCGGCATCGCCTTCGATCCCGGGCAGCTCGCCCGGGAGCTCGAGACCGGCGTCACGGCTTTGGGTCAGGCCCTCGACGAGGTCGAGCGCGAGCAGCGCCAGGCAGGAACGACCGTCGCAGCGAAGGGCGACGCCAGGGGCGAGCTCGACTCGGTCATGAAGGCGTGCGCCCTGGTCATGAAGGGGGCCTTCGGCCTCGCCGGCAGGCCGGACCTGGCGCGCAAGCTCGGCGAGCTGTCGCGGCGGAAGAAGCCGGTGCCGACCGGAAAGGAGGTGGACGTGAAGACTCGATAAGCCGTTCCCCCGATGACTCCGATCAGGAAACCAAGAACCATGACGACAATCCCCGCAAGGGGAAGAAAGGACAGATCGAAATGGCATCTTTAGCAGCAGTCGTACAACAGAAAGCGGTGTCGGTCTTCCGCTCGGCGGTGACCGCCCATGCCGGGCAGGTGATCCCGGCCATCGTCCAACGGATCGAGCGCGTCCTCGGCGAGGGCGAGGTCGTCCCCGACCTCTTCTTCTTTTTCTCCCTGCTCGGCAGGATACCGGCCGAGGTCATGGGGCGGTTCATCGAGGGCGACAAGGCGCACCTCGACGAGCTGACCAACGACCTCGAGCCCCGCGAGCGGCGTGACGAGGTCGGGGGCAGGGTGCGCAGCAAGCTCATCAACATCCGCTCGATCACCGACGGTCTCTTCGGCCCGGTGCGCAGCGCCGAGATCCTCGCCACCGACGGGCCGACCGCCGAGGTCGCCCAGTCGGAGCTCCTGTGGCGCCAGGGCGACCACACGGCCACCCGGCTCGAAAAACCGGCCCTGGCGACGCCGAGCATGACCACCGCCAGCCTCCAGTTCGATCCGGCGACCCTGGGGTCGGAGCTGAGGGAAGACGTGGACGCCTTTCGCCAGGTGCTCGACGAGTGCGAGCAGGCGCGGCGGGAGGCGGAGAAGACCCTGCTGGTGCGGGAGGAGCTCTCGGCCGAGAGCGCGACCGTCCTCAGGGGGTGCCGGCTCATCCTCGAGGGCATGCTCCTGCTCGGCAACCGGCCGGACCTGGTCTTCCGTCTGCGGCGGGCCATGCGCCGCCGCCGGCGGACCGCCGGCTCCCCGCCCGTCCCTGACGCCGGCGAGACCCCGACCGCCCCGGGCGATCAGCCGCCGGCCCCTGACGAAGCCTCCGACTCCGAGTCGGAATCCCCGTCCACTCCGTAGACGGTCCTGACGGACCGGCCCTGGGCGGCCCCCGTGCCGCCCAGGGTTTTCCTGTTTTCAGCTCACGCCCGGCGGTGTCCTTGAGGACGTTCACCCTCGCCGTGGCCACGTCGAAGACGCGGACCTGCGTGGTGCCCTGAGGTGGTGGACGATCGACGCAGAATACCACGTCGCCCTCAAGAGCCCTCGTTGCCCAGATCCTCGATCTGGGCCTCCATCGTCTCGAGATCGACGACGGCCACCGTCGACCGCCCCGTCAGCCAACCCTTGAGGTCATCAGAGACATGAGGTAAGCTGGAGCCGGCCTATCCCAGGGCCGAATGAGCTCGGAGAGGACCATGACTTACAGCGCCATCGTCGAGGACAGAGAATCTGCTGGCTTTACCGCCTCCGTTCTAGGGTGGCCGAGCTGCACCGCGACCGGCGCGACGAAGGCCGAAGCATTGACGCGCCTGCGCCAAGTCATTCGAGACCGCCTCTCCAGCGTAGAGATCGTCCCCGTCGAGGTCGACGTTCCCGAGGACGGCCATCCCCTGGCCAGGTTCGCCGGTATGTTCAAGAACGACGCCCTCTTCGACCAGTTCGTCGAAGACATGGCTGCGTACCGGCGCGAGGTCGATGCCGAGACGGCAGACTAGCGGTTCGTCGTGGCCCCCTTCATCCTCGACACCGACCACGTCACGCTTTTCCAGCGTGCCCATCCTGGGGTGCAAGCGCGCGTCCTGGCGCTTCCCTTCAGAAGTGTGGTGAGCACCATCGTGAGCGTGGAGGAGCAGCTTCGGGGCCGATTGAAGGCCGTCCGGCGAGCCTCCGACGGCCCAACGCTCATCGCTGCTTACGACCGGATGCAGGCGACTTTAGAATTCTTCCATCATCTCCCCATCCTCGGCTTCGACAGCCCGGCACATGAGCGGTTCACTCGCCTTCGAGAACAGAGGATCCGTATTGGGACTCACGACCTTCGCATCGCCGCCATCGCCCTGGCGACCGGCGGCGTCCTTGTCACGGGGAATGCACGCGACTTTTCTCAAGTGCCTGAGTTGAGGCTCGAAGACTGGTCCAGAGGATAGAACACGGTGGCGTAGGTCGATACGCTCACGGACCGTCAGCCAGGTCCAAGATCTCCGCCTCCATCGTCTCGAGATCGACGACGGCCACCGTCGACCGGCCCGTGAGCCAGCCCCCGACCTCGCCGGGATTGACGACGAGCGTCGACCCCTGCTTGCGCACGTCGACCTCGTGAGTATGGCCGTAGACGACGAGGTCGAAAGCGCCGCTGGCGGCGATCGGCTCGGCCAGCTCGGGGTAGTGGACGGCGGCGACGCGGCGGCCCGCGGGCTCGGCCGCGGCGAGGTTGGGGTGGACCTGGCCGATGCCCTCGAAACGCTTCGCCAGCCCCACGCGCTCGCCGTCGTTGTTGCCGAAGACCGCCAGCACGAGGCAGCCGAGATCCGCCAGCGGGGCCACGGCGAACGGCGCCACGAAGTCGCCGGCGTGGACCACGAGGCCGACGCCGCGCGCGTTGAAGAGCTCCACCGCCCGGCGGACCATGGGCACGTTGTCGTGGCTGTCGGCCATCACGCCAATACGCATCGCGACCTCCGGAACCCTCACCCCCGGCCCCTCTCCCAGGGGGAGAGGGGAGCAAGACAGCGAGGATCCGAGGCCCCCTCTCCCTTTGGGAGAGGGGGTTGGGGGTGAGGGTTCAGCTCCGGGTGGCGACGCCTTCGCGCGGCATGGCGCGGATGTCGGCGTCCTCTTCGAACTGGAAGTAGGCCATGTCGTCTTCCTCGGACTCCGGCTCGTAGACTTCCTCGTCCATGTGGAAGTCGTGGTAGAAGCCCAGGCCGGTGCCGGCCGGGATCAGACGGCCCACGATCACGTTCTCCTTGAGGCCCCGCAGGTGGTCGACCTTGCCGCTGATCGCGGCCTCGGTGAGGACCCGCGTGGTCTCCTGGAACGACGCCGCCGAGATGAAGCTCTCGGTCGACAGCGACGCCTTGGTGATGCCGAGCAGCAAGGGCCGGCCGATCGCCGGCCGGCCGCCGGCGGCCAGCACCCGCTCGTTCTCTTCCTGGAACTTGAAGCGGTCGACCTGCTCGTCGATGAGGAAGTTGGTGTCGCCCACCTCCTCGATCTTCACCGAGCGCATCATCTGGCGCACGATCACCTCGCAGTGCTTGTCGTTGATGGTCACCGACTGCGAGCGGTAGACCTCCTGGATCTTGTCGACGAGGTAGCGCTGGAGCTCCTTCTCGCCCAGGACCTGCAGGACGTCGTGGGGGTTGATCGGACCGTCGATCAGGGGCTCGCCGGCCTTGACCCGCTCGCCGTCCTGCACGTTGACGTGGATGTAGCGCGGCACCAGGTACTCGCGCACCTCGTCGTGGTCGGAGGTGACCAGCACCTTGCGCATGCCTTTGTGGATCTCGCCGAGGTGCACCGTGCCGTCGATCTCGCTGATGATCGCCGGCTCCTTGGGGCTGCGCGCCTCGAAGAGCTCCTGGACCCGAGGAAGACCGCCGGTGATGTCCTTGGTCTTGGTGGTCTCGCGCGGGATCTTGACCAGCGTGTCGCCGGGGTTGACCTTGTCGCCGTGGTTGGCGATCAGGTGCGAGCCCGACGGCAGCAGGTAGCGCCGCTCCTCGTCCCTGCTCTTGACGAAGATGGTGGGCGCCCGCTTCTCGTGCGCCGACGCCTCGACGATGATGCGGTGCGACAACCCCGTGACCTTGTCGGTCTCCTCGCGGACGTTCTCGCCCTCGGCGATGTCGTGGTACTCCACCGTGCCGCCGATCTCGGTGAGGATGGCCGAGGTGAAGGGATCCCACTCCACGAGCTCCTGGTCAGGCTCCACGGCGTCGCCCTCGCGCACCCGCAGGTGCGAGCCGTAGGTCAGGGCGTAGCGCTCGAGCTCGCGGCCCTTGGGATCGGTGATCACCAGCTTGCCGTTGCGGTTGACGACCACCAGGTCGCCCCGGCGGCTGCCGACGGTGGAGACGTTGATGAACTTCACCACGCCGGGGTTGCGCGCCAGGTGCTTGGACTGCTCCGAGACCCGGCTCGCGGTGCCTCCGTAGTGGAAGGTGCGCATGGTGAGCTGGGTGCCCGGCTCGCCGATCGACTGCGCCGCGATCACGCCCACCGCCTCGCCGATGTCGACCGTGCTGCCGGTTGCGAGGTTGCGGCCGTAGCACAGCACGCAGACGCCGCGCCGCGACTCGCAGGTCAGGACGGAGCGGATCTTGACCTTCTCGATGCCCGCCCCCTGGATCTTGTTGGCGAGGTCCTCGGTGATCTCCTCGCCGATGCCGAGCAGCAAGTCGCCGGTCATCGGATCGTAGATCTCCTCCTGGGAGACGCGGCCGACGATGCGGTCGCGCAGCGGCTCGAGGATGTCGCCGCCCTCCATGATGGCGGTCACGTAGATGCCGTCGATGGTGCCGCAGTCGGGCTCGGAGACGATGACGTCCTGCGCCACGTCGACCAGGCGCCGGGTGAGGTAGCCCGAGTCGGCGGTCTTGAGCGCCGTGTCGGCGAGGCCCTTGCGGGCGCCGTGGGTGGAGATGAAGTACTGCAGCACCGAGAGCCCCTCGCGGAAGTTGGCGGTGATCGGCGTCTCGATCACCTCGCCGGAGGGCTTCGACATCAGGCCGCGCATGCCGGCGAGCTGGCGCACCTGCTCGCGCGAGCCGCGCGCCCCGGAATCGGCCATCATGCGGATCGGATTGAACTCGTGGGCGGCCTCCTCCTCGCGGTGCATCTGGCCGAACATCTCCTCCGAAACCTTCTCGGTCACCCGGTGCCAGATGTCGATGATCTTGTTGTGGCGCTCGCCGGCAGTGATGACGCCGGCCGAGCGCTGCTGCTCGATCTCGATGACCTCGTTCTTGGCCTGGTCGATCAGGCTCTCCTTCAGGCTCGGCACCACCATGTCGTCGATGCCGATCGAGATGCCGGCGCGGGTGGCGTAGTAGAAGCTGATCTCCTTGAGCTCGTCGAGCATCTTCACGGTGGCGTCGTTGCCGAGGTTGATGAAGCAGTAGCTCACCAGGTCCTGGAGGCCCCTCTTGCGCAGCAGGCCGTTGATGAAGGGCATCTCGGCGGGCAGATTCATGTTGAGGATCACCCGGCCCACGGTGGTCTCGATGAGACGGTTCTCCACCTGCTCCATCTCGGCGTGCACCACGTCCTGGTCGTTGTACTGCTGGCGCAGGTCGATGTGCGGCCCGGTGTAGCGGACCTTGATCCGCGTCTGGGTCTCGAGGTCGCCGCTATGGTGCGCGATCAAGACCGAGTCGAAGTCCGGGAAGAGCCGGCCCTCGCCCCTGGCGCCGTCCTTGGCCAGCGTCAGGTAGTAGCCGCCGAGCACCAGGTCCTGGCTCGGCACCGCCAGCGGCCGTCCGTGCGCCGGCGAGAGCAGGTTGTTGGCGGCCAGCATCAGCACCTGGCTCTCGATCTGCGCCTTCAGCGACAGCGGCACGTGGACCGCCATCTGGTCGCCGTCGAAGTCGGCGTTGAAGGCGGCGCAGACCAGCGGGTGGATCTGGATCGCCTTGCCCTCGATGAGGGTCGGCTTGAAGGCCTGGATGCCCAGGCGGTGCAGGGTCGGGGCGCGGTTCAGGAGCACCGGATGGTCTTCGATGACCTCCTCGAGGGCGTCCCACACGGCGTCTTCCTCGCGCTCGACCATCTCCTTGGCCGCCTTGATGGTGCCCACCAGCCCCTTCTCCTCGAGGCGGTTGTAGATGAAGGGCTTGAACAGCTCGAGGGCCATCTTCTTGGGCAGGCCGCACTGCTGGAGGTTGAGCTCGGGGCCGACGACGATCACCGAGCGGCCGGAGTAGTCGACGCGCTTGCCGAGCAGGTTCTGGCGGAAGCGGCCCTGCTTGCCCTTCAAGGTGTCGGAGAGCGACTTCAGGGGACGGTTGTTCGAGCCCTTGAGCACCCGGCCGCGGCGGCCGTTGTCGAAGAGGGCGTCGACCGCCTCCTGGAGCATGCGCTTCTCGTTGCGCACGATGACCTCGGGCGCCCGCAGCTCGAGGAGCTTCTTCAAGCGGTTGTTGCGGTTGATCACCCGGCGGTAGAGGTCGTTGAGGTCGCTGGTGGCGAAGCGGCCGCCGTCGAGCGGCACCAGGGGCCGCAGCTCGGGCGGGATGACCGGGATCACGTCGAGGATCATCCACTCCGGGCGATGCCCGCTGCGCCGGAAGGCGTCGACCACCTTGAGCCGTTTCGCCGCCTTGAGGCGGCGGATCTGGCTGGTGTCGGTCTTCATCACGATGCGCAGCTCCTCGGCGAGCTCGTCGAGGTCGATGCGCGAGAGCAGCTCCTTGATCGCCTCGGCTCCCATCCGCGCCTCGAAGGCCCCTTCGCCGTACTCGTCGCGGATCTCGCGGAAGCGCTCCTCGGAGACCAGCTCGTTCTCCTTGAGCTCGGTGTCGCCCGGGTCGATGACCACGTAGCTCTCGAAGTAGAGGATGCGCTCGAGGTCGCGCAGCGAAAGGTCGAGCAGGTGGCCGATGCGGCTGGGCAGACCCTTGAAGAACCAGACGTGCGACACCGGGCTGGCGAGCTGGATGTGCCCCATGCGCTCGCGGCGCACCCGCGAGCGGGTGACCTCGACGCCGCACTTGTCGCAGATCACGCCCCGGTGCTTCATGCGCTTGTACTTGCCGCACAAGCACTCCCAGTCGGTGATGGGGCCGAAGATCTTGGCGCAGAAGAGTCCGTCGCGCTCCGGCTTGAAGGTCCGGTAGTTGATGGTCTCCGCCTTGGTGACCTCGCCGAAGCTCCACGACAGGATCTTCTCGGGCGAGGCGATCGAGATGCGGATCGCGTTGAATTCCTTGAGCGACTGCGGCTTTTCGAAGAAATTGACCGGCTGCAAAGGAAACCTCCTATTCCGGATTTCAAGCCTTGAGGAGCTCGACGTCGAGGCACAGGCTCTGCAATTCTCGGACCAACACGTTGAACGACTCGGGCAGGCCCGGATCGTCGGGCACGTCGCCCTTGACGATCGCCTCGTAGACTTTGCTGCGGCCCTCGACGTCGTCGCTCTTGACCGTCAGCAGCTCCTGCAAGGTGTAGGCGGCGCCGTAGGCCTCGAGCGCCCACACCTCCATCTCGCCGAAGCGCTGGCCGCCGAACTGGGCCTTGCCGCCCAGCGGCTGCTGGGTGATCAGGGAGTAGGGGCCGATCGAGCGCGCGTGGATCTTGTCGTCGACCAGGTGCGAGAGCTTGAGCATGTAGATGTAGCCCACCGTGACCTTCTGCTCGAAGGGAATGCCGGTCATGCCGTCGGAGAGCTCGCTCTTGCCCGAGAGCGGCAGGTCGGCCTCGCCCAGGTAGTCCTTGAGCGTCTTCTCGCTGGCGCCGTCGAAGACCGGGGTGGCGAAGGTCACGCCGAGGGCGCGGCCGGCCCAGCCGAGGTGCGTCTCGAGGATCTGCCCCACGTTCATGCGGCTCGGCACGCCCAGCGGGTTCAAAACGATCTCGACCGGCGTGCCGTCGGGCAGGTAGGGCATGTCCTCCTCGGGGAGGATCCGCGAGATGACGCCCTTATTGCCGTGGCGGCCGGCCATTTTGTCGCCCACCTGGAGCTTGCGCTTCATGGCGACGAAGACCTTGACCAGCTTGATCACGCCCGGCGGCAGCTCGTCGCCCTTCTGCAGGAGCTGCACCCGCTCCTCGTTGACGCGGTGGATCACGTCGATGTGCGAGTCGGTCTTGCGATAGATCTTCTCGACCTCCTCGAGCACGTCGGTGGACTTCAGCGGCAGGCGCAGGATCTCCTGGCGGGTGAGCTTCTGGAGGCTCTCGTGGCTCACCTCGCCGCCCTTCTCGAGCAGCACGTCGCCGGTCGCGGCGAGGACGTCGCGCATGACCTTCTGGCCCTTCAAGAGATCGCGGATCTTCTTGTTGCGCTCCTCCTGGAGGATTCGGGCCTCGTCCTTGATGTTCTTCTGCAGGCGGGCGATCTCGGCCTCCTCGATCTCCTGGGCGCGCTTGTCCTTCTCGACGCCCTTGCGCGAGAAGATCTTGACGTCGACGATCGTGCCCTCGATGCCCGGCGGCACCTTGAGGCTGGCGTCGCGCACGTCGCCCGCCTTCTCGCCGAAGATGGCGCGCAGGAGCTTCTCCTCGGGCGTGAGCTGGGTCTCGCCCTTGGGCGTGACCTTGCCCACCAGGATGTCGCCGGCCCTGACCTTGGCGCCGATGCGGACGATGCCCGCTTCGTCGAGGTCGCGCAGCGCCGACTCCGAGACGTTCGGGATGTCGCGGGTCACCTCCTCGGGGCCGAGCTTGGTGTCGCGCGCCTCGATCTCGAACTCCTCGATGTGGATGGAGGTGTAGTAGTCCTCCTTGACGAGCTTCTCGGCGACCAGGATGGCGTCCTCGAAGTTGTAGCCGCGCCACGGCATGAAGGCCACCAGGACGTTGCGGCCGAGGGCGAGCTCGCCCTGCTCGGTGCACGGGCCGTCGGCCAGGACGTCGCCCTTCTTGACCCGCTGCCCCTCCTCGATCACCGGCTTCTGGCTGATGCAGGTGTTCTGGTTGGAGCGCCGGAACTTGATGAGCTGGTAGATGTCGGCGCCGAAATCCTTGGCCTCGCCGGTCTCGGGGTCCTCGCCCTCCACGCGCACGATCACGCGCTCGGCGTCGACCGAGTCGATCACGCCGCCGCGGCGGCAGACCACCACGGCGCCGGAATCGCGCGCCACCGTGCCTTCGAGCCCGGTGCCGACGATCGGCGCCTCGCTGCGCAGCAGCGGCACCGCCTGGCGCTGCATGTTCGAGCCCATGAGGGCGCGGTTGGCGTCGTCGTGCTCGAGGAAGGGGATCAGCGCCGCCGCCACCGACACGAGCTGCTTGGGGCTGATGTCCATGTACTCCACGCGCTCGCGCTCGACGGTGATGAAGTCGCCGCCGGCGCGGGCGATCACCCGCTCGTCGGTGAAGTTGCCCCGCTCGTCGGTCACCGCGTTGGCCTGGGCGATGACGTACTTCTCCTCTTCCCAGGCGGTCAGGTAGAAGGCGAAGGGCTCGACCTCGACCAGCCGCTTGCCCTCCTTGGCGAGCGCCGGGTTGACCTCGTCGAGCTGGTCGCCGGTGACGATCTGGCCGAGCTTGAACGGTCCGCCGCCGACCTTGACGATCCGGAAGTGGCTCAGCACCCGGCCGTCCTCGACTTTCTTGTACGGGCTCTCGATGAAGCCGTAGTCGTTGATCCGGGCATAGGTGGCGAGCGAGGAGATGAGACCGATGTTCGGTCCCTCGGGCGTCTCGATGGGGCAGATGCGCCCGTAGTGGGAGGCGTGGACGTCGCGCACCTCGAAGCCCGCGCGCTCGCGCGACAGGCCGCCGGGCCCCAGGGCCGAGAGCCGCCGCTTGTGGGTCACCTCGGAGAGCGGGTTGGTCTGGTCCATGAACTGCGAGAGCTGCGAGGAGCCGAAGAACTCCTTGATCGCGGCGATGACCGGCTTGGAGTTGATGAGGTCGTGCGGCATCGCCGAATCGATGTCCTGGTGGACCGACATCTTCTCCTTGATCGCCCGCTCCATGCGCACGAGACCGATGCGGAACTGGTTCTCCAGCAGCTCGCCCACGGCGCGCACCCGCCGGTTGCCGAGGTTGTCGATGTCGTCGACCCGGCCGACGTCCTTGTGCAGGCGCAGCAGGTACTCGATCACGCGGTAGAAGTCGTCGGCCGAGAGCGTCTTCTGGTCCACCGGCACGTCGGTGTCGAGCTTGATGTTGAACTTGAACCGCCCGACGCGGGAGAAGTCGTAGCGCTTGGCGTCGAAGAACATGCCGTAGAAGAGCGAGCGGGCGCTCTCCAGCGTCGGCGGGTCTCCGGGGCGCATGCGGCGGTAGATCTCCATCAACGCCTCCTTGGCGTTGGTGGTGTGGTCCTTGGTCAGGGTGTTGGTGACGAGGTTGCCGCACAGCTCCCAATCGGGGAAGAACACCTCGAGGTCGGTGGTCTGGCGGTCCTGGAGCCGCTCGACGACGTCTTCGGGCACGAGGTCATTGGCCTCGAAGAGGATCTCGCCGGTCGCGAGGTCGACGACGTCGGCGATGAAGAGCGCCCGCTCGAGCTCCGCCGTGGTCACCTCGCGATCTACCGACTGCCCGGACTCGAGGGTCTTGATCTCGGCCTTGTCGAGGGTGATTCCGGCGAAGAGCTGGTATTCGCGGCGGCTGCCGCGGGACTGGCGGTCCTTGAGCCGCTCCTGGTCGAGCACCCGCGGCGGGATCCTGAGCGTGAATCGCCCGTCGCCGCGGGGGAGAAGTCCGGTGCCGACGTAGAACTGGCGCAGGATGGCCTCGTTGGTCTCGAGGCCGAGGGCGCGCAGGAACACGGTGCCGTGGAACTTGCGCTTGCGGTCGATGCGCACCGACAGCACTTCCTTCTGGTCGTACTCGAACTCCACCCAGGAGCCGCGGTAGGGGATGATCTTGGAGAGGTAGGTGCGCGGTCCCTCCTTGGTGAAGAAGACGCCCGGGCTGCGGTGGAGCTGCGAGACGATGACGCGCTCGGTGCCGTTGATGACGAAGGTGCCGAAGTCGGTCATCAGCGGGATCTCGCCGAAGTAGACCTCCTCCTCCTTGGCGTCGCGCATCATGCGGGTGCCGGTCTCCGGGTCCTTGTCGTAGACGAACAGCCGGAAGGTGACCTTGAGCGGCACGGCGTAGGTCATGCCGCGCTCGCCGCACTCGGAGATCGAGTACTTGAGCTGCAGCTCCACCGGGCCGCCGCACACGTCGCACTTGATGACCCGGTTCTTGTTGATCGAGCCGCACTCGTTGCAGGTGACCATCTCCTCGTGGGGATGGTCGGTCATGATCTTGGCCGAGCAGTTGCTGCAGGTCATGCGCAGGTACTCGAGGCCCTTCAAGGTGCCGCACTTGCACTGCCAGTCGCCGATCGTGTACTTGACGAAATCGAGCGAGCAGGTCTCGCGGAAGTCGGAGAACGGGAAGATGCTGGTGAAAACGGCCTGCAGACCGTGGCCGCCCCGCTCCTCCGGCAGCAGGTTCATCTGGAGGAACCGCTCGTAGGACCGGCGTTGCACGTCGATCAGGTTGGGGATCGGCAAGGTGGTCTTGATCTGAGAGAAATCCCTGCGGCCATTCGAGGATGCGATGCGGTCAGTCATGGGATCTTCACGCTCCTTCCGGCAAGAGCTGCCGCCATTCCCGGTGAAGGATTGGGTGGTTATAAAAAGCAAAAACACCATGCCCCGGCCCGCCGGTAAGGCGGCCGTCAACGGGGCATGGTCCTTCTCGCTTGCGCACGCGCTTACTTGAGCTCGACTTGCGCGCCGGCCTCTTCGAGCTTCTTCTTGATCGCTTCGGCTTCATCCTTGGAGACGCCCTCCTTGACGGCGACGGGCGCCGACTCGACGAGGTCCTTGGCCTCCTTCAGGCCGAGGCTGGTGACCTCGCGGACGACCTTGATCACGTTGATCTTCTTGTCGCCGAAAGAGGATAGCATCACGTTGAACTCGGTCTGCTCCTCGGCCGCCGCGGCGGCCTCGCCGGCCGGCCCGGCCGCCGCCGCCACGGTCGCGGCCGCGGCCGAGACGCCGTAGTGTTCTTCCAGCGCCTTGACGAGATTGTTGAGCTCGAGCACGGTCATCTCGTCGATCTGCTTGATGAATTCCTCGGTCGCAACAGCCATTGTCCTACTCTCCTTCAAAGCTCTCGGAATCTCTTCCGTTTTGGTTCTCGGAAACCCCTTCTACAACTCTTCACTCGGCGCCCTCGCACTATCCGACGTCACGCCGTGCGATCTGGTCGAGCACCACCACCAACTGCCGCGGAATCGCCGCCAGGCCACGGGCCAGACGGGTGATCGGCGACTGCAGAAGGAAGACGATCTTGCCGATCAGCTCGTGGCGGCTCGGCAACTTGGCCAGGCTCTCGACATCGGCGCCGGCGATCGGCCTGCCGTCGACGACGCCGCCCTTGAACTCGACGATCGGCACGTCTTTCTTGAAATCGGCCAGCGCCTTGGCCAGGCCCACCGCGTCGTCGTTGGTGTAGGCGACGGCGGTGGGCCCCTGGAACTGGTCCCTCAGGTGCGCGAGGCCCTTGCCGTCGACGGCAATGAGCGCCAGCGTGTTCTTGACCACGCGGTAGTGGCCGCCCCTTTCGCGGACGCGGCTCCTCAGCTCGCTCGCCTGCGGCACCGTGATGCCCTTGAAGCTCACGAGAAAGGCGTGCGGCGCCGCCGCGAGGCCGTTCTGGTATTCCTCGATCAGCTCTTGTTTCCTGGTGCGCGTCAATGCCATTGCCGGCCCTCCTAGGCCTCCGCCGCCTGCATGGCGGCGCTCTCGTCCAACTTCAGGCCGGGGCCCATGGTGGAGGAGAGACTGATCCCCAGAACGTACTTGCCCTTGGCGGCGCCGGGCCTCGCCCGCAGCACGGCGCTGATCAGCGCCAGGGCGTTGCCGCGGAGCTGGTCGACCTCGAAGCTGAGCTTGCCCAGCGGCGCGTGAACGATCCCGGTCTTGTCGACGCGGAACTCCACCTTGCCCGCCTTGATGTCCTCGATCGCCTTGGCCACGTCGAAGGTCACGGTGCCCGACTTCGGGTTGGGCATCAGGCCGCGCGGGCCGAGGACCCGGCCGAGGCGGCCGACGACCTTCATCATGTCCGGCGTCGAGATGACGGCGTCGAAGTCGAGCCAGCCTTCCTGGATCTTGGCGGCGAGCTCGTCGCCGCCCACGTGGTCGGCGCCGGCCTCCTCGGCTTCCTTCATCTTCTCGCTGCTGGCGAAGACGAGGATGCGGACCTTCTTGCCGGTGCCGTGCGGCAACACGACGTTGCCGCGGACCATCTGGTCGGCGTGCTTGGGATCCACGCCCAGGCGCAGCGCGATCTCCAGGGTTTCGTCGAACTTGACGTAGGTCGACCGCTTGAGCAGGCCGATCGCCTCGTCCATCTCGTACGGCCGCCGTTCGACGCCTTGCGCGACCGCTCGTTGTTTCTTGCCTCGTCTTGGCACGTCGCTTCACCTCCGACCCGGCCGGGTGCCGTGCCGCCCGCGTCGTAATCGGTTGGGGTTAATCCACGACCTCGATGCCCATCGAGCGCGCGGTGCCCGCGATGGTGCTCGCGGCCGCCTCGACGGAGGCCGCATTGAGGTCCGGCATTTTGGTCCTGGCGATCTCTTCGACCTGGGCCCTGGTCACCGTGCCGACCTTGTTGCGGTTGGGCTCGCCCGACCCTTTGTCGATGGCCGCGGCCTTGCGCAGCAGCACGGCGGCCGGCGGCGTCTTGGTGATGAAGGAATAGGAACGGTCGGCGTAGACCGTGATCACCACCGGAATCACCGTGCCCATCTGGTTCTGCGTGCGGGCGTTGAACGCCTTGCAGAAGTCCATGATGTTGACGCCGGCCTGGCCCAGCGCCGGCCCCACCGGCGGCGCCGGCGTCGCCTGGCCCCCGGTGATCTGCAGCTTGATCTGCCCGACAACTTTCTTCGCCATCTTCCTTACACCTCTCGCGGCGCCGGCCGGCCGGCCGCCTGATGTCCGCTAGAGCTTCTCCACCTGCAGGAAATCGAGCTCCACCGGGGTCTGGCGCCCGAAGATCGTCACCATCACCTTGAGCGTGTTGCGGTCGAGGTTGACCTCGTCGACCACGCCCGAGAAATTGTTGAAGGGTCCGTCGATGATCTTGACCGGCTCGCCCTTCTCGAACACGTACTTGGGCTTGGGCTTCTCTTTGGCCGAGACGACCTGCTCGAGGATCTGGTCGACCTCCTCCTGGGTCAGGGGCGTGGGCTTCTTGCCGGTGCCCACGAATCCGGTCACCTTCGGCGTGTTCTTGACCACGTGCCAGGCCGGATCCGACATCTCCATCTCGACCAGGATGTAGCCCGGGAAGAACTTGCGCTGCGTTTCGCGCTTTTTGCCTCCCTTGAGCTCGACGATCGTCTCGGTGGGGATCTTGACCTCACCGAACTGTTCGCCCATACCGAGGGCCTCGGCCCGCTGGCGCAAGGTCTCCGCCACGCGCTCCTCGAACCCTGAATAGGTATGCACGATGTACCATTTGCGTTCGCTCGCCATCATCCGTTACTACCACTTCCGTTACTACCATTGGGGGCATGCATCGAAACTTCACAAACCGAGCAGCTTGAAGGTTTCCTCGTAGACCCATTGGATCACGCGGTCGGAGATCCAGAGGTAGACGGCGAACACGAAGCTCGTCACCAGCACCACGGCGGTGGTCGTCATGACCTCCCGGCGCGGCGGCTTGGTGACCTTCTTCCACTCGCCCCGGACCTCCGTCAAGAAGGTCCTGGTGCGGGGAAAGAATTCCTTGATGGATTTGGTCAGGTTGCTCATGCTCATGATCTGTCGCCTGGTGGCAGGGCAGGAGGGGCTCGAACCCCCGACCGCCGGTTTTGGAGACCGGTGCTCTACCGACTGAGCTACTGCCCTACTGTCGCCTTTCCTACCGTATCCTCACTGGACGATGTCGGTGACGGTGCCGGCGCCCACCGTGCGCCCGCCCTCGCGGATGGCGAAGCGCACCCCCTTCTCCATCGCGATCGGCGCGATCAGCTCCACCGCCAGGTTCACGTTGTCGCCCGGCATCACCATCTCCGTGCCCTCGGGCAACGTCGAGGAGCCCGTCACGTCCGTCGTCCGGAAGTAGAACTGCGGGCGGTAGCCGTTGAAGAACGGCGTGTGACGGCCG
>Ga0299906_10000181_pt1 | contig 64512 bp, 45 predicted proteins | sample RVTome_14_FD_200259 | JGI IMG/M metagenome (GOLD analysis project Ga0299906, IMG submission 200259) | Soil microbial communities from uranium-contaminated site in the Upper Colorado River Basin, Wyoming, United States - RVT145D125 (version 2) ...
CGACCTGCGAGTACAATCCGATCGAGGCGGTGGCCACCAACATCAGCGGGGCCCGCAACGTAATCGACGCCGCGCTTGACAGCCCGGTGCGCCACGTGCTGGCGCTGAGCACCGACAAGGCCACCGCGCCGCTGAACCTCTACGGCGCGACCAAGCTCGTCTCCGAGAAACTCTTCGTCCACGCCAACCACTACAACCTCGATCCGGTCACCCGCTTCTCGTGCGTGCGCTACGGCAACGTGCTCGGCAGTCGCGGCAGCGTCGTGCCGCTGTTCGCCGAACAGAAGATCAACGGGACGATCCGGGTGACCGACGCCCGCATGACCCGGTTCTGGATGACGCTCGAGCAGGGGGTGCGGTTCGTCATCGCCTGCATCGAGCGTATGCAGGGCGGCGAGGTCTTCATGCCCAAGCTGCCGAGCATGAAGGTCGTCGATTTGGCTCGTGTCGTCGCCCCCGAAGCCGAAATCCAGTTCACGTCGATTCGGCCGGGCGAAAAGTTGCACGAATCGCTGATCTCCGCGGAGGAATCACGCTCGGTGGTCGACGTGGGCGACGGCTACGTCATGGTGCCCGCCGATCAGCCTTGGGTCGTCGAGTCATGGGAACAGCAGGGGGAGCGCGTGCCCGAAGGGTTCGCCTATGCGAGCGACACCAACGACCGCTGGCTGACTTCCGATGAGATGATGGAGTTGATTGATGCCACCGCCGACGTGTGTCACGCCTGAACGAACGGGATCGCCGTCACCGGTGCTACCCTACGCCCGGCAACACATCGATGAGGAAGACATTGCCGCCGTCGTCGAGGTGCTGCGTTCTTCGCGGCTGACGACCGGGCCGCGGGTCGAGGCGTTCGAGCGCGCGGTGGCCGAGATCGCCGGCACGGCACACGCGGTCGCGGTCAGCAGCGGCACCGCGGCGCTGCACACCGCCATGGCGGCGCTGAGCATCAGCGAGGGCGACGAAGTGATCGTCCCGGCGATGACGTTCGCGGCCACGGCCAACGCGGTGGTCTATGCCGGCGGCACACCGATCTTCGCCGACGTCGACGCCGACACGCTGCTGCTCGATCCGGAACGGGTGGCATCGCTGGTCACCCCCTGCACCCGGGCCGTCATCGCCGTCGACTACGCCGGCCAGCCGTGCGACTACGACGCGTTGCGGGCGGTGACCGATCGTCATGATCTCGCTTTGGTGGCCGATGGATGCCACGCGCTGGGCGGCGCCTACCAAGGCCGGCCGGTGGGCGGACTCGCCGATCTGACCACGTTCAGCTTTCATCCCGTCAAGCCGATCACCACCGGTGAGGGCGGGATGATCACCACCGACAACGACGCGTTCTGTCGGCGCATGCGGCAGTTTCGCAACCACGGCATGTCCGCCGACCACGATCAGCGCCGTCGCGATGGCTCGTGGATCTATGAAATCACCGAACTGGGCTACAACTATCGGATCACCGACATGCAGTGCGCGCTGGGCCTACGACAGTTGGACAAGCTGCCGGGATGGGTCACGCGACGTCAAGCGATCGCGCGTCAGTACGATGCCGCATTCGCCGACCTGGCGGGCGTCGAGTCGTTGCGGGTGCGGGACGACGTGTCGCATGCCTGGCATCTGTACGTCGTGCGCGTCGACGCCGACGGCGGACGATTGGATCGTGCGACGGTGTTCGCCGCCCTGCGCGACCAGGGGATCGGCGTGAACGTGCACTACATCCCCGTTCACCTGCACCCGTTTTACCTCGATCGATTCGGGACCGGACCGGGGATGTGTCCGGTGGCCGAGGCGGCATACGAACGGATCGTGTCGTTGCCGATTTTCCCCGCCATGACGGACGACGACGTGGATCGCGTCGTCGCCGCGGTGTGGAAGGCGGCGGGGTGAACGAGGTAAGGGCTGGGACGAGATAAATGCTGGGACGGGATAAATGCTGGGACGAGATAAATGCTGGGACGAGATAAATGCTGGGACGAGATTCCCATCTCGTCCCCACAGCTCGCAGGAATCCTTTCCTGCGTGGTTCTCGCGGGAAAGGATTCCCGCGTCGGTGGGTGCGAGAAAGGATTCTCGCACCAGCAGCTTCTGAGAAGTGGTGAGAAGTTATGGAATTATCAAACGGCATGAAGATCGTATCGACGATCGAAGCGCGCATGGGTTCAAGTCGTTTTCCGGGTAAGACGTTGGCGCCGATCCTGGGTCGGCCGATGCTCGAGGTGTTGATCGAACGCCTCGAACGCGTTCCCGAAATCGACGAGATCGTCGTCGCCACGACCGCCGAACCGGAAGACGACGCCATCGAAGCGTTGGCGCGGCAACTCGACGTCGGATGTTTTCGCGGCAGTTCCGACGACGTGCTGGACCGTGTGCTGCGTGCCGCGCAAGCGCACGGAGCCGATGTGATCGTCGAGATCACCGGCGACTGTCCGCTCATTGATCCCCCGACGGTTCGCGAGGTCATCGCGCTGTTTCGCACCGGCGGGTACGACTACGTCAGCAACATCCAATGCGAGGGCTATCCGCGCGGGTTGGATACGCAGGTGTTTCCGACGCGGGTGCTGGCCGAGGTCGCTTCGCTCACGCAGGACCCGGCCGATCGCGAGCATGTGTCGCTTTACATCTACGAACATCCCGAGCGTTACCGGCTCGGTGTGGTGGAGACCCCGGCCGATGTTCGTCGACGCAACCTGCGCTTGACCGTCGACACGCCGGAAGATCTCGAATTGGTCGACGGGATCTACGAGCGGCTCTATCCCGTCAAACCGGACTTCACCCTCGACGACGTCGTCGCCGTCCTGGACGCCCATCCCGAACTGGCAGAGATCAATGCCGACATCCGGCAAAAAGCGCTCCGATGACGCCCGAACGTACCGGGCCGGCATCGTCGGCTGCGGTCGGATCGGGTGCGGATTCGACGACGAACCGCGGGTAACGAGCGTGCGCACCCATGCCGGCGGCTACAAGAAGTCCGATCGGTTCGAGCTCGCGGCGTTGGCGGATCTCGATGCGGACCTGCTCGATCGCTACGCGACCCGTCTCGAAGTAGCCGGTCGCTACGTCGATTACGTTCGCATGCTCGAACGCGAACGGCTCGACGTGCTGTCGGTCTGCACCCCGAACCCTACCCATCGCGAGATCGTCGAGCGCGCGGCCGAGTCCGGTGTGCGAGCGATCTTCTGCGAAAAGCCGATCGCCGATAGCCTCGACGCCGCCGACGCCATGGTCCGCACCTGTCGTGAGCACGGCGTGTTGCTCATGATCGACCATCAACGGCGATTCGACCGGATGCATCGAGACGCGGTCGAGTACGTGCGCAGCGGCAAGTTGGGGACCATTCAGCAGGTGACCTGTTACTACACGGCCGGGGTGGCCAATACCGGGTCTCACGTGTTCGATCTGCTGCGCTTCTTCTTCGGCGATGTCGCGTCGGTGCGGGCCTGGCCGAGCTCGAACCCCTCGCCGAATCCCGCCGATCCGAACTACGACGGCTGGTTGCAGTTTCGCGACGGGCCGTCGACAGCGCTGCAAGCCTGCGACGTGAAACACTACGTGATTCTGGAAATCAACATCCTGGGTGAAGCCGGCCGGCTGCGCATCATGGCCAGCGGATACGACGCGCAATATGAAGTCGTGCGCGAGAGCGACAAGTTTGCCGGGTACCGCGAACTGTTTCCCGCCGCGACGCCGTTCGAGACGCCGACCGAGCACGAATTCATGCTCCAGGCCATGGACCACCTGTCCGGGTGCCTGGACCGCGGCGAGCCGCCGATCTCGACCGGCACCGATGGGCGCGCATCGCTCGAGATCATCTGCGCGCTGCATGCCTCGGCCGCCGAGGAGAGTCGGCTGGTCACGCTGCCGCTGGAAAACAGTCGCTCAATGATTCAATCGAGGTGAACGCAATGTCTCAACTGGCGCTGTTCGGGGGCGACCCGATTCGAAAGCAACCATTCCCGCCCCATCCGGTGATCGGTGACGAGGAAAAACGCGCGGTCATGAAAGTACTCGATGGCGGCGCGTTGTCGGGCTTCCTGGCCGTCCCCGGCGACGCGTTCCTGGGCGGCGAGCAGGTGCGCGAGTTCGAGCGCCGCGTCGCCGACTACCACGGCGTCGAATTTGCCGTCGCGTTCAACTCCGCCACGTCGGCGCTGCACGCCGCGGTGGTCGCAGTCGGGGTCGAGCCCGGCGACGAGGTGATCGCCACGCCATACACCTTCACCGCTTCGGCGGCCTGCGTGCTGATGCACAATGCGATCCCGGTGTTCGCCGACGTTCAGGACAGCGTCTACGGACTGGACCCGGACTCGGTCGCGGCGCGGATCACACCGCTGACCAAGGCGATCATTCCCGTCCATCTCTTCGGGCACCCGGCCGACATGGACGGGCTGATGCGGGTGGCGCGCGAGCATGGTCTCAAGGTGATCGAAGACGCCGCCCAATCCCCCGGGGCGCGCTACAAGGGTCAGCTCACGGGCACGATCGGCGACTGCGGCGTGTTCTCCTTCACTGAAAACAAGAACCTGGCCACCGGCGAAGGCGGTATGCTCATCACCGACGACCCGGCCATCGCCGAAGCGGCACGCCTCGTGCGCAACCATGGCGAAGCGGTCTGGAACCCGGACCGGCCGGCGACCTACGGTTCGTCGATCCTGGGTTGGAACTACCGTATGACCGAGATCGAGGCCGCGCTGGGCATTGCTCAGTTCGACAAGATCGACGCGTTGAACAATACGCGCATCAAACTGTGCGACTATCTGACCGATCGCCTCGCGGGCATCGACGGCTTGACCCCGCCGGTGGTGAAGCCCGATTGCCGTCACGTGTATTACATCTATGCCCTTGCCTATGACGCGGAGAAAACCGGCATTCCCCGCGATCAGTTCATCCGCGCCATGAACGCCGAAGGGATTCCGATGGGAGCCGGTTATATCGCACCGCTCTACCTCGGGCCGATCTACCACGAACGCAAGGCGCCGGCGTTTCGTCATTACACCGGCACGGCGACGTACGAACGTGGTCTTTGTCCAGTGGTCGAGCGTCTGCACGAACGCGATCTCGTTCTCACGCTCGTGGCCCGGGCCCCGGCCCGGACCGACGACATGGACGACATCGTTCGCGCCGTCGAAAAAATCATGGCGTACCCGGGCGAACTCACGCAGGCGGCATGACGACCCGTAGACCGGTGGTATGATCGGTACGAGATTTAGCCGCCGAGCTTGCTCGGCGATTGGACGATGTCCTTGACACGATCCGCTTGCCTGTTCCGGGCCGACGCGAATGCCCGCATGGGTACCGGGCACGTGATGCGATGTCTCGCGCTGGCGCAGGCGTGGCAGGACGCCGGCGGTCATGCGGTCTTCGTGATCGCGCCCGGCGCACCGGGCATCGAAGAACGATTGAAGACCGAGGGCGCGGAAGTGGTTGCCGTCGACGACGAGCCGGGCGGCGACCGGGACGTTGACGAAGCACTGCGGGTCGCGCGACGGTACGACGCCGCGTGGATCGTCGTCGACGGTTACCATTTGAGTGGCGGCTATCATCGCCGGCTCAAGCGAGATACGCACCGGGTGTTGCGAATCGATGACAACCGCGAGGTGGATGTCGACGGTGCGGATATCCTGGTGAACCCCAACGCATTCGCGACACCGGCGATGTACGAGGATGTCACGTCGACCGGGCGAATGCTGCTGGGAACGCAGTTCACACCGCTTCGACGGGAGTTCACGGTTCGTCGTGGCGAAACGCGACACATCGCCGATGCGGCGACTCGGGTGCTGGTAACCTTGGGCGGCGGTGATGTCGACAACGTCACGCTGACCGTGATGCAGGGTCTGGGTCGTCTGGAAGTGCCGGGACTCGAAGTGACGGTCCTGGTCGGCGGCAGCAACCCGCACCTCGATGCGTTGACTCGGGCCGCGGACGAGATGCGTTGTGCCGTGCGGCTCGAGCAGAATGTGATCGATATGCCCGCGCGTTTGGCGTGGGCGGACCTGGCGCTGTCGGCCGGGGGCAGTACGTGCTGGGAGATGGCGTTCATGGGATTGCCGGTGGTTACCCTCGTGATCGCCGAGAACCAGCGCACCGTGGCCGACAGCATCGAGGCCGCCGGGGCCGGTCGCAATCTCGGCTGGTTCGAGGAGATCGGCGTACAGGCGATCGCCGACGTGGTTGATCGACTTCTGCACGCGCCGGACGACCGACGTCGCATGTCCCAGGCCGGTCGAGTGCTGGTCGACGGCGGCGGCGCGGGGCGGATCGTCGAAGCCATGTGTCCTCAACAGGAGCGATAACGCGTCATGCGGCTGCTGTATCTGGGCAACAATTGGTTGGGCCTCAAGGTGCTCGAGCACCTGCGCGATCGCGGTGAAGACGATGTCGCCGGACTGGTGATCCATCCCGCCGACCAGCGCAAGTACGTCGAGGAGATGCTCGACGTGGCGAATCTGTCCGACGACTGTGTGTTTGACGGCGCGACGCTGGGCGACGCCGACGTGCGGGCACAGGTGCGCGACCTCGGCTGCGCCATCGGGGTTTCCGTGCTGTTCGATTATCTTCTCGATCCCACGTTCCTCGGGCTTTTCCCCGACGGTGTGATCAATCTGCACCCATCCTACTTACCCTACAATCGCGGGCAATATCCCAACGTGTGGAGCATCATCGAAGGGACGCCGGCCGGGGTGACCCTGCACTATGTCGATGCGGGTATCGACACCGGTGACATCATCGCCCGTCACGAAGTGGCGGTTGACGCCGTCGATACGGGCGAAACGCTCTATCGCAAGCTCGAACGAGCTGCGGTGACGCTGTTCCGCGAGAATTGGCCGGCGATCCGCGCGGGCCGCATCGAACGCACGGCGCAGAACGATGAAGGCGCCTCGCACCGGACGCGGGATGTCGAGACCATTGACCGCATCGATCTCGACCGCACCTACACGGGACGCGAGCTGATCAACCTGCTGCGGGCCCGCACCTTCCCACCGCACCGCGGGGCGTATATCGAGGTCGACGGGCAACGCGTTTATTTAGAGCTTTCACTTTCGTGCGACACAAAGGTGGGTCATGGATGACCGGCGCTATCTCGTGCTCGGTTGTAAGCCGTGGAACCGGCGGGTTTTCGACGACGTGATCCGGCGTTTTCCCGGCACGTGGACGTACGTGGGCCGGCGTGAGGATCTGACACCGGCCTGTGTGAACAAGCTCGCGCCGCGCTGCCTGTTCTTTCTGCACTGGTCGTGGATCGTGCCGGTGGCAATCGTCGATCATCATGAATGCGTGTGCTTTCACATGACCGACGTGCCCTATGGACGCGGAGGGAGTCCGCTGCAAAACCTGATCCTTCGCGGACATCGCGAGACGCAACTGACGGCCCTGCGGATGACCCGTCAACTGGACGCCGGGCCGGTCTATCTCAAGGAAACGCTTTCGTTGAGCGGCAGTGCCGAAGCGATCCTGACCCGGGCGACGCACCTGTCGGCGGACATGATGCTGCGGATCGTCACCGAACGACCGGCAGCGGTGGACCAATCCGGTGAGCCGGTCGTGTTCGAGCGTCGTCGACCGGAGCAGAGCCGGTTGCCGCATGTGGAGGACCTGGACCGTTTGTACGATTTCATTCGCATGCTCGATGCGGACGGCTACCCGCACGCGTTCCTCGAGCACGATGGCTGTCGGTTCGAGTTTCGCCGGGCCGAGCGGTGCGACGGACGGGTTGAAGCCGCGGTCACGATCACGACCGGGTCGGGGTCGGACGCATGAGAACACTCGTGATCGCCGCCCATCCCGATGATGAGGTCCTCGGTTGCGGAGGGACGATCGCCCGGCAAGCCGACGCCGGCGACGACGTTTTCATTGCGATTCTCGGTGAAGGCGTGACCTCACGGTACGCGTCGCGTGACGCCGCAGACGCCGGTGCGCTCGACAGGCTGCGCACCGACAGCAACCGGGCCGCCGAGATTCTCGGCGCCCGCGACCTGTTCCTGCACGACCTGCCGGACAATCGGTTCGACACCGTACCCTTGCTGGATGTGGTCAAGATCATTGAAGCGATGATCGACCGACTCAGCCCGCACGTCGTCTACACGCAGCACGGCGGGGACTTGAATGTCGACCATGTCATTACCTATCGGGCGACTTTGACCGCGACCCGTCCGCTGGCCGGTTGTCCCGTGAAAACGGTGTATGCGTACGAGGTGGCGTCGTCGAGTGAATGGGCGTTTCAGCGTTTCAGCCCGGTGTTTCATCCCAACGTGTTCGTCGATGTCGGCCGGACCCTGGAGCGCAAGATCGAAGCGATGCAGGCGTACGAAAGCGAATCCCGCTCGTTTCCGCATCCGCGCTCGCCCGAGGCCCTCCGCGCGACCGCGACGCGCTGGGGCGCAGTGGCCGGGCTTCAGGCGGCCGAGGCGTTCGAGCTCGTGCGCGACGTGAGGTGAGATCATGACCGAGCCGCGATGGATTACCCTCGGCGAACGCAGGATCGGGCCGGAGTATCCGGTGTACTGCGTCGCCGAAATGTCGGCCAACCACAACCATGACTACGATCAGGCGGTGCGCATTCTTCACGCCGCCAAGGAAGCCGGCGCCGACGCGATCAAACTGCAAACCTATACCCCCGATACGATGACGATTCCGTGCGATAGCAAGCCGTTTCGCGTGGGTACAGGTACGCTCTGGGCGGGTCGGAACCTCTACGAACTCTATGGTGAGGCCTGCACGCCGTGGGCATGGCAGCCGAAGCTCAAGGAGGTCGCCGATCGGATCGGCCTGGACCTGTTCTCGACCGCGTTCGATGTTTCCGCCGTCGACTTCCTCGAACAGATGGACGTGCCCGTGCACAAGATCGCCTCGTTCGAGATCGGTGACCTGGTCCTGATCGACCACATGGCGCGAACCGGCAAGCCGATGATTCTGTCCACGGGGATGGCCGATCTCGCTGAAATCGAAGCCGCGGTGCGCACCGCCCGAGACGCGGGGGCAAACGAGCTCCTGTTGCTCAAGTGCACCAGCGCCTATCCCGCGCCGCCGGAGGAAATGAACCTGCGAACGATCCCGCATTTGGCCGAGACGTTCGACGTGCCGACGGGACTGTCCGATCACACGATGTCGGTGGCGGCGCCCGTGGCGGCGGTGGCGCTCGGCGCGTGCATGATCGAAAAGCATTTCACGTTATCACGTGACACGCCCGGACCGGACAGCGCCTTTTCGTTGGAACCGGGCGAATTCCGAACCATGGTCGACGCGGTGCGCACCGCCGAACAAGCGCTCGGTTGCGTGCGCTATGCCGTGACCGAACGTGAATCGGCCAGCCGGGTTTTTCGCCGATCGCTCTTTGTCGTGGCCGACATGGAAGCCGGTGCGGTGTTCAATGCCGAGAACACGCGAACGATCCGTCCCGGCGCCGGACTCCCGCCGCGGTGCCTCGGCGACGTGTTGGGTCGGAAGTCGTCGCGGAAGATTCCGAAAGGGACGCCGCTGAACTGGGACCTGGTTGCATGACGCGACAAGATCTCTGCCGGACAGTACGATCATGACCGTGGCCTATCCGACAACCGAATCGTGTGACGAGGTGCCGGTCTCGTCGTTGCCGCGGATTCCGTTGGAAGACCTTCCCGCTTGGTCGCCCTGGCCGCAACGGTTGCTGGGACTGACGCCATGGACAATACCTCGTCGGACGTTGGAAAAAACCGAGTCGGAATACAACCGGGACAAATATGCCGAATGCCTTGCCTATTACGAAGCGGCTGAACCGGGCAACAAACCGTCTCCCGATGATGTATACGCATTCGAGAACCGTGCGATGACGCGGCATATCGCCGCTTCGTTCGGCGACAGGATCGTTCGTATTTCGTCCGCGCGGGCCCTTCAGGAATATCGATCCACCATACAGTCGGCAGTTTCGCCGGTGGCGGCCAATGTCGATCGGGTGATCGAATTGGGCTGCGGTTACGGGATCCAATTGTGGCGATTGAAGCCGTGGATGTCTCACGTCAAGATGACGGGCGGAGAGTACGCGCGGAACGCGATCGATCTTGCCGCCGAGTTGTATGTGAATGTCCCTGATATCGACGTTCAGCCGTTCGATTTCTATGACGATCATTACGGCGAGGTATTCGCCGGATGTGCGCGCCGTAGCGCCGTTGTGTTCACCGCGCATGCGATCAGTCAGTTGCCGTCCGCGAAACATGCGATATCGCTACTGCAACAGCATGCGGATCGAATTCAGCGAGTTATCCACATCGAACCGGTCACAGGACTGTATGATGAGTCCTTGTTGGGATTGATGCGGAAGCGTTACGCCGAATGTAACGATTATAATCGGGACCTGCTCGAAGTGCTTGAACGCAACCCGCATATTCGCATTCTTCGTACGGTGCCCAATGTCATGGGTACCAACCCACTGACTCCGGTGTCGGTGGTGGAATGGGAGTTCCGGTGATTATCCGGTGTGCTGTGCAGTGTTTGTGGTGCAGAATCCCTTCGCGTCGCGATGAAAGGGCTCGTCGCAGAGCACGCCTCGGCAGACCGTATCGATGGTGTCGTCTTGCCCGGGGGCAAGTTCGTCGAGACCGTCCAAATGAAGGCCGGTGACGTTCGGATACACGGAACTGAAAAAGCGTACGGGGAGGACGCTCCGAAAAAAGACGGCGTAGGCGTACCGCCGCGCGAGATCACGGCGAGCCGGTGTCGGCGCCGGCCCGGTGCAGATGTCGGTCAGCAAACGAAAATAGGACTCGGTGCTTCGGCAATCGATACTGATGCCGCGACCCGCATGCAGTCCGCCCCCTACGTTGATGACGGGTTTGCCGAAGTAAGCCGCTTCCAGGCCGATCGTGGACGTGTAGACCACGACCACATCGAGCAGGGCGACGACATCATGCGCCGTGAGGTCCGTATCCGGTCCGACAACGTGGACGTTCGGAGGCGTCGCTCCGAAAGTGTCACGTATCAAATCGACCGTGGGATCACAAGCGTCTCGAAGACGTTCGCCGGGATGCACCTTCACGATGAGATGGTGTTCTGGATGTGCGGCGAAAAACCGAATCGTCTCTACCACCCATTCCGAAGCCGTTTCGCACATCGGCCGCGTTTTGGTCAGGCCCGCGTCATAACCGAGATTGGGGAAGAGTCCGAAGACATGACCGACGGCACGGTCCGGTAAACCAATCTCTTGTCGGATATCTTGATCGTTGATCGTAGGACGCAATTCCGTCCAGTCATGATTTTCGTACGGGCGGGTCTTTCGAGCGATGAAGTAGGCATCCAGCTCCGTCTCCTGTTCGCGTGTCAACGCCTTGTCTCTCCATGTCGACCAGGAGGCCAAAGGATCACAGGGGGTATTCCCTTGGTCATGCTCGATCAGTAGGTGGTTGCCGCGTGGTGAGCCGGTGATGACATCCACGGGAATGCCTTTACGCAGCGCGACCGATCGAAGGACACCCCATTCGATTTTCTTGCCGTCCTCCATGAACACCTTGTCGATGCCCAGTAGATCCAGGGACCGTTCGCCGACCAGGACCATGCACATCGCCGAGGCGAGAAAGTTTCGTCCCTTCGTGACCATGACCGGATTGTCGAGATCGAACTTGCCGACCTTGAAATAACTTTCGACCGAACGGGAGATGTGCTCGCCCAGCAAAATATCGTGCCATTCATACCGGATCAGATCCTCGACCGATACTCGGCTCGACGCAAGAAGGAAGGATTCTTTTTCCCGTTCGCTGACGAACTCGCTATACCAATGATGCGGGAGCCGTGCCGCGCGTACGAAGGGACCGGCGTTTTTGTAGCACCAGCGTGTGCATGCGCTTTCGTGATGATCGACTTTTTTCATTGTGCAGGCGGGCAGAAACTCGTCGCACAACAGTCCCGTCACCTCGGCGCCACGCATGCGCAGGGCATGACCCAGAAGGGTCAGCAGCGCGAACTGAATTTCCCCACCCAGAAGTCCGGGAATGAGAATCCGACGGTATTTAAGATCATCCAGCGGTTCGATGCGCGGTTCGCGTCGGCAAATCGACTCCATCCGGGCGGTAAAGGTCTCGCCCTTGAGGATTTCAGGAATCGGCGTGAGGGCTCGGATCATGGCGTGTAGTTTCTTGTCGAGAGCGGCTCGTATTACGCACAAGATGAAGGGTACAACAAGTGCTCGATGAAGATCGCGCCGCGTCGAACCGATTGCGGCGCGACGTGGGAGTTGAAGGTGTATTTGCACTCGTTATGCGGGAGCAGGTCGGCGATATAGTCGAAGCTGCAGCTATGCTCCCCGTAACGGTCGTAGCCGAAGTCCCGGCCGGGAACTTTGAAATCGTGAATCATAATCAGTTTCGGGCGCCTGACGCTCAGTAGGATGTTGAGTTCGTCACGCAACGGCCAGTCCTCGTGCCAGTGGGCATCGAGAAACACAAAAAGCGGGTAGTCGAACTCATCCACCAGGGGCACCAGGATTTCGGGTGAATGACCAAGATGCGCGGTGACGTTCGGATACGCGTCGAAACGCGGAAGCGTCAAGCCGTAGCGCTCCTCGTCGATCTCGATCGTGTGGACTTTCGGAAAGAGTTGGGCCAATGCGACGGTGGTGTGCCCCTTCCAGGTGCCGGTTTCGACCGCGCACGCGAATTGATGTTGATCGTGGAAAGCGGCCACCTGCTTGGCGAGGAGGTCGTCGCGATTGTACGCGGCCCAGCCGTCGTTCACCGGTGGTGATTCGAGACTTGGTGTTGAACTGGTCATCGATGATTCCTGTCACGCCTTAATGATGCAAACGATTCAACCAACCGGTAGACTCGCCGGCTCGTCATGCCAAAGCGGGAGAATCGGTACGGCGGTTCCGATCAACCGTCGCCACCGTCGGATCAGCTTTTCCTGGTGCACGAAAGTTGCCGGTATGACCGCATCGACATGCATATCCAACGCCGTCTCCGTACGTAGAATCGGGTACGCCCCGATGCGACGGTGTGCGATCGACGCGTTGTCGTCAAATATCGCCACCAATTCGACGGGCATGTCGATCAGTTGGGGGATAATCATTCGAGAGAAATAACCGGCCCCGTACAGGCCCACGCGTCGTTGGCCGCGTTGCGCCGCTTCCTCCATCGCCATCCTGACCAATTCGACGCCGTCCAGTGCAGGCGGCCTCGCGGTGAGCCTTCGTTCCGGATAAAGGTCCGGGCTCGATGTTGGTTGTTGGTGATCATAATCGGCCTCGCATGTATGTGGGTCGTATCCGAGTTGCGTTAGCAAATCGGCGGTGGACTCGATGATCCATCGTCTTTCGTCGTTCGACAAGACGAATGGGGTTTCGTGACGTTCCGGTTCGCCGTACGGCGCGAGATGCATACGCTCGATGCCGATGAAGTCGCAGATCGCGTCGACCACCGATTCGGTGTCGGCAATCAAATCTTCAAATTGCACCGGTAGTAGCCGTGGATTTTCGTACGCCGGCGAGTTCCGGTACGTGTTCAACTCGTTGTACCATCGGAGGAGCGAGTCGGCGACGGTTGCGCAGTATCCATATTCGCCGCGATAATCATGGATGTCGGCATTGATGAGCGCCTCGACGACGCCGATGGGATGGCGCATCAAATAAACGACGCGCGCTTCCGGCCAGAAGTCGAGCAGCGTCGCGAGATGGTGCGCGTTCATCGTGCTCTTTTGGAGCAGATACCCGGAAGGACCCGCCAGCGACCGTCCGTATGCGTTGAAGTAGGCACGGCAGGATGCCACGATTGCGTCATCGGTAATTCGGGGATCGTCGGCTTGCAGTCGATGTCGCGACCAGTCGATCAGATCTTCGGGCAATACCTGATTGACCGGCACGTGAGCCAAATGGCGGTGTGTTCCGAGGTGCCGGACGAGATTCTTTGACCCGCATCGACCGGTGCCGCGAATAAAGACGACGGTGTCGTTGCTCATCAGGTTGCTCCGACCGGCCTGCGTCCTGCTCCGAATAGTCTCGGCTCGGGCGTTCGGTATTGGATCGGTCGCGGGCGAATCCGCATGTCGAAGCCGACGTCTTCCATCAGCGTCGTGAGGTTGTCCGGGGTGAAGAACATACGGTCGCACGGTGGTTCACGATGGGAAGACTGATTCGAAACATGTTCGTATTCCGTCGAGTTGGTTTCGACGAGGCACGTTCCCCCGTCGCGCAAGCAGTTGTAGAGGATGCGCAGCGCCAGTTTCGGATCGGTGAGATGGTGCAGGACGCCGGCGACCAGTACATAATCAAAATGGTTTAGGAATTCACTTGTCGTGCAGTCGTAGAGCGACATTGGATGGACGTGCAGGCGCTCGATATCGAATGCGTACCGGAGATAGTCGGCCCCGACCGCGAATTCGGGCACGGTCTCGACGGCGACGACCTCGGCGCCCATGGCACAAAGTAAAAGACTCGTACCGCCGGACCAGCAACCAACATCGAGTACGCGTTGACCGTCGAGTCGAAGCGGCATCGCGTCGAGCTCGTCGATGAACGTCCGGATCATCGAAAGATGGTGCTTGCACATCCGACCGGACATACAGAACGAGCCGAAATCGTGGTGATGCCCCCACGGCGCGTCGGCTGCGAATTGCCGGATGCGCTCGATGAAAACGTCGGGTGTAACGTTCACGAGATCTTTCAATTCATAGCACGACATCAGGTCATGCAGATGCGCATACGTGGATGCAGTGGAGTCGATCGAGATGGTGGTTGCGGCGGCGCTCATCGAACCCCCGCCGGCATCATGTCGACAGCGTGCTGCAGATGGCCTCCCGCATCGAGCCGGTCGAGCACTTCACCAAGTCGATGGGAGATCAGGTGTTGTTCCAGGGTTCGCTGCTGCCCCGCCTGGGCTACAGCCATGCGTTGCTCGGGGTTGGCCAGATAGTAGTCGATTTTTTGAATCAATTCGTCTTCGTCGGTGAAGACGTCGCACTCCCGTCCGATGTCGAAGAACTCGCCCAAGTCGGGCTGGTCGAAGCAAAGCAGGAAGCCGCCGGTCGCGGTGATCTCGAAGTGGCGGAAGTTCAATCCGGTTTCGTTGTCGCCGTTGCTCATGTTCAAGCAGATCGGCGCGGTGCGCAGCAGGGCGAGATAGCTCGAGAGGTCGGGCACGTAGGGTTCGGTATCGAGGCCGTAGATGTCGGTCCATCGGTTTCCGATCAGACGGAAGTCGTCGCCGAGCTTTTGTTTGAGGAACAGCACGAATCGGTCGCGCTGGGTCAGATTCAGCGTCGCCGAGTAGAACAGCTTGTGCATGTAATACCGTGTCGTTTTTTCGGCTTGCGTGGCCGCATCGTCCGATTCGAGCGGCTGCGGTCCGAGGTCGAACGTGCGGTAGGTATCGAGAAACGTTTGCGTTCGGTCCGGGGCCCACCGTGCGTAGGCGATCAATCCGGGCCACTGCGTGCGCGTGTCGGCCCGGTCCGCGTGGGCGAAGTAGCGTGACTGTTGGTTGGCGGCGAGCAGGACGGCTCCGGTTTGCGTCTTGGGATCGATCGGCTCGGTGGGATAAGGCAGATCCAATGCTCCGGCGGGCAGATAGAAGCAGTTGTCGATGCCGAGCCATTCCATCTCTCGCAAGTGCCCGCGAGTGAAGACGGCCTTGAACCAGGTCGGACTGCGAAACGCGGTCCGCATCAGGGCGGGATCAATTTCCTTGAACAGGATGCGCAGCGTTTCGGTCCAGTAGGAGACCAGGGGCACGCCGAGCGTTTCGTGCAGGGTAGCGGGCATGGCGTCGGCGACCGGTTCGTCGACGAAGAGCAAGCCGTCGCCGAACGCATCGAGAATCAAGTCGACGGGCTGCTCGCGCAGGATGCCCAGGGCCTCCCGGCCGCACGTGACCCGCTCGGCCACGGCGCCGGCGAGTTGGTGCCCGCGCGGGAGGCGCGGAATCTCGACGCATTCGTGACCGAGCCGGCGACACGCCGCCGCCCACCCGCGTGTGGTTTTGGGAACCGCGATGCGCATTACTCCCCCCGACTGACCGCCCCGGCGAGAGGCGCACAGGCGTTTTGGAGAGTTATCGGTCGAAGCGGCCGATTCGCTTCAGCCGGAACATGCGCCGAGAAGCGCGTTCGATCGTCGTGTTTCAAGGTCGGATCACGGAAGACCCGATAAGTGAGGTGTTCACGTGCCGGTGATGCCGTTGGCCGGGAGTCGTCCGACCGCAGGCGCGTAGTGTACCGACCATGCCTGAGCCTACCGCCGCCGACCCACGAATTACGCTGGCCGCCCGCGCCCTGCGCGACGGGCCTTACGTGTTTCTTCCGTCGGCGTTGCGGCATCTGTCCGTTTCTCCCAACGATCATGACATCCGGCTACATGCCTTCAAGCATCTGCTGGCGATCGGCCTGGTCGGCCCCGCCGTCGAGTTGATCGAGGAGCGCCCGGATCTCCTCGATGTCTATCCGGATGTCGCCGAGATCCTGACGCAGGTCGCATCCCTCCCGCACGGCCGACTCGACTGGCGGGCCTTCGGTGATCGGTTCGAGTCCAACCTGGCCGCGCTCGGCGAGCGACACCCCGACCTCGCGCACCGAAGGTCGGCCATGGAAGCCGCGTTGACCGAGATCGACCTGTATCAATGCACGGACGGGAACTACCAGCTTTCGACGCGTCCGAGGACGCTTCCGCGGCGATGGCTTCCGCAGTTGATCGACAACCGGGGCGCGTTCGACCCCAAGGCGGTCGAGCCGTCAGCCGACGCGATGTTCGTCGCCCCTTACCTGATCGTGCACGTACGGTTCGGCGAGTTGTTCGGCTGCGTCTACCGCGCGACCCAAGAAATGTTCCTGAACTATCGGCCGGGGATTCACGTCATCGAGTCCAACCTCGCCGCCCTGGCCGTCTGGCTGCACCTGGCGGACCTGGCCGACATGCTGCGCGACGAACGGGTCCGGATCTGGGCGGGCCCCGAGGCGACGCGCCGGTTCTACGATCATTTCGAGCAGGACGGGCGCCGAATGCCGCCGACCACCGTCATTCATCAGCCGACCTGGTCGCTCGAACCGTTGCCGGTTGATGTGCTCAATGCGGTCACGACACTTCGGGAACGTCAAACGGCCACCGGTCGGCGCGCCACGAAACGGATCTATGCATCGCGTGATCCGGCATGGTGGGCCGAGCGCTACGCCTCGGCCGGTCCCGACGATCCGTTGCGGATTCTGGGCGTGACCTCGCGCGCCACGACGGTCTTACAATACTCGATGCGCGACATCGCTCATGCGTGTGAGCAGCTCGGCCATCGCTTTCGTCTGCTGATCGAACCCGACGATCACGGGCTGATGCCGGCTTCGCATATCGTGCAAAGTATCGCGGAATTCAAGCCCGATCTGTTCTTCGCGCTCGACCATCTTCGTTACGAATCACCGGGCATGATACCCGACAACCTGCCGCATTGTTGCTGGGTCCAGGATTACATGCCTAACTTACTGTGTCCGGAAGCAGGCGCGTCGATCGGTCCGTTGGATTTTGTTTGCGGCTACTGGGTCGACCGCTGCGTGAACAAGTTCGGCTATCCGGCCAATCGTTTTCTGAACACCAACATCCCCGTTTCGACGCGGCTCTTCCACGACGCGGAAATCGATGAAGACGACCGCGCACGGTATGCGTGTGACATCAGCGTGATGAGCAATGCGTCGACACCCATCGAGGCATTCTACGCAACCGTCCTCGACGCGTTCCCGGCCGAGTTTCGACCGTTGATTACCTGGTTGCACGAACGCGCGGACGAGATCATCGCTCGGGGTGAGAATTTTTCCTACCACCATCACACCGGTCCGTTGGTTCGCGACGGCGTGTCCGCGTGCGGGCTCGATTGTACGGACGCGCAGATCGAGGAAGTGCGTACCGGGTTTCTCTGTCGCCGGATCGATTGGGGTCGGCGGCAGCAGACGTTGGAATGGGTCGCCGATTGGGCCCGGCGGACCGGCCGCGTGTTCAAACTGTACGGCCGGGGTTGGGACACGCATCCCACGCTGTCGGCATTCGCGGCCGGCTTCGTCGAACACGGTGAACCCATGCGGCGTGCCCTGCGCGCGTCGAAGCTCGCGCTGCAGGTGACGACGGGATTCTCACACCAGCGTTCGTTTGAATGCCTGGCCGGCGGCACGCTTCCGCTCGCGCGTTACTGCTACGAGGATTTTTTCGGCGAGCCACTCGAGACCTACGTTCGGCGGCGCGACGCCGGAGCGCATCCGACCGCGTCGCCGGGTGGGTCGCCCGGTGAATTCGACTGTGCCGCGGTGGTGTTCCCGGGTTTGGAACGCGTCGTCTTTCACTCGGCCGAGACGTTTGAAGCCTTGGCCGAACGGTACCTGGGTGATGAAAAGTACCGCGCCGAGGTGACCGCGGAACTGCGCGAGGTCGTTCTGGCGGAGTACACCTACGAGGCGGTCATGCGACGTGTGTTGGGCATGTGTCGTGACCGGTTAACCGAGCCGGGGCATGCGCGGGTCGCGCCGTCGCCGGTGTTGGTGGGATGACGGGAGGCGCGTTCGTGGAAACGATGCAAGCCGGTCTCGTACCGAACGCCGACGCGTTCACCGACTCGAACAAGTGGGAAGATTGTAAACGCATTTGCCGGAACCCCGATGTGTTGTTCGACTGCGGCGCGAACATCGGCCAGACCGCGGCCAACCTGCGTCAAGCGTATCCGCACGCCGAGCTCTACTGCTTCGAGCCGACGCGAGGATCGCTCGAGACGTTGAAGAGAACCGCCGCGTCGCTCAATGCCCACGCGGTGCCGCTGGCGGTCGGCGATGTCAACGGTCCGGCCGATATGTTTCTTACCCCGTCCTCGCAATCCAGCTCACTGCTCGGGTATCTCGATCGCGACAACCCGCTGGCCGATGCCCATCGGGTGATCGGCACCGAGTGCGTGCGCGTCTGCCGGCTCGACGACTTCTGCGACGAGAACGGCATCGAAACCCACCGGGTCGACGTGCTGAAAATGGACGTGCAGGGCGGCGAACTCGAGGCCCTGCGCGGGGCGACGCGTATCCTGCGGACGGTGCGAATTGTCCTGCTCGAAGTCGCGTTCGTCGCCTTCTATCGCGACGCTCCCTTGTTCGAGGCGATCGAATCGCTCATGCGCGAGCGCGGTTTCGAGCGCCGGTGGCTGTATGGCTCGGTGCGTCCCGACCTGTGGGGCGACGCCCTCTACGTCCCGGCTTGAACGCAAGAGCGGTTATACTCAGCGGCGTGAAACCGTCGCGTGTGACATCTCCGGCAAACCAGCGGCCCGAGCGGCCCGATCACCGATTTCCCAAGTCGTTGCGCCTGCGGCGACGGGCCGAGTTCGCTCGGGTCTTCGACGTGAAATGTTCGGTGGCCGATCGTTACCTCGTGCTGTATGTCGCCCCGAACGAGCTCGGGCTGACCCGGCTGGGGTTGTCGGTCGGCCGCAAGGTCGGCAAGGCGGTGATCCGCAACCGCATCAAACGACTGTTGCGTGAAGCGTTTCGACTGAGTCGCCGGGACCTGCCGGTCGGGTTCGATCTCATCTGCATTCCCCGCCGCGGCGTCGACGGCTCGCTCGCCGCGTATCAGGCATCGATCAAGAAGCTGACCCGTACGGGCGCAGAAAGACTGACTCGCAAGCCGCGATGACCCTTTTACGCGCTTGTTGCAGGGAAGTGTCTCGTTTACCGTAGGCGACATGAGCTTTGTCGACACGATTGCCGCGGTGCGGTTCTCGCCCGAGAAGATGCAGAAGATCAACCTGTTCGAGACGGAGCAGATGTTCTGCGATGTCTATTGCCTCGAGCCGGGGCAGGCGCAGAAGCCGCACACCCACGCCGACGCGACGAAGCTGTATTACGTGATCGAGGGCACGGGCGAGTTCGTCATCGGCGAGGAGACCCGCACGCTCGGCCGAGGGCAACTGGTCTGGTCGGCACCGGGCGAGGTCCACGGCGTGCGCAACCCCACCACCGACCGGCTCGTGCTCCTCGTCGCCATGGCGCCCAATCCGAACGTGTCGAAGTAAGCGGCGACCGCTTCCGCACGGAGAACGGCCGCACGGAGATCGGCGGCTTGCCTCAGACGCCGAAAAAAGGTACTTTGCCTCGTCGACCTTCTTGCACCACCGACCGTTGGCGTGAGCGGTCAGTTGTCTGCTTACAACTTGGCGGCGTAGCTCAGTTGGTTAGAGCGTGGGCTTCATAATCCCAAGGTCACTGGTTCGAGTCCAGTCGCCGCTAGTGAACGTAAACCACGCCGAACGCTTGGTTCAGCGTACCTGCTCGTGTCGGGCGGTGCGGCCCAGGAGGCGCGGTCAAGATGGTACAATCCATATTGTCTTTACTCGTTGTGTCGCGTAGGCCCGGGTCATGCACAACACACCGTCCTATGGTCCTCACAAACGCTCTGGCCAAGCGGCCGACACTGTAGATGGGAAAGATTTCGGCTGAGTCTCTCGTACCATCTGGTTCAGTTATTGGGGATCAGGGCGGTCGGTGGCGAATCGGAGAACAGCGCCAGATAGCGGGGATCGCTTCGCAACCCAGCCAGCGCGGCGGTTGACCGGCAACGTGAGGAAGTGGCGTAGTTCAGCCTTACGCTCACAGTCAGAGCCGCGATCGCCTCGTCCATGCGCCTCAACTCACAATACGCGCAGGCCAGCAGGAATTGAGCTTCACCCAGTTGCGAATCGAGCCGGACCGCATCGGCCAGGGCTTGCTCGGCCTCGGCGTGTCGACCCAACCGCAACAAGACCTCGCCCAGCCGTTGGTGTCGGACCGGGTTGTCAGCGTCGAGGCGAACCGCTTGCCGGAGGCTCGCGACCGCGTCGTCATGCCGGCCGATGGTCAGTAGGTTGGTCGCCTGATTGTGATAGATGCCGGCGTCGTCGGGGCGCGCTGCGACGGCGCGATCCTGCCACCCGAGTCCTTCATCCGTACGTCCCGCTCGTAACAGGATACCGGCCAGCAGCACCATCGCATCCGCGTGATCGGGCCGTAACTCGATTGCTTGCCGCAGATGTTTTTCCGCGGTCGGCGCATCCCCGGCTCTGAGCCGCAACGTGCCGTACAGATAGTGCACGAACGGCTCGTCCGGCCAACGCGATAACAGTCGTCGGCATAGCTCGGCCGCCAGCTCGCCGTTACCCTCGCGCTGGGCTTGTTTGGTTCGGTTGATCAAGCTCCGGTAGCTCACACCGGCATCGGTGACCTGCACCATCAACGGGTCGTAGGGGGGCAGCGGCTGCTCGAGCCTTTGCGACCGCGTCAGGTGCGTCTTCGCGGATTCCCCGTGCCCGAGGTCGCGCAACACCAAGCCGAGATGATAGTGGGCGGGACCGTAGCGCGGATCGAGCGTCACCGCCTGGGCGAAGGCTTGTTGCGCCGACACGAGATCGCCGCGTGCGCGAGCGATCCGCCCGAATGCCACCGGTCCGGCGGGTTCACCCGGCTCGAGTCGAACGAACGCGCGGATCGCGGTTTCCGCCTCCGACACCGCATCGGCCTCGATCAATAGTTCACCCAGATAGAGATGTGCGAAGGGATACTCCGGCTCGAGCGCCGTGGTTCGCCGGTAGTTCGCAATCGCTTCGGCCTGCCGACCGCGCTTCGCTTCGAGCTTACCCAGGTAATACCACCACGTGTAGTTGTCGGGATCGAGCCGCCGTGCATTGTCGTAGCATTGCCGGGCCGCATCAAAAACCATTTCCGCGTGCAGGGCCCGTCCGAGTTTGCCGTACGCATCCGCCTCGTTCGTGTGGTCGCGCAGGTAGTCGATCGTCTCGGCCAGCAACGTGCGCAACTCGGGCCCCACTTCCGTCAGGTCGGGCAGGGTCACAGGCGATGCATCATGGGACCGGGTCGACCAATGCAGGCCGTAACGTCCGCCGACGATCAGCGCCGCGATCGCGCCGATCAGCAACCACCGGCGCGTACGAGGTTGTGCGATCGATGGAGACGGCTTGGGATCGTACCCGGTCGCTCCGGTCGAACGTTTCGACTTTTTAGCTCGCCTGCTCATCTTGATTGCCGAGCGCGATGCCGTCGCCCTGTCTCACGGTCATGATGCGGTCGATCCCGTCGACACCGAAGCGTTCGCGCGTTCCGTCCGGCCAGTGAAGGGTCAGGTCACTGACCGCGGTCGCGCGTCCGAGCCCGAAATGGACCCGGAAGTCGTTGCTCGATGCATAGCTGTAGGCGGCCCGCACTTCGCGCACCCGCGTCTTGCCGTCGACGACGATGCGCACCCGCGTGCCGATCGCATCGCGGTTGTCGCGCGTGCCCACGGCACGAATCATCAGCCAGTGTCGATCTGTTCCTGCTCCATCCGTACCCAAGCACGTATTGCGCAGTACGCGGGCCGGCCCGTCGGCGTTCACGACCACGATGTCCACGTCGCCGTCGTTGTCCAAGTCACCGAACGCCGCACCCCGACCCGTCAACGAGGTCTGGAAGTAGGGTCCCGCCGTTACTCCGACGTCATCGAACGTTTCGCCGCCGGTCTGGTGGAGCAGCAGATCGGGCTCGGCGTAGGGGTTCCGATCCGCGGCACGATTCTGCCACTGGTTGACCCGGCCATTGGCCACGAAGATGTCGAGCAAACCGTCGTGATCGTAGTCGAACAGGCCGGTCCCGAAGCCGGTGAACGGCAACGTCACATCCAGCCCCCAACGCGACGTCACGTCCTCGAACAAGCCGCCGTCGTTGCGGTACAGGGTGTTCGTTTCGTTGTTCAGATGAACCATGAACAGGTCCATGTCCCCGTCGAAGTCGACATCCTCCGCGGCGACACCCATGCCCGCCTCCGGCTTCCCCGCCTTGTTGACCGCGCAACCGGCCAACAGGGCTTCGTCGCGGAACGTGCCGTCGCCGTTATTGATCCACAGTTGATTCGGCGTGGCGTCGTTGGTCACGTAAAGATCGACCCGGCCGTCGCCGTCGAGATCCGTCGCCACGACCCCCATCCCGTTGCCGTAGGCCGCGTGTATCCCCGCCGGTTCGCTCACGTCCTTGAACGTGCCGTCGCCGCGGTTGTGATACAGCGTGTCCCGCGCGGGTGCGTCATAGACGTTGGGTGAGCAGAAATCACGATTGCCCCAGCGGTCGTTGCAGGGCGTGGCGCGGTTCATCTCGGGCGTCCAGTCGATGTAGTTTACCACGAACAAATCGAGTCGGCCGTCGGCGTCATAGTCGACGAATGCTCCACTGACCGAATTCCCCGCATCCCCGACGCCGACCGCCTCGGTGACATCGGTGAACGTGCCGTCGCCGTTGTTGCGGTACAGCACGTTGGCGCCGAGATTCAACACGTACAGGTCGACGTGGCCGTCGTTGTCGTAGTCACCGCAGGCCACCCCGATGCCGTAGTGCGTATCGCCCACGCCGGCGCGTTCGGTCACGTCGACGAAGGTCCAGTCGCCGCGGTTTTCGAACAGCACGTTACCCGGCCCGGCGTCGTCGTCGCCGCGTTCATGCGGCAGCGGCCCGCTTTGTACGAAGTAGACGTCCAGATCGCCGTCGTTGTCGAAATCGAAGAGCGCGACGCCGCCGCAGTAGGACTCAGGAAACCATTTGTGGCCGGTCGCGCCCGTCTGATGGGTAAACACCAGCCCCGCCGACGCGGCAACCTCCTCGAACAGCGGCCGGACGGACTCGGGCGTGTCACGCTCACAACCCACCATCGACGCCGACAGCAAGATCGCGATGGTAACCTGAAAGCATCGGGGGCAAGAGTCACGATGCGTCGGCATACTTGAAAGACAACTCATGACAACCGGGTGGGTGAGAATTACGCACCGCGTGACGTTTCGTGCCCTCAGTGCAATCGGCGTGCATGGTAACGGCGCGTTTATGACGGCACAAACCCCTCGCCGCGTCACGGCGCCAGCGGGATCGGCTTGTAGTCCACGCGCTCGAAGGCGTCGGATCCCTCGGTAATCCGGATCATCTGGTTAACCGCGACATCCGAGAAGCGCTGCCGGGTGTCGGAGGTCGGCCACCACACGTCGAGTTGCCGGATGTTCGTCGCGTCGCCGACGCCGATCTCCTGCCGCAGCGGAGAGCCGCCGAAGCTCGACACCGAACCGACCGCGCGGTGCACCTCGCGCGGGCCGCCCGGCGTATCGAGCAGCAGTCCGAGCCGCGCCCCCATCGCGGCGCGATTCGACGTGTTCCCGACCAGCTTGACGGTCAGATAGCCGTGGCCGTGACCGGGATTGAGGAACAGGGCGTTGCGGAACTTGTCGGCCGGATAGGCGCCCCCGATCTCGTGATGGATGTCCTGGTCACCGTCGTTGTCGAGGTCGGCGAAGGAGACGCCGTGCCCTTTCTGCAAGTGGCCGAAGCCGCCGGACTGCGTGACATTCTGAAACCGTTCGCCGCGATCGTTGCGCAGCATCACGTTCGGCATCAGGGTAAGGAAGTTCGGATCGCCGGTCCCCAGGTAGAAGTCGAGATAACCGTCGTTGTCGAGGTCGCCGAAGTTCGCCCCCATCGGCAGATAGGGGTGATTCAAGTTCACCGCCTCGGCCACGTTCGTGAACGTACCGTCCCCGTTGTTCCGGTAGAGGCAGGGGTTGGTCGCCTTGTGCGTGACGCCCATGTAGTCGGCCACGAGGTCCTCGATATCGGCGTCGTAGCCGGCCACGAAAACGTCCAGCCAACCGTCGTTGTTGTAATCGAAGAACCATGTGGGAAAACTGCATCCCGCGGTGGGCGACATGCCCGTGACCACGTCTTGCGAAGACCCCGACGATCGCCGTGGCCCGCTCGGTTCGGTCACGCCTGCCGACCGGGCCACATCGGTGAACGTGCCGTCGCCGTTATTGCGATAGAGGCGGTTGGGCTCGATGAAGTTCGATACGTAGAGATCGAGATCGCCGTCGTTGTCGTAGTCGCCCGCCGTCACGCCCTTGGTCCATCCGTCGTTGGTCACCCCGGCTTCGGTCGCGATGTCGGTGAACGTACCGTCGCCGTGGTTGCGAAAGAGCTGGCAGGGATAGTTACCCCGGCCCGATCGCCGGTCGACGCGCGACTCGTTGCCGATGTAGAGATCCAGGTCGCCGTCGTTGTCGTAGTCGCCCCAAGCCGCGGTCTGGGTCGGTCGGGCCGGCTTGGCGAGACCCGCCGCATGGGTCACATCGGTGAATGTGCCGTCACCCGCGTTGCGAAGCAGCGAGTTCCGGATCTCGCCCCCCGTGCCTCGCCAAGCCCCGCGCAGAATCAGGATGTCCACGTCGCCGTCGTTGTCGTAATCGCCGGGGACACAGTTGAGTCCGCCGAGCTGATCGTCGAGTCGGGAGCTTGCCGAGGCATCCTCGAAACCGCCGTTACCCTGATTGCGAAAGAAGGCGACCGGTCCGGTGGGGTCCCACTCGGTGGCCACGATGTCGAGCAGGCCGTCGCCGGTGAAATCCTCGACGATGCTGCCGCCGCAATTGCTGAACCGGTCGATGCCGAGCTTCGGAGCGATATCGACGAAGCGACCAATGTCGTACTCGGACGCGAACGCCGAAGCGGGAATGCGAAACGCGACCGGCACGCCTTGGGGATAGTCGCCCAGCGCCATCGCGAGCACGTTCAACAGCCAACGGATCTTCAGGTCTTCCGGCTGCGCGGCCAGATAGGCGCTGAAGTCGGCCCGTGCCGCTTCGGCGGGCGACCGTTCGGTGTGAACGCCGCCGCCCTGCAAGGGGAAAAGGCAACAGTCGGCGTTGTGGCGGGCGATGCAGTTGGCCAGTTCCGCTTGCCGCAGATGGACCAGACCGAGTAGCCGGTGCACCAGCGGCACCAGATGCGTCAGGCGCCTGTCCGCCTTCGCGAGCGCCATGCACGCCTCGGCCTGCTCGATCGCCTTCGTCACCTCGCCCCGTCTCAGGTACGCCCGGCACAACCGCGCCAGCTCGTCAATCCGCTGCTCGTCGCCGAGGTCTGTGCGCTCGAGCCGGCGTTGAATAGCCTGTATTCGCTGTCGTCCGAGATAGAGGTCGCGGCTTTTCGCGAGTCGGTCGGCCACGGCGAGGAATTCCATCTTCTGCGATGTAAAGTCGGCCGGCCGTGACGCGGGTGGCTTCGGCACACGGGTCGAGTCTGTATCCGTGCACGCGCCGTGCGTGATGCCGAGCGTCAACACCAGCCCGATGAGATTCGGCCACCCGAAGCGCCCGGAGTGAGACGGGCATTTCGCCCCAATTCGTGTTGACACATGAAAACACAAGGATCACAAGGCCTGTACGGTCTATTGCCGCATTGGTCGTATCAAGCGCTGCAAGTCGGACATTCGGCGGAATTCGTGTCGGTCGACCGAGGAAGGCCGAAACATCGCCGGCCCATCGGTGCCGGTGAGGGTTTGGCAGCCGCCGCACAAACCGGCGAGAACAGCGCAGCCGGCAAAACCCCGCCAGCATCGGGCCATGGGCATGTCGCTCATCAAAGAACCTCCCGTGCTGAGGACCACACCGTCGATGGGGAAGCCCCACAACCGTCCTCGGGTCGCGTCACGGCTCCGCAACCATGGTAGCACCGCGACGTCAAAATGCCATCTTCGCGTCCGACGTGCGCTCACGCGTTCTTCACGGCCAGAATGCAATCGGGCGAGTCGTTTCTAGGGTTGTTGACCGTGGCGCCGACCGGGTTCGCGGTCATCTCGGCCGCGGGGTAGGGCGTAAGCAAAGCCGCGAGTTCTTTCGACGATCGCTCGGCCGGGTCGAGCCACGGGTCGTAAGCGTCGGGGGCGAGGATGACCGGCATGCGATTGTGGATCGGCGCCATGAGTTCGTTCGGCGTGGTCGTGATGATCGTGCACGAGGCGATCTCGCTCCCGTCGGGTGCGTGCCACACCTCCCACAATCCGGCGAACGCGAACGGCGCGCCGGAGGTCAAGCGGACGTGCATCGGCGTCTTCGCCCCACCGCGCGCGGCGGGCTTTTGCCATTCATAGAACCCGTCGGCCGGGATCAAACACCGACGACGCTTGAGCGCGCTGCGAAACGACGGCTTTTCGGCCAATGTTTCGGCCCGAGCGTTGATCATCCGGTTGCCGATGGCCGGGTCCTTCGCCCATGGCGGAATCAGACCCCACCGAAGCAGCGCGACAGCGCGATCGCTCGTGTTCGGTACGGCCAAAACCCCCTGCGTCGGCGCGATGTTGTACCGTGGCGGAAGCGTCTCCGGCCAAGCGATTCCCGCGAAGGCCTCCGCCAGATCGTCGACATCGCTCGTCAGGGTGTATCGGCCGCACATGGTGCATCTGGCGTAACCGGCCTTCGGGTTAACGCGTCTTGATCAGTTGCTCGACGACCGCGGGGTCGGCGAGCGTGGAGGTATCGCCGATCTGCTCGGTCTGGTTCTCCGCGATCTTGCGCAGGATCCGCCGCATGATCTTGCCCGAGCGGGTCTTGGGCAGGCCCGGGGCCCAGTGGATCACGTCCGGGGCGGCGATCGGGCCGATCTCGGTTCGCACGTGCTTGACGAGTTCTTTCTTGAGCTCGTCGGTGTACTCGTAGCCGGCCATGAGGGTGACGTAGGCGTAAATGCCCTGCCCCTTGATTTCATGGGGGAAACCGACGACGGCGGCTTCGGTGACGGCGTCGTGCGAAACCAGGGCGCTTTCGACCTCGGCGGTACCCATCCGATGCCCCGAGACGTTGATCACGTCGTCGACCCGGCCGGTGATCCAGTAGTAACCGTCCTCGTCTCGCCGGCATCCGTCGCCGGTGAAGTAGAGTCCCGGAAACGCGCTGAAATAGGTCTCCTTGAAGCGCTCGTGTTGTCCGTAGACGGTGCGCATGATCCCCGGCCAAGGCGCCTCGATGCAGAGTACGCCCGCGCCCGCGCCGTCGATGCGGGTGCCCTTCTCGTCGAGCAGGACCGGCTTGACGCTGAAGAAGGGGCGCGTCGCCGAGCCGGGCTTGGTCGCGATCGCGCCGGGCAGCGGCGTGATCAAGATGCCCCCGGTCTCGGTCTGCCACCAGGTGTCGACGATCGGGCAACGCTCCTCGCCGACGACGCGGTGATACCACATCCACGCTTCCGGGTTGATCGGTTCGCCCACCGTCCCCAGCAGTTTCAGGCTCGAGCGGCTTCGTTTTTTCACCGGCTCGTCGCCCTCGCGCATGATCGCCCGGATCGCCGTCGGCGCGGTATAGAACTGCGTGACCTGGAACTTGTCGACCACGTCCCAGAACCGCCCGGCATCGGGGTACGTCGGGATGCCCTCGAACATGAGCGTCGTCGCCCCGGTGCACAGCGGACCGTAGATGATGTAGGAGTGGCCGGTGACCCAGCCGATGTCGGCCGTGCACCACCAGATGTCGCCGTCGTGGTAGTCGAACACGTAACGGAACGTCGTGGCCGTGTAGACCATGTAGCCGCCGGTGGTGTGCAATACGCCCTTGGGTTTGCCGGTCGAGCCGGAGGTGTAGAGGATGAACAGCGGGTCCTCGGCGTCCATCCATTCCGGTTCACAGTCGGCCGAGGCGGCCTGCATCGCGTCGTGCCACCAGACGTCCCTGCCGTCGACCATCGTGACCGGTGCGGCCTCGGGCCCGACGCGCTGCGAGACGATGCAGGTCGTGACCGTCACACCTTGTTTGGCCGCGCGCTCCATGGCGTCGTCGGCCGCGGCTTTGAGCGACACCGGTTTCTTGCCGCGGAAGACGCCGTCGGTGGTGATGAGCGTGACGCAGCCCGAGTCGACGATCCGGTCGGCGAGCGAGTCGGCGCTGAACCCGCCGAAGACGATCGAATGAATCGCCCCGATCCGCGCGCAGCCGAGCATGGCGATCGCCAGCTCGGGCACCATCGGCATGTAGATCGAGACGCGGTCGCCCTTCTTGACCCCGCGGGCCTTGAGCACGTTGGCGAACTTGCACACCTCGGCATGCAACTCGCGGTAGGTCAGCTTCGCATCCTCGCTCGGCTCGTTGCCCTCCCAGAGGATGGCGGTCTGGTCGCCGCGATCGGCGAGATGACGGTCCAGCGCGTTGTAGGTGATGTTGGTCTTGGCCCCGTCGAACCAGCGAATCGAGATCGCGTCGGTGAAGTCGTACGATCGGACCGTGTCCCACTTTTTTTGCCAATGAAAGCTCTCGGCGATCTCGGCCCAGAATCCTTCGGGGTCGTCGATCGACCGCTGGTACATCGATTCATATTGGTCGACGGACTGCACATGGGCTTGCTTGGAAAACTCGGCCGGCGGAGCGAAAACCCGCGCGGATCCGGTGGCGTCAGACTGGGACATCGTGAACTCCTTCGATACTTTGCACGTTCATCGCGACGGTCTTGAAACCGGTACACGGTCGGTGGCGGTGAGGCCGCTGAGTCGACCAGTATACTGCGACGGCAGGAGACTGCCAGCAACCCACGGGGTTACATCAAGTAACGCATCGCGGAGCGAAATACCTTAACGCCATCTGGCTCTCGATCCTTGGCCAGGCGGGTCCAGAGCGGATGGTGGGTCAGGTGGATGTTGCGTTCGGGGTGCGGCATGAGGCCGAGGACTCGGCCGGTGGCGTCGGTCAGGCCGGCGATGTTGTCCTCGCTGCCGTTGGGGTTGACGGGATAATCGCCGGGGTTGCCGTCGGCGTCGACGTAACGCAGGGCGATGCGATCACGCTGGTCGAGCTGCGCGAGCGCAACGCGATCGCGCGTTACCACCTTGCCCTCGGCATGGGCTACGGGCAGGTAGAGTATTTGTCCCGCGCTGAGGAACGCGCAGTGGTCGGTCTCGACGCGGAGGTGGACCCAGCGATCCTCGTAGCGCGCCGAGCCGTTGAAGGTCACGGTGGCCGAGGGCTTGTCGACACCTTCGTCATCGAGCAGGCCTGTCTTGGCGAGGACCTGAAACCCGTTGCAGATGCCCAGGACGAGTCGACCACGCTCGACGAAACGGCGCAACACGTCGCCGAGATGATGCACGAGCTGGTTGGCGAGAATCTTGCCGGCCGCGATGTCGTCGCCGTAGGAGAACCCGCCGGCGAGCGTCAGGATGTCAACGTCGTCGAGCCGACTCGGACACTCCAGCAGACGCGATACGTGCAGCGCTTCGGCCTCGGCGCCGACCTGCTGCCAGGCGTACACCGTCTCGGCGTCACAGTTGGTGCCCGCGGCTCGTAGTACCAGTACGTTGATCTTCATGGTCGTTCGATTACCACCGCAACGGTGCCCGCCACGCTTCGCGTAACTCGTCGACCGTTACTGTCGTTGGGCCGATGCGGAACGTTGGAGCCTCGCTCGCTTGCGTTTCGCCGATTTGGGTCGCCGGCACGTCGGCGAGGATCTTGCGCAATCGGTCCGCGTCGTCGCGTCCGGTTTCAATCACGTACCGGCCGATCTCCTCGGCGAACAGGCGTTCACGCGGGAGTGACTCATCAAGCGTCACGCTCGCATAACCGGCAATGGCCATTTCGGCCGCGGCGACGGCCAAGCCGCCTTCGCTGCAATCGTGCGCGGCGAGCACGACACCCGCGCGGATCGCTTCGGCGACGCGCCGATGCACGTTCGCGGTGTACGCGAGGTCACACGGTTGGTCATGACCGACCAGCCACAGCAGATTGCCGGTCGCGTCGCCGGTTTTGAGATCCATGGTGATGCATCGGGTCACGTCGTCAATGATCGAGATCGCGCTGATCAGCAGCGTGGGGGGAATCGCGATGGTCGCGCTGTCGAAGCCCAAGCGTTCGGCGTCTTGCGGGTCCATCGAGAACTCGTTGTTCAACGAGTCCTTGCCCGAGATGAACGGCACCCGGTAGGCCATGGCCGCGTCGTGGGCGCCCTGACACGCCCGGACCAACGCCCCGAGCGTGTTCGGATTCTCACAGTTGCCCCAGCAGAAGTTGTCGAGAACGGCGGTGCGCTTGGGGTCGCCGCCGACACAGACCACGTTGCGCATCGCTTCGTCCACCGCGGCGACGGCCATCGCGTACGGATCGTCGTCGGTCCGGGCGGGACAGATGCCGCAGCCGACCGCCACCCCGCGGTTCGAGTCGAGTCGCGGGCGCACCACCGCGGCGTCGGAGGGACCCTGGCCCGGCCCGACCAGCGGTTTGATCACGCTGCCCGCCTGCACCTCATGGTCGTATTGACGGATCACCCATTCCTTCGACGCGGTGTTGTAATCCGACAGGTGTCGTTTGAGTTCCGTCGCGATGTCGACGGTTTCACGCGGCTCGGCCGGCACCGTGTTGTCCGACGGCTGCCACGTTGCTTGTCGCGTCGTCTTGGGAATACCGTCATGGAGGAACGCCATGTCCAGCGCGCCGACTTGCGTACCGTTGTAGCGCAGCGTCAGCTTGTGATCGCCGGTGAAGGTGCCGATGACGGTCGCTTCGACCTCCTCGGCCGCGAACACCGCGAGCAACGTATCGACGTTCTCCGGCGGGACCGACAGCACCATGCGTTCCTGGGCTTCGGAGATCCAGATCTCGTCGTAGCGCAGCCCCTGGTACTTCAACGGCACCGTCTCCAGATCGATGACCGCGCCGACTTTTTCGCCCATTTCGCCGACCGCCGACGAGAGTCCGCCCGCGCCGCAGTCGGTCAAGCCCGAGTAGAGGCAGCCGTCCGGATGGTCCCGTGCCTGGAGCAGCGTATCGAGCAGTTTTTTTTCGGTGATCGCGTTACCGATCTGCACCGCGTGCGAGAACTCCTCGGCGTGTCCGTCGGTCAGTTCGGCCGAGGAAAACGTCGCCCCGTGGATGCCGTCGCGTCCGGTTCGCCCGCCGAGCACGACCACCGCGTCGCCCGGTCGCGCCGCTTTGGCGATCAGGGTGCGCGGGATCAGCCCCACGCAGCCGCAGAACACCAGCGGGTTGCCCAGGTAGCGACGGTCGAAGTGGATCGCGCCGTTGACGGTGGGGATGCCCATTCGGTTACCGTAGTCGCGCACCCCGGCGACGACGCCCTTGAACACGCGCCGTGGATGCAGCACCCCCTTGGGTACCGCGTCGGCGGGTAGGTCCGGAGGCGCAAAACAGAACACGTCGGTGTTCGCAACCGGTTTGGCGCCGCGTCCGCAACCGATGATGTCACGGATGCAACCGCCGATCCCCGTCGCCGCCCCGCCGTAGGGCTCGATCGCCGAGGGATGGTTGTGCGTCTCGACTTTGAAAGCGATGCCGAATGTATCATCAAACGAGATGATCCCGGCGTTATCTTCAAACACCGAAAGACACCAGTCGATCGGCGAAGCATCATCGTGCATCAGCGCATGGGTAGCCGCCGCGATCGTGTCGGCAAGCAGATTGTCGTACAGAATCAGCACATCCCCGTCGCCGCAGGCTTGGCCTCTTCGCGTCGCTTCGTCAGGCAAAGGCGCCCCGCGATACTCGATTGCGCTCTTGAGCGTCTTGTGCCCGCAATGTTCCGACCAGGTTTGCGCCAACGTCTCCAACTCGACGTCGGTGGGCTCGCGCTCGAGCCCCCGATAATAATCCTGAATCGCAAGCATCTCTTCGAGCGAGAGAAACAGATGCGCATCGCGGGACAGCCGAGCCAGCCCGTCGTCGTCCAGTTCCCGAATCGGTTGATGTCGAAGTTCGAGGCGGTAGGGCTGTCGTACCGGGATCGCCGCCGGCGGAACGTCCGCGTTACCGAACCCGGTAAAGTATGCCCGTTCGATGCAGTCGTTGAACAGGATACTTCCGGCAATGCGGCGCAGCTCGTCGGCCGACGCGGCGCCGTCGATCACGTAGCGTCGTGCGGTCTGCGCGCCGTCGATCGCGATTCCGAAGTCGCGCACCGCCAACAACGTCGACGCCGCCACCGGGTCCATCACGCCGGGTTTGAAATGCACTTCGACCGCCGACGTATTCGCATCGGGTGTGAACGCCGCCGCTTCAACCACGGAAAAGCGTTCGGTCACCGGATCAGTCAGCAACTCGCCCGCGATGCGCTCGGCTACGGTCGCGTCGAAGTCGCCGTCGAGCAGAAACAGCCGGCTCGACGCGACCTGGGTGATGTGCGCGAGGGGTAACTCACGGATGTCGCCCAGCACCGCCGCGCCGTGGCTGTCCAGCTCCGGCCGTTGTGCGTCGACGGCAATGCGATAGACGCTCACGACGGCATCTCCTTTCTGGCCAGCTTCCCCGCGATCCAAGCGTCGCGGCCCCGCTTCGAGGCCGCGAGAAGTTTTTCAACGCCGGCATCATCCTCTCGGGCGAGTATGTGCCGGAATTGCCGGATACGTTTTTCAAACTGGTCGATGGCACGGATCGTCTCGGTTCGGTTGCTCGCGAAAATGTCGCGCCACAGTTGCGGGTCCCCGGACGCGATGCGCGTGGTATCCATCAAACCGGTACCGGCCGCGTCGAGCAGATCGTGGTTCATGGCGATAAGCACCGAGGCCACCGCGTGCGGCAGGTGCGAGACCCGAGCGAGCACCTGATCGTGCCGTGCGGGTGACAGCCGCATGACCCGCGAGCCGAACGAGGTCCACAACTCGGTGACGAGTTCCACCGCGTCGGGTTGCGACCTTCGCGTCGGCGTGACGAAACACGCGGCCCCGTCGAACAGGTCGGCCCGGGCATACTCGACGCCGGTTTTCTCTGAACCGGCCACCGGATGCGAGCCGACAAAATGAGCGTGCTTGGGCAGGGTCCGCTCGGCCAGTCGAACCACTTCGGCTTTGGTGCTGCCGACATCAGTGACGACCGTTCCCGGCTCGAGATGCGGCGCGATCTGTTCCAAAATCGACGCAAAGTGGGAAATCGGCGTGGCAAGAATCACCGCCCGCGTCCCGCGCAGGCCCCGGGTGTAAGAGAGCGTGATCTCATCGACCGCGTCGTGCCGGAGGGCCCGTTGGAGCGCGGATCTACGTCGACCGAGCCCGACCCGCACAATTTCGGGCCGAGACGCCCGAAGGGCCAAACCCGCCGATCCGCCCAAAAGACCGACGCCGATCACCGTGATCCGATCTAAGTCGTTGATGTCAATGGCTTTATGTCCGTCATGCTCGGCCGGAGAATCCGCCGATAATCTAGGGTGGACCCACGGCGGAGTCAAATGTTCCTTTCCTCCGCGGGTCGATTTGGCTATGGTGGTACCCTTGATCTGGCGACAATGGTGGTACCCTTGAATAGGCGATCTTGCAGCAAGGAGCCGACCGGCGCGGTCCCGGGGCGACATTGCTGATTCGTGAGACGTATATGGCATCATCACCGACATCTATGAATTCGGCCGGGGGCAACGGCGGGGGGCTGCTCGAGTTCGAGCGGCCGCTGGCCAAGGTCGAGCAGGAGATTACCGATCTCGAAGCTCGTCAGGTCTCCACCGGCGAGGACCAGTCGCGGTCGATCCGCCGGTTGCGGTCTGAGCTGGCCTCGATGACCAAGCGCACCTACGCCAAGCTCACCCCGTGGCAGACGGTCCAGGTGGCGCGGCATCCGCAACGGCCTTTGGTCACCGACTACATCCGGTCGATCTTCGGCGATTTCTGTGAGCTGCACGGCGACCGGCAGTTCCGTGACGATCCGGCCCTCATGACCGGCTTCGCCCGGATCGGCGGCCACAAGGTGCTGCTCATCGGGCAGAACAAGGGCAAGAACACCACCGAGCGTCTGAGCACCAACTTCGGCATGGTGCACCCCGAGGGCTATCGCAAAGCGTTGGCCAAGGCGAAGCTGGCGGCGAAATATTCGTTGCCGGTGGTGTGCCTGATCGACACCGCCGGTGCGTTTCCCGGCGTGGGGGCCGAGGAACGCGGCATCTCCGGAGCCATTGCCGTGAACCTGCTGGAGTTCTCGCGACTGCCGACGCCGGTGGTCTGCGTCGTGATCGGCGAAGGGGGCAGCGGCGGCGCGCTCGGCATCGGCGTCGGCGACCGCACGGCGATGTTCGAGCATGCCTACTACTCGGTGATCTCACCGGAAGGGTGCGCGGCCATTCTGTTCAAGACCGGCGACCAGGCGCAAGCCGCGGCCGAAAAGCTGAAGCTTACCTCGGCGTCGTTGAAGAAGCTGGGCGTGATCGACGACGTGATTCCCGAGCCGTTGGGCGGCGCTCACCGCAACCCCGCCGAAGCGTCGGCCCGGCTGGAACGGTACCTGACGGACACGATTCGTGACCTGAGTCGCACGCGGACCGAGACCCTGCTGGCCCGGCGATACGAGCGACTGCGGCGGATGGGCAGTTACTTCGAGCGCGCAACGACGGCGACGGAGAAGAAACCGCACGTAACCAAGGGCGCCGCCGCCAACGGTCGGAGGTCCAATGATCGCAGAGCCAACGGCGTGACGGTGGTGTCGGCGACCCGGCAAGCCAAGACCCGCCGTCCCGTGACTCCAGCCAAACCGAAGTGATAGCCGGATCGAGCGCTACAATTCTCTGACGTTCACACGGCATTGACATTCAGTGGGGCGGTGATACGGGCCGATACGTCATCGGGATCGGTTCTCGTTATCGATCGCTTTGTCGTGCCCGAAAGCAGGACCTGGACGATGGTGCCCATAGCGGCTCCGGCGACCAAGGACGTGTTGGCTCTGCTGCGGCGGGACGAGCTGACGCTCGATGCGTTGATGGTGCCGCAGTCGATGGGCGCCATGGCGACGTTGCTGCGCTCGGATTTCCCCGACGTGCCGTTGCGTGCGCATTCGAGTGCGTCGCTCAGTGATCCGAGTCCGTTGCCGGGTTCGGTGACCGACGCGATCGTCGAGTTCGTGCGCCTGGCCGAGACCGAATGGGTGTCGGCGCATTTGGGCTACAACTGTTCCGACGTGGTGCGCAGCGCGGCCTGTATCGCCCCCACCGACAAGGCGCAGCGCTACGTACCCGTCGCGGCGCGACGGACGATTGTCACCAACATCAAACTGTTGGGCGATCTGTTCGGCAAGCCGATGACGCTCGAGAACCTGCCCGCCGTCGGTCGCAGCGCGTTGAACTCGGCCTGCGACTATGTCTGTGATCCCGGGTTCATCGGCGATGTGCTCGAGGCTGCCGACTGCGGACTTCTGCTCGACCTCGCCCATGCCCGGATCACCGCGGCGCATCGTGGTGTCGAGACGATCACGTATCTGGAACGGTTGCCGCTCGATCGTGTGGCCGAACTGCACGTCTCCGGGCCGCGCGAGGTCGACGGGGTGTTGTGCGACGTCCACGGCGAACCTCAGTTGGCGGATTTCGAGTTGCTCGACTGGGTGCTGGGTCGCTGCCGGCCGAAATTGGTGACCGTCGAGTGTGCCGTCGAGCGCCCGCGGATCGCCGAGCAACTGGAGCGCGTTCGCCGGGCGTGCAAACGCAAGACCGATTGACCCGGTGTTTAACGATTCGATCTGGAGCAACCGGCAACCCGAACCGCGGTTGTGACGTACAAGTAAATAGTGTTCGTGTACGTCCGCGGTTTGCCGACCGCTGGCGTTGGATTCCTCGCATCGCTACCATGGACGCGTGGCCATGACCGATATACAGTCCCCCAACGCGTTGAGGCCGGTTTTGGGTTCCGCTGCGGGCCGACGCGTCGGACCGGGGGTGACTTGCCTGCTGGCTCTGAGCCTGGCGGCGACCTGTGTCGTCGTGCGGGGGGATGATCCGCCGACCAAACCGCAGTCACGGCGGGCAGATGCGGCCGCGCGGAGGAAAGCGGCGGCTACACGACCGGTACGCGGGCGGACGCCACAAGATGTCCTGCTCGACCTCGCCCAACCATTCAGAGTCCGGCAACAGTTTCCGCCCGACCGCCTCACCCCTGCCGAAGAACAAACGGAAGACTCGGTATCGACATCGACGGCCTACACCGCGGGCGTGTTGCAGGATTCGACCGAAGCGCGGAACTGGATGCGTCGCGCGGCCGAAGGCCTGGAAGCCGGAGATGACAAGCTGGCGGTCGACGCCCTGCAGCGGTTGATCGACATGGGCGGCGACGCCGTCGTCTCCTCGGACCGGCAGGTCTACGTATCGGCTCGGCGTCACGGCCATCAACTCATCGCCGAGTTGCCCCCGTCCGGGCTTCGCGCCTATCGACTCCTGCACGACCCGGAAGCGCGCAAACTCTACGAGCGCGCGGTGCGTGAACACGACGAGGCGGCGTTGGTCACCGTCGTCTCGCGCTTTCTCATCACCACCCACGGCGACGACGCCGCCGACCTGTTGGCGAGCTGGTATCTCGATGAGGGGCGGGCTTCCGAGGCGGCCAGCGTACTCATCGATCTGCTGACGCTCTACCCGGACAGCGACCTGCCCCTGTCGCACGTGCGCGGCAAGCTGGCGTTGGCCCATGCTTTGTTGGGCGAGTCCGTGGCGGCGCGGCAGGCGCTGGAGCGCGCGACGGCGGACAACCAAGCACGGCACCCGTCCGACCGCCTGGCCGCGTTGGCGGACCTGGTCGCGCGGATCGCGCCGTCGACGGCCGGTCGCGGAAACGACTGGCCGATGCTGGGTGGCGGACCGGACCGGCACGGGCGCATGGCGCCGGCGACGTTGGACTGTCTCCGCGCGCCGCCGCGGGTGCGCGACATTCCGATGCATGAGGACGCGAACGATGTGGCCGCCATGGCCAAGCAGTTGCCGCGGATGCCCGCGTTTCAGGCCGTCACCGACGGTGAGCAACTGCTGGTCAAGACCGACTCTCGGCTCATGGCGTTGGACTGGGTTTCCTTGCAGACGTTGTGGCAGTCGGTGCCGTTGCACAAGCCGGTCACTTCGGGGGCGCCGGCGATCGATGTCGTCGGGCCGCGGGCCGGGGTTCGGATCGGGGCGATACACGTACAGTCGCGGGGCGCCAATCCCGGTTCGTGGCCGACCGCGCTGTTCGGCGATGTCGAGGGTGGCGTGACCGTCAACGACGGGCTGGCGTTCGTGATCGGGCGATCGGCACAAGCGCCGTCAACCGACGACGATCCGTGGCAGCGCGGCGCCAAGGTGATTCAACGCTTCGGCGCGCCGGCTTTTCAGCCGGGGCAATCCGACGGCGCCTTCAATCAAGTACTCGCGTTCTCGCTTTCACCGGCCATCGATGACGATCACGCTACCGGCCGATCGCGCGACGCCGCCGAGCGGACCCCGGTGTGGGTCGCGGGCAACACCGGCACCGCGAATGATCCGCTCGAGGGCGTGGAGTTTCTCGCCCCGCCGATCCCGGTCGGGAAGAACGTGCTGGTTCCCTACCGACAGAGCGCGGATCTGTACGCCGCCGTCATCCATGCCGCCACCGGTGCGATGGTGCGTTCGATCTATCTCTGCGGCGTCGGGTCGAGCGGCGTCGACGCCTGGGCGGCCCTCTACCCCGCGTTCGCCGATCAAGTCGTCTACGTTCCCACCGGTCAGGGCGTGTTCGTCGCGATCAGTACCGCGGATTATTCGATTCGCTGGGTGTCGCGCTATCCTCGGATCACCGACCCGCACGACGCCCAGATCCGTGTGATGGGTGGGCGACGCGTCGACCAATCGAACCGCCCGGTCCCTTCATCGTTCGAGGGATGGAACGCGTCGCCTCCGGTGATGGTCGGGTCTTTGGTCGTCCTGGCGCCGACCGACGGCAACCGGCTGTTCGCGTTCGAGCGGCGTACCGGCCGGATCGTTTGGGATATCCCCCGCGAGAAGCATCGTTACATTCTCGGCGTCACCCCGGCGCCGTCCGCGTCTGGCGATGATCGTCCTCGCGACTTGATCGTGCTCGGCGGGAATCGTCTCAGCGCGATCGATCCGAAGGATGGCCGGACGGTGTGGACGGCGGTGCTCGGTAAACCCACCGGGCGCGGAGCCCTGATCGCCGGTGAGGGTCAGGCGCACGATCGCGTGATCATGCCCACCAATCAATGGGTCGCGGTCGTCGACGCGGCCACCGGCGAGGTGCTCGAGCGCATGGACCCGCCGCTTACCGAAAACGGTACGACGGAAGTGACCTTGGCCGGGAATCGCGCCGGGCTCGGTAACCTGCTGAGTTGGGGCGGCTCGCTGGTCAGTATCGAACCGGGTGCGTTGCGCCGGTTTCATGATCTCGATCGTGCCTATTTGTTGGCGCGTGAGGCGCATCAGGCTGATCCGCGCGATCGGTCGGTGGTGATGCGGTTGGCTTCGCTCGAGCTGTTGCGCGACGATCCGCGGGCCGCTTTGGACCTGATCGAGGGACTGGACGCGCTCGGCCTGTCGGCCCCGGAGCGGTCGGTCTCTGCCGGTCGTCTGGTGCGACAGCAGGTGCAGGCGTTGGTCATGTTGGCCGATCGCGCGGAAGCGGGCGACGTCGCGGGATTGCTCGAGCGCGCGACGGAGGTCGCGATCACGCCCGAGGATCGGTTCATGACGCGGATGGCCTTGGCCGGGCATCACGCCGATGCGGGTGACGCGGCGACGGCGTTCGGCCTGTACGTGGACCTGTGCCTTTCTCCGCTGGGCCGGATGCTCATGCCGACGATCGAGCCCGAGACGACGGGGCTCGAAACGGACCGCCGGACCGACGGGACAGTAGGTCGCTGTCGTGGTTGGCGTATTGTGGCCGGGCGGCTTCCGGCGTTGCACCATCAGCTCGCGCCCGAGGTGCGCACCGAGTTCGACCGCGTGCTGACGGAGCGACTGAACGAGGCTGCGACTGCGGATGACATGACCACGGTGCGTACGCTCGCCGATGCGGGCTTGTTGCCCGCGATCGCCCAGCGCGCGAATCTGCTGCTCGCGCGACACGCCCGGCAGGGCGACGTACCCCAGAACGAACGCGCCGAGTTTTTCCTCGAACGCGCCGTGGGGCGGGGCATGCACTCGTCGATTGATCCCGATCCGGAACTGGCCGCCGCGGCGCTGTCCCGGTTGGCGGCGATGGACATCGCCGAGAATCAATTGCCGGTCTCGGGTCTTCGGCGTCTCGACCGACTCGAGCGACGCTACGGCGAACTGACGTTGCCCGCCGAGATCGAGGGTGACGGTCGCGTAACGGTGAGCTCGTTCGTCGCCGATTGGCGGTCGCGCGTTCCCGATGCGGCACGGCAGGCGTATCACCAAGCCGACCAGGTTGAGGATCGCATCGCGGTGTCGCCGACAACGTCGATGACGGGCATGTTGCCCCAGCAACATGCCTGGCCGATCCACGTTGACGGTCGTCGCCCTGAAACCTTCCGTGATGTTTCCCTGTTTCTGTTCGAGGATCGCCAAGGCGTCACGGTCTATGATGAACCGCCTCCCGGCGTCGTGCAGTCTCGTGCCGCGTACGATTTGTCCGAGCGGTGGCCCGCCGAATTGCTCTTCGCGCAGGATTGGGCGGGTACGAAAGGCTTGCCTCCGTCCTTCGCACGGTTCAATCAGATCAACCCGCAGGGCGGGATCGATCACCGGTCCCGGCAAGCGATGACGACCGCGCCCGCGTCGGCCAAGGCCTTGGTCGACGGGCAAACGATGATCGTCACGTCGACCCGCGGGGTGCATGCGATCGGGTTGACCAGCGGATTGCGGCTCTGGGCGCGGGCGTTGCCGGATTCGTTTCGGTATCGGCCCGGCTCGGATCATCCCATCGCCCTGGCCGATCGCGACGCCGCGCCCGGACTGTTGGCCATGATCCTGACCCCCAACGTGCTCGAGGTGGTCTCCACGCTCGACGGGGCGACGGTGTGGCGGCGCGAGCTCGCCGACGGCGATCTTGGCCGGGTCGTGATCAAGTGGAACGCGGTGGTGACCGTCTCGCGTGATCTGCGGCGAGTATGGGTGTTCGATTTGGATGACGGACGTTTGCTGACCTCGTTGCGATTTGACGGTGTGACCGATGACACGCCGGTCGCGGCCTTGGAGGTCGAGCCCGGCGCCGGTCCCGTCGTGTTCAATTCGGTCGTCTGCGGTATCCAGGATCGGGGTGTCGTCGGCTACGATCTGCGCACGGGCGAGCCGCGCTGGCCGCCGCGTCGAGCGACGCAGGGTAAAATCCAGCAATTGTTCAAGCCCGACGCCGAGTTGTTCGGGGTCGGTTCCAATGCGGGCGAGTTGGTGCTGATCGATCCGCTCGACGGGCGGGTCGTGCTCGATGCGAAGATCGAAGGGTTCGACGGTGCGGTCATCGATGCCGCCTTGCAGGATGACGTGATCGTGGTGCAAGGACGTATCCCGGCTCAACGCCGGTTCGTGCCGGTTCTGTTCGGCGTTTCGGCGACCGACGGGACGGTGCTCTGGAAGCGGGAGCTTCCCGACGGACGGCTGCTCCCGCCGGAACAACTGCGGGCCGCGGACAATGCGGTGCCGGTGCTCGAGGCGATGGAGACGACGCGCACGGTGGGGGAGGATCGCTTGGTCGAGGCCTTCGTGCGGGTGACGTTGATCGACAAACGGACGGGGCAAGACATCGGCAAAGGCGTTCCGGTGCCCGTCGGCTCGACGTTTCAGCTCGACGGAGCCATCGAGGTGGGACCGGGTCGCATCACCGTGGGCGGACGCGACGGGGCGGTGGTCTTTCAGACCCGGCAACACGACCGCGTGCGGTAGCCTGGGCGCCCGAAGTTGCGTGGGGTGAACGAATTCATGGGTTGGTTACGAGGAACATCGTTGCTTTTGCCGTTGGTGCTCATCGGTCTCGGCCGGGGATCGGGAACCGTGCGCGCCGAGACCGACCCGCAGGCCGATCGCGGCGCGGAACCGGCGCCCGAGTCCATGCTCTACCCACCCGGACTCGACGCCCGAACCATCGACGCGATCGGCATGGGGCTGAAGTATCTGGCCCAGAGCCAGTCCCGCGACGGTTCGTGGCGCAGTCAGGGCGCGATGGGCGGCTATCCGGTGGCGATGACTTCACTGGCGGGGTTGGCGATGTTGGCTTCGGGCAGCACCGCCACCCAGGGCGCCTACGCGCCCAACGTTTCGCGGGCGGCGAGCTATCTGATGCAGGCCAGCGGTCCGAACGGACTCATCGCGCTTCCCGAAGAAAGCGCCCGACCCATGCACGGGCACGGGTTCGCGCTGCTGTTTCTGGGTGAACTCTATGGAACCGAGGCCGACGAGCAGCGCCAGCGCGAACTCAAGGCGGTGCTCGATCGGGCCATCAAGCTGACCGCCCGGGCCCAGTCGCAGGCGGGCGGCTGGCTCTATACGCCCGACGCCAACGCCGATGAGGGTTCGGTCACGGTCACGCAGGTACAGGGGTTACGCGCCTGCCGCAATGCCGGCATCACCGTGCCCAAGCAGGTCATCGACAACGCGCTGGACTATCTCGATGAGTCGCAGCAGCCCGACGGGGGCATCGCGTACCGTTTGGGTCAGCACGGCAGCCGACCGGCGATCTCGGCCGCGGCGGTCGTATGCTGGTTCAACGCCGGTTTCTACGAAAACGAAAACGTGGTCAAGGCCCTCGACTATTGCAAGAAGAAGGTGCTGGTCACCGACAATGCCCGGAGCGGCTTCCTCGGCCACTATTTCTACGGCCACTTGTACATGGCCCAATCGATGTACCTCTCCGGACCATCGGATTTCAACGACTATTTCCCGAAGATTCGCAACGACCTGCTGCAGCGTCAATTGAAAGACGGGTCGTGGAACGGCGACGGGGTGGGGCGTGTCTACGGCACCGCCGTCGCGCTGGTCATTCTCCAACTGCCCTACAGTTATCTTCCGATCATGCAACGGTAAATGAGGAAACGCGTCCATGAATGAAGCTGCCGCATCGACCGGCTCGAACGCACCGGACGACCAGGACCTCCAGGCCGTCGAGCGACTCAAAGCCGCACGGGAATCGATCCTGCGCCAGATGGGCCGGGTCATCATCGGGCAGGAGCAAGTGCTCGATGAACTGCTCATCGCCCTGTTCTCGGGTGGACATTGCATCCTCGAAGGCGTGCCCGGTCTGGCCAAAACGCTGATGATCTCGACGCTGTCGCGCTTGTTCGCCCTCGACTTCAGCCGCATCCAGTTCACCCCCGACCTGATGCCCACCGACATCACCGGCACCGAGGTCATTCAGGAAGACAAAGCCACCGGCGCGCGGGCGTTCAAGTTTCTCGCCGGTCCGATCTTCGCCAACGTGATCCTCGCCGACGAAATCAATCGCACCCCGCCCAAGACCCAGGCCGCGCTGCTCGAAGCCATGCAGGAACGGCAGGTCACCGTCGGGGGCGATCGTCATCCGCTCGATCCGCCGTTCTTCGTGCTCGCCACGCAGAACCCGATCGAACAGGAAGGGACCTATCCGCTGCCCGAAGCGCAGCAGGACCGGTTCATGTTCAAGATCCACGTGGAGTATCCGACCTACGACCAGGAGTATGAGATCGCCGAAAAAACGACCGTCAATGTCGACCGGGACGTCGAGTCGGTGCTCAGCGGCGAAGAGATCCTGTCGTTGCAGCAGGTGGTGCGTCGTCTGCCCGCGGCCCCGCACGTGATCCGGCACGCGCTGGACCTGTCGCGGATGACCCGCCCGGACGATCCGAAGGCGCCCGAGATCATTCAGCGCATGGTCACGTGGGGCGCCGGCCCGCGGGCGGTGCAGTTTCTCGTGCTCGGCGCCAAGGCCCGCGCGATCCTCAACGGCCGATACCACGCGTCAACCGACGACGTGCGGATGGTGGCTCACCCGGTCCTACGCCATCGGGTGATCACCAACTTCTCCGCCGAGGCCGAAGGGTACACGACCGATCGGATCGTCGACGCGCTTCTCGATGCGGTCAATCCCACCGACTCGCCGCTCACCGACGATAAGGCCCTGAGCAAAGTGGTGAAGCGCTGAGCGTAAGGACCCGGAGGAGAGCGTTTAGCGGCGACCCGGAGGGGAGCGCGTCGGTCCACGTGATGAACACACTACAAAACACGCTCCCCTACGGGTCGCCGCTAAACGTGGAACGTCAACATCGCACCACATGGGATGGACATGACTGACTATACGCGTTACCTGCGACCCGAGGTCATCACGCAAATCGCCGGGCTCGAGATGCGCGCCCGGTACGTGGTCGAGGGGTTTCTCTCCGGGATGCATCGCAGCCCGTACCACGGGTTCAGCGTCGAGTTCGCATCGCATCGTGAATACGTGCCGGGGGACGACACGCGGCACATCGACTGGCGCGTCTACGGCCGGGCCGATCGTTACTACATCAAGCAATACGAGGAAGAGACCAACGTTCGGGCCTACATCCTGCTCGATTGCTCGGGGTCGATGGCCTATCCCGAACCGCCGCACCGCGACCGGATGAACAAGTTCGAGTATGCCGCCACCGCCGCGGCGTCCCTCGCGTATCTGCTCGTGCATCAGCAGGACGCGCCGGGGCTGATGCTGTTCGATCACGCGGTACGCGAACATTTGCCGCCCAAGAGCAACCCGGCTCAGTTGCGCAATCTGATCGACGTGATCGACCGTGCCGAGCCCGACCGGGAGACCGACGTCAAGGTACTGATGCACCAGTTGGCCGATCAGATCAAACGTCGCTCGTTCGTGATCGTCGTGTCCGATCTGCTCGCCGATCCCGACGACGTGATCAGCGGCCTCGAACGTTTTCGCCATGCCGGTCACGACGTGTTGGTCCTGCACGTGCTCGATCACGACGAGTTGACGTTCGACTTTCGGGACAACGTGCTGTTCGAGGGGATCGAGGACGCGTCGATCGAGTTGCTGACCGATCCGCAATCGCTGCGGACCAGTTACCTCGAGGCGCTGGATCGTTTTTTGACCCGGGTGCGCACGGCATGCGCGGATCGACGCATGGACTACGTGCGCATCTCGACCACGGATTCGCTCGGGGTGGCGCTGTCGGCGTTTTTGGCGCACCGGCGTCATACGCTCAAATGAGCGCGGTGCGTTGGGTGGAGACTATCGGCTGCCGCGAGGCATGCATGCCGCGGCTCTGAGATGAAGTAGGACGTTGCTGTTTTATTCTTCAATTTTGGCCGCTTTCGTCGCGCCCTGGCTGTTTTTCGGCGGATCGGCGGCGGTGGCGGTGCCGATTCTGATCCACCTGCTGGCCCGGCGTCGGTTCCGACGCATTCGCTGGGCGGCGGTGGCGTTCCTGCTCGAGGCCGAACGCAAGAATCGGCGGCGCATTCGCATCGAACAGTTGATCCTGCTCGCGCTGCGTTGTCTGGCCGTGCTGCTGATGGCGTTGTTGATTTCCCGGCCGTTTTCCCGTCCGGGCGGTTTGGCGTCTTGGTTCGGGTCCGGCCCGCGCACCGAGCGCATCGTGCTCATGGACGACTCGTTCTCGATGGGCTACCGCGCCGACAACGACAGCTCGTTCGATCGAGCCCGGCGCGCGGTGACGCAGTTGGTCAACTGGGCCTACACCGAGCGTCCCGAAGACACGGTGACGGTGTTGCTCTCCTCCCGGCCGGACCGACCCTTGCTCGAACGTACGTCCGTCGATGCCGCCGTCGTCGAGTCGCTGGCGGCCGCGCTCAACGCGCTCGAGCCGTCGCAGCGCCGCGCCTCACCGCGCGAAGCGCTCACGACCGTCCGGGCCATGCTGGACCGCCGCGGCGACGCCCTCAACGTGGCGGTCTATGTGCTTTCCGATTTCCAAAGCGGCGACTGGTCGTCGGACGTTACGCGCAGTGCGACCGCGCTCGATCCGGTGGCGGCGTTGGCCGACTGGTCGGACGATGCGCGATCGCTGGAAATGACGCTCGTCGATCTCGGCACCGACGACGCGGCGAACCTCGCGGTGACAGACATCCGCGCCGCCCAGTCGCAGGTGGTCGCCGGGGTCGATGCCGACTTCGTGATTGCGGTGACCAATTTCTCGCGGCGTCCCGTCGCCGATCAGACGCTGCGCGTGTTTCTGGGTGACGCGGCTCTTCCCGCCGTGGTCGCCGACGCCGTCGCCCCGGGTCAGACCGTGACCTTGCCGATCCGGCTGACCTTTCCCGAAGCCGGATACGAAGCCCTTCGCGTCGAGGCCGATCCCGACGGACTCGCGGTCGATGACAGTCGTACCCTCGCCGTGCCCGTGCTGCCGGCGGTGGACGTGCTGCTGGTCAACGGCGCCCCGAGCCCGCACTGGTATCTCGACGAGGTCACGGTTCTCCAGGCCGCGCTGCAGCCCGAGGGCAACGTGATCTCCGGAAACCGGGTTCGGGTCATCGAAGAGAGCGAACTCGACGAGGTGGACTTCGGCGCGTTTCACCTGGTCATGCTGGCCAACGTGTTTCGCGTGTCCGAGTCGGCGGCGAAGGGGTTGGAGCGTTACGTCGACGACGGCGGTGGGTTGGTCGTCTACCTCGGCGATCAGGTCGATGCCGACATGTACAACCGCGTGCTCTACCGTGAAGGAGCGGGGCTGCTGCCCGCGCAACTCGGTGAACCGGTCGAGACCGCCACCCGGGGGGGTGTCGGTTTCGGCGCGAGCGACCTGGTCCACCCGGTGATGCGGATGTTCGCCGACCAAACCAACGCGTTGGCCGGCCGGATTCACTTTTGGTCCTATATTGCGTCCGTGCCCGCGTCCGCGCCGACGTTGATCAACGGCAACGGCAACGGTGCTGACGCCGAAGCGCGAGCACCGGCTCGAGTGATCCTGCCCTTCAATGACGCCGATCGCACGCCCGCGATCGTCGAACGCAACTATGGCCGGGGACGCGTGGTGCTGGTCACCAGCAGTTGTGACAGCGATTGGAACGATTGGCCCGCCGACCCGTCGTACGTCATCCTGGCCCTCGAGATCGCCCGCTACGCCGCTCGGGCCGAGAACGAAGCCGGTGACCGTCTCGTGGGAGCGCCGATTGACTTCGACCTCGACGTGGATCGCTTCGAGCCGTCGACGGTGCTGCGCTTGCCGGGCTATCCGCTTGTGCCGCAGGTCGACGTGCAGGCCCAGACCGGGCCGGAGGGGGCGACGTTCTCGGTCGCTTGGGACAAGACCGATCACAGCGGCGTCTATGCCTTCGTACTGACCCCCCGCGCCGGTGAGCCGGCCCGTCGACTCGAAGCCGTCAACGTCGATCCCCGCGAGTCGGATCTGGCGCGGATCGATCGCATCGCGCTCGAACAGTCGATGCCCGCGAATCTCGCGGTCAAGGTCCTGCAGGATTTGGATTTCGCCGAGGACGAGGTGTCGCAGGCCCGGCAGGAATATTGGCCGGGCATTCTCGTTTTTCTGGTTATCGTGTTGATGCTCGAACACACGCTGGCGTGGTGGTTCGGGCAGCGGAGTTAACCGCGTGTTGTTCACCGCGCTCGCACAAACCGCCGTCACGACCGAGACGCGCCGCCGCTTCGAGCTGGCGGGCGTGCCGAACGGGTGGTCCGCGGCGTTGGGCCTGCTCGTGCTGGCCGGGCTGCTGTACGCCTTGGTCTGGCTCTACCGGCACGACGCCCGGGCGAGCGTGTCGCCGCGTGGGCGTTGGGTGCTGGTCGGGTTACGGTCGGCGGTGATCCTCGCGTTGGCGTTGATCTGGCTCGAGCCGGTGCTCGGCGTCTACACCCATCGCCGCACGCTCTCGCGCACGCTGGTGCTGGTCGATGCTTCGGCGAGCATGGCGATTCGCGATCGGTACGCCGACGCCGCGACCCGCGAGCGCATCACCACGTTCCTGAACGATCACGGTGGACCGGCCGACGAAATGCCGGACCGCGCCGCGCTGGCTCACCGTCTGCTGACCGCCGACAACGCTGCGTTTCTCGACGGGCTCGCCCGGAAGAACCGGGTCGAGATCTTCGCCTTCGACGAGTTTCCGCGTCATCGCGATACGCTGGTCGCGCCGGGGTTGATGACCGCCGCGGACATCGCGTCGTCGCAGCCGGCCGACGCCGGCTCGACACCGGGTGCGCGCTCGCCCGCCGAGATGGCGCCCATCGAGCCGACCGGACCGGTGACCAACGTCGGCCGGGGCGTGCGCGAGGCGATCGCCGGGGCGGGATCGGCGCCGGTGGCCGGGGTGGTGATCCTCTCCGACGGTGCGGTCAACCAGGGCGAGCCGGTCGACGTGGTCGGGCGGTTCGCGCGGGCCCGACAGATTCCGCTGTATGTGGTGGGCATCGGCGATCCCTCTCCGCCGCGCAACGTGCGCATCACCGAACTGCTCACGCCGCAGACGGCGTTCGTGCGCGATCCGTTCGCGGTGACCGCCCACATCAGCAATGACGGCATGGCCGGCGAGCGCGTGTCGGTCGAACTGATCCTGCGCGGCGAAGCCGAGGGCGGTGCACCGCGCGTGCTGGAGACGCGTCGCATCGACATGCCGCCGTCGGGCGAGATGACGCCGGTCACGTTTCGACACGCCATCAATCAAGCCGGCGAGGTCACGTTGGCGGTGCGCGTGCCCGAGCAGGACGGCGAGGTACTGACTGACGACAACCAGCGCGAGGCGAAGGTCCGTATTCTCGAAGACAAGTTGCGGGTTCTGCTCGTCGCCGGCGGGCCGAGTTGGGAGTATCGCTACCTGTCGCGGTTGCTCGAACGGGACGACGCGTTCGACGTGAGCTGCTGGCTTCAGTCGGCCGACGTCGACGCGGTGCGCGACGGCAACACCATCATCGACCATCTGCCTACCGAACCGGCCGAGCTATTCGACTATGACGTCGTGCTCCTGATGGACCCCGACCCGACCGAGCTGACCGAGACCTGGTGCAAGAATGTCGCGACGCTGGTGGGCGACCATTTCGGCGGGATCGCCCTGGCTGCGGGCCGGAAGTTCACGCCGCGGTTCATGCGCTCCGACGCCATGCGCTCCGTCGTCGAGTTGCTGCCCATCCTCTACGACCCCGAAGCCGAACTGGAGATCAACCGTCAGGGTCACTATCAACGCCGCGCCTGGCCGATCACCATCCCCGACGCGGCCCGCGATCATCCGGTGGTCACCCAGACCACCGACCCGGCCGTCAACGCGTCGATCTGGTCGCGGCTCGGCGAAATCTATTGGCACTACCCGGTCCGGCGACACAAGCCGTTGGCGACGGTGTTGATGCGTCACACGAACCCGCTGATGCGCGACACCACCGATTCGGGCGAGGCGACCGGACAAGTGCTGCTCGCCGCCCAGCGGTTCGGCACCGGACGCAGCGCGTTTCTGGCCATCGATTCGACCTGGCGGTGGCGGCGGTTCGGCGACCGCTACTTCAATCGCTTCTGGGTCCAGTTGATTCGCTACGTGAGTGAGGGAAAATCGACCGGCCAACAGCGGCGCGGGCTCATTCTGACCGATCGCGAACGTTACCGCATGGGTGAAGCGGTGACGGTTCGGGCGCGACTGTTGGATCACAGCTACATGCCGTTGACCGGCGACACGTTCCAGGCCACGTTACGTGAGACCCCGGCCGGTGACGCCGCCGCCGCGACCGACCGGCCACTCGTGTTGCAGGCCAATCCGACCGAGCCGGGATGGTTTCAAGGACGGTTCGTCGCTCGCCGCGTGGGCAGCTACGAGATATCGGCCGAGTTCGCGGGCGAGGTCGGCGAGGACGCCCTGCGCGTGTCGCGCACCGTTCGCGTAACCCGGCCGGAGATCGAACTGGCCCGGCCGCAACTCGATCGCGACGCGCTCGAGACTCTGGCCGAAACGTCCGGCGGGGCGTACTTCACGCTGGATCAGGCCGACGAAATTCCCGACCGGATCGAGTCGCAACACGCCGAAACGGTGACCGCGGGTACGCCGATCGTGCTGTGGGATTCAGTGTGGACGCTGGTGGTGTTGGTGGGATTGGTCGGCGTCGAGTGGGCGCTGCGGAAACGCTGGCGATTGTTGTAACCATGCTGACACGTCATCAAATCGACGAGTTCGACCGCACGGTTCGCTCGCGCCTGGCGCAACTGGCCCGCCGCGCCCGTCTCTACGTGCTGACCGACGGGCTGGCCGTGGTGATCGCGGTGATGCTCGGCTTCGTGCTCGTGCAGCTTTGTCTCGACCGCCTGCTGCGGCTGGATCGCGACATGCGGGCGGTACTGCTGGCGGTGGGCGTCGCGCTGACCGGCTATACGGTGTGGCGGTTCCTGCTCGAGCCGATGCGCCGACGCGTATCGGTCGAGTCGGCGGCGCTGTTGGTCGAGCGCTTGGTGCCGACGTTGGGCGACCGGTTGATCTCGGCGGTGCAGTTTACCGATCCGGCCGTGGCCATGTCCGATCAGGCCTCGGGGCCGATGATGAGTCTGGTCGTCGAGCAGGCCCGGGTCGCGTCCGAGGGGGTGCGCTTCGAGGCGGTGCTGGATCGCACCCGCGCGGTGCGCCATGCGTCGGCGGGGGCGGGGGTGGTGGCCGTCTTCATGCTACTCGCGCTGCTCATGCCGAACACGTTCGGCATCTGGTTTCAGCGCAACGTGCTGCTGGCGGACGTTCGCTGGCCGCAACAGGTGCATCTGCACGTCGAGAATCTCCGTGACGGCCGGATGATCGTCGCGGCGGGGGACGATCTGGATATTAGCGTGCTCGCCGAAGAACCGAACGTACCTCGATCGGTGCGGCTCGAATATGGTCCGCCGGTCGATGCGGTCGGCGACGACGCAATTCAGCCCGGCGAGGAAGAGATGATCAAGATCGGTGACCGGCGGTTCCGGGCGACGTTTCGGCAACTGCGTCGTGCCATGCGGGCCCGCGCCGTCGGCGGTGATGCGGTAACGCCGTGGTTCGACGTCCTGCTCGTCGAGCGTCCGCGCGTGACCGAAGCCACACTAACGATCCAGCCTCCGGCTTATACCCGGCTACCCGAGCAGGAACTGCGGTCGGGTCTAACCATGGCCAAGGTACTGCGCGGCAGCGCGGTGAGCGTCGTCGCGAGAACCAACAAGCCGATCGCCCGTGCGTCGCTACTTCGCGGCGATTCGGTGGTCGAGGAATTGACGGGTATCGCGGGCGCCGACGCGCTGGCGGTCACCTTCACGCCGGCCGAAAGCGGCGCGTACAGTTTCCGGCTCACCGACGACGACGGCATGACCAACCGCCGGCCGGTGCAGTTCAGCATCCGGGTCGAGTCGGACCGTGCGCCGCTGGTGAAGCTTCGCATCCCCGGGCTCGGCGACATGGTCACCCCCGAGGCGATCCTGCCCGCCGAGATCGAGATGTCCGACACCTACGGCATGGCCGTCGCCGAACTCGTACAGCGGATCGCCGGCAGTGACGAGGCCGAGCCGATGACCCAGCCGACGACCCAGCCCGCCGGACAGACGAACATTCCCTTGGCGGACTTCGAGCCGGGCGGCAGGAACTTCACCACGTCGCTGGACGTCGAACTGGCATCGGTGGACCTGACGCCGGGGCAACGATTCACCGTGTTCGCCCGGGCGGTCGATGAAGACGACATCGCCGGCCCCAACGAGGGGCGGTCGAACGTGTTCTCGCTGCGAGTGGTGACGCCCGACGATCTGTTGGCCGAGCTGTCGCGGCGGGAGCAGGAATATCGTCAGGAGTTCGAGCGGATCATACGCGATCAGGAGGCCCTGCGGGGTCGGATCCTGAGCACGCTGAATCGGCGGGGCTCGGCGTCGCAGCCGGCCGACGCCGCCGACACGGACGCCGACTTCAAGTTGCACGAGCGTCGTCAGCAGGAGTTGTCGCGCCGCGTGATGAGTGTGGGCCGACAGTTCGAGCGCATGCTCGCGGAGATGGAGATCAACCGGGTCGCCGCCGGCCCGTTGCGGATCCGGTTGACCAATCGCATCATCGATCCGCTGGCGCGGGTGGCCCGGCAGGACATGATCGCGGTGGCCGACCGACTGGGCGCGATCGCCCGCGGCGAGCCCGACGCCGGCCTGGAAAGCGTCGATCCCGATCAGGCGACACTCGTACAAACGATGCGGGAGATCCTCGCCCATATGCTACAATGGGAAGGGTTTCACGAGGCGGTGACGATCCTGCGTGACATCCTCAAGATGCAGGGCGGCCTGAACGCCGAAACCGAAGCCGAGCTCGAACGCCGACTCGAAAAGCTGTTCGGGCCGGACGGAAGCTGAGCATGATGTTTCACGCCACCAACCAGTTCAAGACGTGCGCGACGCTCGCACTGCTGTCCGCGACCGTCGTCGCCGCCCCGACCGATTCCGAAAGCCGGATCGACGCGGTCAAGAATCCCCTCGCCGGCAAGCAGTCCATATTGCGGGACCGGGTCGGCCGGCTCGAGGACCGCATGTTCAAGCTCTCGGAGGTCTTGGCCGAAACCGAACCCGAGAACGCGAAGAAGCTGATGATCGCGCTGCGCAAGTCGCGCGAGTTGGGCGTGGCCGGCGACATGGAAACCGTCATCAAGCTGCTCCGTGAGCAGGAGTTGGGCGACGCCCAAGAACGACAGAAGCAGGTGGTGACCAAGCTCGAGACGTTGCTCCGGCTGCTGCTCGAGGAACTGAACGATCGCGACGAACTCGAACGGGAGATGAAACGCCTCGAGGAAATGCTTCGCGACCTCGACGAGATCGTCAAGGAGCAGAAGGCCGAGCGCGCCGACTCCCGGGCCGCGAGCGACATGAAACGGGCGCGGGCGGAAATGCAAGAAGCCAAGGCCCGGCTCGAAAATTTGATTCGCAAGCAGCGCGACCAGGTCGAATCCACCGACAAAGCCATGAGCGGGAAACAGCCGAGCGAGGGGAAGAAGCTCGAAAGCGAGCAGGCGGAGGTACGTCGCGACACCGAGAAACTGGCGAAGCAGCTCGAGCAGCTTCCCTCGCAAGAAGCGGCCGAGAACGCCGGCGAGGCGACCGAGGCGATGGAGTCGGCCGAGCGCAAGCTCGGGGCCGAGAAACTGCCGCAAGCCAAACGAGATCAGCAGACGGCCCTTGACAAACTCGAAAGCACGATCAAACGACTCGAACGCAAGATCAAGGAACTCGAAAAGAAGCCCGACTTCGACAAGATGCAGGGTGAGCAGCAAAAGACCGAGAGCAAGACCGGCGAGCTGGCCAAGCAGATGTCCGGCAGCCCGCCGAAATCGGGTGAGCAGGGCGAAGAGAGTCAGCAGGGAGAACAGGGTGAGAGCCGGCAGAAACCGCCGACGCCGGGTCAGGCGCAGGTCAAGAAGGCCCAGGAGAATATGAAGCAGGCCGCGGGCAAGCTGGGTGAAAGCAAGCCGAAAGAAGCGGAGCCCGAGCAGGATGAAGCGCTCGAACAACTCGAACAGGCCCGGCGGCAGATGGAAGAGCGGTTGCGGCAGCTACGCGAAGAGGAGAAGGCCGAGCTGCTCGCCGACCTCGAAGCCCGGTTTCGGAGCATGCTCGCGCGTCAGCGGGAGGTCAACAAGGCGACGACCGCGCTCGATCAGAAGGGAAAAGCCGACTGGAAACGCGCCGATCAGTTGTTGACCGGCAAGCTCTCGACCGACGAGGGTACGCTCGCCGGCGACGCGGACAAGGCGCTCCAGATGCTGCGGGACGACGGGACGTCGGTGATCTTCCCCCGCGTGGTCGAGCAACTCGGCGACGACATGCGCAACGTCGCGACGCTGCTCGCCGCGGCTCGGGTCGACCGCCTGACGCAGGAGATCGAGACCGACATCGTACGCACGCTCGAAGGGCTCGTCGCGGCGCTCGAGAAGCTCCAGGAGCAGAACGATTCGTCCGGCAACAGTCCGCCGAGCGCACAGAACGATGAGGACGACAAATCGCCGCTGCTGCCCCCGTCCGCCGAGTTGAAACTGCTCCGCGGCATGCAGATTCGGGTCAATGATCGGACGCAGGCCTTCGCCGAAATCCGCGGCGACAAGCCCACGCTCGAGGCGGCATTGGCCGAGCAGCTCGGCAAGATCACCGAGCGGCAGGACGACGTGGCGGACCTGGCGAGAGAGATGATCGAGCGGGCCGACGCGCCCTGAGCGGAGCGTCCGGGTATAATCATTCTACAGGACGTGCGAAACGCAAGGCAAGAAGGTGACTGATGAAAGCTCTCACGAAACACATCGGAATCAACGCGGCGGCGATTCTGGTCGGCGTTGGCGTGGCGTTCGCCGCACCCCAAGCAAAGTCCGAGCCGCCGACGACACGCGCGGTCATCGATCGTTTCGTCGACCACGTCGGTGCGTCCGCGACGATCGATGCAGCCGCCAAGAAGGTCATCGCCGAACAATGGCAGGCGCGACGGAGCGGTGACGACGCCGACGCGTTGCTGGTTGACTCGTTTCTGGCCGAAGCGCTGGCGGTGCTCTCGCCCGTGTTCAAGGATGGACTCGCGGCCTACGAAGACGGTCGGCTCGATGACGCCGTCAAGCACATGGCGTCGCTGGCGCCCGAGAAAGATCTCTACCTGTCGCTCAACGCCGCGGTTTTTGAGGCCCGCGCCTTCGTCGACGCCGACAAGCTCGAGCCGGCACACATGCGCCTGATTGAATTGACCAAGCGTGAGAACGAGGTTCGGCAATACACGGTCTACGCTCCGGACGTTCGCTTCCTGCTCGGCTACTGCCAGCTTCACAACCTGCAATACGACGACGCGGTCAAGACGCTCGAATCGTTCGAGGCCGATTACCCCAACGCGCCCGAGCGCCTGCGCGCCACCGCCAAGCAGATCCTCGCCGAACTGCGTCGACGCAAGCCGGAGAGCCTCGGCGACGTGGCGGACCTGATGGCCTATGCCGGTCGCCGGCTCGGTCACGGCGTGTCGGACGACAGCGTCCAAGCGCGACAAGCCCGGGCGGTCGCCCTGCTCGATGCCCTCATCAAAGAGGCTGAGGACAAGGAAAAGAGTCAGGGTCAATGCTCGAGTTGCCAGGGCAAGGGGTGCAAGGCGTGCAAGGGTTCGGGGAAGGCCGACGGCAACCAACCGCCGTCCGCCCCGGCGCAACGATCGACGTTGGCCGGCGGCCGGGCGCGCACCGGCGAACTGCGTGCCCGCGTAGCCCGGCCGGGCGAAGCCTGGGGCAAAATGCCGCAGGCCGATCGCGACCGCATCCTCCAGTCGGTCACCAAGAACTTCCCCACCCGCTACCGCGATCTGGTCGAGCAGTACTACAAACAACTGGCCAAGGAGCAGTGACACCCGTTCGCGCGCTACGTGTCGGCATCTTGCTCGTGGGCGTCGTCGGTGTGTGTCCCGTTCGTGCCGCCGTGCGCGTCACGTGCCGAACCGTGGACGGTGACGACGTCCATGGCGTCATCACCATCGCCGACGCCGAGGGCATCACGGTGTCGGCCGACGGTCAACCTCAGGTGCTTCGCTACCCGGACCTGATGCGGATCGATTTTCCCGACGCCGAATCCTTCATCGCTTCCGACGACCCGAGCCTGCGGCCGATCCACCTCGCCGACGGCGGTTTCGTGCGCGCTCGGCTGATCGGATCGGATCGACGGGGTTTACGATTGCTCGTGCCGGAACTCGGCGATAAGCCCCGGTTGTTTTCGTTCGCATCCTTGGCCGGGCTGCGCGTCGCGGCGACCAGCCGTACCCAAGCCGATGCCGTGTTCCAGCGGATTCTCCTCGATCGCGAACCCGGGCACGACGTCGTCGTGGTCGTCAAGGACGATGAGGTGCACACGTTCAAAGGCTCGGTCGAATCGCTGACCCCCGAGGGCGGCCGGTTCTTGCACGCCACGCGCGAACTGCCGTTGAACCTCGCGACGCTCTACGGGGTCGTCTTCGCATCGGCGCCTCCCGAGACGGGCGGCGGAATGATGACGCTCGAGCTCAACACCGGCGAGCGCGTCACCGGCCGCATCACCCAAGCCGACCCGCGCAGGTTCACGTTTACCCTGCCCGGCGAGGGCGAACCGGTAAATCTTCCCTGGCTGAACGTGGGTCGGATCGTCATCCGCAGTCAGCGCGTCGCTTACCTGTCCGATCTCGAGCCGAGCACCGTCGAGCACGAGCCGTTTTTCAACGTGTCCTGGCCCATGCGTCGCGACCGCTCGGCCAGCAATCGCCCCATTCGACTCGGCGGCGAAACCTACGCCAAGGGGCTCGGTGTTCACTCGGCCACCACCGTCACCTACACCCTGGGCGGGCGATACAGCCAGTTCGCCGCCGTCATCGGGCTCGACGACGCCGTGCGCCCGCGCGGCAACGTGCAATTCCGCATCCTGGCCGACGGCAACGAACGCTATCAAAGCGGCGACGTGACCGGCCAAGACAAACCGATTCCGATGCGCATCGACATTGCCGGCGTAAACGAGCTGCGATTGATCGTCGACTTCGGAAAGGACGCCGACCTGGGCGATCACGCGGACTGGGCCGACGCAAGGGTGATTCAGTGACGCGAAACGGCTGGTCATTCGGTCTTGTCGTCCCGCTGCTCGCGACCGCGGGCGCTCGCGGTGACGAAGTCGTGATCCCGCCCGAGGTGCGTGCCGCCGAGTCCGCGCGCATCGCGCTGATCGAGCGCATCGCACCGGCCGTCGTCTGCATGCTCGACGAGAACAAGAAGGGCGGCGGGGCGGGCATCCTCATCGACCCGGCCGGTTACGGCTTGAGCAATTTCCACGTCGTCGCGCGTTCGATGGAGACGCGGCGCGGCTTCGGCGGGCTCGCCGACGGCACGGCGTATCCGATGGAAATCCTCGGCGTGGACGTGACCGGCGACGTGGCCATGTTCAAGCTCACCGGCTCCGAACGCTTCGATGCGGTTTCGCTGGGCGATTCCGACCGCATGCGCATCGGCGATCCGGTGCTGGTGATGGGCGACCCGTTCGCGGTGGCCTGGGATTACACCGCCTCGGTGTCACGGGGCATCGTGTCCGGCGTGCACCGCTATCAAAAGGGCGCGGGCGACCGGCTCGTCTACACCGATTGCATCCAGGTCGACGCCGCGGTCAATCCGGGGAACTCCGGCGGGGGGCTGTTCAACCACGCCGGTAAGCTGGTCGGCATCATCGGTCGTGCGTCCTTCGCCGAGCGCGGCCGGGTGTCGGTCGGACTGGGCTATGCGATCTCGGCCAATCAGATCCGACGGTTCATACCGGGCCTGCGCGCGGGGTTGCACACCTTTCACGGCACGCTCGACGCCACCGTCACCGACGCGCCGGAGGGCGTCATCTTCAACGCCATGCATACCGATTCGATCGCGGCCGAGATGGGCATCGAACTGGGCGATACGCTGCTGCGCTTCGACGGATACGAGATTCGGTCGGCCAACCAGTTCGCAAGCCTGCTCGGGACGTATCCCGATGGTTGGCCGGTCTCGGTGGATTATCGCCGCGGCGATCAAGAGCGTTCCGTCGAACTCCGCCTGTCACGACTGCCGGTGACGCTGGATGCACCGATCCCGGTGGATCGCGAGCAGAACCTCGCCGAGGTGCGTCGAACGCTGGAGCGATTCAAAGCGGCCGTCGGCGGCGCCGAGCGCATCGCCGACGTCGTCTCGATCGGGTGGACGGGCGTGCGCGAGCATCTCGAACAATCGCAGCGCGTGACGATGTCTCAGCCGGTTCGGCTCGAACTCGAAAAGGTCTCGCCCGCAAGTCCCGTACACCCGCTCGCGTGGAACCTGACCGATCATCCCGAGCCCGAAGACGAACCGTCCTGGACGGTCGTCGGGGCCGACGCGCATGAGGGAGAGATCGTCCAGGTGCTCGAACACAGGCAACCCGACGGCGGTCGCATCTACTTCGCGTTTGACGAGACATGCTTGCTGCGCCGGGTGCAGGTCGCGTTCGAGGAGGGTGAAATCGCACGGGTCTATACGTACGACGGCTACCAAGACGTTGACGGATTGCGCCTACCCCGTCGCATGGGCGCCGCCCATGACGTGGACCGGCAGTTCCACGTCGACATCGTCGAACAATACGTCCTCGAGCGGAGGATGTGAGTCGTGATTCGCAGTGTGACGCTGATCACATTGACGCTGTTGGCCGGCCCCGCGCGGGCCGAGCGCGCCACCGATGCGCTGCACGACGTGGTCACCGAGGCCTTGCCGCGGGTGGTGAAGCTGTACGGCGCGTCGGTCGGGCAGAGCGAATGGTTCGGCAGCGGCGTCCTGGTCTCGTCTGACGGGCAGGTGGTCACGATGTTGTCGGTCATGCTCGATGCCGATCGTTTGCGCGGGGTCACCGCCGACGGCACCGCCTACCCCGCCCGCGTGGTGCGGCGAGACGAAGCCCGACAACTCGCTCTGGTCCAGCTTGATCTAGCCGCCGTGCATGCGACGCAACCGCCGTCGCTACCGTACTTCGCGCCGGTCAGTTCGGACGCCGTGCAACCGGGCGATTGGGTAACGGTCGTGGCCAATCCGTTTCGCGTGGCCGAGGGCGACGAACTGCTGTCGGTCATGCTCGGTACGCTCAGCACCAAGACCAAGCTCGACGCGCGACGCTACACCCAGGACATTCGATACGACGGCCCGGTACTGGTGGTCGACGCGATCACGTCGAACCCCGGTTCGTCCGGCGGGGCGTTGCTGACGCTGGACGGACGATGGATCGGGTTGCTCGGGCGCATCGCGACATCGAACCTGACCGGCACCCGGCTCAACTACGCGATCCCCGGCGAGGAGGTCGACGCATTTCTGCGCGGCGTACCGACGATCCGATCCGTGCAGACGGTCGAGCCGATCGAACCCGGCTATCACGGCATCAAGCTGTTCAAGTTCGGGTTCCGGCGCAAACTGGTGTATGTCGACCGCGTCGCCGGCAATTCACCCGCGAGCCGGGCCGGCCTGCGCCGGGATGACCTCATCGTGACAATCGACGGAAAACCGATCCGGCGCGTGCGCGAGTTTCACGAGATCATGAATCGCCACGGTCCCGGCGAGGTAGTCACACTCGACATCAAACGCGGCAAGAAGCTTATCACCGCAAAACTGACCCTCGACGAGCCACGATGATGCGTCAACGGTACATCAACCTCCTATTCGGTTTGGCTCTCGCCTGGTTGTCGTCCGCCACCCACGCATCGACTCCATCGGGCATCGGTGTCGCGGAACCCCAAGCTTTCCGCAACGCCGCCGCCCGCGTCGAGCCGTCGGTGGTCACGATCGAGACGGTCGGCGGCGCGATGCCGCCCGACATCGCGGGTGGTGGTCAATCGTTCCGGATCGCCGACGGTCCGTCCACCGGCCTGATTCACGCGGCCGACGGGTTGATCATCACCTCGTCGTTCAACTTCGTCCGTGACCCGTCGGTGATTACCGTCACCCTCGCCGACGGCCGGCGCTTCGTCGCCGACTTGATCGCCCGTGACGAGATTCGCAAGCTGGCCATGTTGCGGATCGATGCGACCGGGCTTCCGGTGCCGGTCTGGGCAGCACCGACCGAACGTCGCGTCGGGATGTGGTCGATCGCGTTGGGGCGAGCGTTCGGCGGCGACCGGGCGGCGATGAGTGTCGGGATGATCTCGGCGGTCGGGCGGTTCGACGGCCTGGCCGTGCAGACCGACGCCAAGCTGTCGCCGGTCAACTACGGCGGTCCGCTGATCGATCTGGCCGGGCGCGTCATCGGCTTGTGCGTGCCCATCGGGCCGAACCTCAGTGAGATGGCCGGCGCCGGCCTGTACGACTCGGGCGTGGGTTTCGTCATCGGGATCGAGCAGATCCGTAGGGTACAGACGCGGCTGGCGCGGGGTGAGTCGATCGTGCCGGGGAAATTCGGCGCCGCCATTCAAGATGCCGAGCCCGGGGGAGTACGGATCAAAGCCGTCGCCGAACCTTCACCCGCGCACCAGGCCGGCATGCTCGCCGGCGACCGCATCGTGGAGATCGACGGTCAGCCCATAGCCCGCGTGGACACGCTGATGCGCCTCATGTCGTTGCGCGCCGCCGGCGAAGCGGTCACGATCACCCTGATGCGCGACGAGCAGCGTATGACGTTCCGGGTCACACTGCATTCGATTTCTGCGATTGGTCCATTTCCCGCACCGCCATCGGACGAGCCCGCCGCCTCGCGGCCGAGTACGGCCCCGGCGTCACAACCCGCGTCACAACCGGCGGCCTGAATTCAGCGACGCAATATACCAGCCCGAAGCGCGAGCGAGGGTGTCTCTGAATGACCTCCACCGGAAACAAAACCCTCGCTCGCGCATCGGGCTGGTAAAGCCCTATCGGTGAACACCGGTGAACGAAAGAACGTGACCCGCGTCGCCCGAACCGGTATGCTGCGTTCGTTCGGCCATCGGCTCATCATGTGGTGTGGCGAACCGGCCGGCCACCATTCAACTACGGGAGACGGCCATGAGCGATCAAGTCCAAGCATCACACATTCTACTGATGTACGAAGGATCCATGCGTTCGTCGGCCACACGCTCCAAGGAAGAGGCCCAGCAGCAGATCGCCGACCTCCAGCAGCAGATCGCCGACGGCGGCGACTTCGGCGCCCTGGCCAAGGCGAATTCCGACTGCCCCAGCGGCAGCAGCGGCGGCGACCTCGGCAAGTTCGGCAAGGGCCAGATGGTGCCCGAATTCGACGAAGCGGTCTTCAATCTGGAAGTCGGCGCCAGCAGCGGCGTCGTCGAAACCCCGTTCGGCTACCACCTCATCCAACGCACGGGGTGAGGGTGACGCCGAGCGCAAGCACGATCGCCCCAGCAGTTCAACGGATGATCTAGCCGCCGGGCTTGCCCGGCGCTGATCCCGGCAATGCGCCTTCACCGCCGGCGGTTGAAACACAGTCCGCATTTATAATCGTTTTCGATGCGCCCAAGGTGTAGTTTGCACATGCGGGTCAGCGCGACCCGGAAAAGGTGCGAACACCATGGCCATTCGCTACACCTGTCCTTGCCGAGCCGAGATTCGCCTGCCCACCTCGGCGGTGGGGCGTCGGGCGCGATGCAAGCAGTGCGGGGTCGTGTTCACGGTGCCCGCGCCGGTGGCGGGTCAGGAACCGGCGCTCGCCGGTCACACGCCAGAACCCGAGCTGACACCGGCCATACCTGACCTGACCGACAACCATGAACGATCGTTCTGGAGCGATCTCGCATGGTCGTTCGTGCTGTTCCTCGACCCGCAAAACATGGCGACGTGTATCGGGCTGATGGTCATGATGGTCTTCGCCGCGATCGCGAGCATCCTGCCGATCGCCGGGTTGTTTGTCGGAACGCTGACCACGCTGTTCCTGCTCGCTTTTTTCTTGAACGTCATTCTCGAGGTCGCTTCGGGCGAAGAAGAGTTGCCGAACCTGTGGATCGATAGTTGGTGGGACCTGATCCCGCCGTTGTTTCAATTTCTGGGGAGTTGGGTCTACGTGGGACTGCCCGCAATCGCGAGCTTGTGGATTACGTGGCAGGTCATCGGCGAGCCCGATTGGTCCTTGGCCTACGGATTGACGCTGGTCGGCATGGTTTTCTGGCCGGCGGTGATCCTCGCCGTGGTGATCGGCGGAGGATTCCAGGGACTCTGGCCGCATACGATCGTGCGAACCGCGCTCGCCGAGCCGCTCGCCTACCTGGTTGTCTGTGCCGTCGTCCTGATCGTACCGGGGTTCGACGCCTTGTTGGATCTCGACGTGGTGCAAGCCGCACTGGGCGAACTGAGCTTCTCCGCGACTTTGGCCGTCACCGTTTTCGTCGGGCTAATCGATCTTTGCGTGGTCATCATCGCCATGCGCGCCATCGGCCTGTACTACCGGCACTTCAAGCACCGGTTCCCGTGGATCGCGGAGTGATCAGATGTGTCGCCGCAATTCTGCAGCGGGTGAACTCACCCTACGCCTCGAGAATCGACCGCGGGTTCCAGGTTTCCTTGGCGACGGCGGGGACGAAATCGTCGAGGCCGGCGGGCGGGAAGGGAACGGTCTTGCTTTGCTCGGCCGATTGGTAGCAGGCCATCAATAGCCGTGTCACCTCGACACCGTCGTGGATGGTGAGCATCGGTTTTTCGCCCTTGAGAAACGCCTTGGCGACGTGGCGGTTCTCGTCGGTATACCCGTAGATGTGCGACTCGTTTTCCGCCACCGGCATCAGGCCGACCTCGGCGTTCTGTTTCTCGACCAGGTCCTCGCCCGCCTCACCGCGTATTTTACGCGACAGGAAAAGCTGCATGTCGGTGTTCAGCGTGTTGATCTGCATCGCGTATTCCGGCCCGAGCATTTCCATCGACAGCCGCAGCCCGGCCCCGACGAACGACCAGGACGTCGTGGCTTCGACGATGGCGGTGGTGCCGTCCTCGGTCTCGAAGGTTATGGTGCCGCGGGCGAAATCCTCGGCCGGGGTCTTGGTGTAGTCGACTTCCGGGCCGAACGTGTCACGCAGGTGCTTGGCGTACTCCGGTCGGGACCACTTGAGACACGCGATTTGGGCGTTGACCGTCTTGGGCGTCAGCGAGCTTCGCGGCTTGCCCGGCTCGGTCAGCAGGAACCGCGCCACCTCGATCGAGTGACACAGCATGTCGGACAACACGCCGCCGCCTTGCTGGCTTCCCCGCCAGAACCAGGCCATGTGCGGCCCGGCGTGTTCCTCGGCGCAGCGGGCGAGGTACGGTCGGCCGGCGATGGGCACGGCACGACGCCAGATGATCTCGCGACCACGCGTCACCGACGGGGCGAAGAGTTGGTTCTCGAGGTAGGCGTGATTCAGATCGGTCGACTCGATGAGGCTCAGGATCTTGTTCGCCTCGGCGACGTTGCGAGCCAGCGGCTTCTCCGACGCGACCGCCTTGAGGCCGGTCTTGCCCGCTTTGTAGAGGTCGACGACTTCCTCCATCAGTTCGACGCGGGTGAAGTTTGGCGAGACGACCCAGAGGGCGTCGACGTTCCCCGAGCCGAGCATGTCGGCCACCGACGCATAGGCTTGTGTGTCGCCCAACCCCAGGTCGCGGGCGAACTTGGCCGTGTCCTCGCGGTGGGTTGGGTTAGGCGAGAAGATACCGGTGACGTCGGCGTCGCGGACGTACTGAAATGAATCCAGATGAAACCGGGTCATGAACCCCGAGCCGACAAACCCGATGCGAAGACGATCCAAACCAGCCATGAAAACGCTCCTGTTCCAGACAGCGGCCGGGGCCGCGAACAACGTAAGTTAAGGCGGAATAGGGTACCCGAACCGACCCGGTCCGTCATCCCGCGACTCAGGGTCCGTGACAGTTTAGGCGGGGCTGGGTGTGCCACTGCTGTGTCAGCAGTGCTCCCTCCAAGCGTCATTGCCCTATTATCCACTGCTGACACAGCAGTGGCACACGGAACCTTCAGTTTTTCCGGGCCGCCGAATGTGTCACGGACTCCGCGGCTCATAGTATTGATCGAACCGCTTGATCTTTCGCAGGGGCGGTCGTACAGTGCGGGCGTCGGGCGCGATGACGCACACGCGATGACGACGACGCGATTTACGTGGGGTGGAGCGCCGGCCCACCAAGTTGCGAATCGCAGAGGCGGGTAGGAATCGCCCACCCCACTTTTCATGAACCAACACACGCGATGCGGGCCGAGTCGGGCGCCGATTCGGCAACCCGGCAACGCGCGTGCCCGTCACCGAATCCGGGGACATCCCCGTCGAGTAAGAACGGAGGCTTCGATGATCCAACGCGTAGAGGAAGACGCCGGCATACCCGTGGTGCGCGATGACGTAGTCACCCGCGATCCGTTGCCGGGCTCACGGAAGGTCTATGCCCAGGGTAAGACGCACGCCGATATTCGGGTGCCCATGCGGGAGATCGCTCAATCGCCGACCGCGTCGCGCATGCCGGGCGGCAAGGACCAGCCCAACCCGCCCGTGACCGTCTACGACACGTCGGGTCCGTACACCGATCCGGACGTCGCCGTCGACGTTCGACGCGGTCTGGCCGCGCTGCGCCGGCCATGGATTCTCGAACGCGGCGACGTCGACGAGTTGCCCGAAGTGACGTCGCGATACGGCCAGCAGCGCCTCGCCGATCGCGGACTCGACCATTTGCGGTTCGAGCATCTGCGCAAGCCGATGCGGGCCAAGTCGGGACGATGCGTGACGCAGATGGCCTACGCCCGTCGGGGCGAGATCACGCCGGAGATGGAGTTCATCGCCATTCGCGAAAACCAAAGACGCGCCGAAGCGACCGACGGCGCGACGAATGGCCGGCATCCCGGTCAGGCGTGGGGCGCGAAGATCCCGTCGGTCATCACGCCGGAGTTCGTGCGCGATGAAGTGGCTCGAGGCCGGGCGATCATCCCCTGCAACATCAACCATCCCGAGCTCGAGCCGATGATCATCGGCCGAAACTTCCTGGTGAAGATCAACGCCAACATCGGCAACAGCGCGGTGACCTCGTCGATCGCCGAAGAGGTCGAGAAGATGGTGTGGGCCATCCGCTGGGGCGCCGATACGGTCATGGACCTCTCGACCGGCCCGCACATCCACGAGACCCGGGAGTGGATTCTCCGCAACGCACCCGTGCCGATCGGCACCGTGCCGATCTACCAGGCCCTCGAAAAGGTCGACGGCAAGGCCGAGGAACTGACCTGGGAACTCTACCGCGACACGTTGATCGAGCAGGCCGAACAGGGCGTCGACTATTTCACCATCCACGCCGGCGTACTGCTGCGCTTCGTCCCGATGACCGCCCAGCGGGTCACGGGCATCGTCTCACGCGGCGGGTCGATCCATGCCAAGTGGTGTCTCGCTCATCATGCCGAGAACTTCGCGTATACGCACTGGGACGAAATCTGCGAGATCATGGCGAGCTACGACGTTTCGTTCTCGATCGGCGACGGGCTCCGCCCCGGCAGCATCGCCGACGCCAACGACGAAGCGCAGTTCGCCGAGCTCAAGACGCAGGGCGAACTGACGCGTCGCGCGTGGGAGCACGGTGTGCAGGTCATGAACGAGGGTCCCGGCCACGTCCCCATGCACATGATCCACGAGAACATGACCAAGCAGCTCGAATGGTGCGATGAAGCCCCGTTCTACACCCTCGGCCCGCTGACCACCGACATCGCTCCGGGCTACGACCACATCACCAGCGGG
>Ga0299906_10000183_pt1 | contig 64297 bp, 51 predicted proteins | sample RVTome_14_FD_200259 | JGI IMG/M metagenome (GOLD analysis project Ga0299906, IMG submission 200259) | Soil microbial communities from uranium-contaminated site in the Upper Colorado River Basin, Wyoming, United States - RVT145D125 (version 2) ...
CAGTGAACGACAGCATCGCGTAAATGCCCGCGGCGGAGAGGAGCAGCACGCTCAGCGTTGCGCCAGCCACCGAGAGCGCACCTATTCGGAGCGTTCGCACCCCCGAGCTCAACACCGTCTCATCGGACCGTAGGTCGCGCAGCTGGAAACCGGGATCGATCGCCGCCATCAGGTCGCGCAGCCGCCACGTGAAGGCTGGCGTGAGTCCGCTCCGAACGCGGATGCGAAGCTGGATCGACGTCGCCTGAGCGCCGTCTGAACGAAGCCTGCTCGGCGTTGCGGCGCTGTAAACGTTCGGGAGCCAGCGGTCGTCCGGGTCCACACTCGTCGAAGGAGGATCGGCGACAACGCCGACGATCTCCAGCCATGGCGCGCGGCGGCCTTCGTCGCCGCCCGCGGTCGCTCGGCGCGACTCGACCTGGCGTATGCGCCGTCCGAGGATGTTGCCACGGCCGATGCGCGCGGCGAAGGCGGTATCCACGATGACCGCAGTCGATCCCTCTACCGCATCGGCATCGCCGAACCCGCGGCCAGCCACGATTGGTGCGTCGAACAGATCCAACAGCCCGACGCTTGCCGACGTGACGGTGGCATGCACCACGGTCTTCTCACCTGACGAGTCGGCGGCGGTGCTTCCGATGGCTCCTCCACCTTCGATCTCGAACCTCCTGTTCGGCTCCCCTCCTGGATACGCGCTCACGAACGACGCGCTGACACCGGGCTCCGAAGCGACGCGCTGCAGCAGTGCGTCGATACCGTTCGCAAAGCGCGCGTCGAACCGAGTCCGGTAAGAGGCGGACTCGGCGCGAGTCGGTGCCTCTTCGTGATCGAGCGCGATGCGTGCGCGAAGGAATTCCTCGGCCGGATAACCAGAGTCGCGAATGCCGGTCTGCAGCAGCGCGCTCGCGTGATGGATAGAGGCAGGCAGGATGGCGACGCTGATCGCGACCTGCGCAACGATCAGCGCGGTCCACGTCGGGCCGAGTCTCATGCCCGCATCGCGCGCCGCGAGTTGCTGCAGACTGCTGTACGCTCGCCGCCCCGTCGCCTTCAGCGCAGGCAGCACGCCCACGACCGTCCCTCCGAGGAGCGCCAGGACGCCGACGTAGGCGATCAGCGCGGGAGACAGCCCGGGGTCGAACCAGAACGGGAAGCCCTGCGGACCCTCCATCAGCCGTTCTGCCACGAAGCGGAGCGCGAATCCGGCGAGCGACAACCCGACTGCCGCCGCGACGGCGCAGAGGACCAGCGCCTCGACGACCAGCTGTGCGATCACGCGGGCACGGCTCGCTCCCAGAGCCGTGCGAACTGCGATCTCGGCGGTGCGTGTCGCCGTTCGCGCATAGACCAGCGCTGCGACGTTCGCGACGACCACCGTGAGCAGAAGACTTGCGCCGAGCTGGATCATGTACAGCCGCCACGCGTCCTTGGCATCGATCGCCGTCAATCCCGCCGAGCGCGCGAACGGCAGGATCCTCGGTCTGCGGTGCTCGTGGGTCCGAGCGTAGGTAGCGGCCATTCGACGCCCGATCGTCGCGACTTGCGCCTGCGCTTCTTCGAGCGTGACCTCATCCGCGAGGCGACCGAACACCTGAATCGGAGGTCCAGCGCCAACCTCGTACTTCGAGGCATCCACCCGAAATGGAATCCAGAAGCCGTGGTTGTACGGGAAGCGGAAGTCATCGGCCATGACGCCGACCACGGTGTACGCCGTCTCGCCCAGGTGCACGATCTGGCCGATGATGGTCGGATCGCTGGCGAGGTGACGCTGCCACTCGCGGTGTCCGATCACGAGCACAGGCGGCCGCCCCGCGCGCTCGTCGTCGTCCACGAGCGGGCGTCCCAGCACCGGCCGCGCGCGTCCCACGCGGAACCCCGACGCGGACATCTCGGCGACCGGGATGACGCCCGTCACCTGATTCGAGACGATCAGGTTGCGGTCGTCCAGCTGAAAGGCTCCGAGATCACGAACCCTCGTCAGTTCGGTGCGCCACGCGACGAAGTCGTGCAGCACCTGCCGGTCGATGTCGCCGGGCACATCGGCACGGTTGGTCTGCACGGCGACGATGCGATCGCCACCCTCGAGCGGCAAGGTTGTATCCATCACAGCGGCAACCAGACCGAAGACGCTCGCGCCGATCGCGATCGCGACCGCCATGCCCATCACCGACACGCCGGACAGCACCGGGTACTTCACCAGCATGCGGACCGCGAGCCGGAAGTCCACCGCCGACGGCACGGCAAGACGTCGACGACGTCGCCGAAGAGGCGTGGCTTCGGCGCGTCGCACGCGGTCGCGGAGTCGTTCCATGAGGAAACGCGCCGAGAACGCCGCGACCTGCGTCCAGTACCAGAGACGCGCGTGGGTGATGCCGTACTGTGCGCAGCGCCTGCCGAATAGTTCCAGGAGGTCCCCGTCCACGGGCTCGCGCACGTCATCGGGGAGAGCGCGCGCCAGCAGTCGGCGGCCGAGTCGGGGAGGCTCGGCGCGCGATTTCACCGGGCACCCCCGAGCCGCGGGTCGAGTCCGCGCCACATGCTATTCACCGCCTCGCGGGACTCGCGGAGGAGCTCGAGGCCGCGCCGCTCCACGCGGACACACCGCCGAGGTTTCCCGCCCCGCTCGGGAGTCGGCTCGCTCATCCACGACGAGACGAGTCCTTTCTCCTCGAGCCGGCGCAGCGTGACGTAGACTGCGGCACGCGACACTGCGCGCCCGGTCCGGCGCTCGATCTCGTCGACGATGGGCACGCCGTACGCATCCCCGCGCAGGTGGACGATCGCGAGGAGTACCAGCTGTTCGAAGTCGCCGAGCCCTTGGTGTGACAGGCCGTGCTCCGTGGTCCGTGGTCCGTGGTCGTAGGACCCCACTGAGTGAATGCAGCCGCCGTCCGCGTGAATGCATACAACGCTATCATAAGCACGCCGCCGGGTCAAGCTCGGCGTGGTTATAAATACGGATATGCAATCGCAAGAGTTGCCTAACGAAGTAGAGACTCGTGCCGCGCGCCTCGAGCGCGGAGGGGGAGACCCGATGGGTCGCGATCGCATCGCGTGGGCCGCTAACCTGGCCCGGGCTCACGCCGACACCTCGTGCCCCGGCCCCGCCCCCCGCGGCACCCGGATCTCCTCCACCAACTGCTGCACGTCCTCCGGCGGCGGCGGGGTGAACGCCGCCACTGCCGCCGCCACCGCGAAGTTGAGCAGCATCCCCAGGGCCCCGATCCCCTCGGGTGACACCCCCCACCACCAGTGCTCGGCCGTGTTGAGCTCGGGTCGCAGGAACTTGAAGTACCCGATGTAGGCCGCCGTGAACCCCAACCCCGTGATCATCCCACTCACCGCCCCCGCCGTGTTCATCCGCCGGGTAAAGATCCCCAGGATGATCGCCGGGAAGAACGACGCCGCCGCCAGCCCGAACGCCAGCGCCACCACCTCCGCCACGAACCCCGGCGGGTTGATCCCGAAATAGCCCGCCACCAGCACCGCGAACCCCGCCGCGATCCGTGCCGCCGCCAGCTCGCCCCGCTCGGTGATGCTGGGACGAAACACCCGCTTGAGCAGGTCGTGCGCCACCGAGGTGGAGATCACCAACAGCAGTCCCGCGGCGGTGGAGAGCGCCGCCGCCAGCCCGCCCGCCGCGACCAGGCCCACCACCCAGTTGGGCAGCCGCGCGATCTCCGGATTGGCCAGCACCATGATGTCGCGGTCGATCGTCAGCTCGTTCGGTGTACTCGAGGCGGGGCCGGTGTACTGGATGACCCCGTCGCCGTTCCGGTCCTCAAACGCGATCAGCCCCGTGGCCTCCCAGTTGGTGAACCAGGTGGGCACCTCCGCGTAGGGCCGGCCCGAGACGGTGTTGAGCAGGTTGGTCCGCGCAAAGGCCGCGACCGCCGGGGCCGTGGTGTAGAGCAGCGCGATGAACACCAGGGCCCACCCCGCGGAGCTCCGCGCCTGGCGGACCTTGGGAACCGTGTAGAAGCGGACGATCACGTGGGGAAGGCCGGCCGTCCCCACCATCAGCGCCCCGGTGATCGCCAGCAGGTCCAGCGTCGCCCGGCGGCCGTCGGTGTAGCGCCCGAAGCCCAGCTCCTCGGTGAGCCCGTCCAGCCGGTCCAGCAGATACCCCGACCCGTCCGCCAGCTCGGCGCCGAACCCGAGCTGCGGCACCGGGATGCCGGTCATCTGGATGGAGATGAAGATCGCGGGCACCAGGTAGGCGAAGATCAACACGCAGTACTGCGCCACCTGGGTGTAGGTGATGCCCTTCATGCCGCCCAACACGGCGTAGAAGAAGACGATCCCCATGCCGATCAGCACGCCCTGCCCGATGTCCACGCCCAGGAAGCGGCTGAACACGATCCCCACCCCGCGCATCTGCCCCGCGACGTAGGTGAACGAGACGAAGATCGCCGCCACCACCGCCACGATCCGCGCGGTGCGCGAGTAGTAGCGATCGCCCACGAAATCGGGCACGGTGTACTTGCCGAACTTGCGGAGGTAAGGCGCGAGCAAGAGCGCCAGCAGCACGTACCCCCCGGTCCACCCCATCAGGTAGACCGAGCCGTCGCGGCCCATGGAGGCGATGATCCCGGCCATCGAGATGAACGAGGCGGCGCTCATCCAGTCCGCCGCCGTCGCCATCCCGTTCATGACCGGGTGCACCCGCGCGCCCGCGACGTAGAATTCCCCAGTGTTCCGCGCCCGCGACCAGGCCGCGATCCCGATGTAGAGCGCGAACGAGAGCGCCACCATGACGAAGGTCCAGGCGCCGACGTTCATCGCGCCGTACGCCCCTCGCCCCTTTCGTCCCTTTCGTCCCTTTCGTCCAGCTCGTAGCGGCGATCCAGCCGGTTCATCAGGCGCACGTACACGAAGATCAGCGCCACGAAGACGTAGATGGCCCCCTGCTGGGCGAACCAGAACCCCAACTGAAAGCCGCCCACCCGGATCCGGTTGAGCGGCTCGACCAGCAGGATGCCGAACCCGTAGGAGACCAGGAACCAGACCGCGAGCAGGACCCCGACGTAGGTCAGGTTGCGGCGCCAGTAGCGCCGGCGGGCCTCGGCGAGAGCCATGCGGCTGGCGGTTCTGGGGCCGCTAGGGCTGTCTGGCCAGCACCATCGTCTGCCTGAGCTCCTGCCCCTGGAAGCTGAACGTGCGCTCCTGGGTGAGGGTCATGCCGTCCTCGGACAGGGAATACCGGTCGGTGATCTGCACCTCGCCCTGAGCGCCGGCCGCGACGCTGGACATCACCAGCACCGCGCCCTCCCAGCGCAGGGTGCTGGTGACCTCGGTGGGCCCGGCCATGTTCTTGTGCGGGTTGCCGTCCACCACGTAGGCCAGATTGGCCATCGTTTCGCCCTGCGGGCCGGTCACCGTGCGCTGGACGCTGAGCTTGGGTTCCTGGTGGTCGATCACGTCCTGGCGCGCCGTGGGTCCCGGCATCTGCCCGAAGTCGCTCTTGTCGGACTGGAGCACCCAGGTCCCACTCAGGTTGGGGACCCCCTGGGCGGCGAGCACGGGCACCGCCAGAAGCAGAGCGGCGAGCGCCGCGAAATGTCGCAGTTGGATCATGGGAGCAAGTCCTCGTCAAAGGGCCGGCCGGACCGCCTCGTCCGGGCGCAGTAGCATCATCCGAAACCGGGCAAGTGGGAAGGGGGACCCACAAATCTCCGCCATCCGTGCCTCGCGTCCTTCGGCGTGGTCCGGAGGTCGCACCCGGTGGAGGCATGCAACCGGCCGCCGCTTCATGCTTGATTCCGGGAAGTCTCAGGATCAGCCTGCTAGGCTGCGACCAGGGGAAAGGGGGGAAAATGACCTGGCAACCACTGATCGTCGGCGTCGACGCCAGCGACGAGGCCGCCGCCGCCGCGCAAGGTGCGGTCGACCTGGCGCGCATGATGGATACCACTGTCCACCTGGTCCACGCCGCGAGGCCGGCCTGGACCCCCACGCATTCCACGCCCGCCGCCCCGGACGAGGCCGCGCTCGCGGCCGAGCTCACCCGGCTGGCCCGGCAGCAGGTGGAACGGCATCTGAAGTCCAGCGTGCCCACGGATTTGCTCGAGCGCCTGGAGGTCCGCACCGGCCGCGCGGCCGAGGTGCTCCAGACCGTCGCCCGGGAACGGGACGCGGGCCTGCTGGTGCTGGGCGGCAAGCGCCACCACCTGGTGGCGCGGTGGCTCGGGGGGAGCACGGCCAAACGCGTCCTGCGCGAAGTGGATCTCTCCGTCCTGGTCGCCGCCGGGCCCGTGGCCTGGACCCGCATCCTGGCCGCGGCCGATAGCTCCGCCGCGGCCCTCCCCACCATCCGTATGGCCGGCCGCCTGGCCGAGCTCACCGGGGCGAAGCTCCGCGTGGTGCACGCCATCGAGCCCTTCCCCTACACCATGGAGGGGACCCCGGCCGTCGACCTTGGCCTGCTCGCATCCCAGGAGGAGGAGGCCTTCCGCCACACGGTCTGGAGCAAGATGGCCGACGGCACCGCAGAGTTGGTGCTGCGGCCGGGGGGCGCGGTGGCGGTGATCGAGGAGGAGGTCGCCGAGTGGCAGGCGGATCTGGTCGTGGTCGGCGCCCACGGCCGCCGCGGCATGGAGCGTCTGCTGCTCGGCAGCGTGAGCGAAGGCGTCGTGCACGCGCTCCCCACGTCGGTGCTGGTGGTGCGCGGCGAGGGCTAGCGCGCGTTCACTTACGGCCCGGCGTCGAGGTCCGGGAGGGATCGCGGCTGTGGGATCCGGCGCCGGGTCCGTCGCACCGTGGGCTATTGCCTGAGCAGGACCGCAATGAGGGCCAGGATGGTGGGCATCCAGAAGGCCACGGTCCACTTGACGCCGCTGACTTTCGCCTCACGAACCTCGACCGCGAGCTTGTCCAACCGCTGGTCGAGACCGTCCAACCGCTGGTCGATCCTCTCGAACCGCTGCTCGATGCCGGTGAACCGTTGCTCGATCTTGCGGAACCAGGCGTCCATGTCCGCCCGGAGCTGGGACAGCAGTTCGGTCCGGAGAGTGGTCCGGAGCTCCGCCAGCCGCTCGCCGACCTTGGCGTCGAAGCGGGCGAAGTTGAGGTCGTTGAGCTCCCGGAGCTCGGTCCTGTAGGTCAGGTCCACCTGGTTGAACCAGTTCACGAGTTCGTAAGCTACGCTCGGCCCGACGGGATAGGCAAAAGCACGCACCCCGGAGCGGTTGGAGCGCGGGCACGAAGCCGCCGGGCTGGCCATGGCGCTTGTAGACGACGCCTGAACTCTGCTGATGAGCGGGGCTCGGTGTTGCCCGGACCCGGGGCGTCGCGCATTATCTCCCGAGACCCGGCCGCGCGCCCGCGCGCCACGCACACCTCCTCCGAGGTTAGGCATCATGCGTCGTCCCGTGCCCTCCGCCCGTCTGCCCGTTTCCACCTCAGTCCTCTCAGCGCTCGCGGCCCTCACCTTCGCCGCCTTCACGCTTGCCACGCCGCTCGCGGCCCCGCTCGTCGCACAGGCCGCGCCGGGCGCGGGGGCGGAGGTGCAGGGCTTCTATCGCTCACCCACGCTCCACGGTGAAACGATCGTCTTCGCCGCTGAGGGGGATCTGTGGACGGTGCCGGTGTCGGGCGGGCTGGCCAGACGGCTCACCACCCACCCTTCGGACGAGAGCGATCCGGTGCTTTCCCCGGACGGGCGCACGGTGGCATTCACCGCGCGCTATGAAGGCCCGGCGGAGGTGTACACCATGCCGCTCGCGGGCGGGATGCCGGTGCGCCGCACCTTCGAGGCGGAGACCTCGGTGGCCACGGCGTGGACCCCGGACGGCCGGCTGGTCTACAGCACCACGCATTACTCCGGGCTGCCCAAGCCGATGATGGTGCAACTGGACCTGGCCTCGGGGGTGCGGACCATGGTGCCGCTGTTCAGCGCCACCGAGGGGGCGTGGGACCGGACCGGCCGCACGCTCTTTTTCTCGCGCCCCGCCTTCCACAACAACGTGACCAAGCGCTACACCGGCGCCAGCGCGCGGGACATCTGGAAGTTCGCCTCGGGGGCGCCGGAGGCGGTGGAGCTGACCGGGAGCCACAACGGCGAGAGCCACTCGCCCATGTGGTGGAACGGGCGGGTGTACTTCGTGAGCGACCGGGACGGCACCATGAACCTCTGGTCGATGGACGAAAGCGGCGGCGACCTGCGGCAGCACACCGGCCATGCGGGGTGGGACGTGCGGGGCGCCGAGCTCTCCGAGGGCCGGATCGTCTACCAGCTCGGCGCCGACCTCCGGCTCTACGACATCGCCCCGGGCCAGGACCGGATGGTGCCGATCACCCTGGCGTCGGACCTGGACCAGCTGCGCGAAAAGTGGGTCAGCGACCCCATGGACTACCTGAGCGACGCCCACTTGTCGCCCGAGGGCGACCGGATCGTGCTCACGGCGCGGGGCCGGGTGTTCGTGGCGCCGGTCAAGCAGGGCCGCCTGGTGCGGGCCTCGCGCAAGGACAGCGTGCGCTTCCGCGACGCGGTGTTCATGCCCGACGGCCGCTCGCTGCTGGGTCTCTCGGACGAGTCGGGCGAGCTGGAGTTCACGCGGATCCCGGCCAACGGCGTGGGGAACGACACCCCGCTCTCGCGCGGCGGCCGCATCCTCCGGTTTGAAGGCGTGCCTTCCCCGGACGGCAAGTGGGTGGCCTTCGACGACAACGACAACCACCTCTGGCTGCTCGACGTCGGGACGGGCGAGACCCGGCGCATCTCGGAGAACCAGGAGGGGATCGGGGACTTTTCCTGGTCGCCCGACAGCCGCTGGCTGGCCTTCAGCATGGCCGCGACCAACACCTTCCGGCTGATCAAGCTGTACGACGTGCAGGAGCGGCGCACGGTGCAGGTGACCAGCGACCGGGTGAACAGCTACTCGATCGCGTGGGACCCGCGGGGCGAGTTCCTGTACTTCCTGTCCGACCGGAACCTCCAGACCTCGGTGGGGAGCCCCTGGGGCGCTCGGCAGCCGGAGCCGTACTTCGATCGCCAGATCGAGATCTACCAGGCGGCGCTGCGCAACGACGTGCGCTCGCCCTTTTTGCCGGACACCGAGCTGCGCCGCGCCGACACGGGGCGAAGCGCCGCCCGGGGACGGGACAGCGCGCCGCCCGTGGTCCGGGTCGACAGCGCGGGGCTGATGCGCCGGATCCGCAAGGTGCCTGTCCCCGCCGGCAACTACGCCTCGCTCGCGGCCAACGGCGAGGCCCTGTTCTATCTGTCCCGCGGATCGGGCCAGGGCGCCGAGGTGAACCTGATGGCCAAGCGGATCGGCAACGACAGCGCCGAGCCGGTGACCGTGGCCGAGGGGGTGCGCTCGCTGGAGATGTCCGGCAACACGCGCAAGCTGCTGCTCCGGCGGGGCAACGCCTTCCACGTGATCGACGCGCGCGCCACGCGGGTGAGCAACCTCACCGAGAGTCGCGTCGACCTGACGGGCTGGACTTTCCCGATCGAGGTGCGCGAGGACTGGCGCCAGATCTTCGTCGACGCCTGGCGGCTGGAGCGGGACTACTTCTATGATCGCAACATGCACGGGGTGGACTGGGACGCGGTGCTGGCCAAACACCTGCCCCTGGTGGACCGGATCACCACCCGGAACGAGCTGTCGGATCTGATCGGCTGGATGGTGGGCGAGCTGTCCGCTCTGCATACCAGCGTGCGCGGCGGCGACGCCCGGCGCGGCCCCGAGAACGTCCCGGTGGCGTCATTGGGCGCGCGGCTCTTCCGCGATCCCGCCCGCGGCGGCTTCCGGATCGACTACATCTACCAGAGCGACCCCGACTATCCCGACCAGCGCTCGCCCCTGGCCGACCCCGATCTGGGCATCCGGGCCGGGGACGTGATCAGCGCCGTCAACGGCGTGGCGGCCCTGGAGGCCGCCGACATCGGGGAGCTGATCCGCAACCAGGCCGGCAAGCAGGTCCTGCTCAGCCTCGGCAGCGGCGCCGGCGCGCGGGACGCGATCGTCACCCCGATCGGCAACGAGGCGGGGCTGCGCTACGGGGACTGGGAGTACACCCGTCGGCTGGAAACCGAGGCGAAAGGCAACGGGCAGATCGGCTACGTGCACCTGCGGGCCATGGGCTCCAACGACATCAACCAGTGGTATCGCGAGTTCTATCCGGTCTTCGACCGGCAAGGGCTGATCATCGACGTCCGCGACAACAACGGCGGCAACATCGACAGCTTCATTCTGGAGAAGCTGATGCGGCGGGCCTGGATGTACTGGGCCTATCGCACCGGCCAGCCCGCCTGGAACATGCAGTACGCTTTCCGCGGGCACATGGTGGTGCTGGTGGATCAGGAAACCGCCTCGGACGGCGAGGCGTTCGCCGAAGGGTTCCGCCGGCTGGGCCTGGGCCCGGTAATCGGGGCCCGGACCTGGGGCGGCGAGATCTGGCTGAGCGGGGTCAACACCCTCAGTGACGGCGGGATCGCCCGGGCGCCGATGAACGGGGTCTACAGCCCCGAGGGCGAGTGGCTGATAGAGCAGATCGGGGTCATCCCCGACATCGAGGTCGATAACCTCCCCCACGCCACCTTCAACGGGAAAGACGCCCAGCTCGAGGCCGCGATCGAGTACCTGAAGCGGAAGATCGCCGAAGACCCGCGCCCGGTCCCGAAGGCCCCCGCGTACCCGAACCGGGCCTTCGCGTACCCGGAGCCGCGGTGACCCTTTGGCGCCGTCCCCCGCCGGCTGGACGAAAAAGGGGAGGCGGCCCGCCAGCGGCCCCCTCCCCTCCTGGGTTTCACCCTCGGCCCTCGCCCCCTCTTTAGTGCCGTCCGATGGTGAAGTTCAACCCGCCGACCAACTGGAACGACGAATTGTCATGGAACAGCACCCGACCTTCGACAAACGGGTGAATCCAGCCCCTCCGGGTCTCGAAGCCGCCAAGCAGATTCACTCCGACGTCTCCGTCACTCTCACCGTCCACGCTGCGGTAGAGGTAGTTGAAGCCTCCGCCGGCGTAGAACTGAAGCTCCTCCCCGGTGGGGAACCGGTATTTCAGGTCGCCGTTGAACCCCAGGAGTGACCCATCGTCCGGCAAATAGATGTCCAGCGATGGGTAGAACTCGAGTCGGCCGGCAATCGGAACCGTAAACTGGCCGCCGATGAGCACGTCGTCTCCGTCGAAATTCACCCCGATCCTGGGGCCGACATGCGACCGCTGGGCTTGCGCCGCGGAAGCGATGACGACGAGCAGAACCACAGGGAAAACCCAGCGGAGGGCCGCATCCCATCCAGCCCGGTCGGAACGTGACTGCAGCTCCATAGCCTCTCCTTCCCCTTTCCTCCGAGTCAGCGCGCGTACCGACACGCGTAATCACGGTTACCCCCGGCCGTCATGGCGGCGTTAGAACAGGGTCATGTCGTGACGTGCCTGCGACCATGCCGCCCTCGAACGGTGACCCGACGCCCCCATAACGGGGGGGTGCCACTATGGGGTCGTGCAGCGGGTGGAACGAGGACCGGCGAGGGTTGAAGAGTTCGGCAAGCGGCCTTAGAGGCCCAAACGGGAGGTAGAACCATGTCAGATCATCGGATCCCGAGCGCCGGGTTGGGCGAGCAGGGCGTGATCTGGACCCGGGTAGCCGCCATCGCCGTGCTGTTGGGCACCGTGGCCATCATCGCGGTCGCGCTGTCCAGCGGTCGTCCAGGCACGGTCGACGTCACGATCCCGGCCGGGACCAGTTTGGTGGGGGCGCTGGAGCAAACCGTCTCGACCAAGAACGCCGAGGTCGGCGATGTCGTGGCCCTGCGAACCACGGACCCCATCGAGTTGGACGAGCAGCATGTGCTTCCGGCAGGCGCCTTGGTCAAGGGTGAAGTGACCCATTCCAAGGGCGGAGGGAGGATCGCAGGCGCCCCCGAGCTGACCATCCGCTTCACCCGCCTGGAGGTACAGGGCGAGGAGCACGCCATCCGGGCCGACCCCTTCCGCGTCAAGGGGAAGGACGACGCAGCCGAGAGCGCCCTGACGGTTGGGGGTGGCGCGGTGGCGGGCGCGGTCGTGGGTGCCATCACCGGCAGCGCGGAGAGGGGTGCGCTGATCGGCGCAGTTCTCGGCACTGGGGTGGCCGTGGCCACGGAAGGCGATCACATCGTCCTGCCCGCCGGGCAGAAGGTCAGGATCCGGATTGCGGATCCGGTGACGGTGGCATTGCGACAACAACCGTCGGGGGTTGAGCGCTAGGGCACCGCGTTCCCTTCCGGCGTTTAGGTCCGCTCGGCTCCCGCGTGGAGCCGGGCGGACTTTTTCCTATAAGGGGACGGGTGTGGGCCGAGGGCCGACGGCCCCCGTCCATAGGAGTAGATTTACCCGATCACCGGATTATCCCATCGCCCGGAGTCACCCCGGCCGCATGCACCTTTTGCGTACATTGGGTGAGCTGTCCCTGACGCCACTCGACGGCGGAGCGCCCTCGGGGCTCAGCGGTTCCAAGGCGCTGCTGATTCCGGCGTGGCTGGCCACTCGGGCCGGACACACCGCCCGGCGGGATCAGTTGGCCGAGTTCATGTGGCCGGGATCCGACCGCTCCAAGGCCCTTCGGGCGCTGCGACAGGCACTCTTCTACCTCGGCCAGCACGCCCCGGACATCCTCCGGAAAGACGACGAGACCCTGACCCTCGAGCAGGCCAGGCTCCGGGTGGATCTCTGGGAGTTCGACGCCGCGATCAAGGCGAAGGAGTACGGCCGCGCCCTGGAGCTGTACCGCGGGCCCTTTGCCGCCGGGGTGGAACGGAAAGTGGAGGCCGAAGTCGAGCAGTGGATCGAGGCCGAGAACTCCCGCCTTGCTGTGGCGATCGAGGTCGCCTTCGCCGAGCAGATCCGCGCGGCGCTCACCCGAGGCGACCACGAGGAGGCCGAGCGCCTGGCCCGGAGGTTCGCGGCCGCGAACCCTCTTGACGACGGCCGGCAGCAAACCCTGATCCGGACCCTGCGCGCGGTGGGAGATCGGGTCGGCGCTCTTCGGGTCTTCGACAGCTATCGGCACGTGGTGGAGAAGGAACTGGGCGACCAGCCGCCCGAGGCGCTGTTGCGCAGCATGGACGCTCTGCGCCAGGAGCTGACGTCACCCCTGGACGACCTCGCCGCCGCCGCGGCGCCGGGGGCCTTGGCGAGGGAACCGCCGGCCGCCCCCCCCGAAACCGCCGGCCGGCCGACGGTTGGCCACCTGACCCTTGCCGTGTTCAGCCTGGCGATCCTGGCGCTCTTCGCGCTGGCCATCCTCCTGAACCGGGAGCGCCCCGCCCCGGCTGGGTTCCTGGGCGCGCTCCAAGGGACGTTGCTCGCCACGGGTGAGGGCGCCGGCGGACCGGTCCAGCTCACGCTGGAGGTCAGGGAGGGCAGCGTCGAAATCCGCCAACACGACAACAGCGCGCTCGCGGGGCTCCCGGCTCCCGGTCGGGACGACCTGGTCGCCTATACCGAGCAGGCGCCGAGCGGCTGGAACGTGGCCGTACGCGAGGGTCGCAATCCGCCGAGGCGAATAACCTCGATGGAAGGCGACGAGCTTCCGCTCGCCTGGGCGCCGGACGGGCGGCACCTGCTGGTGGCCCATCGCCGTCTGGATCCGGACGGCCGCCGGCAGCAGCACACGCTCTTTGTGTACGACCTGGCGGGGGATTCGGCGCGCCGGCTGTCCGAGCTCCGGAGCGAGGGGCTGCCCAGCGCGGACTGGTCTCCGGACGGCACCCAGATCGCATTCACGGCCGACCAGAACGGCGCCCCCGACATCTTCGTGGTCGACTTTGACGGCCGGAACCTCAGGAACCTGACGGATCATCCCGCCGAGGACCGCGACCCGGTGTGGGCCCCGGATCGGAGCCGCATCGCCTTCGTCTCGCGGCGCGGCGAAGACGCCAACGTCTTCACCATCCGCCCGGACGGCACCGACCTGCGCGAGATGACCCAACTGACCGAGGACGAAAAGTCGCCGGTCTGGCTCTCCGCCTCGGAGCTGATCTTCCTGGCGGGCGGCGACCTTCCCGAGTTGTGGGCGCTCGACGTGGCCACCGGACGGGCCTACCGCATCGGGCCCGCCGACGGTGTGCTCCGTCTCACCGGCAGCCGGAGCCGGCCCAATCCCTGGGTCGATCGGGTGCGCATCGCTCCGAGACTGCGTGTCGGCAGTCCGGGCCAGCATGTGGCGCTCGGCGTAGAGGCCACGGACGCCGAAGGGACGGCGGTACCCTATACCCGCCTCCCTCTGCGCTGGGAGATCCGCGATTCCTCCGTGGCTTCCGCGAGTCCGGCGGGCTCGCTGACGGTCCGCGCGCCGGGGGCCACGGTGCTGGTGCTGAGCGCCGGCGGCTGGCGGGCCGACACCCTCTCGCTGGTGTCTTTGCCTCTCGAGACGGTGCCGATCGAGCCGGTCCTTCAGGAAACCTGGCAGGCGGGACTTCCGGCGGACCGCTGGCGCGCCTTCGGGGATCCGTCGCCCCGAGTTCAGCCCGGACGCGGTGCGGGTGACGCCGCCATCCTGCTCACCCGCGGCGACGAGACCTTCGAGAGCGGGGTCATCGGTGTGCAGCCGGTCGATCTATCCCAGGGGATTGCTGTCGAGGTGGAGGGCCGCGCGCCCTTCACCGGGAAACTGCATCAGGTCTTCGGGTTCGCGCTCTACGCCGAGCTGCCCGCGGACTCCCTGCTCGAAACCGGCCGCGCCCCGAGCCTGGTCGCCCTTCGGAGCATGGGACCGGCCGGGGCCGAGCCGGGCGGGACAGTCATTGTGCTGCAAGGAGAGTCCGTCGCCCTGCCCCAGCTTGCCTCACCGGGGGCGTGGCACACCTACACGCTCCAGATCCAGCGGGAAGGACTGGTCGAGCTGATTGTCGACGGAAGCCTCTTCTGGCGCTCGGTGACGCCGCTTCCCAGGCGGTTGCTGGGCAGCGCCCATCTTGCGCTGGGCTTCCAGTCCTTTGGCACCGACGTGGCCCACGGGGCGGTCCGGATCTATCCGGGTCTTCGCTACCGCCTGCCCGAACTCCAGCCGAGCCCCGAGGGTCGCCTCTGAAAACGGGGCCGCCCTCACCCGACCTTTCGGGGAGGGCCGGCCCGTGATTCCGCGGCTCAGTCCAGTTGTCCGATCACCACACCGGCCACGCCACTCGCGCTGGTCGCGATCTCGAGCCGGCGGCTCAGGTCGGTGGCCACCCCGTCCCGACGCAGCAGCACGTGGAAGACCCCGTCGACCCTCACATCGTAGCGGGCCGTCAGGCAGGAGAGCGCCGCAGGCCCCGGGTGCGTGCACGGCGCGCCGGTCCCCTCCAGGGAGATCGTCGCCGATCCCTCGGTGGCCACCCAGCGGATCTGACGCACCAGGTCGGCCCAGGTGCCGCGGGCGCGTCCGCGCGGGTCGACGTCGGTGGAAAGCCGGGCCGGAAAGCCGAAGCTGCCCGCATCGGTGAGCAGGCTCACTTGCAGGACGGCCTCGGGACGGCGATCGGGAGTCCACGCGACCAGGGTGCGTGCCAGCACCCGCTCGTCGTTGGGGAGGGTTCGCACGAACCCAGCCACCAGCGCGTAGTACCGGATGGTCTCGCCGGCGATCTGCACCGCGATCTCGGTCGGTTGCAGGCCGAGCCGTACGGCGTACGCGCCGGCGCTGAAGGCATCCGCCGCGTCGGCGTCGCCGGCGCTGTTGGCCTCGGCGGCCAGCTGGTCGAGCGCCAGCTCGGGCGCGAGGTCCTGCTCGACCGGCTGGGTCGGGCCATCCTCGCACGCCGCGAGCAATAGAAGCGCGGCGGACAAGCGGGAGAAGGATCGCAACGACATGGTCATCACTCCGGGTTCGGGGCCGTCGCGCCTCCGTCCGGAGAACACGACCGTTGCCCGTTCACCGGAGAGACACCAGACCCGGGCAGCTACCCTGACACCGGGCGAATCCTGCGGAGGGCCGCCTACTCGCGCCCGCTGAGGCGAGCCGCCAGCGCCCCCCGCAACGACTTGAGCGCGCGGCCCATCAGGGTCTCCACCGTCTTGACCGATATCCCCAGGGTCGCAGCGATCTCCGGATAGGTGAGCCCCTGATTCCGACTGAGGAGGAATACTTCCCTGCCTCTGGGCGACAGGTCCTCCAGCGCGGCATGGAGCGCTCCGGCGAGCTCCTGCTCTTCCAGGCGGCGTTCGGCCGAGGCCGGGACCGCGGTCTCGAGCTCGGCCCTCTCTGCCCATTGCTCGGCGGTCCTTCGTCCCCGAATCTGGTTGAGGGCGCGATTCCTGACGGCGCGATGCAGGTACGCGGGGATTTTGGCGGGGTCCGGCAGCGAGCCCCGTCCCTGCCACAGCGCGACGAAGACGTCCTGGACCGCATCCTCCGCGGCGTCCCGGTTCTGGAGCAGACGGAGGGCATACTCTGCCAGCCGGGCGTACCATGCCCTGAAGAGACGGTCGAACGCCTCCCGTTCGCCCGCGCGAAGCCGCGCGAGGAGTTCCGGGTCGGGCAGGTCGGGTATGGGCGCCATGGCTGTATCCGGCGAAGTTCCGGCATTTTACGGACCAGACCCCGGGTTGTCAGGGTGGCGGCGTCCCCTGCGTGTCTCATGGTACAACCCCTGCTGATGTGGCGGGCACGATGAATGACCCGATGACATCTGATCTGCTGGCTCGATACCTCGCTGGAGAGGCTTCCGGGGAGGAGCGCGCCGCGGTGCAGGCCTGGGCCTTGGCCGATCCCGCCAACGCCGCCGAGCTGGAGCGGCTCGGGCGGGTCTGGGCGGCGGCCCGCCCGGCGGCGCAATGGGACGTCGAACGCGCGCTGGCGCGGGTTTCGGCCCGGCTCGACCAGCCGGTCCCACTGCGGCGCCCCGTCCCGCGGCGCGCGCTGCTGGCCCTGGCCGCCACGGTGGTGCTCGCGCTCGCGAGCCTGCTGCTGTGGCGGATGCTCGGTCCCGGCACGGCGAGCGCGGCGGCCGTTTATGCCACGGCGCCCGGGGAGCGCCGGGCGATCGAGCTGAGCGACGGCACCCGGGTCGTGCTCGCCCCCGGCTCCGAGCTTGGCGTCCCGGCCGGGTATGGCGGTGGCGAGCGGCGGGTGGAGCTCAGCGGCGAAGCCTGGTTCGAGGTGACGCATGACGAGGCACGGCCCTTCCGGGTTCACGGGCTCGGCAGCATCACCCAGGATCTGGGGACCGAGTTCAGCGTGCGCGCAGTCGCGGGGCTCCCGGTCAGGGTGGTCGTGGTTTCGGGAAGCGCCTCGCTGCGTCCCGCGCACGCCCCGGCCGATCGGGCGGTCACGCTCCACGCCAGCGAGGTCGGGACCCTGGTCGCCGGCGCCTCGGTGGCCGAAGTCGAGCGGGGCGTGGCGGTCGAAGCGCTGGTCTCGTGGCGGGCCGGCCGGCTCGAGTTCAACAACGAGCCGCTCGACCGCGTGCTGGCGGAGCTGGGACGCTGGTACGGGCTCGAGTTCCGGCTGCTCGACCCCTCGCTGGGATCGAGCCGGCTCAGCGCCCCGCTCTCGCTCGACTCGCTGGACGAGACCCTCGAGGTGCTCAACCTCACGTTCGGACTCACGGCCTCGCGGCGGGCGGACACGGTGGTGCTCGGCCGATGACGCTCGCGCGACGAGCCGTTCCCGCAATCCTCCTGGCGGCGCTGCTGGCGCCGCCCCAAGCGGGGCGGGCACAGATCGCGCCGGGATCCGTGGCCGACAGCGTGCTCTCCCGCCGGGTTTCCCTCCACGTGACCAACGCGACGCTGGCCGATGCGCTGGGCAGGCTGCGTCACGAGCAGGGGGCACCTCTGGCCTACAGCGGCGACCTGCTGCCGCCCCACCACCGGGTGACGCTGGCGCTCAACCGCGAGCCGCTTCGCGCGGCGTTGTTCGCCGTGCTTGCCGGTTCGGGGCTGTCCATCGCGGTGACCCACGGGGGCACGGTGGTGATTGTCGCGCGGCCCGACGCCGCTCCCGGCCCCGAACCCCTTGCGGCGGACGACCCCATCCTGGCCCGGGCCCGCATGGCCACCGGCATCCGCCAGTTGGACCAGATCGTGGTGATGGGCACGCCGGTCGCCGGCGCGCCGGAACGCGAGCAGGCCAGCGCGGTGACCGTCGTCGGCCCCCGGGCGATTGAGGAGTCCCCGCACAGCCGCACCTCCGATCTGGTGCGCACCCTGCTCCCTGGCGTGGTGTTGTGGGACCGCGGACCCGGTGGGCCGCCGGCCCAGGTTACGTCGGTACGCGGCGTCAGCTCCTTCACCACCAGGGCCCTCAAGACCTACGTCGACGGCATCGAGCTGGCCTCACCCGACCTGTTCACCCTGATCGACGGACGCAGCGTGGAGCGGATCGAAGCCCTGCGCGGCCCCCAGGGCGCGGCGCTCTACGGCCCTGACGCGCTAAGCGGCATTCTGCAGCTCATCACCCGCAAGGGACAGCCCGGCTCGCCCGCGCGGCTGCGGGCGACGGGCTCGGCGGGACCCTACGAGCGGCCGGATCTCCAGGCCACCGCGCTCTGGCAGGACCACGCGGCGGGCCTCAGCGCAGGCAGCCGGGTGGCAAGCGTCGAGCTGGGCGGCAGCTTCTCGCAGGCCGGCTCGGACGGGGCCCCGCCCTGGGTGCAGTCGTGGACCGCGAACGCGGGCACCCGGGCCCTGGCGGGCTCGGTGGCGTTGACCGCGTCGGCCCGTGCGGGACGCTACGAGTACACCCCTGAGCGGATCACCGCCGACGGGGTTCAGCCGCGCGCGCCGCTGCCGCTGGAAGAAAAGGGCCTGGGGGTGACCGCGATCCACCAGGTGTCCCCCGCCTGGCGGCAGACTCTGGTCGCGGGGCATCACTGGATCAGCGGCGCGCGCGAGCCGGAGCGTCCCACCCTGCTCACCCCGCGGCTTCCGCTCGGCGCAACCCACGAAACGGCCTGGCGCACCTCGCTCCGCTACAGCTCGGCCTGGGACCTGGACCTCGGTGCCCGGGAGGGGACGCTGTCGCTCGGCGCCGAGCACAGCCGGAAGCATGTCGAGCGCGCGGTGCGCACTTCGGTGAGCGCGCAGGATCTCTCGACCTTGTACGACGACGAGCTCCGCTCCAGCGGTATCTTCGGCCAGGGCCGCCTGCGGCTGGGCGGGGGGCTGATCCTGAGCGCGGGTACCCGCGCCGAGTGGTCATCGACCGTGGGCCGGCGAGAGGGTGCCGCCTGGGCCAGTACCGTCGGTGCTTCGTGGAGCCGGGAGCTGGGCCGCGCGACCCTTCGGCTGCGTGGGGCATGGGGCCGGGGGCTGCGGCCGCCGGAGCCGGGGATGAGCCGCGCCATGGCGACCGCGACCGTTCACCAGACGGCCAACGAGCAACTGTCTCCCGAGCGCCAGGCGGGGCTGGAGGCGGGGGCGGAGCTGTATCTGGCCGATGGCGCCTACGCGCGGGCCACCTGGTACCATCAGAACGCGGACGACCTGATTCAGCAGGTTTTCCTCCGCGCGGACGGCGCCACCGCCCGGGTTTATCAGTTCCAGAATGTGGGTGCGATCCGCAATCGCGGGGTGGAGCTGGAAGCGGGCTTCCGGCAGGGCGGTTTCACCCTGGCCGGACAGATGTATGTCACCGATTCCAGGGTCACGCGGCTGGCGCCGGGATACACCGGCGAGCTGGCGGCCGGCGACCTGCTGCTGGAGGTGCCGGAGGGCGTGGGCGCCCTGTCCCTTCGTTACGACGCCGGACGGGTTCACGCCGAAATCGGCGCGTCGTGGATCGGCGCGTGGACCGGCTATGACCTGGCGCTGGTGAACGACGTTGCCGAAGGCCGGGCGCCGAGCCGCCCGGTGCGGGAGTTCTGGACCACGTATCCCGGCGTGTTCCGGCCCTATCTGGCGCTGCGCAGCGATCTCGGCGGCGGCTGGTGGGCCTTCGCCCGGGTCGACAATCCCGGCAAGCAATCCCACTGGATCCGCGACAACGTCTCGCCACCGCTCGGCAGGTCCAGTCTGGTGGGGATCGAGCTGCGGCCCTGATCCCCGGCTGCCGGCGGGCGGAGGGTCATCCCGGTCAGCGCGTCCGCGCGGGGCGGAATCCCTTGAGCAGCGGGATCGAGAACAGCACCAGGACGGCGCCGATCGCGAAGGGCGTCCCCATGCCCGCCCGATCCATCGCCAGGCCCGCCATGATGGGAAACGCCACCCGGGTGAGCCCGCCGAAGGTCTGCTGCACCCCCAGGTACAGCCCACGGTCCTGGCTGCGAACGGACCCGGACAGCAGGGCGGTGACCGCCGGGAACAGGCACGCGGTCCCCAGCGGCATCAAGGTGAACCCCACGCCGATGCCCGGAAGGTCCGTGCCCCAGGCCGTCACGGCCAGGCCGGCGGCCAGCAGCACGACGCCGAGCCGTGCCAGGCGGGGCTCACCCAGCCGGTCCACCAGGGGTCCCAGCAGAAACGCGCGCATCAACACCCCGATGGCGCCCAGATACATCACGAAATACCCCACCGTCGCCTCGTCGACGCCCAGCCGGTCCTGGAGCAGGAGCGGGACGATCGGAATGGTGCCGTAGAAGGCGCCGATCCCGAGCGCGTAGGTCCAGATCAGCCGCGGGGCCGGCTCGCGCCAGCGGGTGGCGACCCGCCGGATCGCCTCGCGCTCGGTCGAGGGCAGCGTGGGCACTTCGGTGGTTCCCCCCATCAGCGGCAGGTCCGCCGTGGGCGAGGTCCGGCGCTCGCGGCTCTCGCGCAGAAACTTCCACCCGAAGATCGCCACCAAGGCGGAGAACACCGCCGACGCGGCTCCGGGCAGCGTCTGCCCGCCCAGGCCGACCAACCAGGAGCCCAGTGCCGGGCCCACGACCGCGCCGAGGCTGGTGACGGCGGAAAGCCAGCCCAGACTTCTGGTCCGGTCTTCGGGCCTGCTCGCGTCCGCCACGTACGCCTGGACCACCCCGATGGTCCCGCCGCCGAGCCCCTGGACGACGCGGGAGAGCAGCAGCAGCCAGACCGAATCGGCCACGGCGAACAGGCCGTACCCCACCGCGGTGACCAGCAACCCCGCGACGATCGCGGGGCGGCGGCCGAAGCGGTCGGACCAGCGGCCCCAGACCGGGGCCACCACCAGCTGCGCGACGGAGAAGGCCGAGATCAGGATCCCGACGACCGTGGCGCTGGCGCCGAACGCGGTGGCGTAGAACGGAAGCAGCGGGACCAGCATCGCCAGTCCCACCATGTCGACGAACGCGGTGACGAAGAGGACGAGGAGTCGGGCCAATCCCCGATCCCTAGTCCGTGGAGGGTCCCGACCCCGTCAGCACCACCAGCACGTCGAACCCGAAGATGCTGCGCTCCAGCTGCGGCGGGACGTCCCGCAGCCGCCGGTTCTGGATCAGGGCGCGGATCGGCCGCAGGTCGAACAGGGTGAAGCCTTCCGCCGCGACGGACCGGCGGGGCGCGGCCATCCACTCGGCGCGCATCATCTCGGCCGGCTGGGGTTTGTAGCTGAAGCTGGTCGGATCGAACTGCGCCCGGTCCGACGCGGGTCCGCCCGCCAGCAGCACGTGGAAGGACCGGCGGCCGGCGGCTTCCGCGATGGCAGCCGCGAGCCATCCCACGTCGTATTGGCGGACCCCGTTGAGGCCGCGCTCCATGTGGTAGGCGCCGAACTTGAACAGCACCTTGGGCACGGCCTCGCCCCCGGCCACCGCGGCGTCATAGACGCGGAGGAAATTGGTCTTGAGGTTCGTCGCGCGTTGCTCGTTCGATTCGTAGTTCCGGCCGGACAGGAAGTCGCGGTTGATCGACGTCGTGGTGGCCAGCACGTCGATGATCCGCTCGGCTTCGCTTCCCGCCTGGGGCGCGACCGCGGCACGCAGCGCGGTGAAAACCGACTCCGGCGCGCTGAACGTGAAGACGCGTGACGGGTCCCCACGCAGCGCGCGCGCGAACCCGCTGTCGGCCAGCGCGCGAGCCGCGGCGACCGCGGGACGGCCCTCCGGCGGCGCCAGCGACTCCAGCCGCGGCAGCCAGTACCGGTCGCCCATGATGTCGTAGTCGAGTCCCCAGACGTCGTAGCCACCCGCCGACGGATCCAGCGCCCAGGCCAGCAGCCCGGCCTCGGGGGGCATGGTATAGAAGGGGACCCAGTTGGACCGGTCCCGGAACAGCGAGTCGAGGACCGCGCGCGGCGTACCGGTCCGCGCAAGGGCGCGGAGCCGCAGCGCGGCGAGCGGACTCACCTCGATCGCGACGTGGCGATACCCGGCGTCCCTGAGCCGGTTCAGCAGGCGTTCGACCAACTGCGGCACCTCGCGCACGCCGTGCTCTTCGCCCACCAGGGTGAACTGCGCCGCCCGGGCTTCCCGGAGCAGCAACTCGCCGCCGGCCCCGGCGAGCGTGGGGCCCTCGAACCGGAGCGGGAGGCGGTTGGCGCGGAAGGCCTCGACCAGGGCGCTGTCCTGGGCCAGCACCGGTCCGGCGCCTGGCGGCGAGAGCAACACGAGCGCCGCGGCGAGGAAGGGCGCGACGGAGGAGAGGGGTCGCATCGGGGAAAGAGTATATTCTCGGCCATGGCCCACGGCGACTTTCACAACCTCACAGTGCTGGCCCATCCCCTGATCGGGCACAAGCTCGCCATCCTGCGCGACCGGGCCACGACCACACGGGACTTTCGCCAGCTGGTCAGCGAGATCGCCATGCTGATGACCTACGAGGTTACCAGGGATCTCTCGACCGAGGTGGTGACCGTCGAGACGCCGCTCGAGCGCGCGGAGGGCCGCAAGGTGGCCGGCAAGAAGCTCACGCTCGTGCCCATTCTCCGGGCGGGCCTCGGCATGGTGGAGGGCATTTCCCAGTTGATTCCTTCCGCGCGGATCGGGCACATCGGCGTCTACCGCGACCACGAAACGCTGCAACCGGTCAGCTACTACTTCAAGGCGCCCTCGGCGGAAGCCGACCGCGACTTCCTGATCCTCGATCCCATGCTCGCCACCGGCGGGTCGGCGGTCGACGCGGTCCGCAAGCTCAAGGAGGTGGGCGCCTCGCGGATCCGCTTTCTCTGTCTGGTCGCCGCGCCCGAGGGGGTACGGGCCATGCTCCAGGCGCACCCGGACGTGCCGGTCTACGCCGCCGGGCTCGACCGGGAGCTTAACCCGCACGGGTACATTCTTCCCGGTCTCGGCGACGCGGGCGATCGGCTCTTCGGCACCCGCTGACGTCTCGTGACCGGACGCCTCACTTTTCACGGCGCCGCCGGGCAGGTCACCGGCTCCCTGCACCTGCTGGAAGCGGCCGGGGCCCGGGTTGCGCTCGACGCCGGGCTTTTTCAGGGCCGCCGCCGGGAAGCCGCCGCCCTCAACCGGGACCTGCCCTTCGATCCGCGGCGGCTCGATGCCGTGATCCTGAGCCACGCGCACATCGACCATGCGGGCCGCCTGCCCCTGCTGGTCCGTCACGGGTTTCACGGACCGATCTACGCCACCCCGGCCACCCGGGATCTTTGCGCCGTGATGCTGCCCGACGCCGCCCACATCCAGGAAACGGACGCGCAGTTCCTGGAACGCCGGGGAAAGCAGGGTCCGGAGAGCCAACCGCTCTACTCCATGGAAGACGCCTACGCGGTGCAGGACCTGATGCTGGGCATCCCCTACCGCCGGATCCAGCACCTGCGCAAGCACCTGAGCTTCGAGTTCACCGAGGCGGGGCACATTCTGGGCTCCGCTTCGGTGAGCGTCCGGATGACCGAGGGCGCGGGACACCGGCTGGTGTTCTCGGGCGACATCGGACGCTCCGGCCTGCCGATTATCCGCGATCCCAATCCGCCGGCGGGCCCCGTGGATACGCTGATCATCGAGTCGACCTACGCGGACCGCGACCACGAATCCGTCGAGGGGAGCACGCAGCGCCTCGGGGACCTGATACGCCAGGTCGCGGGACGGGGCGGCAAGCTGCTGGTTCCGGCCTTCGCCCTCGGACGAACCCAGGAGATCGTCTACGCGCTGCACGAGTTGCACCGCGCCGGGCGGATTCCGTCGATCCCGATCTACATCGACAGTCCCCTGGCGGCCTCGGCGACCGAGGTCTTCCGGCTCCATCCGGATTTGTTCGACCGCAGGGAACGGCTGCTCGCGCATACGCTCGAGGTCTTCGATTTTCCCCAGGTCCACTACACCCGCAGCGTCGAGGAATCCAAACGACTCAACACCCTCCCGGGTCCGGCGGTGATCATTGCCGCCTCGGGGATGGCGGAATCGGGCCGCATTCTGCACCACCTGAAGAACCACATCGGGGATCACCGCAACCTGGTGCTTTTCGTCGGGTTTCAGGCCGAGCATACGCTGGGCCGACGAATCCAGGAAGGCGCCGAGCGCGTGCGGATCTTCGGTTCGGAGTACGATCGCCGCGCGGAGGTCGAGAGCATGTCGGGGTACTCCGCCCACGCCGACCGGGACGAGCTCCGCGCCTGGGTCGAGCGGCTCGGGGGGCCGGTCCGCCGGGCCTTCGTCGTGCATGGAGAGCCGGGGCCCGGGCTGGCCATGGCCCGGATGTTGAAGGAGGCCGGCGTGGAGGAAGTGATCGTCCCCCGACACGGAGAGTCGTTCCCGCTGTGAAGCGTCTGCTGAGCTGGAGCCCCAGGATCCTCGCCGCTGGCGCCGTGCTGTACGGCGCCAGCTTCGTCTACGTCCTGCTGGTGAGCCGGCGGGACGAGCGGCCGCACGCCGACGCCGTGGTCGTGCTGGGGGCCGCGCATTACAACGGCCGCCCCTCCGGCGTCCTCCGGGCCCGGCTCGATCACGCCGCCGGATTGTACGGGGAAGGCGTCGCCGGCCTGATCGTGGTGACCGGCGGGATGGCCGAAGGCGACCGGGTCAGCGAGGCCACCGTGAGCCAGCAGTACCTGGTGCGGCAGGCGGTGCCGGACACCGATGTCGTCGTGCTGCCGGTCGGCAGCAACTCCCGCGAGTCCGTCGCCGCCGCCGCCGCGTGGCTCAGGGACCGCGGCCTGCGGCGTGTGGTGCTGGTGAGCGATCCCTTCCACATGGCCCGGCTGCGCGCCGAAGCCAGGGGGCACGGGCTCAGCGCGGCCACCTCGCCGACCCAGGAGAGTCCCATCTCCGAGACGCCCCGTCGCGAGCTCAACTACCTCGCGGCCGAAGCCCTGAAGCTCCCCGTGGTCTGGCTGACTCACCTGGCAGGGAACGGGGCGCCCTGAGGAGGCGGTCGCCTCGCCGGGGATCGTCCTGCGTCCGCGATCAGCCCACCCGCACCGACGTCCCCGTAATGCCGCTGGCGGCCGGCGAGAGCAGAAACACCACCGTCCGCGCGACCTCTTCCGCGCTCACCGGACGTCCCAGTGGAATCCGCGCACGGGTGGCCTCATCCACCGGGTGGTTGTCGACGAAGCTCGGCAACACCACGTTGGCGCGTATCCCCGAGCCGGCGTAGCGCTCGGCGTAGAGCCTGGTGAACGCGCCGAGTGCGGCGCGGATCACCGAGGAGACGGGGAAGCGGGCATCCGGCTGCTCGACGGCGAGCGAGCTGATGCTCACCCACGCGCCATGGCCTTGCCGCTCCATGATCGGGGTCACCAGGCGGGCCAGCCTCACCAGACCGAGCAGGAGCAGGTCCAGACCCTCGTGCCACTGCGCGTCTGTGAGATCCAGCAGCGGTCCCTTGGCGGGGTGGCCCGTATTGAAGACGACCGCGTCAATCCGCCCGTACCGGTCGAGAGCCGTCCGCACCAGGGCCTCGAGATCCGCGGCCCGCGTCACGTCACCCCGCATTCCCACCCCGCCGAGCTCCGTGGCCAGGGTCGCGGCATCCTCGCCCCGCGACAACAGGACCACCCGGTACCCGGCGCCGGCCAGCGCCCTGGCGCAGGCGGCGCCGATCCCCTTGCCTGCAGCGGTGATCAGGGCCACCGGGCCCCCGGGTTCCTCCGTGGTCGAGAGCATTTCGGTTTCTCCTCCGGAAACGACTCAATATGATGCGCTGCCTGGGGTTAGGTTAGCGAATCGTCCTGCATCGTCCTGCATCGCCCTGCGTCCCCGGTGCATATTGAAACCGACGCCGGGGGTTGGTCGTCGTGTAGTGCCGGGCTCAACCCAATTTCCACGACATCAGGGTGCCGTCTTTATGCGATCGACCCGACTCGCGCTGGTTGTTCTTGTCGCTCCCGTTCTGGTCCTGGCCTGCTCGGGGGCCAGCGCCAGCGATCCGTCGGCCCGGCCCTTCCGGGTCGGCACAGCGGACCGGGGCATGATCCGGGTGCTGGTCGAAGAGACCGGCGTGGTGGAGCCGGAGCGGCAGATCGTCGTCAAGTCCCCCATTTCCGGCGTGGTGCAACGGCTGCTGGTGCGCGAGGGCGACCGGGTCGCGCCGGGTCAGCTGCTGGCCCGCGTGGTCCCCGACATCGCGCAGGCCAACACCATCTCGCGGCTGCGGAGCGAGCTGCTGTCGGCGGAGATCACGCTGGACCGTACTCGGCGCGAGTTCGAACGAGCGGAGCAGCTGGCCGGCCGCGGCGGGCTCACCCAGGAGGAGCTGGAGCAGAAACGGGCCGCGTACGAGCAGGCCCAGAACGCCGTCGGCGTCGCGAAGGATCAGATCCGCTTCATCGAGCAGAGCGGGGTCAACGCCGCCGATACCGCCCAGATGGCGCGGATCACCGCGCCCACGGGGGGCGTGATCATCGCGCGCGGGGTGGAGGAGGGCGAAACGGTGGTGGGCGGAACCAGCACGTTCGGGGGCGGCACGGAGCTGTTCACCATCGCCGATCTGTCCACCCTTCGGGTCAAGGCGGCGATCAACGAGGTCGACGTGGGCAAGGTCTCGGTGGGCGACAGCGTGGCCCTCACCGTGGACGCCTTCGCCGATGACACGGTGATCGGGGTGGTGCGCCTGGTCCCGCCCGCCGCGCGGCAGCAGGAACGGGTGCGGGTCTTCGACGTCGAAATCCGCGCCCTGCGGGCCGGCCCGCTGCGTCCCGGCATGACCGCCAACGTCCAGATCCAGGGGCCGGTGCAGCAGGACGTGGTGCGGGTTCCTGTGGAATCCGTGTTCATCCACGAAGGGCAGCCCATCGTCTATCGTTTGCGCGGCGCCGAGCCCGAACGGGTGCCCGTCCGGCTCGGGCTGAGCGACCTGACCTTCGTGGAGATCGTCGAGGGCGTCAGCCCGGGCGATTCGCTGGCCCTGGAGGACCCGGTCGCCGCCGCGGAGCGGGCGCGGCGGATCAGCCGCTGATGCCCGATGCGCTGATCCAGGGCCGGGCCCTCACCAAGGTCTACAAGATGGGCCGGGTGGAGGTGCCGGCCCTTCGCGGGGTCGACGTCCGGGTGCGGGCCGGCGAGTTCGTCGCAATCATGGGCCCCTCGGGCAGCGGCAAGAGCACGCTGATGCACATCCTGGGTTGCCTGGACCACGCGACTTCGGGCGAGTACGTGCTCGACGGCAGCGACGTGAGCCGGCTTTCCCGCAGCGAGCTGGCGCGGGTACGGAACCGCAAGGTCGGCTTCGTCTTCCAGACCTTCAACCTGATGCCTCGCCTGACCGTCGACGAGAACGTCTCGCTGCCGCTCAAGTACCGGGGCGGCATTCCCCGGAAGGAGCGGCGCGAGCGGGCCCGCCGGCTGCTCGCCCGGCTGGGCCTGGATGACCGGGTGGGCCACCGCCCCGACGAGCTGTCGGGCGGGCAGCGCCAGCGGGTGGCCATCGCGCGCGCGCTGATCGGCGAGCCGGCGATCCTGATGGCCGACGAGCCCACCGGCAACCTGGACTCACGCTCCGGGGCGGAGGTCATGGCCACCTTTCGCGAGCTGCATCAGGCGGGACACACGATCCTGCTGGTGACGCACGACGCCACCGTCGCCGCCAACGCCGAGCGCGTGATCGAAGTGGCCGACGGGCGGGTGGCGACCTAGCCGTGGGCATTCTCGACTCGCTGCTGACCGGGCTGGACGAAGCGTGGCGCCGGCTGGGACAGACGGTGCTCTCGCTGCTCGGTCTGATCCTGGGCACGGCGAGCATTGTCGCGGTCCTGGCGCTGTTCGGCGGCCAGGCCACCATTACCCAGCAATACCTCGACGAGGTGGGGGGGGCGGGCACCGTGATCGTGCGCGACCGCGAGCTGCCGCCCGACCCGACCCCGCGCCAGCTCGCGTCCAAGCGGCTCACCTTCGACGACTCGCAGTTCCTCAAGGACCGGGCCCGCACCCTGGCGGCGGTGAGCCCCGGCTGGTCCAACAGCCTGCGCTACCAGGCGGGCGACCGCGGCTTCACCGGCTCGGTGGTCGGCACCGTGCCCGACTATGCGGAGATCAACGCCATCGAGCCGCTGGTCGGCCGCTTCCTGGGCGATCTGGATATCGAGCGGCAATCGCGGGTGATCGTGATGGGCTGGAAGTACGCCGACTCGCTGTTCGGCCGCGCGGAGGCGGCGCTGGGGCAGCAGCTCACGCTCAACGGCACCGCGTACCGCGTGGTGGGCGTCATGGAGCGGGAGGAGTTCTACTTCGCCGCCTGGTCCGGCAACCAGCTGGAGTACCGCAACGAGCGCGCGTATATCCCGATCTCGACCGCGCTGGAGCAGTACGCCGACACCCGGCGCCTGAGCTTTCTGACCCTCAAGACCAGCGCCACGTACGGCCCCCGGGCGGCCAGCGAAGAGGTAAAGAGCCTGCTGTATGCCCGGCACGGCGTGGAGGACTTCGACATCACGGCCTCGGGAGGCGACGGGCAGGGCAGCGAGGACACCCAGTTTCTCCAGATGTTCAACTACATCTTTCTCCTGGTGGGCATTATCTCGCTGTTCACCGGCGGGATCGTGATCGCCAACATCCTGCTGGCCTCGGTGGTGGAACGGATCCGCGAGCTGGGCACCCGGATGGCGATCGGGGCCACCCCCTTCTCCGTCTTTCTCCAGCTGCTCGCCGAGGTGTCCGTGGTGACCGGGCTCGGCGGGGTGGCGGGACTGATGCTGGGCACCGCGCTCACCACACTGGTGAGCAAGTTCATGAGCCTGCCGGCGGTGGTGACGCCCGGCATCGCGCTGATCGGCCTGACCACGGCCCTGGGGGTGGGGCTGGTGGCCGGGCTCTACCCAGCCATCCGCGCCGCGCGCATCTCGCCGGTGGAGGCCCTCCGTGCCTGACCGGCTGCTGGGCTGGCTTGAGTTGGTGGTCGACGCCCTCCGGGAGATCCGGGTGCATCCGCTGCGCTCCCTGCTGACGCTCTCGGGCATCGTGTTCGGCGCGGCGTCGCTGGTCGCCATGATCTCCCTGGCCGGCGCCCTCAAGGAGATGGCCTACGTCGACCTCAAGAACATCGGGCTGCCCCGGAGCTTCACGGCGGAAGATCGCGGCGCTCCGCCCGACGCCGAGCGGGCTGTGGCGCTGCGCCACAAGGGACTCCGCCACTCCGACCTGGACGCGCTGCGGGAGCTTCCCGATGTGGAGTCGGTGCTTGGCTCGGCCGGATTCAACCAGATGCTGGTCCGCGGGCCCGCGGGGCGCACCATGGTGCAGGTCCAGGGGGTGGACGCGGGATATACCGAAATCCGGAATCTCGAGCTGGTCTCCGGGCGCACCCTGCGGCCGCTGGACGTGATGCATCATGCGCGGGTGGCCGTGGTGGGCTCGGAGATGGTGAGCGAACTGTTCGGATCGACCCCGCCCATCGGACAGACTATTACCCTGGACGGCATCCGTTTCCGGGTGGTGGGCGTGGTGAGCCCGATGCCGCTGATCTTCATCCCGGCCGACTTCAGCTTCATCGCCCGCCGGATCTATATCCCGTATTCATGGGTCAGCCGCTACCGCCGCGAGTCGGGCCGGATCGACGCCGCGCTCGTCACCGCGGTGAACGAGGACAAGGTCGGCGAAGTGTTGGCGGCCGGCAACGCGCTGCTCATGCGCCGCCACGGCTCCGAGGACTTCGAGATCGAAAACGAAGCGGCGGACGTGCTCTCCGACCTGGCCATGGCGGACGATATCCTGGGCGGCTGGAACGTGGTGATGTACGCCATCGGCGCCATTACGCTCATCGTCGGCGGCATCGGGCTCTTCAGCGTCCTGCTGATTTCGGTCCGCGAGCGGGTCCGCGAGATCGGCATCCGCAAAGCGCTGGGCGCCGACGACGGCGACATCCTGCGGCTCTTCCTGGCCGAGTCCCTGACCCTCGCCGCCCTGGGCGCCCTGCTCGGCATCGCCGGCGGGACCGGACTGGTGTTCATCACCGAATTCATCGGAGCGAAGTTCGGCCGCACCTTCGATATCGCGGTCAACGTCCCGTCCATGGCGATCGCGGTCGGCTTCGCCATGCTGGCGGGCCTGGTCTTCGGCTGGTATCCCAGCCGCCGCGCCGCGCAGCTCGATCCCATCGAAGCCATCTACACCCTCTGAGCCCCGGGGAACCGGCTGGCCGGTTCCCGTCCCCTTCGAGGACTCAGGCGTTCCATCGATTTACTGTTCCTACCATGTGGGGGAGCGAATGACCGCTGCCGGGACCGGCGCGGACGCGTCGGCGTGGAGGCCGCCACGGTCGCGCAAGCGGCTGATCGGCCCGGCGCTTCTTTGCCTGGCGAGCTGCGGCGGTCCGGTCGACCAGGGGCCGCTCGACCCGCCGGCCTACAGCGTGGTCGCGGTCTATCCGCATGACGTCACGGCCTTCACCCAGGGTCTGGTTCTTGGCGCGCCCGGCGAGCTGCTGGAGTCGACCGGGATCTACGGCAAATCCAGCGTGCGGCGCGTCGACCTCCCTTCCGGCGTGCCGGAGCTCACGGTGTCGCTGCCGTCCAACCGGTTCGGCGAGGGGCTGGCGCGGTTCGGCGGCCGGCTTTACCAGCTCACCTGGCTGTCCCAGATGGCGTATGTCTACGACGAGGGCTCCCTCGACCTGGTCGATTCGATCGGCTACGAGGGGCAGGGCTGGGGCCTCACCAGCGATGACACCACGCTTATCATGAGCAACGGCTCCGATACGCTGCTGGTCGTCGAGCCCGCCACCTTTGCGGTGCTCCGGCGGGTGCCGGTGCGCGATGACGCCGGGCAGCCGGTGCGCAATCTGAACGAGCTGGAGCACGCCGGAGGCCAGGTCTTCGCCAACGTGTGGCAGACGGACTGGATCCTGCGAATCGATCTTGCCTCGGGAACGGTGCGCGAGGTCCTTGACCTCTCCCTGCTGTTGCCGGAGTTCAGTGCCGCGGTGACCAACGAGAACGTGCTGAACGGGATCGCCATCGACCCCGCAACCGGGCACCTCTTCGTCACCGGCAAGCGCTGGCCCCATTTGTTCGAGCTGCGTCTGGACCACCCGCCCCTCGACCCCGGTGGATCGTAGCGGCCTGCCGGGCCGCTGCGGTGTCGGGCGCCGACCGATTAGACTGGGGCATGACGCTCCTGACCACCACCCGCAAATACCAGGGCCGCCGGATCAGCGTCGACCTCGATACCGTCCGGTTTCCTGACGGGAGCACCGGCACCCTGGAAATGGTACGCCATCCCGGAGCCGCGGCCGTGGTCCCCTTCCTCGACCCGGTCACCGCGCCCGATCCCCGGATCCTGCTCATCCGGCAGTTCCGCCATGCTGCGGACGATTCTCTCTGGGAGATCCCCGCCGGTACCCTGGATCCGGGGGAGGATCCGGTCGATTGCGCGGAACGCGAGCTGGAGGAGGAAGCGGGCGTCGAGGCCGACGACCTGCTGCTGCTCTCCACCATCCATACGACACCCGGCTTCACCGACGAGCGGATTCACCTGTTTGTCGCCATCGGCCTGACGCCCGGCACCGCGGCCCACGAGAGCGACGAATTCCTCGAAGTCCACACCCTGCGCTGGTCCGAAGTGGGGCGGATGATCCGGGACGGCCGGATTCGCGACGCCAAGACCCTCGCCGCGCTCATGTACGTCCAGTGCTTCTTGCGCAGCGCGGCTTCCCCGGCTGCGGCCGGCTGATAGAATTCCGGGATGGCCGCGCGCGATTATGCCGAGTTCTGGACCGTGCTCAAGCAGGGCGCGCCGGAGCCCTGCTACTACTTCCATGGCACCGAAGACGTGCTCAAGGACGAAGCGCTGGCGGCGCTGCTCGACCAGGTCCTCGATCCCGCCCTTCGCGCCTTCAACCTGGACCAGCGATCGGCAAGCCAGCTCCAGCCGGAAGACGTGACCACCCTGTGCACCACCCTGCCCATGATGGCGGAGCGGCGTGCCGTGATCATCCGGGACGTCGAGAGCTGGGCCAAACGTTCCCGGGCCAAGGGTGCCGTCCTGGCCTATCTGGGGAACCCGGCGCCGGAAACGGTCCTCATCCTGATTCAGGGCTCGGGTGAGCCGGCGCCCGACGCCGATCTGGCTGCCCGCGCCCTGACCGTCGAGTTCACCCCGCTCCGGCATGACCACGCGCTGCGCTGGCTCGCCCGGCGTGCCGAGGGCCTGGGGATCACGCTTGCCGAAGACGCCGCCGCCCACCTCCTCGCCGCCACCGAAAGCCGGCTCGACGCGGTGGCCATGGAGCTGGCCAAGCTGTCGGGGCTGGCGGACGAGGCGCCGGTGAGCGTGGCGCAGGTCGAAGCCCTCGTCGGGGTCCGCCATGGCGAGACGCCCGCCGACTGGCGGGATGCCGTGCTGGCCGATCGGCCCGAGCGGGCCCTGAGCATGCTTCCCCACGTGCTGGGACAGCCCGGAGTCTCCGGAGTGAAGCTGGTCACCCTGCTGGGGCAGGGCCTGGTGGGCCTGTCCCTCGCGCGCCGGCTTCACGACGAGGGCCGCCGTGGCGGCGGGCTGATCAAGAGCATCATCGATGGGCTCAGGCGCGGGCGGGTCTGGGGCATCGACTACGGGGCGAGCGCGCGCGCCTGGGCCGATTGGGCCCAGGCCTGGCCGGGCCGCCGGTTGCGCGCCGCGCTGCGCGCGACCTTGGACGCGGACCAGGCCCTCAAGTCGACCACCATCTCCACCGAAGAAGGCATCGTGACCGATCTGGTGCTGACCCTGGCGTTCGCGGAGCGGAGGGCGGCGTGAGGCCCTCGGGGAGCCTCGCCCTGTGGGCGATGGCGTCGCTCGGCGCATTCGGGCGGGCGGAAGCCCTGGCGGCGCAGGCCGAGCCCCGTCTGGTGGAAGCCGTGCGGCTGGCGCGCGAAGGCCTGGGCGACTCGGCCCGCGCGATCGCGGGCCGCGTCCTCGCGGTGACCGCTCCGACCGACCCGCTCTTCCCCGAGGTGCTGTACACGGTCGCGGTGGTGGCCAACGAGGCCGAGGACAAGCGGCTCTATCTCCAGCGCGTGGCGGTCGAGTTCTCGCAGTCGGAGTGGGCCGACGACGCCCGGCTGGAGCTGGCCCAGCTCGACTACGCCGAGCGCGACCTGGAGGGTGCGGTCCGCAACATCGATCGGCTGCTCGGCGACTATCCGCTGTCGCCGCTTCGCGCCAAGGCCGCCTTGTGGGGCGCGCGGGCGGCCCTGGACCAGCGCAACGCGCTGCTCGCCTGCCAGTGGGCGACAGGCGGGCTGGCGGAGGCCGGCGACGACCTGGAGCTGCGGAACCAGTTGGACTACCAGCGCCAACGCTGCCAGGGCCTGCTGGAGTCCGCCGCCGCTCAGCCCCCTCCCCCCGCGGCCCCCGTCGGACCACAGTGGTTCGTCCAGGTGGCCGCCTTCCGGGCGCGGAGCCAGGCCGACCGGGTCGTTGCCACCCTGACAGGGATGGAGTTGACCGGAGCGGTCGTCCATGAGGACGGCTTCTTCAAGGTGCGCGCGGGTCCCTACCCTTCGCGCGAGCGCGCGGCCGCGGTGCTCCCCGCCATCCGGCGCGCGGTCGGCGGGAGCCCGTTCGTGGTGCAGGTCCGCTGAGCCGCGTGGCGGAGCGCCTCGACACCCCTCTGCTCCGGCAATACCGGGAGATCAAGGCACAGCACCCCGACGCCATCCTGTTCTTCCGGATGGGCGACTTCTACGAAATGTTCTTCGACGACGCGGAGGCGGGCGCGCGCGTGCTGGGGATCACCCTGACCTCCCGCGGAGACGGCATCCCGCTGGCCGGGGTGCCGGTCAAGGCGGCGGCGGAGTATCTGCGCCAGCTCGTGGCGTCCGGGCGTCGCGTAGCCATCTGCGAGCAGGTGGAGGATCCACGCAAGGCGCGCGGCCTGGTCCGGCGCGAGGTGATCGAGACCCTGAGCCCGGGCGCCATTCTGGAGGACGGCTGGGTGGCGGGTGGGCGAAACAACTTCCTGGTGGCGGTCGTGGAAAGCCGGGGCGAGGGGGAAGGGAGCGGCACCGGCGTGGCCGCGATCGACCTTTCGACCGGAGAATTCCTGCTGGAGACCTGCGGGCCCACGGGCCTGGCCGAAGCCCTGGGCCGGCTGGGGCCGGCGGAGCTGGTGCTGCCGCCGGAGGTCGAGGTCCCCGCCCCGGACGATCTGCTCCGCACCCGCCGGGAGCTCTGGGAATTCGATCTCGATCTCGCCCGGCAGGAGGTGCCCCGGCGCTTCGGCCTGGCCTCGCTCGACGGGCTTGGCATCGGCCTCGAGGATGCGCCCGCGGTCCGGGCGGCGGGTGCCCTGCTTCGCTACGTGGCGGACTTGCAACCGGCGGGCCTGCCGCAACTGCGCCGCCCGGTGGTCCGGCGGGCCGAGCGGTTCCTCTGGCTCGACGAAATGACCCGCCGGAACCTCGAGCTGGTGGAACCGCTCCGCGGTGGCGCGCGCGGCGTCACCCTGCTCGAGGCGCTCGATCGCACGGTGACGCCGATGGGCGCGCGGCTGCTCCGGCAATGGGTCCTCTCGCCGCTGCGTGACCCGGCCGAGATCGACGCTCGGCTCGATGCGGTGGCGTGCTGCGTGCGCAACGCGGCCGCGCGCGACCGCGCCCGCGAGGCGCTCGACGGCGTACGCGACCTGGAGCGGCTGGCGGGACGCGCCGCCGCGGGCCGAGCCACCCCACGGGACCTGGGCGCGCTGCGCGATTCGTTCCTCCGGCTGCCCGAGGTGGGGGCGGCGCTCAAGGAGCTTGCGGGAGGACGCGCGGAGGTCTCGGAGCTGGTTGCCCGCCTCGACGCGGAGTTCGATCCGCTGGCCGACCTGGCCGTAGCGCTGTCCGAGGCCCTGAGCGAGCGGCCGCCCGTGACGCTCAGCGACGGCGGCGCCATCCGGCCCGGCTTCGACCCCGAGCTGGACCAGCTCCGCTCCCTGCGGGACGGAGGCAAGCAGTATCTGGCGGGATTACAGGAACGGGAGCGCAACCGCACCGGGATCCCGTCCCTCAAAGTGGGGTACAACAAGGTCTTCGGGTACTACCTGGAGGTCACCCACGCGCAGCGGAGCCGGGTGCCCGCGGACTACGAGCGGCGGCAGACGCTGACCGGTGCCGAGCGCTACATCACGCCCGAACTCAAGGAGCACGAGGCGAAGATCCTCGGCGCCGAAGAACGTCTGATCGAGCGCGAGTCCGAGTTGTTCACCGCGCTGCGCGACCGGGTCGGGTCGCGGATCGACCGCATCCAGCGTAGCTCGACCGCCCTGGCCAGGCTCGACGTCTGGACCGGGCTCGGCGACGTCGCGGCCAGGCACGATTACGTCCGGCCCGAAATCCACGATGGGTTCGAGTTCGAGCTGCGAGCCAGCCGGCACCCGGTGCTGGAGCGCCTCATGCCGCGTGAGGGCTTCATCCCCAACGACGTGCATTTCGACGCGGCGGGCCGGGTGCTGCTGGTCACCGGGCCCAACATGGCCGGCAAGTCCACCATCCTGCGGCAGATCGGGCTCTGTGCCGTGATGGCCCAACTGGGCTCGTTCGTCCCCGCCGAGGCCGCCCGGATCGGCGTGGTGGACCGGCTCTTCACCCGGGTCGGGGCCAGCGACAACCTGGCGCAGGGACAGTCCACGTTCATGGTCGAGATGAGCGAGACCAGCGCCATCCTGCACAATGCCACCGCCCGCAGCCTGGTCCTGCTCGACGAGATCGGCCGCGGCACCTCGACCTACGACGGGGTGGCGATTGCGTGGGCCGTGACGGAGCACCTGCACGACCAGGTCGGCTGCAAGACCATGTTCGCGACCCACTACCACGAGCTGATGCAGCTGCCCGAGCGGCTGCAGCACGCCAGGAACCTCAACGTCGCCGTGAAGGACACCGGCAGCACGGTCGTCTTTCTGCACCGGCTCGAACCCGGGGGCACCGACCGGTCCTACGGAATCCACGTCGGGCAGCTGGCCGGCCTGCCCGACACCGTCGTCTCCCGCGCGCGCCAGGTGCTCGGCCAACTGGAGGGTGAGCACCGGATGGTGCCCGGCGCGCGGGCTACGCCCGACCCGGGGCAACTGGCCCTCTTCGCCGCGTCGCCGCCACGACCCGATCCGACCCTGGAAGAGCTGCGCGCCCTCGACCTCGACCGGCTGACCCCGATCGAGGCCCTCAACCGCCTGGCCGAGCTCAAGCGCCGGGCCGAGCATCGCAACGCCCCCTGAACGGGATGCGGGACCGGGCGCCCTGGAGGTACCTTCCCGGGGTTCTTCAGCCCTCGTATCTCATGGCCCGACGCGTTCCGCCTCCGATCCTCGCTGCCACCCTCGTGGCCCTGCTCCTCGCCTGCGGAAGAGGAGAGCCGGCCCGGGGCCCCGCCGCGGACGGGGCCGAGCCCCCGCGCGATCAGCCTCCCATTCCGCTGGATGCCAATCCGCCCGTGGAGTACCCCGCCGACCTTTTCTCCCAGGGGGTGAGCGGTACGGTGGTGCTCCTGCTTTTCGTCGATGAAGCAGGCGTCATCGTGAGCGACTCCACCCGGATCGAGCAGTCGAGCGGGTATCCCGCCATGGACTCGGCCGCCGTGGCCGCGGTGGGCCGGTTGCGCTATGCGCCGGCGCTCCGGGGCGGCAAGGTGGTCGCCGCCCCGTTTCGCCAGCCGATCCATTTCCGGCACCCGACGGGCGAGGCCCAGATCCCGTGAGCAGGCCGGAACCGCGCCCGGTGGACTCCGTGCTGGAGACCATCGGGTGGACCCCGATGATCCGGCTGAGCCGGATCGCGGCGGGGTGCCGTACGCCGGTCTTCGGCAAGGCGGAGTATGCCAACCCGGGAGGCTCGGTGAAGGACCGCATCGGCCTGGCGATCATCGAGGCCGCAGAGCGATCCGGAGAGCTTGGGCCTGGCGGCACGGTGGTCGAGGGCACCTCGGGCAACACCGGCGTCGCGCTCGCCATGGCGGCGGCCATCAAGGGCTACCGCTGCGTCTTCACCATGCCGGACAAGATGTCGCAGGAGAAAGTGCGCCTGCTCAAGGCCTTCGGCGCCGAGGTCGTGATCACCCCGACCGCCGTGCCGGCCGACCACCCCGAGAACTACGTGATGAAGGCCAAGCAGATCGCGCACGACACCCCCGGCGCGATCCTCGCCAACCAGTTCTACAACGCCGAGAACCCCGCGGCCCACTATCGCGGCACCGGCCCCGAGGTCTGGACCCAGACCGGCGGCCGGGTCACCCACCTGGTGGCGGGCGCCGGCACCGGCGGCACCGTGAGCGGCGTCGGCAAGTTCCTCAAGGAGAAGAACCCCGCGGTCAAGGTAGTGGTCCCCGACCCGGCGGGCTCGCTCTATGCTGGATACCACCGCAGCCGGACCCTGGGCGAAGGCACGCCCTACAAGGTCGAAGGCGTCGGGGGCGACAAGGTCCCGAGCACGCTCTGGTGGGACGTGGTCGACGAGTTCCGCAGCGTGAGCGACCGGGAGGCCCTGCTCATGGCCCGGCGCATCGCCCGGGAGGAGGGCATCCTGGTCGGCGGATCCACCGGCATGAACCTGGTGGTCTGTCTCCAGCTCGCACGGGAGCTGGACGACCCCGAGGCCTGCATCGTGACCTTCCTCTGCGACACCGGCGAGCGCTACCTGTCCAAGCAGTTCAGCGACGACTGGATGCAGGAGAACCAGATGCTGGAACCGGTGCGCAGCACGGTCGCCGATCTGCTGGCCCGGCGCACCAAGGAGGCGCCCCCGGTCGTGAGCGTGGCCCCTTCGGCGGCGGTGCGTCAGGCCCTCAACCTGATGCGCACCTGGGACGTGAGCCAGATCCCGGTGCTCGATGGCGCCGAGTGCGTCGGCACCCTGGTCGACGGCCCCCTGATGTCGGAAGCCCTCGCCCGGCCCGCCCTGCTCGACCGGCCGGTGCGCGAGGTCATGGACCGCCCGCTGCCGGTAGTCGACGCCGGGATGTCGACCGACCGGCTGGCCCAGTTGCTCACCCGGGAGAGCCCGGCCGCGCTGGTGCAGCAGAACGGAACCCTGATCGGAGTGGTCAGCAGGTATGACGTACTGCAACTGGTTATCGGAAGGTAAGCTGACCGTGCGACGTCGCACCTCGCCCTTCGCCCTTCGCAGCGTCGGCTAGATGCGCATCTCCGTCCTCACCGGCGGCACCTCTTCCGAGCGCGACGTCGCCATCGCGTCCGCCGTGCAGGTGATCGAGGCGCTGCGAAACCGGGGGCATTCGGTCGCCGTCGTGGACACCGCCAGGGGGTACATCCCCGAACCCGACGAGCGTCTCCTCCTCAGGGGGACCGTCGCCGCCGAGCCGCCGGCGATCGACCGCCTGGTCGCCCTGGAGCGAGGGGTCCTGCTCGGCGGTCTGGGCAATCTGCCCGTCATCCGCGAGGCCGACGTCCTCTTCCTCGCGCTGCATGGAGGGCGGGGCGAGGATGGCACGGTTCAGGCAGTCCTGGAAGTCGTTGCTATCCCCTACACGGGGAGCGGACCTTTGGCGTGTGCTATGGCGATGGACAAGGATATCTCGAAGCGCCTGTTCCGCCTGGCCGGGATTGCGACACCCGACTGGGCCATGGGTCCGATGAGCGCCAAGGACGCCGGCGCCTCGTTCGGGTGGCCCCTGATCGTTAAGCCTTCCAAACAAGGAAGCACCGTCGGGTTGACGCTCGTAAAGAGAGAGGCGGACTTTGCGGCGGCGGTAGAGCTGGCGCTGGCCTATGATGACGAGGTCATGATCGAGGCCTTCGTGCCCGGGCGGGAATTGACGGTAGGGGTGCTGGAGGACGAGGCACTCGCGGTGGGCGAGATCATCCCCGAGCACGAGCTGTTCGATTATGAGTGCAAGTACCAGCCGGGGATGGCGCAGGAGATCTTCCCGGCCGACCTTCCCCAGCAGGTGCAGGCCGAGTGCCGGGCGCTGGCCGTTCGGGCGCATCGCACCCTCAAGCTCGGCGGGTACTCGCGCGTGGATTTTCGCTTGACAGCCGACGGCGAACCCTCCTGTTTGGAGGTGAACACCCTGCCGGGCCTGACGGCGACCAGCCTGTTGCCGCAATCGGCCCGCGCCGTGGGGATAGAATTCGAAGAGCTCTGCGAGCGCATCTGCCGCGTCGCGCGGAGGACGGTAGGATGAACGTACTCGACACTGTCACCCCCCTGTCACGAGCCGCCGCGACTCGGCTCGTCGCCCGGATAGCGATCCTCAACCTCGCCGTGCTGGTCGCGTTGCAGGCGGTGGTGACCTCGCCCAGCGTGACGGAGTCCCTGCAGTTCCGGCCTGGCGAGTTCCTGGCCCGGCCCTGGACGTTGTTGAGCTACGCGTTCGTGCACACGGGCGCGGCCCACACCCTCCTGCTCGCGGCCCTGCTGCTCCTCTTCGGGCCGATCGTCGCCCGACGCATGGGAACGCTCCGCTTCCTGGGCTTCTATCTGGCCTGCGTGGTGGGTGGGGCCGTGGCGGCCGCGGGGCTCTCGGGCTTCTTCACGATCGCGCCCCTGGGGGGATCGCTCGCACCCGTCCTGGGAACGGCCATCGCAGCGGCGTTTTCGCTGGAGGACGATGAACTGGCGCTCGACCCGATGCCGGTCCGGCTTCGGCTTCGCACCCTGCTCGGCCTGTCGGTGCCGCTTCTGGTCGCGGCCGGCCTGCTCTCGGGCACCGCGGCGCTCTCGCCCGCGCACCTGGGCGGACTGCTCACCGGCTGGCTCTGGTTCCGCCTGCGCGCACCGGGCCAGCGCCCGGTTGTGGCGCCCGCGCTTCCGACTCGGCGCGCGGTGATGGCTCCCGTTCGTCTGGAGGTGCCCGAGTCCTCGCCGGCGCGGCCCCGGACGCCGACCGCGTCCCGAGCCCGCGCCCAGGTGCCGAGCGCACCGCCTCCGCAGCCCGATCCGGGCGAGGTGGACCGGCTGCTCGACAAGATCAGCGCGCAGGGTCTCGACAGCCTCACCGCGCTGGAGCGCCGGGTTTTATCGGACTACTCCGAACGGAAGCGACGCGAGGAGCGCTAGAAGAGCGCCGGCCGCCTCGCGCCATCTTGCACTCCATGCGACACTCTCTTATCGTGTCGCGTGCTCGTCAATCTGATTCCAGAATTCCTGGCAGTGCTCTCCTCCACCGACCCGGCGGCCGCCTATCGTGATTACCTCACGACCCACGAGCCGATCCTTGGCGCCTACTGGCGCAATTACGTCCTCGACCCGGAAAGCCCGCACGCGGCCGAGGTGATCGCGGCGGCCCTGCGCGCCGACCGCGGCGATCTTCATGCCCTGCTCAGCGACGTGGATCTGGTGCGGACCGTGGACGAAACCACGGCGCGGGCGCACGATCTGCTTGGCGTCGACCGGCCGATCGACGTCGTGCTCATGGTGGGGGTCGGCGCGGCCAACGCGGGCGAGCTGGTGATCGGCGGCAAGGGCGTGGCATTCGTCTGCGTCGAGCACTTCACCGGGCGTACCAACCCCTCCACCCTTGCGCTGGGGCTGAGTCCCGGATTGCTGCCACTCTGGCTGGCCCACGAGATCGCCCACTGCGTCCGTTACACTTCGCCCACCAGCGAGAGCGAGCTGCGCCGTCTGGTGGCCGAGGAGGGCGGCTACTACGACTGCTGGGCCACGGCGAGCCGAGCCACGCTGCGCGAGCTGCTGGTCAATGAGGGGCTGGCGGTCCATGCGGCCCGGGCGGTCGTGCCCGGACTCGCCGCAGCGGACTACTTCGGTTACCCCAGGCGGTTGTACTCCCGGCTGCGGGAGCTGGAGGCCTTCCTCCGGCGCGCCACCAGGGAAGAGCTGGACCAGTCGGGGCTCGGCCTCCGGCTGCGTTACCTTTCCGGAGGCATCAGCGCCACCGCCCGGCTGGTGCTGGGCAAGGTGATTCCCGAGCGCTCGGGCTACTACCTCGGCTATCGCATGGTCGAGGCCCTGGTTCAGGAAGCGGGGATCGCGAAGGCCCTCCGCGCGCCCGCCACGGCCTTCGAGACCGCCGAGCGCGCGGCCCTCGGTTTACGGACGGCCTGAAGGGAAAGCGTCGATGGACGCCCAGCAACACCCGGGAACGATCGTCGGGAATACGGCATGACCGATCCAGCCAACCCGCCGGCCGGACCGGGAGCTCCCGCAACGATCACCATCAAGCCCAAGGGGCCCTACCTGATCCGCGGTGAGGTCACGCTGTACGACACCGAGGGCAATGTGGTCGTCCCGCCCCCGGCCAAGACGCCGGGCCTGATCAAGCTGTGCAGTTGCGGGCAGTCGGGCACCAGGCCCTTCTGCGACGGCACCCACAACAAGTGCTGACGGCTATTTCCCGATACAGAACCTGCTGAAAATCCGATCGAGCACGTCGTCGGGTCGCACCACCCCGACCAGCTCCTCCAGGGCCTCCGCCGCCCCCAGGAGGTGATGGGCGGCGAGGACCGCCTCCCCGCCCTCTCCCAGTTGCTCCATGGCGCCATCGAGCGCCAGGCCCGCGCGCTGCATCGCCACGCGGTGGCGTTCGCGGGTGAGCCAGGCGTCGAGCTCCGCCGGCTCCGCCCGCCCGCGGGGGAAGAGCGTTTGGGCGACCGAGGACCGCAGCCGTTCCAGACCGGCCCCGGTCAGGGCCGACACCGCTACGCCGTCGCCCTCCGCTGGGGCGAGGTCGGCCTTGGTGCGGACCAGCATCGCGCCCGGACCGCGCTCGCACAGAGCCCGCTCGTCCGGCTGGAGCCCGCGGCCGGCCTCGACGCACACCAGGACCAGATCGGCGGCCTGGAGGTAATGCCGGCTGACCTCCACGCCCATCCGATCCAGTTCCGCGGCTGCCTCCCAGAGGCCCGCCGTGTCGATCAGGCGCACCGGCCAGGACTCGAACTCGGTGTGCGCCTCGATCGCATCGCGCGTCGTTCCCGGTGTTGCGGTGACCAGGGCGCGCGAGGTTCCCAGCAAGGCGTTGAACAGCGAGGACTTGCCGACGTTGGGCCGCCCGGCGATGACGACCAGCGCGCCCTCGCACAGGCGCTCGCCGGCCGGCGCCGTGGCGCGCAGCTCGGCCACCCGCCGGCAAAGGCGGCCACAACGCTCGCGCATGGCATTCCGCGAAACCGGACCGTCGTCCTCCTCCGGAAAGTCGACGTCGTAGCCGACGACCGCCATCAGGTCGATCAACTCGGCGCGCAGCGCTTCGATCCGGCGCGAGAGGCCTCCTTCGAGCCGGCGCAGCGCCGAGCGGCCCTGGGCCACGGCCGTGGCGTCGACCAGGTCGCCCACCGCTTCGGCCTGCACCAGATCCATCTTGCCGTTGAGTACCGCCCGCCGGGTGAACTCCCCTGGAGCCGCGGGACGCGCCCCTGCGGCCTGGCAGGCCGCGAGCAGTTGGGCCGGGACCAGCAGTCCGCCGTGACAGTTGAACTCGACCTGGTCCTCGCCGGTGTAGCTGTGGGGCGCGGGGAAGGTGATATAGATCCCGCGATCGAACGCAACGCGCTCGGGGTCCACGAAGGGAGCCAGGCGGGCGGTACGCGCCGGGTCGACCGCGAAGCCCTCCACCACCTGTGCGGCGACGGCGAAGGCGCCGCTCCCTGAGAGTCGCACCACCGCGAGAGCCCCCCGGCCGGGCGGGGTGGCGAGGGCGACGATCGGGTCGGAAAGCATTGGATCGGTGGTTCAGCCGGCTCGGCCGGGCCTCATTTCCTCTTCTTCCCCCCCGTGGGCTTCGCGGCCGCCGGCTTCGTGGCCGCCACCTGCGGCGGATTCCGCCGCACCCGCTCCTTGGCGAGCAGCCACTGCTGCGGGATGCTGGCCAGGTTCTGGATCGTGTAATACAAGTTCAGGCCCGAGGCGAACTTGAGGAACAGCACCGTCATCATCCCCGGCATCAGGTAGAGCATCATCTTGGTCTGCGGGGTGGGCGGCATGCCCAGCTGGCCGATCTTCGAGACCACGTACATCGAGAGCCCCATGAGCACCGGGATGATGTAGATCGGATCCGGCCGGGACAGGTCATTGAGCCAGAGGAACGGGGCGCCGCGCAGCTCGATGGTGTTCTGGAACACGAAGAACAGGGCGATCAGCACGGGCATGGGGATCAGCATCGGCCAGCAGCCGCCCAGCGGATTGACGTTGTGCTCCTTGTACAGCTTGAACATCTCCTGCTGGAGCTTCTGCGGGTCGTTCTTGTGCCGCTCCTGCAGGTCCTTCATCAGCGGCTGGACCGCCTGCATGGCCATACTGGACCGCATCGCCTTCTGGTTGAGCGGCCAGAGCGCCAGGCGGACCAGCACGCCAAAGACGATCAGCGCCAGACCGTAGGCCAGGCCCAGCCGCTCGTGCATGAAGACCAGCAGCCAGCGGCCCGCCACGGCGACCGGGCGGATCACGGTGCGGAATCCCGGCCAGCCGTAAGGGTTTACGTCGTAGAAGTCATGTCCCGTGGCCCGGAGCCTGGGATACTCCATCGGACCCGCATAGAACGAGAACCTGAAGGCTCCCGTGGCCGGCAGCGCCAGGCTGGCATGGACCGCCGCTTCCGCCGGCCGGCGGCGGGTATCGCTGGGCCGGGCTTCGACCCCAACGATCCTGCCCGAATACCCCAGGTCCAGGGTGTCGACGGCAAAGAGGGCCGTCACGAAGTACTTGGATTTGATCGCGACCCACTCGAAGGGCCCGCTCATCTGGGCCGTGACCCCCTGGTCGAGCGAGGAAAACCGGGTCTGCTCGGTTTCGCCCCGCGCCTTGGTCACGATGCCCAGATTGCGCTGGTGCTCGACCGAATCGGATTCGGTGTTCCGAAGCCCGGGACCCATCCCGATGAGCAACGCGCCACCGTTGGGGCCCACGCCGCTGACCCGGCCATCGACCTCGATCAGGTAGCCGTCGGGGCGGAAGCGATAGGTCAGCACGATCGTGCGCCCCGCCCGCTCGGCGGTAAGGACGAGCGACGCGGGCCCGCCAGCCAGGGTGACCGCGTCCGCCGAGGGCACGAAGTCCCAGTCCCGGATGGCAAGGGTGTCCCGGCCCTCGAGCAGCTCCAGACCGAGCACATCGCTCGGTGCGAGTAGAATCTGCCCGGGCTGCTTGCCGCTGCCCGGGACGAGCGAGGGATACTCCAGCAGCGTGGCTTCGACCAGACGGCCGCCGCGGGAGCTGATCCCGTAGCGGTAGAGCGGGCCGGTCACGGGGATTACCCGCTCCGGGGCGGCGCCGGATGTATCGGGCGCCTGGGCCGGGATCGGGGGCGCCGGGTCGGCGGCCTGCGGGATCTCCGCCGGGGCGGCCGCCCCCGACACGCTGTCCGCAGCGGGCAGGGGTGGCCGCGGCGGCCGGCGGAAGAAGACCGTCGGGAGCACGGCGATCAGCATCATCAGCACAATCGCCCCGAGGACGCGTCGATCCATAGGCCTTGGGAAGGGGTGAGCGTCTAGGGTACGGGGTCGTAGCCGCCGGGATGAAACGGGTGGCAGCGGGCCAACCGCCGGAGTCCCAGCCAGCCCCCGCGGAGCACCCCGTGCCGGGTGACCGCCTCGAGTGTGTACTGGGAGCAGGAGGGATGGAAGCGGCAACTCGGCGGCAGCACGGGAGAGAGCACACGCTGGTATCCCCGGATCATGCCGGCCAGGGCCGCCCTCGGCCACCGGGCGACACCCCTCACTTCAGCTCCGCTTGCCACGTGGCCAACTGCTCCCGGAGCGCGTCGAAGGAGGCGTCGTAGGCTCCGCGACGCGCCCGGATGACGACGTCCCACGCGGGTAACCGCTCCCGCAGCTCCCGGCGCCAGATTTCCCGCAGCCGGCGCCGCAAACGATTGCGGGCCACCGCGGTGGCGTGAAGCCTGGGAACGATCAACCCCAACCGTGGATGGCCCGCCGAATTGTCCAACCAGCTCACCTCGAGGTGCTCCAGGCGTCGGCGTCGTCCTCGCTCGAGTGGCCGCCGGACCTCAACAGCGGATCGCAGCCGGTCGGCAGGCCGATAGCCCTGCCCGCCGCTCGTCAGGCTCTCCCGTGTTTACTCGCCAGTCGAACGGTGAGCTGCTTGCGCCCCTTCTTGCGCCGACGTGACAACACCGCCCGGCCCCAGCGATTCGCCATGCGGGCACGGAATCCGTGCTTGCGGATTCGACGCTTGTTGCGCGGACGGAATGTCGGGCCCATCTCAGCCTCCAGAGAGTCGACAAAGCTAGCCAGGACATGAGGTTGGGACAAGGGGACATGGTCCATCGTCCCGCAGCGTGCTGCAGCGTCCCGCATCGTTCTGTATCGCACCGCATCTCGCCGGTTGACTTTTCCACAAGCGACCTCTAAAATCGCCTTCCCCTGAACGACACTCTCCGCTCAGAACCGAGTCGCAATGCAGCTGTCCGCCAAAGAAGCGTGGACCCGGATATTGGACGCCGCGCGCGGAGAACTGCCTGACCACACAATCCAAAGCTGGCTGGCCCCGACCGAGCCGCTGAGTCTCGAAAGCGGCAGGCTCACCCTGGGCGCACCCGACGAATTCGCGGTGCAGTGGAACGAGTCCAAGCACGCCCCCCTGCTTTCCAAGCTCGCAGCCGGCGTCCTCGGCTCGGACACCCAGGTTGCCTTCCGCGTCCTGGAGGACCGCAAGCGGCGCCCCCAGATGGATTTTTTCGTCGCACCGCCCGCGGCGGCCGCCCAGGCGGCCACCGCGGTCAATCCCAGGGCGCAGCCGCTCAACGAGCGCTACACCTTCGAGACCTTCGTCATCGGCAAGTCCAACGAGCTGGCGGCGGCGGCGGCCTTCGCCACCGCCGAGACGCCCGGGAAGACCTACAATCCGCTCTTCATCCACGGCGCCACGGGGCTGGGCAAGACCCACCTGATGCAGGCCATCGCCCATCACGTGCTCACCCGGCACCCGAACACCCGGGTGCTCTATGTCGGGGCCGAGCAGTTCATCAACGAGGTCATCGAAGGCATCCACGGCCGGACCATGCCCGAGTTGCGGCGCCGCTACCGCCACGACGTGGACCTCTTTCTGGTGGACGACGTGCACTTTCTGGAGGGCAAGGAAGCCACCATGGAGGAGTTCTTCCATACCTTCAATGCCCTCTATGAAGCCAGCCGACAGATCGTGCTCACCTCGGACCGGCATCCCAATGAGATTCCGGGGCTGGAGGAGCGGCTGGTCAGCCGCTTTGTCTGGGGAATGGTGGCGGACATCGGACACCCGGACCTGGAGCACCGGATCGCGATCCTGCGCAAGAAGGCCCAACAGGATCACCTGGAGCTGGCGATTCCCGATGAAGTCCTCTCCTTTATCGCCCACAACGTCCGTTCCAGCGTCCGGGAGCTCGAGGGTTGCATCATCAAGCTGCTGCTCTACGCCTCCCTGCGGCACCGGGAGGTCACCATCGAGCTGGCCCGCGAGGCGCTGGCGGACAAGATCCGACCCGATGCCGCCGACGCGGCCGCCAAGCCGCGCAGCCTTCCCGGCATCGACAAGGTGCAGGACGTGGTGGCCAGGCGCTGGGGGGTGACGCCGGAAGGCCTCCGCTCCAAGGCTCGCATCAAGAGCCTGACGGTCCCGAGGCAGATCGCGATGTACCTGGCTCGGGAATTCCTTCAGATGCAGCTCGTCGAGATCGGCCAGGCTTTTGGTGGGCGCGATCACTCGACTGTGATTCACAGTGTGGAGAAGGTTCAGAGCCAGATCCAGCGCGATCGCACCTTCCGTGACCGGATCGAGCTGGCCAAGCAGGAGTTATTCGCAGGGTAATCGCCGGCGCGAATGCGGGAGATGTGGAATCGGCGGAAAAATGGCGCGCGCGCGTGGCTCCCGGCGGCGTCTTCAAGATGCCCCACAGCAGGTTCACATGAGGTCAAGGGGTGGGACGCAAGATGACAACAGCACTTGGAGGCCCGGTCCACATTTCCGCGCTCTCTACTACGACTACTAAGTCTTTTACTTTGATAGCAGTGTTTAATCTCTCCCTTTCGGAACCGGCATGAAGTTCACAATTACGCGGGACAGCCTGCAGGAAGGCCTGGTAGCCGTGGCGGCTGCCGTGCCGACGAAAACCACCCTGCCTGTTCTGTCGAATATTCTCCTGGAGGCCAGCTCTAAGGGCCTCCGTCTGTCCGGAACGGACCTGGACATCGCGGTGGCCACCTCGGTCCCCGCCAGCGTGGATCAGGACGGAGCCATAACCCTCCCCGCCAAGAAACTGGTCGAGATCGTCCGGGAGCTTCCCAGTGCGGGCATCCGGATGGCCAGTTCGGGAGAGCAGCGCGTCTCGCTCGAATGCGGGCGCTCCCGCTTCAAGCTGCTGGGCCTCTCCCGGGAAGAGTTCCCCGCCTTTCCGGCGATCAAGTTCGACGGCGGCTGGAAGATCCAGTCCGGTGAGCTGCAGAAGCTGATCGCGCACGTCGCGTTCGCGGCAAGCACCGAAGAAAGCAGGCCGATCCTGAACGGGGTGCTCTGGGAACTGCGCCCGGACCGGATGCGCATGGTGGCCACCAATGGCCACCGCCTGGCCAAGATGGACGTCCCATTGAGCGACGCGGCGGCGGGCACCGCCGATCTGATCGTCCCGCCCAAGGCGCTGGAGCAGATCCGCCGGCTCTTCGGCTCCGACGAGGTCATCGAGATGGCCAAGAGTGAGAACCACTTGGGGTTCCGCTCCGAGACCACCCAGGTGTATACCCGCCTGATCGAAGGGCCCTATCCGAACTACGAGCAGGTCATCCCGCGCGAGAATGACAAGGTGATGACGGCCGACCGGCCCGCCCTGACCGCCGCCCTGCGGCGGATGAGCACCGTGGCAAGCGACCAGACCCACCGGATCCGCATGGCCCTGGCCGCGAGCACCTGCAAGCTGTCGGTGCAGACCCCGGACTTGGGCGAGGCGCAGGAGGAACTAGCGGTGACCTACGACGGCGACGCCCTGGAGATCGGCTTCAACGCAGCCTACGTCCTGGAAATCCTCAAGTACATGCCGACGGACGAGGTACGCATGACCTTCAAGGCGCCCGAGCGGGCCGCGACCTGTGAACCGGTGGGCTGGGATGACCCGGCGAGTTACATGACGCTCGTGATGCCCTTGAGGCTGGTCGACTAGCCTCCCCTCAGTACGGTTCGCGTCTCATCCATTGCAGGATGATCTCCTGCCGCCACCGGATCCGGCCCGGCCGGAGTTTCGGGTTGGCCGCCAGGGGTGAGGGCAGCGTCGCGGCCAGCCAGGCGGCCTGCGACGGGGTGAGGGCTTCCGCCGGGCGGTCGTAGTAGCGCCGGCTCGCCGCCTCGACGCCCCAGAGATCCGGGCCCAGCTCGACCACGTTCAGGTACAGCTCCAGGATCCGGTCCTTCTCGAGGGCGGCTTCCAGCCGGAACGCGGTCACGGCCTCCTTGAGCTTGCGGAACGGGTTGCGGGAGGGGGACAAGTAGAGATTCTTGGCCAGCTGCTGCGTGATCGTGCTGGCGCCCCTCACCTGGTCCCTTCGACTCCAGGCCCCGCGCGCGGCCCGCCACAGCTCTCCGTAGTCCGCCCCGCTGGTCCATGAGAACCCCTCATGCCGGTAGCCGAGGGCTTCGCGGATGGCCTGGAAGTCGACCCCCCAATGCTCGTAGAAGCGGCGATCCTCCGCCAGCCGTACCGCGTGCCGCAGGTGGGAAGACATCCTGGCCAAGGGCACGGGGTCGTAGCGCGGCCGCCAGGCGGTTGAGTCCGGCGCCGTCCGGTCCCGCAGGGCCATGAACGCCGTTTCCCGCGGGAAGTTCGTGCGATACCAGGACGGAGGCGGCCAGATGGCCAGGAGCCAGAGCAGAAAGGCCGCGGCGAGGGAACCCAGCACGCGGCGCCAACGTGGGGATGAGGGGATGGGCGGACGGGTCACCGCTCCTCCAAACGAAGCACCCCGACGCGGAAAAACGTCGGGGTGCCAGGTCGGGCCGTAAGCCGAGTTCTGTTCCCCCGGAACGCTCGCGCGCCCGGAAGGATGGTCATCTCTCTGGGACGGCCGTCGCCGGCCGCCTCGAGCGGCCTACCCGCGGCTCACCGTTGCCGGTGTGGTCGGTGTGGGTCACACCTCGCCGCCTATTTGGCCTTGCTCCGACTGGGGGTTGCCGTGCCGCCGCTGTTGCCAGCGGCGCGGTGGGCTCTTACCCCACCGTTTCACCCTTACCGCACGGCAAGCCGCACGGCGGTTTGTTTTCTGTGGCCCTGTCCGTCGCCTTGCGGCGCCCAGGCGTTACCTGGCAGTCTACCCGGCGGAGCTCGGACTTTCCTCGGACCGGGTTGCCCCCGCCCGCGACCATCCCGCCCGGCCTGTGGGGAGAAAGATAAGGAGGGTGGCCCCCCTCCGCACTTCGCACTTAGTCCGTCGCACTTCGCACTTCGCACTTCTCTGCTCTATCCCTTCGCCCCGCGAATCCTCGCCAGACCCGCCTTCGCCGCCTCCACCACTTCGCGCAACCGCTCGTCCGCCCCCTCCCACTGGACGACGACCTCGCGGTACTCGCGATCGGCTTCGACCGTGCGCCCCAGCCGCTCGTAGGCCTGCCCGCGCAGCAGCCGGACCCGCGCCAGCAACCCCCAGCGCGCGTCGAAGGTGCGGGTGCTCAGCCGGTCGGGTTGGAACGATTCGAGCAGCGAAATGGTCTCGGCGTAATCGCCAAGCAGAAAGCGCGCTTCGGCGGCCACCGGACGTGGATCTCCCATGGCGAACGCCGACGCTGTGTTGAGCTCGGCTTGTTCCGCCTTGGCCGCACTGTCCGGAGGGGGATCCTCGGTCACCAGCGCCTCCCGCGCCGCCGCCGAATCGCCCCGCACGATCGCCGCCAGGGCCCGAAACTCGGGTCGCGGACGCAGACCGGTGAGGCGATGCAACTCGTCGACCGCCGTGGGATCCGATGCCGGGCCGGCAAGCAGGCCCTGGGCGGCGCTCGCCCCAGCCCAGGCCAGCCGCTGCCGATCGGCCGCGGGCGCACCCGCCGCGACGCGCGAGACCCTGCGCCACAGCTCGCGGAGCTCGTAGGTCGGGCCGCCGACGGCGCTGTACAGCGCCGAGAGCCTGCCGGTTTCCCAGACCCGGTCGTCTCCGTAGGCATCCACGACCGCCCCCGGCGGCAGGATGAGCTGCCGCAGTTGATCGGCGATCCGGATGATCGCCTCGGCGCCTTCCAGATCGCCGACGTAGGCAAAAACGTTGGCCCCGGAGAGGACGTCGAGGATCACCTCCTGGCCCAGTTCGTTGGGCCGGAGCAGGGCCGCGTCCAGGTCCGGAATCTCCTCGCGCAGCACCCGCCAGGCGTCGGCGGCGTGACCGGTCCGGAGCTGGATGCGAGCTTCCAGGAAGCTCGCCAGGGGCCGGGCCCCCGGCGAGGCGAGTTCCCGGATCCTGCCCACCTGGGCCATCGCGGCGGGAATGTCGCGGTTGGCGAGGTGCGCCTCCATCAGGCCGCGGTGCGCGCGGAGCGATTGCGGCTGATACTCGCTCCACGCCCGGGCGCCGGCGATCGCGGCCTCCGAGGCCCGGGCCATCGCCGCATCGAGCGCGGACTGACTGAGGGTGGTCCGCCCCTCGGCGTCGGTCCTCCGAGCGAAGCGCTCTCCGGGCAGCAACGCGAAGAAGGCCGCGGGAGAGGCCGCCTGGACCAGCATCGCGTTCACGTGCTCGTAGGCGAGTCCGTAGCGTGGGTCGAGCGCGAGCGCCTTGCGGAACGCGCGCAGGGACTGGGTCAGTGCCTGCGAATAGTCCGTCACGGTCTGGTCGTGAAACCAGGCGTCGCCCAGCCCATACCATGCGTCGGCGTCCGTCGAATCGCGCTGCAACAGGCCGGCGTACCGCGCCTGCGCCTGGGCATAGTCCGACCGGGTGAGGGCGCGGTACGCCGCGATCAACAGCCGCTCGCGCTCGGGCAGCCTGGCGGCCAGCCGGGTGGCCTCCGCCAGGTAGCGCGCGCTCGCGGTGTCCTGAGTCGTGGTCCAGCCGCGGGTCTGGGCCAGGCGGAAGTAGGCCAGACCGAAGGAGCTGTCCACGGTGACCGCCTCGCGGAAGAACCGCTCGGCGTCGACCAGGTTCCACTGGTTGAGCTCCTCCAACCCCTGGAGGTACGCCCGATACGCTTCCAGCGAGGAGCTGGTGACCGTGCTGAGGGGGGCCCGGGCGCCGGGCGGCGCCCCTGACAGGTCGAGCAGCTTTGCCGCCAGGTCGTCGAAGAGCGGACGAACGTCGTCGCCCAAGTGGCCCCAGGCCTCTGCCAGGTCCAGCCGCTCCCCGCTCCGCACGTCGTAGGCGCGGGCGACCAGATGCAACGAATCGCGGGTTCGCTCGAACTCGCCCACCACCACGGTCCAGGCGCCCGCGCTGCGTGCCAGCCGGCGGGCCTGGTCCAGCCCGATCTGGCCGCCTTCCGGAAGCCCGGCATCGGCGACCAGGTCATGCACCCGCTCGTGGGTGACCACCTTCAACTCGCGCCACTGCGAGAGCGCCAGGTCGAGCATGCTTACGCTGCCGGGCGCAAGCCAGCGCATGGTCTCGTCGTCCCGCAGGTTGGTGAAAGGCAGGATCAGGAAGGAGTGCCTGGGGTTGACTCCGCTCGGCGGGCTGGCCGGTCGGAGATAGGACCAGCCGCCCAGCGCCGTGAGCAACAGGAGGGCCGCGAGCGCGACCCGCCGCAGCACGCGGTGTTGCCGCCACGGCGCCGTCCCGGCACTCGGCCGGCCCAGCAGTCCCTCCCGGAACGCCTCGCCGGTCTGCCATCGCGCCTCGGGCACTTTCTCCAGCGCCCGGTCGATCGCGGCGAGCAGCGCCGGAGGGATCCCGGGCCGCTCCCTGGCCAGCGACGGCGGAGGGTCGACGATCTGCTGCGAGATCACCGCCCGGCGCGGCCCCTGGAAGGGCGGGTGTCCGGCGAGCATCTCCCACGCCACCACCCCGAGCGAGTAGATGTCGCTTCGCGCGTCCACCGACTCGCCCGCGGCCTGCTCCGGACTCATGTAGGCGGGCGTCCCCATCGCCACCCCCGGTCCGGTCTGGCCTTCCTCGCCCCACATGGCGTGGGCGATCCCGAAGTCGGCCAGGAGGGCTCGCGGACCGGCCGTGGTGTGCTCGATCAGGATGTTCTCGGGCTTGATGTCACGGTGGACGATGCCGGCGCGCCCGGCAGTGTCCAGCGCGGCGGCGATATCAGCCGCCAGCCGGGACGTCAGCTCGGGTGGCAGCCGCCCCTCTCGCTGGAGCAGGTCGCGAAGGGACTCGCCCGGCACCTGATCCATCACGTAATAGAGCAGCCCCTCGAAAGCCCCGGCCGAGTATACCGCCACGATGTTGGGGTGACGCAGCCGGGCGATCAGCCGGGCCTCCGCCAGGAAACGCTCCGCCAGGGCCCGGTTGACCGCAAGCTCGGGGCTGATTGCCTTGACCGCGACCGGCCGGGCCAGGGTCAAGTCCTGGGCGAGGTAGACCACACCCATGCCGCCACGCCCCAACTCGCGCTCGAGCCGGTACTGCGGCCCCAGAGCAGCCTGGAGAATGCTGAAAAGGTCGGCCGCCGGACTGCTCACCTGCGGAACCCCTTTGTTCAGACCAGGTTCGACGTTGCGGACAGAGACGCCAATGGCCCCTCCCGCCCGAGGGGCGGGGCCGGGGCCTGTTCGTGCATTCCTAATGTAGACGTCCGAACCGGGGTATCAGTTGCATTTCGGTCCGGCGGCGGGACTCCCGGCTGGCCCGGAGGATTGAGGGCGGGTTGAGGTCGGGAAGGAACTTTGGGCCCGTCAACAGCCGGTGAGAACTCTCGTGTCAGCCCGATCAGGCCCCCCGACGCCCACCATCGCCACCATCCTCCTCCCGGCCGAGCGGGCCAGGGTCGAGGCCGCCGGGGACGGCCACTTCGCCGTCCTGCACCAGGAGACCGTGCCAAGCGTCATCAATGCCGTGCGTGAGCGGCCGGTGGACGCCATTCTTCTCTCGGCCCATCGCTGCGACGCCACGGAGAGCGTGGCGGTGACCCGGCTCCTCAGGGCGTTCCCCGCCCTGCCCGCCGTCGCGCTGGTGAGCCGCCACGACGACGAGCTTCCCTCCGCCCTGCTCCGTCTGGGTGCCTCGGGGATCAAGGATGTCGTCGATGTCACCCAGCCCCACGGCTGGAATCGCCTCCGCCGGCTGGTCTCCGAACCGACCACCCGGCCGGCCGCCCGCATTCTGGGGCCGGTTATGGAACGGCTGCCCGATCTGACCCCGGACGCACGGGGATTTCTCGATCTGATGGTGCGGCTGGCACCGAGCACCCCAACGGTCCGGGGTCTCTCTCGCGCGTTCGGGCTGCGTCCCAGCACCTTGATGTCGCGGTTCACCAGGGCGGGACTCCCGTCGGCGAAGCAGTATCTGGCGTCGGTCCGCCTTCTCTACGCCGCGCAATACTTCGAGAACAGCGGCCTCGCGATTTCCGACGTGGCCTATCGCCTGGAGTGTTCGTCGCCCCAGAGCTTCGGCCGGCATGTCCGATCGCTGCTCGGTATCACGTGCTCGGAGTTTCGGCGGCGCTTTCCGTTCTCCGTTGCCCTCGAGCGCTTCATTTCGCTTCTGGTGGTTCCTTATCGGGACGCGTGGACAGGGTTCCACCCGCTGGAAGCCGACCGCCCCGGCCGATGATCCGAGCGGGCTTCCTCCAGACTCACCGGTCGCCTGCAATATCAGTGATGGTTGTAAGCGCAACTACTATAATCCGATCCAATCGTTTCCTAATGGCCTCTCTCCCGCCCTCCTCTCGATCAACCAGGGCCAGGACACCGATCACCTCACCACCCTCGGCCTCGACAGCCTCGATCGCCCGGATGGCAGACCCCCCGCTGGTGATCACATCTTCGACAACCACCACCGAATCGCCGGGCCGAAAGTTGCCCTCGATGCGCCGCTCCGCCCCGTGCCCCTTGGCCTCTTTGCGGACACTGAATGCGTCCAGCAGCGGCGGAGCGCCGGCGCTGGCGTGGGCGATGGCGTAGGCGAGTGGATCGGCTCCCATGGTGAGGCCGCCGACCCCGTCAGGCTGCCAACCCTGCTCCCGGATGGCCGCCAGGCCGAGGCCACCGACCAGCCGCTGGCCTTCGGCGGACATGGTCGTCAATCGCGCATCGACGTAGTAGCGGGAGCGGCGGCCTGAGGCGAGGATGAAATCCCCGGTGCGGCACGAACGCGTCTTGAGCAGCTGGAGCAGCTGCTCGTGGTCGGTCACGTCTTCTTGCCGAACAGGCGGCTCAGCAAGCCCCCGCCCTTGACCGGTTCCGGCTCGCCCGAGATGGCCGCGACAAACGCGTCGGCGAACTCGGAGATGGTCTTCCAGCGCTTGCCGAGGTCACGTTCCAGCCCCTTCATGACCGCCGACTCGAGTGCCGGACTGAAGCGAAGCCCATCGACCGCCTGGTTCAGCGGCGTTGGGGGCTGCGTTAGTAGTTGCTGAAACAACTCCCTAGGAGTCCGCCCTGCAAATGGAAGCCGGCCGGCCAGTAGATGATAGGCGATGGTGGCGAGGCTGTAGACATCCGCCTGCTCCCCCACCAGCTCGCCGCTCAAGGCCTCGGGCGCCACGTATTGCAGCGTACCAACGAAAAAGCCGGCCCGGGTCAGGCGGGCTTCAGGGGCATCTTCGGTGTGGCGCGCAATTCCGAAATCCAGCAGCCTTGCCGTCTGCGTGGCGGGGTCGTACATGATGTTCGCCGGCTTGAGGTCCCGATGGATGACCCCGGCCTTGTGCGCCGCAGCCAGCGCTCCCCCGAGCTGGGAGACGATCCGGGCCACGAGGCCCGGCGCGAGGCGGCCCGAGGAGGTGAGGAACTCGCCGAGGGCCTCGCCCTCCGCCCATTCGAGGGCGATGTAGTAGAGCCCGTCGGTCTCTCCGAAATCGAGGGTCCGGATGATGTTGGGATGCGTCGCCTTGACCCCGTATTCCCCTTCGCGTAGAAACCGCTTTACCGCCACGGGGTCCTGGGCCTGGCGGCCGCGCAGGATCTTCACCGCGGCCACGCCGCGCTCGGGGTGCTCGGCCCGAAACACCAATGCCGTGCCGCCCTCGCCGACGTGCTTGAGGAGAAGGTATCCGGCGATGGTCCGACCGATCAGATTATCTTGGCTCATGAGAACCGGGAGAAACTACCACCCGTTGCGGGAACGCGGCAAGCAGGCCGCGTGTCGGGCCGCGCCCGGGCGGTCGTCTCCTAGGCGACTTCTCAACCGCCGGGGACATTCCCGATGACCCAGACGCCCTGGACCCCTTTCCGCCGCCTGGCGCTCGCGATGGCGGCTGCCCTGCCCATGGCCGCGCTGGGATGCGGCGGTGGTCGGGGAACCGGAGAGGCCGGGGTGCGTCCGCAGCCCGCGTCCGCTGAAGAAACGCTCGACGAACTCTTCAATCTCACCGGTTTGTTCCGGCGGCTGGGGCGGATCGCCGCCGGACCGCCCCTTCCGTTCGTGGGCGACTATGCCTTCATGGCGGGTCGTGGGGATTCGACCATCGTGCTGCTCGGGCTCTCGCTCGACAATCGAGCCCTCGGCTTCACACGCTCGGGACCCGACTTCGTGGCCCGCTATCGTGTGGAGATGGGCTTCACGCCGGGCGACGGGCTGCCGCTGCGCTACGTGCGCGAAGAGCAGGTCACCGTGCCCTCGTTCCGCGAAACCCAGCGGCTCGACGAGACCGTGCTGTTCCAGCAGGCCTTCCTGTTGCCGCCCGGGCAGTACACGGCGAACGTGGTGATCCGCGATCCCTCCTCGAGCTCCTTCAGTCGGGCCGAGCTCCCGCTCGAGATCCCGGCGTTCCCCCCGGGCAGCTTCACGGCGCCGATCCTGGTCTATGACGGCGTGCCGCGCTCCTCGATCTGGGCCGAGCCGGCCGTGCTGCTCAATCCACGCGGCATGGTGGCGCACGGCGACGACTCGCTCGGCGTGTACGTCGAGGCCTACGGCCTTCAGGAGCCGCGCACCCTGCTGCTCCTGGTGCGCGATGAACTGGACCGGCAGGTGCACCGGATCGAGATTGCGTTCGAGGGCGGCAAGGACGTGGAGGCCCACACCATCGAACTGCCGGGCGAGGCCACGGCGCTGGGCCGGCTGTCGCTCGTCCTGGGCGAGGGGGCCGCCGTGAAGGAAACCGCGGCCCTGGTGTCATTCTCACGCTCGTGGGCGCTCACCAACTACGACAACCTCATTACGCTGCTGCGTTACTTCGGTCACGAGGGCCGGCTCGACGCGCTGCGACGCGCCGACCCCGAGGAACGCGCCCCGTTGTGGCGCCAGTTCTGGAAGGATAGCGATCCCGACCCCACCACTCCCGAGAACGAGGCCCTCGACACCTACTTCACCCGGGTGGCGATCGCCAACCAGCGCTTCCGGGACGAAGGTGGCCAGAACGGCGGCTGGCGCACCGAGCGCGGGGAGGTCTACATCACCATCGGCGAGCCGGATCAGGTCTACGAGAGCCTGCCGGGGCAGGAGCCCCGCCGGATCTCCTGGGTCTACAACGATTACCGCGCCGTCATCGAGTTCACCGGCCAGATCGGCTTCTCGCGCCTCCGGATGACGCCCGCCTCGCGGGCCGAGTTCACCCGGGTGCGCGGCCTGGTGCGCCAGCGCGACCGCGTCCCGGGGTGATCCGGTCCGGGCCCGGATGGCGCACCATGACCCCCCGCAGTTCTTCCTGGTCGACGGGTTTGCGCTCATCTATCGGGCGTTCTTTGCGCTGATCAGCCGGCCGCTCCGCACCAGTCGGGGCGAAAACACCTCCGCGGCCTGGGGCGTCGCCAACTTCCTGCTGCGGCTCCAGGAGAAGTACCGGCCCGACTACCTGGTCTGGGTCCACGACGCCGGTGACTCGGGCCGCACCGAGCGCTTCCCCGACTACAAGTCCACCCGCGAAAAGCTCGACGAGGTCATGCAGGCCGATTTCGATCTCGCCCTGGATCAGGTGCGCGATCTCCTGGCCGCGTTCAACGTGCCGATCACCGAAGTCGAGGGCTACGAAGCGGACGACGTGATCGCCACCCTGGCGGCCGAGGGGGCGCGGCGGGGGCTCGAGGCGGTCATCGTGAGCGGGGACAAAGATCTGTATCAGTTGATCGGTCCCGGCATCGCGCTGCTCAATCCGGGCCGGGGCGGCGCCGCCGGCGTCGAGGAGCAGTGGGTCGATCAGACCAACGCCGCCGAGCGGCTCGGCGTGGCGCCACCGCAGGTGGTGGACTTTCTCTCCCTGGTGGGCGACAGCTCCGACAACGTGCCCGGGGTCCGCGGCATCGGCGAGAAGGGCGCCCGCCAGCTGCTCGAGCAGTTCGGCGACCTGGAGACCATGCTGGCCCGCGCGGGCGAGGTGAAACAGAAGCGCGCGCGGGAGGCGCTCCAGCAATACGCGGACAACGCGCGACTCTCCCGCGAACTGGTGACCCTCCAGCGCGACGTGCCTATTCGGTTCGATCCCCAGGCCTTCACCTGCCGGGCCCCGGACCACGACGCGCTGGTGGCCGTGCTGTCCCGGCTCGAGTTCCACTCGCTGCTGAGCCGGCTGGGGACCGGGGACCTCCCGGCCGCGCCGGCTCCGACCCGGGCGCCGGCGCCCGCGGTGGAGCTGGTGACCGGGCTGGAGCAGCTCGACGAGGCGGTGGACGCGTTGCGCGCGTCGGGCGAGGTGGTCCTCCGCGCCTGGACCTCGGGGTTCGGTCCGCGTGAGACGACCCTGGTGGGCCTCGGCCTGGCCGGGCGCGGGCGCGCGTGGTACCTCCCCTTTGCCCACGAATCTCCCGACGGCCCGCTGGCCGCCGGCGACCCGCCCCGCAACCTGCCCGCGCCGGATTCGGAGGATCTGGCGGGCCTGCGGGATTTGCTGGCGGACGCCGCCACGCCCAAGCGCGCCCACGATCTCAAGGCCGAGTGGGAGGCGCTGCGCGGGGCGGGGCTGGAGCTGGCCGGCATCCGCGACGACGTCATGCTCGCGAGCTTCGTGCTGGATCCCGGCCGGCGCTCGCACGCGCTCGAGATGCTGGCCGCCGACCACCTCGGCCTCACGCTGCGGCCGCGCAGCGAAGTGCTGGGGAAGGGGAAGGGCGCCCTCTCGCCCGCCGGCGCGGGCCCGGCCGCGGCGGCGGAGCAGTGCGCCCTGGAGCTCGCGGCGATCGACGCCCTGCACCAGCGGCTGGCGCCCGGTCTGGCGGCGACCGGGCTCGACCAGGTGTTTCTTGGCATCGAGCTGCCCCTGGTCCGCGTGCTGGTGGACATGGAGTGGACCGGCATCCGGATCGATGACGGGCTCTTCCGCTCGCTCTCCACGACGCTGGCCCGCGACCTGGCCGAGCTGGAGCGGCGGATCGCCGAGGCCGCCGGCGCGGAAGTGAATCTCAACAGCCCCAGGCAGCTCGGGATGGTGCTGTTCGAGAAGCTCCAGCTTCCGGTGCTCAAGAAGACCAAGACCGGACCTTCCACCGACGCGGAAGTCCTGGAGCAGCTTGCGGGCATGGGCCACGAGGTGCCTCGGCTGCTGCTGGAGCATCGCGAGGTGCAGAAGCTCCGCTCCACCTACGTCGACGTGCTGCCGGGCCGGGTCAACCCACGCACCGGGCGGATCCACACCACCTTCAACCAGACCGGGGCCGCCACGGGGCGGCTCTCCTCCTCCGACCCCAACCTCCAGAACATCCCGGTGCGGACCCCGCGCGGCGAAGCGCTGCGGCGCGGCTTCGTGCCCGCCCAAGGCTGGCGCTTCGTGGTGGCCGATTACTCCCAGATCGAGTTGCGCCTGCTGGCGCACTTCTCCGGCGACCCCGCGTTCACCGAGGCGTTCCGCGGCGGCGGCGACATCCACCGCCAGACGGCGGCCCTGATCTTCGACCTCCCGCTCGAGCGGGTCACGGGCGAAATGCGGGCCCGGGCCAAGACGATCAACTTCGCTACCATCTACGGGCAGGGGCCTTTTGCCCTGAGCCGCCAGCTCGGTATCAGTCACGAGGAGGCGAAGGCGTTCATCACCCAGTACTTCGAGCGCTTCGCGGGGATCCGGACCTGGCTGGACGGCCAGGTGGAGCAGGCCAGGACGCAGGGCTGGGTAGAGACCCTCTTTCACCGGCGTCGCTTCGTGCCCGAAATCAAGGACCGGAACTACAGTGTCCGCGCCTTCGGCGAGCGGCTGGCGCAGAATTCGCCCCTCCAGGGCTCCGCGGCCGATCTGATCAAGATCGCGATGATCCGGATCCACGATGCGCTCGCCGCGGATGGACAGCAGGCGCGCCTGCTGCTCCAGGTGCACGACGAGCTGGTGCTGGAGGCCCCGGCAAGCGAGGTGGAGGAGGTGTCGACCCTGGTGCGCGGGCACATGGAAGGGGCGGCATCGCTTCGGGTGCCGCTGGTGGTGGAGATCGGCGTCGGGGACAATTGGCTGGAAGCGAAGTAACGGCCGGACGTCGCACTTCGCACTTCGCACTTCGCACTTAGTACTTCGCACTTCGCACTTCGTACTTCGCACTTCGCACTTCGCACCTAGTACTTCGCCCCCGGCGAGGCGCGAGGGCCCCGATACCCGGGCCACCAGTTCCAGCGGCCGGCCAGATGCATGAAGGCCGGGACCAGTACCATCCGGATCAGGGTGGCGTCGAGCAGCACCGCGACCGCCAGTCCGAACCCCAGGAACTGCATCACCAGGACCCGCGCGAACGCGAACGCGCCGAAGACCGTGATCATGATCAGCGCGGCCGAGGTGATCACCGTGGCGGTCGCGCCCAGTCCCTCCGCCGTCGCCTCGGTGTTGCGCCCGGTGCGGTCGAAGGCCTCCTTCATCCGGCTCAGCAGGAACACCTCGTAGTCCATACTGAGCCCGAACACCACGGCAAAGACCAGCACGGGAACCGCGACGAAAATGGCCCCCGCCGGGTCACCGAGGCCGAAGGGCCGGCTCAGCCACCCCTCCTGGAACACCAGCACGATCAGGCCGAAGGTCGCGATCACCGAGAGCGAGTTCATCACGACCGCCTTGAGCGGCACCAGCACCGAGCGGAACGCCAAGGCCAGCATGATCGCGGTGGCGCCGAGCACCAACAGTACGACCATGGGGAAGCGGCGCAGAAGATCGGCCTGGTAGTCCACGGCGCCGGCCGAATAGCCCCCGACCAGGACCCGCGCAGCGCCGAGCTGGCGCAGCGCTCCCGAGCCGATCAACTCGCGGGCCTTCCGCACCAGCGCCATGCTGGTGGTGAGCGAGACGCTGTCGGCGGCGATCACATCCACCAGCGTATGGCGCGCATCGGGACTCAGATAGGCGTCGAGCGCCGGGAACTGGGCCCTGGCCGAATCCAGATCGCTGTACAGAAACGAATAGCCCAGGATCGAGGTGCCGGGGCTCAGATCGACGATGCTCCGGACGTCGCCCACCCGCGGGTCGGCGCGCAGCGAGTCGCTCAGCGCGCGCAGCCCGCGCAGCCGCACCGCGGCGACGGCCCGCTCGCCTTCGGGCAGCTCCACCACGATGCGCAGCGGCAGCAGATACCCGGCGCGCCCCATCCGGGTCAGGGTTTCCACCCCGGCGCCGGCCTCGGTCTCGGCCGGCCACCAGTGCCTTGCGGGCAACCCGACCTTGATCCGGCCCAGGGGCCAGCTCAGCGCCGCGATCGCCACGCTGCCGAGCAGCAACGCCCGCCAGGGGTGCCGGATCAGCGTGCGGGCCCAGCGCTCCCAGACCTGGGGCGCGTGATACCAGGTGAGCCGCCGCGCCAGCCAGCGGGGGCGGTCGATGGCCCGGCCCACCAGCGCCAGCAGCACCGGCAGCAGCGTGACACAGAGCAGCACCGCCACGGCCACCACCACCAGGCCGGCGATCCCCACGCTTCGGGTATCGACCTGCGGGGTGATCAGCAGCGCGGCGAAGCCCACCACCACCGTGAGCCCCGAAGTAACCACGGCGGAACCGGCCGTGCGCAGGGTTCGCTCGGCCGCCTCGAATCGGCGCAACCCGCGGTTCAGCTCCTCGCGGAACCGGGTCACCATGAACAGCGAGTAGTCGATCCCCACCCCCAGCCCGATCATGCTGGTCAGGTTCAGCACGAAGACGGACATTGGGGTAATCTGGGCGAGCAGCCCGATCACGCTGAGCGAAATCGCGATGGCGAGCACGCCGATCAGGATCGGGAGCAGCGCGGCCACCAGCGCCCCGAACGCCAGCACCAGGATGAGCAGCGCGATCGGCAGCGCCCGCGCCTCCAGCCGCCGGCTGTCCCGCGCGCTCACCGTACGGATGTCCAGTTCCAGCGGCGCCCGGCCGGTGACCTGCACGGTGTACGCGTCACGCGACGGCATCCGGGCCAGGGTCTGCGCCAGCGCGGCCCGGAAGGGGACGACATGGTCGCCCGCGTCGCTGCCGGGCGCGTCCAGCGCGGCCAGGAAGAAAGTGGTCTGCGCGTCCGTGCTCAGGAACAGGGTATCGTTACTGGACGGGAAGGACACGATGCGGCGGATGTCCGGAAGTGCGGCAGCCGTCGCGAGCAACGAATCGAGGACCTCTTTAGGGCGTCCTTCACGAAACGAACCTGGCCCGGAAACCGTTACGGCCAGATATTCACTGAAGGCGCCTGGAAAGCGGTCGTGCAGCAGGGCGTCGGCAGAACGCGCTTCGGTCGGTTGGACACTGCCGCCGCGCAGGTCGAGCAGCTCGACCGTCCCCGGTGCGCGCCACAGCGCCACGATCGCCACGGCCGCCCAGACCCCGATGACCGGCCAGCGCCAGCGGAGCAGCCGGCGCGCCAGGGTCGTCAGCGACACGTCGTGGCCGTTCCCGGGTTCAGGTCGATTCCATTCCGATTTCGCAGGCCGAAATGTTAGAACGCCACCGGAGCATTCGCCAGTTGGATTCCAATCCGCCACGCCGGCCCAAGCGCGGGCGCCGCCCCGAGCCGGAACCGGAGCCGCCCTCCCGCCTGGGGTACTGGCTGCTGGCGTTCTGCCTGCTCGGTCTGGTGGGGATCCTGGTGAGCCGGTCCTCGGGCGAGGGGTCCACCGAGGTGGCCGTGCAACCGCCGCCGCCCGAGCCTCCCCCCCCGTCCCGCCCGCCCCCGCCAGTCCCCCGGGCCCCAGCGGCCGTCGCCCCTCAGGTGCAGCCCCCTCCACCCCCAACGCCCGCGCTGGACCTGCTGGTGCGGCTGGAAGCCCGGCGGAGGATTCAGCGGGCCGGGGCCTCGGTCTATCTGGATTCGCTGCTGGCGGAGAGCGATTCGGTGCTGCGGCGCTGGCCCGAGCGCCGCGGCGACGACATCACCGTGGCCTTCGTGCAGGACAGCCTGTTCAACGCCGCGCGGATCGACGCCTCCCCGGCGCGGGATGCCTTCGCCCGGTGGCAGAGCCTTGCCCTGGGGCTGCGCTTCTCGGTCATCAGCGACACGGGCCGCGCCGACATCGTGGTCCGCTGGATCGATCGGTTCGACCCGGAGGACGAGCGCACCGGCGAATCCGACATCGAGGTCGGCTTCGACGGCGCCATCCGGCGGGCCGAGATCACGCTGGCGCTGCGCGACCCTCAGGGGCGGCTCCTCGGGCTCGCGGATCAGGGCAGCGCCGCAATGCACGAGGTCGGGCACGCGCTGGGCCTGGGCCACTCCACCCAGCCGGGGGACGTGATGCACCCGTCCCCGCGGTCGGGGTCCCTCTCGGCGAGGGACCGCCGGACCGCGGAGTTGATCTACGGGTTACCGCCGGGGTCGGTGAAGGGCGGGGGACCCTGAGCCGCGCCCGCGGCTCAGGGTTCGATCATCGCCCGCAGTGCCTGGGCGACCTCCGGGTCACTTGACCGGGCCAGCCGGCTCACCGCGCTCTTGCGGACCGAAGGGTCCGGATCCGACCGGGCAATGGAGGTGACCTTGTCGATCGCCGCGCGGTCGCCCAGCCGCATCATCTGATCGATCAGCGTCGTCTTCAGGTTGCGCTCGTCGGCCGTGTCGAACAGCTGGATCAGGTCGGCCGAGCCGGCGCCGGCCTGCACGGCGGAACGCACCGCGCGGCTCCGGTCCTCGCGGGAGGCGCTGCCATCCCGCGCCAGGGTCAGCAGCCACCGCGAATTGTCGCTTCCCCCCGCCTGGCCCAGCTCGGTGATGACCGCCTGCCGGGCCGTGCCGTGGGTTAGCGCGGGATAGAGCTGCCGCAGCAGGGCGTAGTCGCTGGGTGTGGCGTCGCGCCCGCCCAGGCCCTTGATGGCCTGAACCCGGACCGCTTCGGACTGCCGGGTGTCGCGTGCGGCTTCGCGCAGAAACTCGCGGGCGCGGGGGTCGCCGCTCGACGCCAGGGCGTCGACCGCCGAGCCCGCGACCGGGGTCTCGCCCGAGCGCGCCAGCGCGAGGAGGGCGTCGAGGCCGCCTTCCCCCGCCCGCGCCAGGGCGCTCACCGCGCGGCGGCGCAGCCCCAGGGTCTGGTTGCGGTCCTGGGTGGTCCGCTCCAGCGCGGCCACGATCTCACGGCGGTCCGCCGCCTCCGCCGCCCGGGCCTCGCGGGCCAGCCAGCCCACCGCCGCTTCGCGCAGCCCGCCGGAGAGGCTCGCGTTGCCCGCCAGCCGGAGCAGGCCGCGCCAGGTGTCGGCGCTGTCGGCCAGCACGGCGGCGGAGAGCGCCTCGCGTCCCACGCGGCCGTCCAGCCGCTGCGCCAGGTCGAGAAAGTAGGTGGCCGCCGCGGCGCTCGACACCGCGCCCAGGTCGCTGACGTCGGCGGGCAGCTCTCCCTCGCCGACCGCGGTGCGCACACCCACGGTGGCCCCCTCGGCGCGGGTGATCAGGACCCGGATCGGGCCGCGCTCGCAGGCGGCGTTCCAGCCCCCGCCCGAGCTGTAGGTCATACTGCCCGATTCGAAGAGCGCGCCGCCGCCGATCCGGAGCAGGGAGCTGCCCTGGCCGCACACGTCGGGGCGCGCGGCGAAGCGGAAGGAGACCCGGCCGTCGCGCCGGGCGTCGATGTCCCTGAGCGGTCCCTGCGCGCCGGCGGGGACCGCGCAGCCGGCCGCCAGCGCCAGCAGCAGCAGGCGGGGCGGTGTCAGTCGTGGGCTCATGGCTCCAGAATCTCCAGCAGAAGCGCCCGGGTGCGCGGGTCCTTTTTCTGGGTCAGCGCGCTGAGTGCGGCGCGGCGCAGATCGGGGTCGGTGCCGCGGCGCGCGATATCGATCAGCTTGTCGGCGGCCGCGTCCTCCTCCCGCTGGCGC
>Ga0299906_10000184_pt1 | contig 64213 bp, 44 predicted proteins | sample RVTome_14_FD_200259 | JGI IMG/M metagenome (GOLD analysis project Ga0299906, IMG submission 200259) | Soil microbial communities from uranium-contaminated site in the Upper Colorado River Basin, Wyoming, United States - RVT145D125 (version 2) ...
TCGACGGCCGCCCGGCCGCGTCGTCCGCCTTGGCTGCATCCGGCCGCCCGGCCGCGACCTCGGGCGACCTCGCCGCACGCGCACGGCGCACCGTGGCGCAGCTGAACGCGCTCGGCATCGGCCGCGACGACCGCGTCGCCCTGGTGCTGCCGAACGGGCCGGCGATGGCGGCGGCCTTCCTGGCGATCGGTGCGGGCGCCACCACCTGCCCGCTCAATCCCGCCTACCGCGCCGAGGAGTACCGCTTCTACCTCACGGACCTCGCCGCCAAGGCGATCGTGCTGCCGGCCGATGCGGCGCTGCTGCCGGCGGCGCGCGAGGTGGCGGCCGAGCTCGGCCTGCTGGTGCTGAACCTGGAGCCGCGCCCGGCCTTCGCCGGCGCCTTCGCGCTCGCCGTCGCCGCCCCCGGCCGCACGCCGCTCGGCCTGCGGCAGGGCGGGGCCGCGGAGCCCGGCGACGTCGCGCTCATCCTGCACACCTCGGGCACCACCTCGCGGCCGAAGATCGTGCCGCTGACCCAGGCGAACCTCCTGGCCTCGGCGCACAACATCGCCACGACGCTCGGGCTCTCGCCGGCCGACCGCTGCATGAACGTCATGCCGCTCTTCCACATCCACGGCCTGATCGGCGCGACGCTCTCCAGCCTGGCCGGCGGCGGCACGCTCCATGCGACGGCCGGCTTCAACGCGCTGCGCTTCATGACAGAGCTCACGGAGGCGAAGCCGACCTGGTATTCCGCCGTGCCGACCATGCACCAGGCGATCCTGGCGCGCGCCGAGCGGCAGCCCGAGGCGGCGAAGGCGGCCGGCCTGCGCTTCATCCGCTCCTCCTCCTCGTCCTTGCCGCCGCAGGTGATGGCGGGGCTGGAGGCGCTCTTCGGCTGCCCGGTCATCGAGAGCTACGGCATGACCGAGGCGAGCCACCAGATGACCTCGAACCGGCTGCCGCCGGGTCAGCGCAAGGCGGGCTCGGTTGGCCCCGCCGCGGGACCCGAGGTGGGGCTGCTGCTCTCCGACGGGCGCGTCGTCACCGCGCCCGGCGTCGAGGGCGAGGTGGTGATCCGCGGGCCCAACGTGACGCTGGGTTACGAGAGCAACGACAAGGCCAACGCCGAGTCCTTCTTCCTTCAAGAGGGCCGCTTCGAGGGCGGGCTGCCTTGCCGCGGCGCCGCGCTGCCGTGGTTCCGCACCGGCGACGAGGGCCGCTTCGATGCGGACGGCTTCCTTGCCATCACCGGGCGGCTGAAGGAGATCATCAACCGCGGTGGCGAGAAGGTGAGCCCGCGCGAGGTCGACGAGGCCGCGCTCGACCATCCGGCCGTGGCCGAGGTCTGCACCTTCGCGCTGCCGCACGACAAGCTCGGCGAGGAGGTCGCCTGCTGCATCGTCGCGCGCGAGGGCATGAGCCTGACCGAGCAGGAGATCCGGGCCTTCCTGGCGCAGCGCCTCGCCGACTTCAAGGTGCCGCGCAAGGTGCTGCTGCTGGAAGCGATCCCCAAGGGCGCCACCGGCAAGGTGCAGCGCATCGGCCTGGCGCAGAGATTGGGATTGGCTTGACTACCAGCGCAATGCTTCCGGTGCCCGCGTGAACAGTGCATTCAGCTCCAGAACGGCGCCTCGATAGCGCTGCATCGCCTGCCAGACCATTCGGTGCGGTGTCCGCACAATATCCTTCGCAAGTCCCTGCAGGACGAGAGCAGTGGCGCCCGCATCCTTCCGGTTGCAGTACTGCTCAAGCCTGGCGTGATAGGTGCCATAGGCGTTCCGTCGCGCGGCCCGCAGGCTTTCGCGCTCGTTCAGACGTAGTAGTTCGAGAGTATAGGCAGCGCGCGCCTGCGCCACCTGATCCAGTGTCTCGAGCGGCTCTAGGCGAAAGGTATCTAGAACATCCAGGACAAAGAAATCGAAGGGATCCTCCCTGCGTGGATCGACTACGGCAGGAACTCCGCTCCGCGGTTTGACGATCGCTGCGCCAGCGGCGCGCGTCACGACGATGAGCTCGCCGGTACCGCGCCGAACCACTGCGAACTTATTGTTCTTCGGGCCATTGCAAGGTCCGCAGGCGTAGACGTAGTTCGCCCAGCTGAAGACAGCCTCTGGATAGAGGTCTTTCGGCTTCACATGCTCGACTTCGTCAGCCGCCGAATCCTCGCAGTAGCAGCACCGGACGATGCCGCTGCAGAGTTTGAACAACTCCTCGCGCACCACCGAAAAGACTTGATTCGTCTTGGTGTTCCGCGCGCTGAACAATCGCTTAGCGGCCTTCACGCAGGCCGCGTAGTCGCCCGAACCGTCCACCTCCGCCTGAAAGGTCTTGAGAGCTTGAGCAGTCGCGCTCGGCAGGCGCCTCGCCGCGAGCCTTATCATGAAGCCTTGCGGCGCTGGACAAGCGTGCCTGACGGCAGCTCCTCCCTTAGCTTTTCCCGCGTTACCTCCTCTTGCTTCGTCAGCGAGCCCGTGAGGAGCCGCCGATTCAGCTTCGCGAGCTGCGCCAACTTGGATCGCGCGGAGTTCGACAGAGCGACCTTGGCGCCGAACAGATCGGTATCGAAGGCATCGAGGACGTTTCCCAACACCAGCTTCTTCAGATCTTCACCGGCCACTTGCTGGGCCTGCCCGTCCATTCCAGGCGTCGGCAACCGCCAAACCGAGCCATGCTCTGCCGCCTGGCAGATGATAGGGCTGTGGGTGGTGATGATGAACTGAATCTGCGGAAAAGTGCGCAGGAACCACGGTCCGATCTCCCGCTGCCACGCCGGGTGAAGATGGGCGTCGATCTCGTCAATTGCGACGACGCCCGGGAGATCGATAGCCATGGTGCCTTTCCGGATGTTCCGGAACACGGCGTCCGGCCCGTAGCACCGCACCAGCAGCCGCAGAAGCTCAAACGTCAGACTCAGTATCGAGCGGAAGCCGTCGCTGAGTTGGTCCACCGGAAGGCGGCACTGCGCTGCGTCTATAAAGAATACGCCATCGGAGGTGACTTCATCGACCCTCGTGGCGTGAGGAAGAATCGCCGACTCGTTGATGAACTTGACAAGGTCGTCCAGGAGAGCGGTCGCCTGTGGGTCCTTCTCCAGGCGCTTGACGTGGATTTCCTGCAGCCATGCTAGCGCCTCTGTCAGCGCGACATCCTCCCCGAAGACCGAAAGGTGCGGCGCCAGCTTGGGATTGGACAAGAACACGCGGTCCCATTCACGATTTCCTCCACCGAAGCGGCGATAGGGACCGAAGGAGGCCGAGAACCACCCGCGGCCTTTGCCCCAGATGGTCCGCGCGGCTCGGCCCGGCTTCGAGCGCCTGACGATCTCGACCGTGTCGCCGCGGCCGCTTTTCACCCGCCGCAGCTCTATGGAACCGCCGACAACATTGGCGGGCTTGGGGCCGCGACCGGTAAGCGCATCGACACCAGGGTCGCGCTCGACAGCCACCTCTATGCTGCCTCGCTCCTCACCCCGGCGAAGCCAGTCGGACCACGGCTGGCGCAGCGCCTTCGCTTCGTCGGGGCCAGCCAATCCTAGCGCCAGAGATCGTATAAGCGTGGACTTGCCGGAACCGTTGTCGCCGAGGATCACATGCCATCCAGCAGCTGGAGCTGCCGGGAACTCGATCTCCAACGAATCGAAGGCCCGAATCGCCGAGAGCTTGAGCGTCCTGAGGTACATGGCCTAGTCCAATCGGTTCACCCCTGCGAGAAGTATGCGCACAGTGCGGCCCAGTTGCCAGCGCCGTAGGCGGAGGAGGAAACGCGCATGAAAGTCTGCATCTACGGCGCGGGCGCAATCGGCGGCATGCTGGCGGCGCACCTGGCGAAGAGCAAAGCGGACGTGACTCTCATCGCGCGCGGCGCGCATCTGGCGGCGCTGCAGGAGAAGGGCCTGACCTACGTCAGCGAGGCCGGCGAGGAGAGCTTCAAGGTGAACGCGGTCGAGCGGCCGGCGGACGCCGGCCCGCAGGACTACGTGCTGGTCACGCTGAAGGCGCCGGGCGTCGCCGCCATCGCCGAGCCGATGCAGGCGCTGCTGGGACCCGAGACCACGGTGGTGACCGCGCAGAACGGCATACCCTGGTGGTACTTCCACCGGCACGGCGGCCCGCTCGACGGACGCCGGCTGGAGTCGGTCGATCCCGGCGGCCGGCTCTGGCGGCTGATCCCGCCGGAGCGCTGCCTCGGCTGCGTCGTCTATCCCTCGGCCGAGCTGGAAGCGCCGGGGCGCGTGCGGCACGGCTACGGCAACCGCTTCATGCTGGGCGAGCCGGACGGCAGCAAGTCGGCGCGGGCGCTCGCGCTTTCCAAGCTGCTGAACGACAGCGGGCTGAAGGCACCGGTCCGCCCGCGCATCCGCGACGACATCTGGGTGAAGCTCTGGGGCAACCTCTCCTTCAACCCGGTCTCGGCGCTGACCGGCGGCACCCTGGCCGAGATCGCCGGCGATCCCGGCACGCGCGCGGTCATCGCCCGCATGATGGCGGAGGCCGAGCAGGTCGGCACGGCGCTGGGCGTCAGCTTCGGCGGCATCGACATCGAGACTCGCATCGGCTGGGCCGCCGATCTCGGCGCGCACCGCACCTCCATGCTGCAGGACCTGGAGCTGAAGCGGCCCATGGAGATCGAGGCCCTGCTCGGCGTGGTGGTCGAGCTGGGCGATCTAACCGGAATCGATACACCTCTCCTCGACACAATTCTCTCTTTGGTTAGGCAGCGCGCGAAATTAGCCGGGTGCGCACTTTCTTAGGAATCTAGACAACTATTGCGCAGAGTTCCGACTTCCTGGCCGATCCAACCTATAGCTAAGTTTCGTCACTTGATTCTTGCTATACTAGCAAGCACTCTGGGCGCCATTGTTGGTCAGATGTGGCCCTTTTGACTCGGCGTGCCACATCATAGCGGGAGGAGGGGCGGAACGGTGGTCAAGCGCAGTGAAACGGTAACCATTGAGCGTCACGTTGGGCAGCGCATCCGGGCCCGGCGGACGATGCTGGGCCTGACCCAGCAGCAGTTGGCGGACCTCATCGGCGTCACTTACCAGCAGGCGCACAAGTACGAGCGCGGCATCAACCGCGTGTCGGCCGGGCGTCTCTTCGAGCTGGCCAAGGCCCTCGGTGTCGACGTCAGCTTCTTCTACGAAGGGCTGTCGCCGGGCGAGGTGCAGGAGGCCATGCCGGAGCGGCAGCGGCTCTGCCTGGACATGGCACGCAACTTCGTGCGCATCCGCGAAGAGCGGCACCAGGAAGCGCTGAGCCAGCTCTGCCGCGCGTTGGCGGACGAAAAGCTGCTCGACCCGCGGCTGCTGCTGCAGCCCGACGCGAAGGCTTGAAGTCCGCCCAACGGCGGGTTGCTTCGGGAGCTGGTTTGGACAGCGTCCAGTAGGCCGGCCGCACGAGCGGCGGCCTCCCGCGCCGCGGTCTAGACCAGCCCCTTCATCTCCTCCATGGCGGCGGCGAGAAGCCGAGCGATGCCGGGCTCGAAGGGATGGTGCCCAGCGTGCTCGACCGCCTGGAAGCGCGCGCCGGGCCAGGCTGCGGCCAGGTCGTAGGCGTTCTCGATCGGGCAGACGAAGTCATCGCGCCCGTGCACCAGCACGCCCGGCAAGCTGCCGAGCTCCGCTGCCCGGCGCAGCAGCTCGCCGTCCGGCAGGAAGATCGTCTGCGAGAAATAATTGAGTGCGATTCGCGCGCCGGCGAGGAATACCTCGCCGCCCGCATCGGGCCGGCGGAACTCCTCGGACACGGCCTTGAGGTTGCTGGTGGCGTAGTTGTGCATGAGCCAGTGCTTCAGTGCCGGCAGATGCACGGCCGGATCCTCGTCGAGGATGCGCCGGCGGTAGGCCTCCATGACGTCGCCCCGTTCCTCCTGCGGCAGGAAGGAGACCATCGCCTCCCAAGCCTCGGGAAAGAGCTTCCGGCTGGTCACGTAGTTGAAGTGGTTCTCGCTGGCGAGGCCGAGGTAGATGCCCCAGAGCACCAGGCCGATGCAGCGCTCGCGGTGTTCCAGCGCATAGGCCAGCGCCAGGGCCGAGCCCCAGGAGCCGCCCAGGATCACCCAGCGCTCGATGCCGAGCTTCTGGCGGATGCGCTCGATGTCCTGCACCAGCGCCTGCGTGGTGTTGCCCTCGAGCGCGCCCAAGGGGGTCGAGCGCCAGGTGCCGCGCTGGTCGAAGCCGACGAAGCGCCAGAACGAAGGGTCGCAGAAGCGCCGGTTGTGGCCCGACCAGGTGAAGCCCGGGCCGCCGTGCAGGAAGAGCACGGCGGGGCCGTCGTGCCGGCCGGCCTCCTCGACGTAGAGCACGTGCGGCGCCTCCACCGGCAGGCGATGCACGGCGTAGGGCTCGTAGGGCGGATAGAGCCCGAGGTCTTGCGAAGCGTTGAGCCCGCGGTCTTGCGAAGCGTTGAGACTGTCCATCGCAGCGAGGTTTAGAAGGAACCCCGCCGGCCGGCAATGGCGGGCGGTTTGCGTGGCGAGGAGGTCCGAAGCGGGCTAGCCTGACGGTCTGGAGGGATCGCCATGGTCCTGCGCAGGCTCGCGCCGCTCGCCTTTGTCGCTTGCGCCCTGCTGTTCGCCGCGGCAACGCCGGCGATGGCGGCTCCGGACCTGCAGGTCGAGATCGTCGCGATCGAGGCCGGGCCGCCCAGCACGATCACCGTCCTGGTACGCAACGTCGGCGATTCCGCCGCGCGCGCCACCAAGGTCGGCATCATTCTCGATGCCGGTGTCGCGAGGACCGGCGTCAAGGCGCCAACGCGCCGCCTGAAGGCCGGCGATTCCGCCACGCTCGCAGTGCCGGTACTCGTGGTCCCCGGTCTGAAGGTGCAAGCCATCATCGATCCCGAGGACAGCGTCGCGGAAGGCGACGAGGCGAACAACAGCAGTGCCATCTGGCTGGTCGAGCGCTCCGGCCGCGGGCTCGTTCTGGTGCCGCTGGAGCCGGGCGCAGCGGATGAGGAGGTGGCGGAAGCCGAGGACGCCGAAGCCGAGGAAGCGGAGGACGGCACAGAGCCCGAGGAGCAACCCGCGGAGCAGGAAGCAGACCAGGCGACCGATGAGGCGGCCGAGCCGCTGGCGATCGCAGAGGTCAGGCCGCCGCCGCTGTTGCCGCTGGCCGACCTGGTGCTGCAGGTCCTCGAGGTCGATCCCGGCACCGGCGGTCGCGTCACCCTGCGCATCGACAACCGCGGCCTACTGGCGGCGCCGGGCTCGCGTGTCGTGCTCTACTTGAATACGGCGGGTCGCCGGAGCGAGGTCGAGGCCGTGGTACCGGCGCTGGAGCCCGGCGGCAGGGTGGCGCTGGAGATCCCGGCCGACCTGCCGGGGCAGGCGCGCTTCCAGGTCATGGTCGATGCACGAAACGAAATCCTGGAGTCCGACGAAAGCAACAACCGCACGCCGGTCCAGACCGTCCCCGGCGAGGCGCCGACGGAGACGGTCTCCACCGCAACCGATCTGTCCGCACGGATCCTGCGCGTCGAACCCGGGCCGCCGCTGCGCGTGCGCGTGCGGATCGAGAACCTGGGATCGCTCAGCAGCGCCGCCACCTTCGTCACGCTGACGCTGGGCGCCGGCCAGTCGCTGATCGAAGAGGTACCGCCGCTGAAGCCCGGGCAGAGCATCGAGGTGGTGTTTCAGGCAGGCGCCCCGGAAGAACTGGTGGTGTTGGTCGATCCGGCGCAGGCGATCGCCGAAAGCGACGAGAGCAACAACCGAAGCGAGGCCGCGCTGCCGGCCGCGCCGGCGCCAACGCCGGTAGCGCCGGCGCCGGCGGGCGATACGGCCTGGCTGCTCGGCGACACGCCCGTGCTGATCGAGCCGGCGATCCTGGGCCAGGAGCAGGCAATTCCGGGCTTCGCACCCGGCGCGGCCGAACGTCCTGTCGCAGCGCTGGTCTTTCCGGACGGCCGCCGCATCGACTTCGTCGAGAACCAGCTCGTCCTCACCGGCACGGCGGCCGATGCCCTGGCCCTCGCCGAGCGGCATGACGGCCAGATCACCCGGACCATTCACCGCCCGGTAGAGTCCGGCCAGCTCTCGACCTACGTGATCGCCATCGAGCCTTCGGCCCAGCTGGCTTTGCCGCCGCGCGGCGCCAGCGAGGCCGCGCCCATGCTGGTTTCCAGCCTGGACGCGCTCAACCTGCTGGCGGTCGTGCTGCAAGAGCAGGCGGCCGAAGTCGCCGTGTCCGTCGATCCGTTGCTCGAGATGGCCGATGCGTTCTCGGGGGAGACGCTCGAGGCCCAGGGGCACAACTCCTCGCAATGGAGCTACATGCGTCAAGGCGGACCGCTCGACGTCAATGTCGTGGGTGCGTGGCAGCTCCTGGCCATCGCCGAGCCGCCGCCAAACCGCATCAAGCTGGCGATCCTCGAAAGCGGCTTCGACGGCGGTTCGGATGTGCCGCCCTTTGTCGGCACGACCGGCCTCTACGATGTCGATGTCGCGCTGGCAGGGAAGCCTTTCCACGGGGCCGCCGTCGCTTCGACGGCGGCTGCCATCGCCGGCAACGGTATCGGCACAGCCGGACCGGCCGGCAGCGCAGCCAATCTCCTGCTCCTGCCATGGTCGGGCACGATCACCGATGGCATGGCGAGCCTGTGGGAGGCGGCGGGGCAGGGCGCCTGGATCATCAACATGAGCTTCACAGGCCACGTGCCACGGGGCACCGGCCTCCTCGACAAGGCCTGGGATGACGTCGTGATCCAGTTCGAAGCGGACACGCGCCACCTCTTCGAGAGCGGCATCCTGCTCTTCGCCGGAGCGGGCAATGATGCGATCAGCGTCGATGAACTGAGTGCCGACGGGGATGAAGCCCTCTGGGTGGCACCCTGCGAAAACCAGGGCGTGATCTGCGTCGGCGGTTGGAGCAAGGACGACGCGCTACGGCACCTGGAGTCCAACTTTGGCGAGGGCCGCGGCGAAACGGTCGACATCTACGGTCCCTACGTCGTCTACGGCCCAAGCCTGCTGAACCCCTCTCCCGACATCCTGGTGGAGAACGGGGGCACCAGCCTGTCCACGCCGTTCGTGGCCGGCGTCGCCGCCCTGGTCTGGAGCGCCAATCCCGCCCTGTCGAACGTCCAGGTCTGGGACCTGCTGCGCAGCAACGTCACCATCGGCAAGGACGGCATTCCGATGGTGAATGCCTATCGGCCGGTTCGCCAGGCGCTCATGACACTGGCCCGGAACTTCCCGCCGCATCTTCGCCTGCTGGAGCCGGAAGCAAGCTTTGCCGTCGCCAGGCAGTTCGAGCCGTTGCGGCTGGCGGTGCAGGCCGTCGACGTCGAGGATGCCGAAAGCTGCTGCGCCATCGCATGGGTCTCCGACATGGACGGTCCGCTCGGCACCGGCACCAGCATCGAAATCCCCTTCGCCGGCAAGCCGACCGGCACGCGGCTGGTGACGGTGACCGCGACCGACAGCGCCGGCCTGACGGGGCAGGCCGTCGTCACCGTCGACTACAGCAACAGCGGTCCGCGGCTGACGCTGGTACAGCCGACGAACGGCGCCACGCTCTACAGCGGCTTCGACTATGGCTTCCGGGCGGAGTTGCACGACGACACGGTGAAGCTCGATCTGCCCCTGGCCGATTGCACTGGCGTACGCTGGGCCAGCGCGAACCCCGCCGATCCCATGCCGCTCGCCACCGGCTGCACGCCCGCCGTCCGCTTTGCCTCGCCGGGCACGCGCACGCTCACGGTGTCATACACCGACGCCTACGGCGCGACGGCGATCGAGCACGTCTCGGTGACGGTGTTGAACCGATGAGAACGGCCGAGAGCTACCAGCTCAGGCGGGCGTGACCGTCAAAGAACGGCACGCGGGCGTCGTAACCGAGAATCGCCCAAGTCGAGAATCGCCTGAGTCAGGAGGGCCCGCCGGTCTCCGGCAGCCGCTGCAGCGTGAAGGTCACGCGCGAGCCGTCGGCGTTGTGGATCTCCATGCGCAGCAGGCGGCCGAGCGCGTCGTACCAGAGGCTGCGGCGCTCGTCGCCCGTCATCTCGAAGCGCTGGGCGGTCAGCCTCCTGCCGTCCACGAGGACTTCCTCCACGCCCGCGGCGCGGGTGTCCACCCTGACCGCATGGCCGTCGCCGGTGTCGAAGAGCACCGTCTCCTCGACGATCTGCGGGTTCCACGGGTGGGTCGGAAAGGTGCCGGCCGGCAGGCCCGTGGGCTTGCCGCTCTCGGCGAAGACCAGCAAGCCGTTGCGCACGCCCAGCGCCAGGCTGGTGGCGCCCCTGGTGCCGTCGGTCCTGCGCTCGAAGCCGACCAGGCTGCGGTCGCGCCAGAGCTCCTCGGTCGTGGTGGTCTCGCGGTAGACCGTGACCAGGAGACGCTCGACCTCGATGTGGCGCCGGACCGCGACGCGCCGCTCGTCGCCCGCTGTCGCGATGGTGACGACATGCTCGCCCAGCGCACCGTGCTCGCTGTGCTCGATGCTATAGCGATAGACGCCGTCGGGCGGTGCGTCGAAGGTGACGGCCGCGGCCGGCGCTGCGGCCAGGGCCAGCACGAACAGCAATGACAAAGGCAGTCGTCGCATGACGGGGATCCTTCTTCTCCTCAGCTCGCGCCCCTGCGATCACCACAACTGGGGTCACCACCGGCGGCGCAAACCCCGTCCGTCCCGCTCTGGGAGATGTCACTTTCGCGGCGAGGACTCAACCCGGAAACTGGAAAACCTGCTGTGAACGCGGTCACCTGTGGCAAAAGGGCTACGCTGCCCGGACCCGTTCGCCCCGAAGGTCGTAGTCGTCAGCGGCGGCAATCGCCACTTCGACGATATCGCCCGGCAGGCAGTCTTCCGCGCCGGCGATGCGCACCGTGCCGTCGATCTCCGGCGCGTCGGCCATGCTGCGGCCGATCGTCTCGAGGCCCACCTGGTCCAGGATCGCCGGCAGGCGCCGGCCGACCTTGGCGGCCAGCTTGCGGCGGCTCACCTGCCGCTGCGCCTGCATGAAGCGGTGCCAGCGTTCCTCCTTCACCGGCTCCGGCACGGGATCGGGCAGCGCGTTTGCCGTCGCGCCTTCGACCGCCTCGTAGCGGAAGCAGCCCACCCGATCGAGCTCTGCGGCCTCGAGCCAGTCGAGCAGCAGGCGGAAGTCCGCCTCGCTCTCGCCGGGGAAACCGACGATGAAGGTGGAGCGGATCGCCAGATCGGGCACCGCGCGGCGCCAGGCGGCGAGCCGCTCCAGCATGCGGCCCTGGTCGGCCGGCCGGCGCATCGCCTTCAGGACGCGCGGGCTCGCGTGCTGGAAAGGGATGTCGAGATAGGGCAGCACGGACCCCTTCGCCATCAGCTCGATGACCCGGTCGACGTGCGGATAGGGATAGACGTAGTGCAGGCGCACCCAGATGCCGAGTTCGCCCAGCGCGTCGGCGAGCTCGTAAAAGCGCGTCGCGCGCTCGCGGCCGCGCCAGCTCTGCGGCGCGTGCTTGAGGTCGACGCCGTAGGCGCTGGTGTCCTGCGAGATCACCAGCAGCTCCTTCACCCCCGCCTGCACCAGGCGCTCCGCCTCGGCCAGCACGTGGTGGATCGGCCGGCTCACCAGATCGCCGCGGATCGACGGGATGATGCAAAAGCGGCAGCGGTTGTTGCAGCCTTCCGAGATCTTCAGATAGGCGTAGTGCCGCGGCGTCAGCTTGACGCCCTGCGGCGGCACGAGGTCGAAGATCGGATCGTGCGCCGGCGGCACGGCGGCGTGCACGGCCTCGACCACCTGCTCGTACTGCTGCGGCCCGGTGATCGCCAGCACCTTCGGGTGCTCGGCGCGGATGCGCTCCGCCTCGACGCCGAGGCAGCCGGTGACGATGACGCGGCCGTTCTCGGCGATGGCTTCGCCGATCGCGTCGAGCGACTCGCGCTTGGCGCTGTCGAGAAAGCCGCAAGTATTGACCAGGACCACGTCGGCCGCCTCGTAGCTGCCGGTGACCGCGTAGCCCTCGGCGCGCAGGCGGGTCAGGATGCGTTCGCTGTCGACCAGCGCCTTGGGGCAGCCGAGGCTGACGACGCCCAGCGTCGGCGCCGGCTTCGGCCGCCGCGCCGTTCGAACCCCGCTTTGACCTGTCCGAGCCATCACAATCCTGTCAGAAAGCGCGCCTCCTAGCATTTCGCTGGTGGCGAGGCCAGGGGGCGCCCTCGCCACCATCTGCCCGCTCTGCTATAGAGCGCCCATGCTGCGGCTGCTCGCGCTCCTTGCCATCTTCGCGCTGCTGTTCCAGGCAGCCGAGCCCGCGCTGGCGGCACCCTCGGGCGACTGCCACTGCATGGAGAGCGGTTGCAACGCCGACGCCTCCCTGCCTTGCGGCGACAGCGGCACGACCTGCCCGATGGGGCAGTGTGGGCGCAGCCTCCCCACTCTCGCGCAGGCGTGGCATCCCGATGCGGCAGCGAGACAGGGCTGGGGCGCTTTACCGCTGCCGCTGCCCGCCGACTATCCGCCCGATTCCGACCTTAGACCGCCGATCGGCTGAACGGACCTGACGTCGAGTCCGCTTGAGGGGCTGTCTGCCCCTTGGGCTCCCGTTTCGGAGTTCAGTCAATGCAAATCCCCTATCTTGCCGGCGGTCTGCTGCTGGCGGCCATCCTCGGCGCCGGCGGCCTCTGGGTCGGCAGCACCTATCTCGCCGCAGAAGGTCCCGGCGCCCCTTTGGCCAGCACGGCCGCGGTGCACGGCGACACGCGGACCAACGCGGCTGCGTCCCAGGCGGACGCAGCCTGCACCATCCTCTACTACCGCAATCCCATGGGGTTGCCGGACGTCTCCTACGAACCCAAGCAGGACAACATGGGGATGGACTACATCCCCGTCTGCGCCGAGGCGGCGGGCGGGCTTGTCGTCAGCCCGGAGCGGCAGCAGAGCCTCGGGGTGACGTTCGTCGAGGTCGTGCGGCGCGATCTGATGCGGAGCATCGATGCCACCGGCCTGGTGACGGTCAACGAACGCGCGGTGAGCGTGGTCGCGCCGCGTGTCGAGGGCTGGATCGAGGACCTGCTGGTCGACGCGCCGGGCGATGCCGTGGCCAAGGGCATGCCGTTGGCGCGGGTCTATTCGCCGGAGCTGATCCTGGCGCAGGTGAACTACCGCCAGGCGGCGGCGGACGGCACGGCCCGCGCCAGCGGCCTAGCGGAGCGGCTGCGCCTGCTCGGCCTGTCCGAGGAGGAAATCGCGCGGCTGGCGGCCGGCGGCGAGGTCGGGCAGACCGCGCTCCTGGTGGCGCCCCAGGCCGGCACGGTCATGGAGAAGATGGCCACCGACGGCATGTACTTCGCCGCCGGCACGCCGCTGATGCGCATTGCCGATCTCTCCAGGCTCTGGGTCATCGCGGAAGTCTATGAGCGCGACCTGTCGCTGCTGGACGCGGGCGCCGCAGTCGAAGTGCAGGTGGAAGCTTACCCCGGCCGCCGCTTCGCCGGCACCATCGAGACACTGCTACCCGAGGTCATGGCCGACACCCGGACCGTGCAGGTGCGTATCGCGCTGGACAATGCCGAGGGCCTGCTGCTTCCAGGCATGTTCGCGCGGGTGCGCCTGATCGCCCTCGCCGCGGCCGATGCCTTGATCGCCCCGCGTTCCGCCGTGCTCGATGCCAGCGATCGCCAGGTGGTGCTGGTGTCGCTGGGCGAGGGGCGCTTCGAGGTGCGGCCGGTGGCGCTGGGGGCCGCCGCCGACGGCTTCGTCCAACTTGCCGAGGGCGTGGCGGAGGGCGAGCGGCTGGTGGAAACCGCCGCCTTTCTGATCGATGCGGAGAGCAGCATCAGGGCAGCGCTCGAAGGCTTTGCCCCGGCGGCCGGAGCGACGCAGGCGCCGGAGCAGCAGCCGTGATCGTCCGCCTGGTCGAGTGGTCGACACGGCACGTCGGCCTGGTGCTCTTCCTCACCGCCGCGGTCGCGGCCGCAGGGCTCTATGCCGTGCGCGCCACCCCGGTGGATGCGATCCCCGACCTTTCGGACACCCAGGTGATCGTGCTGACCGACTACCCCGGCCAGAGCCCGCAGGTGGTCGAGGATCAAGTCACCTACCCGCTGGCCTCGACGTTCCTCAGCGTTCCCCGGTCGCGCGTGGTGCGCGGCTTTTCCTACTTCGGTGTCTCCTTCGTCTATGTCGTCTTCGACGACGGCACCGACCTCTACTGGGCGCGCAGCCGCGTCCTGGAGTACCTCAACGCGGTCGCCGCGGAACTGCCGGCCGGCGCGCGGACGCGGCTCGGGCCGGACGCCACCGGGGTCGGCTGGATCTTCCAGTACGCGCTGACCGGCGACGGCTTGGATCTCGCCCAGCTCCGCAGCCTGCAGGACTGGCAGCTGCGCTTCCGCCTCGGCGCACTCGATGGCGTCAGCGAGGTGGCGGGCGTCGGCGGCCAGGTGCGCCAGTATCAGGTCACCGTCGATCCGCTGATGTTGCGTTCGCTCGATCTCTCCATTGCCGACGTCGCCGCCGCGCTGAAGGCCGGCAACAGCGAGGTCGGCGGGCGCACGCTGGAACTGGCCGAGCGCGAGTACATGATCCGCGGGCGCGGCTACCTGCGCGGCCTGGACGACCTTCGCGCCATCCCGGTGAGCTCCGCGCGCGGCACGCCGGTACTGCTGGGCGACATCGCCACGGTCGCCTTCGGGCCGGACGAGCGCCGCGGCCTGGCCGAGCTGGACGGCCGCGGCGAGGTGGTGAGCGGCATCGTGGTGAAGCGTGACGGCGAGAACGCGCTCGCGGTCATCGATCGCGTGAAGGCGGAGCTGGCGGAGATCAGCCGAGGCCTCCCTGAAGGGGTGGCGATCGAAACCGTCTACGACCGCTCCGGGCTCATCGAGCGATCGATCGCCACGCTGCGCGACACACTGATCGAAGAGAGCCTGGTGGTGCTCGCCGTCTGCTTCGTCTTCCTGCTGCACGCCCGCTCGGCGCTGGTGGCGATCGCCACCTTGCCGCTCGGCGTGCTGATCGCCTTCCTGGCCATGTATGCCCTGGACCTCGGCTCCAACATCATGAGCCTCGGCGGCATCGCAATCGCCGTCGGCGCAATGATCGACGCCGCCATCGTCATGATCGAAAATGCGCACAAGCACGTCGAACGCGCCGGCCCGGGCGGCCGGCGGGCGGCCATCGTCGCTGCCGCGCGCGAGGTCGGCACGCCGCTCTTCTTCAGCCTCCTGGTGATCACGGTCTCCTTCCTGCCAGTGTTCACGCTGGAAGCGCAGGAGGGGCGCCTGTTCAAGCCGCTCGCCTACACCAAGACCTTCGCGATGGCCGCCGCGGCGCTGCTCTCGGTCACGCTCGTTCCGGCGCTCATGGTGGTGCTGCTGCGGGGAAAAATGCCTCGCGAGCGAAGCAATCCGATAAACCGCGCGCTGATCGCGCTCTACCGGCCGTTCATCTGGGTGGTGTTGCGCGCCCGGCTGGTCACGGTGGGACTCGCCGTGCTGGCTGTCGCCGCCTCGTTCTGGCCCTGGCGGCAGCTCGGCAGCGAGTTCATGCCCGACATCAACGAAGGCACGCTGATGTTCATGCCGGTCACCCTGCCCGGCATTTCGATCACCGCCGCGGCGGACCTGTTGCAGACGCAGAACCGCATTCTCGCGAGCTTCCCGGAGGTCGAAAGGGTGCTGGGCAAGGCCGGCCGCGCCGCTACCGCGACCGACCCGGCACCGCTCGAGATGGCGGAAACGCTGGTCGAGCTGAAGCCGCCGGAGCAATGGCGCCCCGGCATGACCCTGCGCAGGCTGATCGACGAGATGGACCGGGCCGTCACCCTGCCGGGGGTCAGCAATGCCTGGACCATGCCGATCCGCGCCCGGATCGACATGCTTTCGACCGGCATTCGCACGCCGCTCGGGGTCAAGGTCTACGGCCCCGATCTGCGCGGCATCGAGGAGGTGGCCCGGGCTGTCGAGGCGTCGCTGCGCGCAGTCCCGGGCACCGCCAGCGCCTATGCCGAGCGCACCACCGGCGGCTACTTCCTGGACATCGTGCCGGATCGAGCCGCCTTGGCTCGCCTCGGGCTTTCCGTCCGCGATTTCCAGGAGTCCATTGCCATGGCGCTGGGCGGCGAAACGCTGCTGACCACGGTCGAGGGCCGCCAGCGGTTTACCGTGAACCTTCGCTATGCACGCTCCTGGCGCAGCGATCCGGAAACCATCGCGAGCGACGTTCTCGTGCACGGCGCAGGCGGCATGGCCGTGCCGCTGGGCCAGGTCGCCGCGGTGCGGCTCGCCTCGGGGCCTACGACGGTGCGCACCGAGAACGCGCAACTGGTCAGCTACATCTTCGTCGATATCCGGGGCCGGGACCTCGGCGGCTATGTTGCCGAGGCGCGGCGGCACGTCGCCGAAACGGTGCGGTTGCCGCCTGGCTATCACCTGGAGTGGAGCGGCCAGTTCGAGTTCCTGGAGCGATCGGCGGAGCGCTTGGCCATCGTCGTCCCGGCGACGCTGGCGATCATCTTCCTGCTGCTCTACCTGAACTTCGGCCGCCTCACCGAGAGCCTGATCGTTCTGCTGTCCATCCCTTTCGCGATGACCGGCGGGCTCTGGCTCACCTGGTGGATGGGCTTCAATCTCAGCGTCGCCGTAGCCGTGGGCTTCATTGCTCTCGCCGGTGTTGCTGCGGAAACCGGGGTGATCATGCTGCTCTACCTGGAACAGGCCTGGCAGCGGCGGCAGGCAGCTTGTCTGGCAGAGGGTCGCCGTCCGAGCCGCACGGACCTTCGCCAAGCGGTGATGCAGGGCGCGGTCGATCGGGTCCGGCCGAAGGCGATGACCGTCATTGCCATCGTTGCGGGCCTGCTGCCGATCCTTTGGAACGACGGGGCCGGCTCCGAAGTGATGCAGCGCATCGCCGTGCCGATGATCGGCGGCATGGCCACCTCAGCGGTCCTGACGCTGCTGGTGATCCCCGCCCTCTACGCGCTCTGCAAGGGACGCGGACTGTCGTCCGGTCCAGACACCGCAGCTCAGCTGACCGTGCCTGAAGCGAGCGCGTCCAGATAGGCGTCGATCAGCGCGCGACCACGCTCGCTGAGCTCGACCCGGTGCCGGCGCAGGTTGTCGGGATCCTGGCTGCGCTTGATCAGGCCCAGCTCCTCAAGGCGCTCGACCCGGCGCTGGCCGGTCGCGAGCGGACAGCCGACCTGCCGGCAGAGGCCGGAGACCGAGGGAATGCGCCCCTGCAGTGCGCCCTGCGCCAGGGCCATCATAAAGTCCCAGCTCTCGTCGTAGGTCGAGAGGTCGGGCTGCAGGCGCCGGCGGACCGCCGCCTGGCCCAGGAGCCTTCCCAGGATCGTGCCGCGGTCGCCGCCGTGGTCGCCGCCCTGCGGGGCCGGGCCCTCGACCTTGGCGGACTCGCCGCCGCTGCCGCGCACCTGCTTCAGCACCTGCCGGACCAGCAGGACCGCCAGGCGGTCGAGGCGGCTGGCGGCGGCGGGATCGGCCGCCGCGTCGGCGCCTTCCGGTGCCAGCAGCAGCAGGGGGCCACCCTTCTCGGCGGCCTCGAGCGCCGCCTCCAGGAACTCCGACCAGGAGGTGGTCCGCCCGACCGCGGTGCCCTCGACCGCGCCCAGCGCGCCCATGGCGCTCTCCGGGAAGCGATAGGTGAGGACGTTGAAGTCGCTATCGCCGCTGCGCGCCCGGCCGCCGTTGCCAGAGCGCAGTGTCTCGCCGTCCATGTTGAACTGATCCTCCGCCGATGGAGAAAGAGCCAGGAAGGAATTGCCGAGTCCCCCAAAGCCCAGTGATTGCCCCAAACAGACTTACTCGCCGAAAGTTGGGTGCACAATTGCACCCATTGCCTCCTTTGGCAAAGAAAAAACGGCATGCCTGCAATTTTTCCTCTCCTTCTTTTTCGCTGCGAAGGATTGCCCCGAAGCCCGCGCCGGACCAGGACCGGGCCTGCCACCGTTCGCAGGAACTTGCAAAGCCTTGCGAATCCAGCCTGCAAATCAACACCACCGACCCGGGCGCACGTCCCGCGGACCCCTGCGGCGCGCCGTCGCAGGAGACTGGAGCGCGAAAGCGCGGCCGTTCCAGGCGCGCGTTGATGGCAGAGCGCAACGGTCCGTATCATGGCCAACGGATGCGCCGGCAGACACCCGCCACGGGTTGTCGCGCGGGTCACCGGAGAGGAGGCCAGCGAAGTCATGACTGAAGGCGCAGAGCCGGCCGGCAGCGGCGCAAGAGCACGCGAGGGCCGCCGCTTTCCCCTGGGTGTCGCCATCGCCTCGGTCGTGGCCGGGCTCTTGCTGGTGGCCCTGCTGCTGCCGCAGGTGCTGCTCTATCCCGACGAGCCCGAGGCGCCGGTCGCCCCCGACTACGAGAGCCAGCTGGCGCTGCTGCGCGCCCACAACGACGCGATGCAGCAGGAGGTCGACCGCCTGGAGACGCTGCTCGGCAGCGGCGTCTGCCGCCTGGAAGACGGCACGATTTCGCCGCCCGGCAGCCCGCCGGCCGGCACCCCCGCACCCGACCCGGCCGCGCCCGCGCCGGCACCGGGCGGCTCCAACACCGGCCTGCCGGTCGAGATCCCGGCGCCCGCGCTGGCGCTGGCGACGCCGCCCGGCGGCGGGCAGCCGGTGCCGCTGACCGAACTCCTCGACAACAGCGTGGCACTGGTGCTGGCGCTGCGCCCCGACGGCTACGTCACCGGCAGCGCGGTCGCGGTCGCGCCCGGCTTCGCCGTCACTAACCTGCATGTCGTCGAGGGCGCGACCGAGATCTGGCTCGCCAGCCACGCCCTCGACGAGGTGCAGCCGGTCAAGGTGCAGGCCACGCTCGGCGGCGGGGCCCTGGGACAGCAGGACTATGCGCTCCTGGCCCTGCCGGCCGGCGCCAACCTGCAGCCGCTGCAATTCGTGGACGCCGCAGTGCAGGCCGAGCGGCTGACGCCCGTGGTGGCGGCCGGCTATCCGGGTCTCCTCCTCAACACCGACGAGCAGTTCCGCAACCTGATCGAGGGCGATGCCAAGGCCATGCCGCAGCTCGTGCTGACGCAGGGCATCGTCACCGTGGTGCAGCAGGGCGGCGCCGTGCCCCTGGTGGTGCATTCGGCCGAACTTTCGCCCGGCTCCAGCGGCGGCCCGCTGGTCGATCTCTGCGGCCGCGTCATCGGCCTCAACACCTTCGTCACCTCCGACGCGACCGCGGCGCACATCAACTACGCGCTCGCCGGCAGCGACCTCGCCGGCTTCCTGCAGCAATCGGGCGTTACGCCGATGGCGCTGGCCGGCGACTGCCAGCCGCAGCAGGTCGCCACCGGCACCGCCGCGCCCTGATCCACGCCATGGCCGCCGGCAAGCGCCTCGTCGCCTCCACGCCGCAGGGTCAGCTCCGCCTGCTCGGCACCGGCGGCACCTACGCGCTGCGCAGCCACACGCAGATCCGCCAGTACCTGCGCGCCAGCCTGGGCGAGGACTACGCGCGGATCTTCGCCGAGCCCAGCTTCGACAACGCCAACGGCCGCATCGACTGGCTGGCCGAGGTGGACGAGCAGCCGGTGCCGCTGCCGCAGCTCGCGCCCGAAGCGGCCGAGCCGCTGCGCAAGCGCCTGGCCGAGCTGCGCCAGCGCATCGCCGAGCTCGCCGAGACCCTGGCGCGGCGCGAGCAGCAGTCGGCGATCCTGCTGGGCGAGCTGCTGCGCCAGGCGCTGTCCTACCCGAACGAGGACTCGGTGCTGGCGGCGGGCGATCGCCTGGTGCTGATCAACTGGGGCGCCGCCGCCGAGCGCAGCGACGCGGAGACGCCGACGACACGGCTGACGGCGGCCGGCCGGCCGCTGGCCGAGAAGACAGCGGCCGCGGCACCGGCGCCGGCCGCCTTCGTTCGCGCCCGCGCCCGCCGTGGCGGCGCCTGGCTCTGGGCCATCCCGCTCTGGATCCTCTTCGCCGCCATCATGGCCGGCATCTACTACTATCTGCTGGAAGCCTGCGCGGTCAGCGGCGTCGGCCCCGAGGATGACAGCAATCCCTTCATCTCCTTCTGCCCCGGCCGGCCGGTGGCCGCGGCCGAGCCGCCGCCGGAACTGGCGGCAGCCGAAGCCGAAGGCCGCGTGCTGCGCGAGCAGCTGAACCAGCTCGATATCCAGATCGCCGCGGCGCGCCGCCTCTGCCATGCGCCGACCCCGGCCCCTGGCTCGCCCTGAGTCAGCCAAGGCCGAGCCTGCTAGACTGCCGTTCCCGACGAACCACGAAGCGAGCGCAATGGTCTTTCCCCTGCCCCGTTTGACGTCCCCGGTGGTGCTGGTACCAGCGAGCGGACTGCAGTTCCTCGATTTCGCCTTCGACGCGACGCGCCTGCCGAAGGTGGCCGCCGCGTTCTGGGAGGAGCCGCTGCCCGGCCGCAACGCGCCCGACGGGCGGCCGCTGATCGCGCTGCGCAAGCTCGAGGAGGACGCCGACGGCAACCTCACCTTCTGGGATGAGGAACAGGACCGCCTGCGCCAGGCGCCCGAGGCGGAGAGCTACAAGATCAGCGGCGCCAAGGCGCTGGAGGCCTTCGCCGGCCAGTGGCTGCCGCTGCCCGTGCTGGCGGTGGGCGAGCGCGGCCCGGAGGGCGGCGACCGCCTGCGCCAGGGGCCGGAGACCTGGGCGCGCGTGCTGGTGCAGCCGCTGCCCGAGGCGATGGCGGGCGAGGCGACGCACCGCGTCGTCGTCGCCTTCGACACGCGCATCGACCGCGCGGACGACACGATCGAGGGCGCCGCCTACGCGCAGCCGAGCGAGCGCGACGCCGCCACCGGCACGACCTTCCGCTTCGCGCACCGCCACGCCGACAACGCCTGGTTTCTGAACCGGCCCTGGGTGGCGCAGTGGCTCTACGAGGCCTTCCGCGACCACAAGCAGGCGCTGCGGCCGGGCCGGCCGCTTTCCGAGGACGACTTCCCCTACGTCGGCGAGCACTGGGCGCGCTACGCGACGCTGCTCGACCTGCTCGCGGTGGCGCTCGAGCTGCCGAGCCTGCGCCTGGCCGACACGCTCTCGCCAGGCGCGGCCATGCCGGTCGAGGTCGACCTCGTGCTCGACATCGGCAACAGCCGCACCTGCGGCATCCTCTTCGAGGCGCTGGAAACGCGCTTCTCCATGCGCAACGCCTACCGCCTGGAGCTGCGCGACCTGTCGCGCCCCTGGCTGGTGGCGGACGACCCCTTCGAGAGCCGCGTCGAGTTCACCCGCGCCTCCTTCGGCCGCGAGCACATCAGGAGCGGCCGGCCCGAGCTGTTCCACTGGCCGAGCCTGGTGCGCGTCGGCCCGGAAGCCCGCCGGCTGGCGAGCGAGGTGCTGGGCACCGAGGGCGCCACCGGTCTCTCCAGCCCGAAACGCTACCTCTGGGACACGCGCCGCGCCCGCCAGCCCTGGCGCTTCAACATCGCCGAGGCGCCGGCCTGGAACCGCACCCCGGAGATCGACGGCCCGGTGACCGCGCTGGTGACCGAAGAAGGCGAGGTGATCTCGGCGCTGCCGAGCGCGCCCGGCCAGGCGCCGCCGGTCTCCGCCGTGCTGCCGCTGTTCAGCCGCTCCTCGCTCTACACCTTCATGCTGGCCGAGATCCTGCTGCAGGCGCTGATGCAGGTGAACGCGCCGGGCAGCCGCTCGCGCCGGCAGCAGGCGGACGTGCCGCGCCGCCTGAAGCGCCTGATCATGACCCTGCCGCCGGCGACGCCGCTGGCCGAGCAGCGCATCCTGAGGAAGCGCATCGAGGGCGCGATCCGCCTGGTCTGGGAGCTGATGGGCTGGGACCTGTCGGACGCCGCCCTGCACCGTCCGCCGCAGGTGATCGTCGACTGGGACGAGGCGAGCTGCACGCAGCTGGTCTGGCTCTACACCGAGATCACGCAGAAGCTGCAGACCACCGCGCGCGACTTCTTCGAGATCATGGGCCGCCCCCGCAGCCAAACGGGCGGCGAGCCGCCGCAGCCCAGCCTGCGCGTCGCCTCGATCGACGTCGGCGGCGGCACCACCGACCTGATGGTCATCACCTACGGCCTGGAGGGCGAGCGCGCGATCGTGCCGCGCCAGGAATTCCGCGAGGGCTTCCGCGTCGCCGGCGACGACGTCTTGGAGGCGGTGATCGAGAACCACGTGCTGCCGACCATCGAGGCGGAGCTGCGCCGCTGCGGCGCCGAGGCGCCGCACGAGCTGCTGGCACGGCTCTTCGGTGTCGATCCGGCGGGCATGCCGGAGCCGGCGCGTCTGGCCCGCGCGGTCTTCGTCTCCCAACTGCTGGCCCCCGTCGGGCTCGGCCTGATCGCCGACTACGAGGCGGCGGAGGACGGCACGCCCACCACGCGCGGCTTCGGCAGCTTCTTTCCGGCCGACCGCCAGCCCTCGGCGGAGGCGCGCAGCTATCTCGAGGCCGAGGCGGCGCTCGCCTGCCGCGAGAGCTTCAGCCTGGCAACCCTCGAGTTCACCTGCCTGCCGGCGGCGATCGCGCGCACGGTTGAGGCGGTGCTGGAGTCCGCCCTCTCCGACCTCTGCGAGGTGGTGGAGGCCTACGACTGCGACGTCGTGCTGCTGTCCGGCCGGCCCTCGCGCCTGCCGGCCATCGTCGACTTCGTGCGCGCCCGCATGCCGGTGGCGCCCGACCGCGTGGTGCCGATGCACAGCTACCGCGCCGGCGAGTGGTACCCCTTCGCCGACAGCCGCCTGCGCGTCGCCGACCCGAAGACCACGGCGGCGGTCGGCGCCATGCTCTGCGCCGTCGCCGAGGGGCAGCTCGAGGCCTTCGCGCTGCGCACCGGGCGCCTGAAGATGCGCTCCACCGCACGCTACATCGGCGAGATGGAGATCTCCGGCGAGATCCGGCGCGAGCTCTTCTCCAACATCGACCTCGACCGCGCCGGCGCCGCGCCGCCCTGCGCCATCGCCATGGAGGCGCCGATCTTCATCGGCTTCCGCCAGCTGCCGATCGCGCGCTGGACCGCGACGCCGCTCTACTACCTGGAATTCCGCCAGCCGGACGAGGTGGCGCGCCTGGCACGGCCGCTGATGGTGACGCTGGAGCGCCGCGATCCCGCCCGCGAGGAGGAACGCGAGGTCGCGATGGAGGATTTCCGCGTCGTCGAGGTCAGCGACGCCGAGGGCAACGCGCGCCGGCGGGACATCGTGAACCTGCGCCTGCAGACGCTGAAGTCGGAAGCCGGCTACTGGCTCGACACCGGCGTGCTGGCCCTGGCGTAGAGATAAGAGGCCTGAGGAACCGGACATGAGCATCGACGCCGCCGACCGCCAGCTCGCCGAGGCCTGCCGCAAGGCCGCCGGCGCCAGCGCCGACGCGCTTTCCTGGACCGGCGACAACGCCGAGCGGCTGGGCAGCGAGCGCGCCGCCATCGAGCGGCAGCTGCGCAAGGCCACGGTGCAGGCGAGCAAGTTGGCGCAGGCAGCCGAGCGGCCGATGTGCGTCGGCGTCTTCGGCCCGAGCCAGGCGGGCAAGTCCTACCTGATTTCGGCCCTGGCGCGCCCATCCGGCGAGGACCTGATCGCCGAGTTCGACGGCATCCCGCAGGGCCTCTCCTTCGTGCGCCACATCAACCCGCAGGGCGGCGGCGAGGCCACCGGCCTGGTGACCCGCTTCACCCTGAAGAAGCAGGCCACGCCCAAGGGCTTCCCCGTCGCCTTCCGGCTCCTGAGCGAGCTCGACGTCGTCAAGATCCTCACCAACACCTACCTCTCCGACTTCAAGGACGAGGAGGAGCGGCCGGCGCGGCCGGAAGAGGTGCGCCAGGTGCTGGACCGCCTGAAGCTGAAGCGCCGCGCCGAGGCTGCCGAAAACCTCTCCATCGAGGCCTTCTACGACCTGCGCGACTACGTCGAGCGCTACTTCCGCGGCCACGAGTTCATCAAGGCGCTGGGCCCGGCCTACTGGAGCGAGGCCGAGCGGCTGGGCCCCTACCTCACCGCCGCCGACCGCGCCGAGCTGCTGTCCTTCCTGTGGGGGCGGCACGAGTTCTTCACCCGCATCTACACGCGCCTGCAGGCGGCGCTGGCCGAGCTCGGCCACGCCGAGCAGGCCTATGCCGCGATCGAGGCGCTGCGCGATCCCGGCGCCGAGACGACCCAAGGCCCGCGCCGCGATTCGATCATCGACGTGAACACGCTCTGGGCGCTGAACGAGCCCAATGCCGAGGTGATCGTGGTGGCCACCGACGACGGCAAGCGCGTGCGCCTGCCGCGCCCGCTCGTCACCGCGCTGATCGCCGAGCTGCGCATCCAAATGCGCAAGCAGCCCTGGTCCTTCTTCGAGCACACGGATTTGCTCGACTTCCCCGGCGCGCGCGTGCGCGAAAACTACCGCGTCGAGCAGGTGCAGGAGAATCCCGACCTGGTGCCGCGCTGCTTCCTGCGCGGCAAGGTCGCCTATCTCTTCGAGCGCTACTGCGCCGATCTCGAGCTCAGCTCCATGCTGCTCTGCATCGGCCCCTCCAACCAGGAGGTGCGCACGCTGCCGAAGATGATCGAGGAGTGGGTGGCGGCCACGCACGGCTCGACGCCAGACGAGCGCGCCCGGCAGGAGACCGTGCTGTTCTTCGTGCTGACCAAGTTCGACACCGAGTTCGACGAGAAGGCCGGCAAGCTCGATCCGGCCTTGGCCTTCGACACCCGCCTGCGCCACAGCCTGAGCGAGTTCTTCGGCGCCACCGGCGAGTGGGTGCACGAGTGGCATCCGCGCACGCCCTTCCGCAACACCTACTGGCTGCGCAGCCCCAACGCCTATGCCGAGGGGCTCTTCACCTTTTCCGACGACAAGCGCGAGCTCGCCATCCATCCGCACAAGGAGCAGCGCCTGGCGGAGATCAAACCGCTCTATCTGACGACCGAGCTGGTGCAGCGCCACTTCGCCGATCCGGACCGCGCCTGGGAGGAAGGGCTGCGCCTGAACGACGGCGGCGTCACCTACCTGGCCGAGCAGCTCGAGCCGATCTGCAATCCGTCCATCAAGCGCCGCCAGGTCGCCGCGCGCCTGGTCGAGCTGGCGACGCAGGTGCGCGAGGCGCTGGCGCCCTTCTTCGTCTCCGGCGACCTCGCCGAGGAGAAGGAGAAGCGCCTGGCGCAGGCGCTGGCCACCATCGCCGAGCTGGAGTTCGCCGCCGAGGAAGGCCGCTTCGGCCGCTTCATCCACGCCTTCCAGGTCGAGGAGGACCAACTCGCCAGCCTCTACCTGCGCGTCGCCGCCGAGCGTGCGGAGGAGGTCGGCGCCGACCCGATGCCGCAGCGTCAGCGCGGCTCCGGCCGCCTGCTGGGACGCCTGGCCGGCGCGCCCGGCGCGACGGAAGCGCCCGCCGCGAAGGCCGCCGGCGGCGACCGCCGCGCCGAGCGCTTCGCCGCAGCCGCACTCGAGGCCTGGATGGACGAGATGCGCCAGCAGGCGGCGGGCGACGTGCTGCCGTCCCACCTGCGCGTCGCCGGCGGCATCCTGACCGGCGTCGTCAGCGAGCTGGCGCAGGCCGCACGGCGGCTGGCGCTGCAGGAGCGCATCGCGCAGCGCCTGGCGGCGCGCGCCGGCACGCCGAAGCAGCCGAAGCAGGCGATGGCGTCGGGCGCGTTGGTCGCGAGCGAAGCGATCAACCGCTTCGTCGCCACCCTGGGCTTCGGCGAGGCGCCGCCCACGGCGCGCCCGCAGACGCAGGACGCCAGCGGACGCGAGCGGCCGATCTTCACCCGGCCGCCGATCAACGGCGAGATGCCGAACCTGCCGGCCGAACGGCAGCCGCCCGGCGAGCAGAGCGCCGTCGACTGGATGGCGGCCTACCTGCGCCTGGTGGAGGACAACGCCTCCACCCTCGACGGCCGCGCCATCGACCTGGAGCAGAACCGCCGGCTGGGCCAGCTCCTGGGGAGTCTGCGCGTGGTCGAAGGCGGCGTTCCCGTCTAGGCCATGGCGAGCAACCCGCCCTCGCTCAGGCTGCCCGCGCTCAGACTGATCGTCAGCCAGGACGCGCGCCATCCTGCCGGCGGGCACGCCGTCCTCGTGCTGCAGGGCGCAAACCGTGCGCCCGGCGATCTGCGCCTGGTGATTCGCCGCCGGCAGCCGCCGGAGCATTTTCTCGGCCCCGAGGGCTGGCAGCCGACCGCGGCCGAGATTCTGGCGGAAGGGCAGGAGCGCGAGGGCGGCACGGCCGCGCTGCTGCTCGGCCCCGCGGTCGTCGACCGCATCAAGCCCTACGTGAAGCTGGAGATCATGGTGCCTTCGCTCGGCCAGCAGGGCACGCTGATCTGGCCCGAGCTGCGGCAGAGTCCGGAGGGCTACCTGCCGACCGGCGGCTACGTCGCCGGCGGCGTCTCGCCGGCGCGTGGCGAGAGGACCGGTATGAAGCCGCCGGAGACGACGCGCCGCGAGCCGGTGCTGGAGCCGCCGGCCGAGGCGCCCCCCGAACCGCCGCCGGAGCCGCCCGCGCTCGCGGCCGAGCCGAAAGTCCTGCCACCGCGCCGCAAGCCCGCGCGCTGGCCTTGGCTGCTGCTGCTGCTCGTGCTGCTGGTCGCCGCCGGCCTCGCCGCCTGGCAGTACTTCGATCGCGGACCCGAACGCCTGCTTTGCGAGTGGGGCGTCATCGACTGCACGGTCGATCCCTGCCCGCCCTCCATGCCGCTCGAGGAGCGCCAGGCCTGCCTGGTGAAGAGCCTGACGCCCGACGAGCTCTTCGAGCTCGCGGAGAAGCTCGGCAACAGCGGCGACAAGGTCAACCGCGACCTCGCCTGGTGGCTGTTCTCCACGCTGGCCGACCGCAGCTATTCGCGCGCCGAGCGCGAGCTCGGGCTCTGCTACGACCCGCTGCTGCCGGAAGGCTGCTCGCTGCAACCGCGCCTCGTCGCCAACGCGCGCCAGGCCCTGCTGCACTACCGCGCCGCCCAGGCCGAGGCCGAGGCGACGGCGCTCTGCCAGTGGCTGCAGCCGCGCTCGGACCTCGAAAGCCAGGCAGCGTTCCAGGAGTTCTGCCAATGAGGCGGCTCTTCGCCCTCGCGCTGCTGCTGCTGGCCGCGGTGCCCGCCAGCGCGCTCGAGCCGTTGAAGCAGGCGGGCAGCGAGGCGCTCTATCAGCGGGTGCTGACGCGCCCCGGCGCGGAGATCCGCGCGGCGCCGGAGGCGGGCGCCAGCCTGGTCGAGATCCCGCCGCCCTTCGCCGTGCTCTACGTCTTCGCGCGCAAGGAGGCGGCCGGCACGACCTGGTTGGCGGTCGGCGCGCCCTTCGCCGGCCCGCCGCTCGGCTGGATCAAGGCCGAGCAGACCGTCGCCTGGTCGCAGCAGCTGCTGCTGGCCTTCACCAATCCCGCCTACCGCCTGCGCAACCTCTTCTTCGCCGAACGCGAGGGCGCGCTCCGCTTCCTCGAGGACGAGAACGTGGTGGACAACGCCAAGCGTGCCCTGGTCGAGGCCGACGCCGGCGGCGATCCCGGCGCCGGCGCCATCGTTTCGGCCGAGCCCAAGGCCTTCGTCGACATCAACGAGAGCTTCTACCTGCTGCCGATCCTCGAGAGCGAGGAGTACCTGCTGGGCGGCGTCTTTCCGGGCAACCTGGTGAAGGTGGCCTCCTTGCCGCTGGACCAGCCGGCAGCCGACCCAACGGCGGAGGCGCTGGCGCAGTTCAACGCCGCGATCGTCTTCGTCATCGACACCACGATCTCGATGGAGCCCTACATCGAGCGCACCAAGGAGGCGATCCGCCGCTTCACTGAGGAGATCGCCGGCTCGCCGCTCGGCGAGCGCGTCTCCTTCGGCGTCGTCGCCTTTCGCGGCAACACCGACGTGGCGCCGGCGGTCGAGTACGTCTCGCGCGTGATCCTGGAGCCGAGCTGGCCGCCCAAGCCCGGCCAGCTCGAGGCCGCGCTCGGCCAGCTGGAAGCGGCCACCGCTTCGACCCAGGGCTTCATCGAGGACGGCATGGCCGGCATGCAGGCCGCCCTCGAGCTGCCGCAGTGGGACGCGTTCGGCGGCCGCTTCATCATCTACATCAGCGACACGGCCGCGCTGGACAGCGCCAACCCGCTCGCCAGCACCGGCAAGAACCCGGCGGAGATCAACGCGCTCGCGCGCGAGAGGCAGATCGCCACGCTGGTGCTGATGCTGAAGACCGCGGCCGGCGCGGCCTATCACGGGCTGGCCGAGCAGCAGTACAAGGCGCTCGCCGCCTGGGAGGGCCTGCAGCCGCTCTACTTCCCGATCCCGGAGGGCGACGTCGGCGCCTTCGGCGAAGCGGTCGACCAGGCGACGCAGCAGGTGATCGCCATCGTCGAGCAGTCGATCCGGGGGCAGTTGGTCGAGCCGCCGGCCGCGCCCGAGCCGATCACGGTGGCCGGCTCGACCCGGCTGGTCGGCCGCGCCATGCAGCTCGCCTGGCTCGGGCGCAGCAGCGGCGTGACCGCGCCCGATCTCTTCGAGGCCTGGGCCTACGATCGCGCGCTCGACGATCCGAACCGCCAGTCCTTCGAGGTGCGCGTTCTGCTCAACCGCAACCAGATCAACGACCTGACGCTGCGCCTGGAGGCGCTGCTCGACGCCGCCGGCCAGAGCCAGACCGGCTCGCGCGACTTCTTCCAGCAGCTGCGCAGCACCATGGCGCAGTTCGTCACCGACCCGCAGCGCCTGGCCGCCGCCGACCGGATCGGCGACTTCCTGGCGGAGTACCTGGCCGCCCTGCCCTACAAGAGCCAGGTGCTGTCGATCGACCAGGCGACCTGGACCTCGCTCGGCCCCGCCGCGCAGGACGAGATCCTCTCCGGCATCCGCTCCAAGCTCGCCGCCTACAAGCTGATCTACGAGGACGTCGGGCGCTGGACCGCGCTCTGGGAGGGCGCGCCCGCGGCCGAGCTGGTCTACCCGGTGCCGCTGTCGCTGCTGCCGTGAACGCGGAGCCTCCGGCGCCGCTGGTCCTGCTGCAAGGCGTGGCCAAGCTGCGCCCCGGCAACGACCGCAGCTTCCGCCTGGAGGTGCCGCGCCTCTCGCTGCGGCCGGGCGAGGCGCTGGCGCTGGTCGGCCCCAGCGGCTGCGGCAAGTCCACGCTGATCGACCTCCTGGCGCTGGCGCTGGCGCCCGACGCGGCCGCGCGCTTCGTGCTCCGCCCCGGCGGCGGCCAGCGCTGGTTCGACGTCGGCGCCGCCTGGCGCGACCGGCGGGCCCTGCTGGCCCAGGTGCGCGCGCGGACCTTCGGCTACGTGTTGCAGAGCGGCGGCCTGCTGCCCTTTCTCGACGTCGCCGGCAACATCGCCCTGCCGGCCGAGATCGCCGGCCGCGTGCCGGGCGAGCGCATGCACGCCTTGGCGGAGCGGCTCGGCATCGCGGCGCTGCTGCGCGAATGGCCGGAGCGGCTCTCCGTCGGCCAGCGCCAGCGTGTCGCCATCGCCCGGGCACTGGCGCACGCGCCGCCGCTGGTGCTGGCGGACGAGCCGACGGCGGCGCTCGATCCGGCCAACGCCGAGACGGTGATGCGCCTGCTGCTCGAGCTGGTGGTGCAGCAGGGCTGCGCCCTGGTGCTGGCGACGCACGACCGCGCACTGGCGGAGCGCTTCGGCCTGCCCATGGGCAGCTTCGCGCTCGCCGCCGATGCGGCGACGACGACCGCCACCTTCTGCGAGCCCGCGGCGTGAAGCGCCTGCTGCCCTGGCGGCTGGCGTGGCAGGACGCCCTCTACGAACGGCGCTTCTTCCTCCTCTCTGCGCTGGGGCTGGCGGCCGTGCTGGCGCCGCTCCTGGTGCTGCTGGCCCTGAAGCACGGCGTCATCGACGTGCTGCTGACCCGCCTGCTGGTCGATCCGCGCAACCGCGAGATCAGCGTGGCGCTGCATGGTGACTTCGACCGCGCCTTTCTCGAGCGGCTCGCGACGCGGCCGGAGGTGGCCTTCCTGGTGCCGCAGGTGCGCGCGCTCTCCGCCTCGGTCGTGCTGGCTAACCGCAAGGCCGATCCGCAGCGCACGGCCGAGGCGGAGCTGCTGCCGACCGGGGCGGGCGATCCCCTGCTGCCGCAGTCGATCGCGGCGGGCTCGATCGCCCTCTCGCGCGACCTTGCCGAGCAGCTCGCGCTCGCGCCCGGCGACGAGCTCAGGCTGATCCTGACGCGCAAGCGGCAGGGCCGCGACGAACGCGTCTACCTCGACCTCGCCGTGGCCGCGGTGGTGGAGCGGGCCGGCCTGGGCAGCCGGCACGCCTTGCTGCCGGCCGAGCTGCTGCTCGCCTTCGAGGACTATCGCGACGATCGGAGCGTGCCGGCACTGGGCTGGGCGGGCAGCGTGCCGGCGGTGGACGAGGCGGAGCGGCGCTTCAGCCGCTTCCGGCTCTATGCCCGCACGCTGGAGGACGTGGAGCCCCTGGCCGACCACCTGGCCTCGCTCGGCATCGAGACGGTGACCCAGGCCGCCGCGATCCGCAGCGTGCTCGCCATGAACCGCAGCCTCACCACGCTCTTCGCCCTGGTCGCCGGCCTGGGCGGCTTCGGCTACCTCGTGGCGCTTGCTGCCTCGCTCTGGAGCAGCGTCGAGCGCAAGCGCCGCACCCTCTCGCTGCTGCGGCTCCTGGGCCTGCCCGGCTGGGGGCTGGCGCTTTTCCCCCTGGTGCAGGGGGCGCTGATCGCGCTTTCGGGCTTCGTGCTGGCGCTCTGCCTCTACGCCGCGGCGGCGCTGGTCGTGAACCGGCACTTCGCCCAGGACCTGCTGCAGGGCGAGCAGCTGGCCTTCCTCGCCCCGAGGTACGTCCTGCTCGCCCTCCTCGTAACACTGCTGGTGGCGCTGGCAGCGGCCGGCGAGGCCGCACGCCGCGCCGCCAGGATCGATCCGGCGGAGGGGCTGCGCGATGTCTAGCTCGCCGTTCGGGACCTGGGCGCTCGCCCTTTCCTTGATCCTGGCCGGTGCTTCCGCCGACGCCGTACCCTGGCCCGAGGCCAGCGTCAATCCCCAGCCGATGGACGGAGATTTCGTCGTGCCGCTGCCCTGCGAGGGCCAGATGACCTTCCGATGGGTGGCCACGCCCACCGGTGCTGCCTGGCTCGACGACCTGCAGGTCTTCATGGGCCGCGCCGCCGACGAGGCCTCCTACAACGAGTATGCGCGCCTGTCGCACCTGGCCGGATCGCTCTCCGCCGGCGGACCGCAAGAGCGCGGCTACTACCTCGGCAAGTACGAGGTGACAGCCGACCAGTGGGACGCGGTCATGGGCGAGGCCTGTCCGGAGCCCTCGCCCGCCGGGCGCCGCGCCAAGGGCGGCCTCAGCTGGTTCGAGGCGGTGGAGTTCTCCCGCCGTCTCAGCGAGTGGCTGATGACCCAGGCGCCCGACGCCCTGCCGCCGGCCGGGGAGGCCAGCGCCTTCCTGCGCCTGCCGACCGAGGAGGAGTGGGAGTTCGCCGCACGCGGCGGCGCGCTGGTCAGCGACGCCGAGTTCCGCGCGCCGCTTTTCCCGATGACCGGGCCGGTGACCGACCACGCCTGGACCCAGGACCAGCAGGTCTGCCAGGGCCGGCCGCAGGCTGCCGGCCTGCTGTCGGCCAATCCGCTGGGCCTCTTCGACATGCTGGGCAACGTCGAGGAGCTGGTGCTGGAGCCCTATCGCCTGAACCGCGCCGGACGCCAGCACGGCCAGGTCGGCGGTTTCGTCGCGCGCGGCGGCTCCTGCCTGCTGAACGCCGCCCAGCTCCGCACGGCGCTGCGCATCGAGTACCCCTATTTCGACGCCAGCCAGGGCGGCGCCACGCGCCTGCCGCTGACCGGCTTCCGCCTGGTCATCGCCGCGCCGGTCGCCACCGGCGCCGAGCGCATCGCGCAGTTGAAGGCCGACTGGCAGGCGGCCGTGGCCGGCCGCGCCGAGATGGCCGAGGGCGGCGACCCCTTGGCGGTGGTCGACGCCGTGGCACAGGAGCTGACCGATCTCAAGGCGCGCGAGCAGCTCGCCGCGGCGCTCCTGGCGCTGCGCAGCGAGGCCAGCCGGCAGAACGAGACCGAGGCCCGTGCGCTGCGCTCGCTGATCCTGGCCGGCACGGCGCTCGGCAAGAGCTATCACGACCTGGCGAAGAACGCCCTGGTGCTGGCCGAGGTGCGCAGCTTCTACGAGGAGCAGCTCGCCCGCTACGCCGACCCGGCGAGCGCCGAGCACCAGGCCTACCGCGAGCGGCTGGCCGATGCCGTGGCCAAGCAGGAAGAGCTGGCCGGCCGCCAGGCCCTGCTCGGCGCCGCCTACCTGCAGCTCCTGCTGCAGGCAGCCGAGGACTACGACGCTGCGGCGCTCGCCGAGCAGCTCGCCGCCAACGATGCCAGCATCGCCGCGCTCAGCGGCGGCGGCGCGGCGGAAACTGCCGCCGCCGCCCAGCTGTTGAGCTTCGGCAACTGCTTCGTTCGGCAGGCCGCGGGCGTGGCGGAGCGCCGGGTTGAAGATCCGGCCGGATTCTTGATGGAACTGGCGGGGCTGGCGGCCGATGCTGGCCGTAAGACCGCCAGCGGCTGCCACTTCTAGCGGCCGCGGTGAGGAGGATCAGAGCATGAAGGGACAAGCCCTGCGGGCCACGGCGCTGCTGCTGGCGGCGGCTCTCGCGCTTGGCGCCTGCGCACAGTCGTCGTCGAGCCCGAAGCACCCGGCGGCTTCCATCAACGCGACTGCGCCCGGCCTCTCGCCCGACCAGCGCATCGTGCGCGAGGCGGCGCAGAACATCACGCCGGTCGAAGAGGACGGCGATGACTTCGACTGGTTCACCGACAACCCCGAGATCCTGCTCGCTGGCCTCGGTTGCGTGGTCGGCGTCGCGGTCGGCGGCTCGGTCGGCGATTGCCTGGCGGGCGCTGCGGTCGGCGGGCTGGCCGGCGCGGTCTCCCGCGTCACCATCTTCAATGACCGCGAGAACTACGCCAGCGACGAGGCGTTCGTCGAAGCGGTCAGCAAGGAACTCGACCGCGTGCTGGAGGAGAACCAGATACTGGTGCCCGCCTCCGAGCGTCTGGCCGAGAGCCACGAAGCGCAGATCGCCGAGTTGAACAAGCAGTTCACGGCCGGCACCCTGACCGCCGCCGCCTACCGGCAGCAGATCGAGCCCTACCTGGTGGACGAGAAGGCGCTGGAGCTGATCGCCGAGGGCAATAACCAGCTCTCCACCGATATCGACCGCTCGTTGACCGGCGCCAAGCTGCCGAGCGACCTGCAGACCCGCATTCAAGACCAGGAAGGGCAGTTCCTGGCCGATTCCGGGCGCATTCAATACTCCCTGGAAAGGCTCTCGGCCGCGCTGGCAACCGTGCCCCGGGCGGTGCTCGATGCCTAGGACACGCGCGATCCCTCCGCCTCGTACCATGAGAGGTCCGTCTTTGAGAGGGAGCCCGCCCATGCGCCGGCAGGTCATCGTCCTGGTATCCGCCCTCGCGCTCGCACTGGCGGGCTGCTCCTCGGGCGGCGGCTCCTATCGCGGCAAAAGCGATTCCTCCGACCTCAGCCGCGACCAGCAGGTGCTGCGGGCGAACGCAGAACGTGTCGATCCGGAGAATGCCGGCGACGACACCGTGGGCGAGGCGATGGTGCTGGGCGCCGTGGCGCTGGGCGTGCTCGGGTGCGGGATTGCGCTGCTGGCCGGCGGCAGCGGCGGCGACTGCGCCATCGGCGCCGGCGTCGGCGCGGCGGTGGGCGCCGGCGGCGGCTACGTGCTGGGCTCCGACGTCGCCGAGAAGCAGCGCGACTACGCCTCGCGCGAGGACTACCTCTACGACGTGATCGCCGCCGCCGACGACGAGATCGCGGCCAACCACCAGGCCGTCGCGGCCGCGCAGCGCGTCAACCTGCAGCATGAGCGCCAGCTGGCCGAGCTGAACAAGCAGTACGCGGCCAAGCAGCTTTCCAAGAAGAAGTACGAGAACGCCGTCGAGGAGATGAGCGTCGACCGCGACGCGATCGCGATCGCGGTTCAGACCAACCGCGAGAAGATCGCCGAGCTCGATGACCTGATCGCCCAGGGCGGCAAGGCGGGGCAGATCGCACTCCTGCGGGAGCGCCGCGCCGCGCTCGCCGCCGAGAACACGGCGCTGCAGGACGAGCTGCAGGAGCTGACCGCGCTGCTGGCGAGCGTGCCGCCGGAGGTGCGGGTCTGATGCGCCTCGTCCCTGTCGTTGCCCTGGTGCTGCTGGCATCCGCTGGGCTCTCCGCCTGCGGCGGCTGCAGCGGCAATCCGTCGACCGAAGGCTTCGTCTGCGGTTCGCAGTCGCTGATGGAGGGCACCTACGAGAAGCGCCGCAAGGCGCTGGAGGCCGAGGCCGCGGCCAAGGAAGCCGCTGCCGCGCAGGCCGAGGCCGAGCGCCGCGCCGCCGAGGCGGCGGCCGCATCGACCGGCCAGCAGGTGGCGGCCATGGAATCCTCGCTGGCCGCGCTCGAGCGCCAGCTCGGCCAGCGCCGCACCCAGCTCACCGCGGCACAGGAGCGCGCCGAAGGCGACAGCGGCGCGCTCGAGGATCTGCATCGCCTGGAGCAGCGCCTGGCGGAGCTGCAGGCCGAGTACCGGCGGGTGCAGCAGGCGAGTGCCGATCGGCAGGCGACCGAGGCGGAGATTCGCGCCTTGGAGGAGGAAAACGCCGAGTTGCGCCGGCTGATCGACGCCACCGTCGAGAGTCTCTAGCCCATGCGCGCGGGGGGTACCGCGGAACCCGAGGGCAGCGGCCGTCGCCGCGGCCTGATTCTGGGCCTGGTCTGGGGTGCCTTCGCGCTGGTGCTGGCCGGCATCGGCGCCTTGATGCTGCACAGCTGCGGCCTGCACCTCTTCGGCAGCACGATCTTCGATTTCTGCCCGGCCGCCGCCGAGGCGCCGGAGGACCCGCCGAACGACCTGCTCGTGCTGGTGGCCGAGCGCGACAGCCTGGAGGACCGCGTGCACCGGCTGCGCCTGGAAGTGGCGCTGGTCGACGACTGCCCGGTGCCGGCGCCGCAGGTGGCGGAGAAGGAGCCGGAGCCCGAGCCGGAGCCCGAACCCGAGGTCGCCGAGAACGAGCCGGAGCCCGAACCCGAGCCCGAGCCGGAAGAGATCTGCCGCACGCAGCCGCCGGAGGACCGCAAGGTCGACCTCTACCTGCTGCTCGACGCCTCGGGCTCCTTCCAGGACGACCTGCCGGCGATCCGCGCCACGCTGCAGGACCTGATCCGCCGCGCCGCCGCCGGTAAGCTGCAGGGCCAGGTGCGCCTGGGCCTGGGCTCCTTCATCGACAAGCCGATCGGCCCCTACCCCAGCCTCTACACCTACAAGCATCACCAGGGGCTCACCACCGACTTCGGCAAGGTGCTGGCCGCGCTGCGCACGATCGACATCACCGAGAACTACGACGAGCCCGAGGCGCAGCTCGAGGCGATGCTGGAGGCGGCCGGCCGCGTCGGCCAGATCGGCTACACCGACGACGCGCAGCGCATCATGGTGGTGATCACCGACGAGGACTACCACCGCGCCGGCGACTATCCCGCACCGCCCGAGGACGGCAAGGCCGACGGCAACGCGCTGAACGAGGACTATCCCTCCGTGGGCCAGGTGCGCCGCGCGCTGGAGGCCGCCGGCATCACGCCGCTCTTCCTGGTGACCGACGGCGCCGCCTCCCACTACCGCAATCTCGTGAGCCAGCTTGGCCGCGGCACGGTCGCGCGCATCACCGAGTCCAGCGACAACCTCCTGCAGGCCTTGAGCCAGGGCGTCGAGGAGATCTGCGGCGACGGGCTGGCGCAGTAGGCCGCGCCATGCGCCGCCGCTGGCTCACCCCCCTGCTGTGGTCCGCCTTCGCCCTGGTGCTGGCGGGCGTCGGTGCGCTGATGCTGCGCGCCTGCGGTGTCAACCTCTTCGGCTGGCAGCTCTTCGATTTCTGTCCGCTCGAGGCCGAGGCACCGGCCGGGCCGCCGCCCGAGCTTCTGGTGCTGGTGGCCCAGCGCGACCGTCTCGACGACCGCCTCGCCACGCTGCGCCTCGAGCTGGCACGCCTGCCGCAGTGCCCGGTGATCGCCGCCGCGCCCGAGCCGCCGCCGCCCGCGCCGCCGCCGCCCGCGCCAGCGCCTGCCCCGGCGCCCGCTCCGGCTCCCGCTCCGGCGCCGGCACCAGCGCCCGCACCGGCTCCGGCTCCGGCTCCCGCGCCCGCCCCGGCGCCCGCGCCCGCCCCGGCTCCCGCACCCGCGCCGCAGCCGCAGTCGACGGAGGAGGCCTGCACCGACGTGCCGCCCGACGAGCGCAACATCGACCTCTACCTGCTGGTCGACGTCTCCGCTTCCTTCGAGGACGACATGCCGGCGATCCGCCGCACGGTGCAGGACCTGATCGCGCGCCAGGCGGCCGGGCGCCTGAAGGGCAAGGTGCGCATCGGGCTCGGCACCTTCGAGGACAAGCCGGAGGCGCGCGCGCCCAACGCCTACACCTACAAGCACCACCAGAACCTGACGCAGGACTACGCCAAGATCCTGGCCTCGCTGCGCCAGACCTCGACCTACGGCAACTACGACAAGCCGGAAGCGCAGCTCGAGGCGCTGCTGGAGGCGGCCGGGCGCGCCGGCAGCATCGGCTTCGCGCCCGGCGCGGCGCGCTTCGTCGTGCTGGTGACCGACGCCGACTACCACCAGCAAGGCGACTATTCGGCACCGCCGGAAGACGGCCGGCCCGACGGCAACCCGACGAACGAGGACTATCCGGCCGTGGGGCAGGTGCGCGCGGCGCTGCAGGGCAACGACATCGTGCCGCTCTTCCTGATCGCCGGCGGCAAGGAATCCACCTACCGCCGCCTGGCCAAGGAGCTGGGCGGCGGCAGCGTCGCTTCGCTCTCCTCCTCGTCGGCCAACCTGCTGCAGGCGCTGGACAGCGCGGTGACCCAGGTCTGCGGCGAAGGTTTCGTGCAGTAGGCGATACGCGCGCCGGAGGCTCGCCATCAGCCACGACCAAGGATAGTATAATCCATACTGAGTGATGATACCCGGGGAGGCAGTTCCTATGGCCGAGGGAAAGCTGCAACTCCTGGTGAAAGCCCGCCCGGGTTTCGCCGGTAGAGCGCTCAGCCTTTCCGGAGTCCCGGACCTGCAGGTCGAAGACCTCCGGCTCACCATGGATCGGACCAGGGGCGCCGCAGCCGCGGCGGCGCCCCGCTGGATGCAGGCTACCGCGACGACCGCCGAAGACGGCGTCAATCCCTGGGACCTCTGCCATCGGCTGGTCACCGAAGCCGGCGGGCTCGGCGCCGCAGGCGCGGTCAGCTTCGCCGAACCCGATCTGGAGCAGCAGTGGCTCGACAGACGGCAGGGCGCGCTCGCCTTCGGCGGGGGCAACCGCTGCGAGGTGGAGCAACCGCAGGATGCCGACGCCTACGCGGTGGGTCCCCGCAAGTTCTGGCATCTTGACGACAACTACAGCGGGCTCAGAGCGGCGCGCTCAACGGTGCAACGCGGTCAGGTGCGCATAGCGCATCTCGATACCGGCTACGACCCCAAGCACGAGACCTTGCCGAAGCATCTCCGGACGGATCTGCAGAAGAACTTTGTCGATGGCGATCGTCCGGACGACGCCACCGACGAGCCGACCGCGTTGCTGAACCCGATGTTCGGGCACGGCACCGCCACCTTGGCGATCCTGGCCGGCGGCGCGATCAGAGGCGAGGTGGTGGGCGGCGCCCCGCAGCTCGACGTGGTGCCGCTGCGCGTCGCCAACTGGGTGACGCTGATCAAGAACAGCGCGATCGTGAAGGCCTTCGACTACGTGCTCGGCTTGTGGGGCGAGGACTCGAAGCGGATCGAGGTGGTCGCGATGAGCATGGGCGGCCTCGCCTCGCAGGCCTGGGCGGAGGCAGTCAACGCGCTCTACGAACGCGGCATCTTCGTCGTCACCGCGGCCGGCAACAACTACGCCAACGTGCCGGGCTACATCGTCTATCCTGCGCGCTTCAACCGCGTGGTCGCGGCCTGCGGCGTGATGGCGAACCGGCGTCCCTACGCCGACCTGCCGGCGCTGAAGATGGCCGGCTGCTACGGGCCGGACGACAAGATGCGCACGGCGCTCGCCGCTTGGACGCCCAATCTTCCCTGGGCGAAGATCCACTGCGGCGACGGGCTGGATTGGGACGGCGGCGGCACCTCAGCAGCGACGCCGCAGGTGGCGGCTGCCGCCGCGCTCTGGCTGCAGCAGCACCAGGGCAGGCTGACGCAACACCAGGGCTGGCAACGGGTCGAGGCGGTGCGCCAGGCGCTGTTCGGCGCGATGCCTTGGCCGAAGCAGCCGGACGAGACGCAGCAACGCCTCGGCCGCCGCAATCTGAATGCAACCGAGGCGCTGCGGGAACTGCCGGGCAATCCGGCCGCGCTGCGGCAGGAGGAGCCCGACCGCGCCGGCTTCGCGCTGTGGAAGGTGCTGTTCGGCGCCGCCGGCGAAGCCGCTTCGCCCGGCGAGGCCATGCTGGAACTGGAGGCCCTCCAGCTCAGCCAGCGCACCAAGGCGATCGAGGACCTGCTGCGCGAGTCCGGTGCCGGCGACGATCCCGCCAACCCGGCAAGCTTCGCCGATCCGCTGCGCCGCCGTCGCATCGCCGAGAGCCTGGCCGATCACCCCGAGGCTTCCCGCGCCTTGCGGGAAAGGCTGCAGCACGCCGTCGGCAGCCGCGGCGCCGCCGGCCGGCGCCTGCGTGCCGTCGAGGACCTGGGCGCACTCGGCGACCTGCCAAGCTGGAAGCCGCCGAAGCCCAGCGTCCGGCGGCTGCGGGTCTACAGCGTCGACCCGCTGAGCGCCATCGAGATCTCGCGCTATCGCCTGGCCGCGGCCACCCTGGAAGTGCCCTGGGAGGAAAACCTGCAGCCGGGACCGATCGGCGAGTATCTTCAGGTCATCGACATCGATCCGCCGAGCCAGGCGGCCTACGCGCCGGTCGATCTCAACCATCCCTACGTTCTGGCCGATGGCGGCTTGGCGCCATCGGAAGGCAGCCCGCAGTTCCATCAGCAGATGGTCTATGCCGTGGCGATGACGACAATCGGGCACTTCGAGAAAGCGCTCGGCCGGGTCGCGCTCTGGGCGGAGCGCCGCGCCACGATCGACGGCTCCCGCGACAGCCGCTTCGTGCGCCGGCTACGCATCTATCCCCATGCCCTGCGCGAGGCCAACGCCTACTACAGCCCCGAGCACCGGGCGCTGCTCTTCGGCTACTTCCGAGCGAGCGAGGGCGGGGTCGGCCAGAATCTGCCGGGCGGGCTCGTCTTCACCTGCCTGTCGCACGACATCGTGGCGCACGAGACCACGCACGCCCTGCTCGACGGCTTGCATCCCCGCTACCGCGAGATGACCAACCCCGACCTCCTGGCGTTCCACGAGGCCTTCGCCGACATCGTCGCGCTGTTCCAGCACTTCACCATGCCGGAAGCGCTGCGCACTCAGATTGCCGAGGCGCGTGGCGACCTGTCGATGTCGAAAGAGCTGGCCGGTCTGGCGCGGCAGTTCGGCCAGGCGATCGGTGAACGGGACGTCCTGCGCAGCGCAATTCAGAAACCCGACTCGCTGCCCGAGCCAGGAGCCTACAAAGCCACCATCGAGCCGCACCTGCGCGGCTCCTACCTGGTCGCCGCGGTCTTCCAGGCCTTCCTTGCCGTGTACAAGGAGCAGACTGCCGACCTCTTACGCATCGCCACCAGCGGCACCGGTGTGCTGCCGGAAGGACAGCTCCATCCCGACCTGGTGGAGCGCCTGGCGCAGGCAGCCGCTACCATCGCTGGACGCATCCTGCGCATTTGCATCCGCGCGCTGGACTACTGTCCGCCTGTCGACCTCGGTTTCGGCGAGTACCTCCGCGCGCTGATCACCGCCGATCACGACGTCGTCCCGAACGACCAGCACGGCTATCGCGTCGCCTTCGTCTCCGCGTTCCGAACCTTCGGCATCTTCCCCGACGAGGTCGCCACGCTCTCCACCGATGCGCTTCTCTGGCGCGGCATCGACGATCCGGCGCTGAACCAGGCGTTCAAGGCGATAGAGGTGTCTTGGGACCGCGACGGCGACCGCCTTGAGGCCTACCGCTCGCAACAGGTGGCGGCCCGACAGCTGCACCGCGCGTTGATGAAGTACAAGGGGAGTCTCTCCGCGCTCGGCCTGGCGGAGCCGCCACCCGCCGGGCGGCGGTGGCGAGTGGAGACGCTCGACGGCGTGGAGGGGCGGGTCTCGCCCATCGAGGTGCACTCCGTGCGCCCCGCGAACCGGGTCACGCCGGACGACCGCATCCACTCCGACCTCATCGTCGAACTGACACAGCGCTGGTGCCCCGGCAAAGTGGCAAATCTCAATGCCCCCTGCGAGGAGTTCTACCGCGGCGGCGCGACGGTCATCTGCGATCCGGCCACCGGTGCGGTGCGCTACGTCGTGCGCAAGCGACTGGGCAGCCGTTGGCGAGTCGAACAGCAGCGCCAGGACAGAGACGCAATGCGCGGCCTCAGCCTGGCCGACAACTACTTCCTCGACGGCCAGAGCAGCGAGCCCTTCGCCCTGCTGCACCGCATGCATCAGCCCGGATGACCGCCATGGCACGCAGGACCCGCAGCAGCGCTGCGAAGCCCCGCAAGGTCGCCAGGAAGGCGACGAGGAAGTCGGCTGCAAGGTCGCCGAAGAGGGCCTCGAAGCAGGCGGCCCAGGACGTTTCGATCCGCATGTACCGCCTGGGCGTCGGCGACTGCTTCCTGCTGCGCTTCCCGACCCGGCAGGGCGACTTCACCATGCTGATCGACTGCGGCGTGCACATGGCGCAGAGCGGCGGCACCACGCTCATCAAGCAGGTCGCCGAGCACATCATGCAGACGACAGGTGGCAGGCTGGACGTGCTGGTCGCCACGCATGAGCACTGGGACCACATCTCCGGCTTCCGCGACGCGAAAGTGCAGTTCAAGGACCTCAAGGCGGATCGGCTCTGGCTCGCCTGGCTGGAGAATCCGGAGGAAGAGTTCAAGCGCCGCTACAAGGAGCACCGCAGGCAGAGTCTGGCGCTGATCGAAGAAGCATCCAAGCATGCGGGCTTCGGCGCCAACCGCAGCAGGCTCGGGATCCTGCAGGGCTTCTTCGGCGACGATCGGGGCGTGAAGCTGATGGAGGCGGGCGACAACCTGCGTTCGAAGTGCGCCGCCGGAGCGACCTTTCTCAGGCCCGGACAGGCGCCGATCGAGCTGCCGGGCAACAGGGCACGGGTCTTCGTGCTGGCGCCGCCCGAGGACATCGCAGCCATCAAGAAGGACCAGCCCAGCAGCGGAGCCAGGAGCGAGGTCTATCCGCTGGCTGCGCGGGAACTCGGCGCCGCCGCCTTCGCTGCCTGCGTGCAAGGACGGGGACAGCCCTTCGACCGGCGCTACACCCTGCCGCTGTCCCTGGCCTTGGGCCTCGACTTCTTCCAGTCCAACTACACGGCGGTCCGCGCCACGCAACCGGCCTCCGCGCTGCCGCCGGTCGACGCTGTCGGCACGCCTGCCGAGGAAGACCTGACCCAGGACTGGCGTCGCATCGACCACGACTGGCTGCAGGGCGCAACGCAGCTCGCGCTTGCGCTCGACAGCGACACCAACAACACGAGCCTGGTGCTGGCGATCGAGCTGGGTCCGCCGCAGGCCACCGACAATCCCGTGCTGCTCTTCGCCGGCGACGCCCAGGTCGGCAGCTGGCTGACCTGGAGCAGGGTCGAGTTTCCGGAATACCACGGCCGGCAGATCACCGGCGCGGACTTGCTGCGGCGCACCAAGGTCTACAAGGTCGGCCACCATGCCAGCCACAACGCGACGGCCCGCGCGGAAGGGCTGGAGCGGATGGAGGCGCTCGACCTCGCGCTGATCCCCACCGACGCCAAGATGGCCGAGAAGGTGGACTGGGGGACGATCCCCTGGGCTGCGCTGCTGACCCGCCTGGAAGAGAAGACGAAGAAACGGGTGCTGCGCACCGACCTGGCCGCACCGGCGAAGCTGGACGGCTTCAAGCTGGAGCGGCACGACCTCTTCTACGAGGTCAGCTTCTGACCCCGCCCGTCGCCGCTGTTGCCAGCAGGGGCGATTGGCCCGATCATTGCGGCAAGCGGCCGCGAGTATCGGCGCTCGATCCGGCGCGGCCCCCACCTGGGACTTTTGCAGGAGAGCGCGCCATGCAGGTGTCCGACATCCTGAAGGCCAAGGGCTCGGCCGTGGTCACCGCGCCGCCGGGACTCAGCGTCACCGAGGCCCTGGCGATTCTGGCCGAGAAGCGCATCGGCTCGATCCTGATCATGGAGGAGGGCGGCATCGCCGGCATCCTCTCCGAGCGCGACATCGTGCGCGCCTTGGCGAAGAACGGCCCCGCCTGCTTGCAGGGACCGGTTTCGCAGCTGATGACCGTCAGGGTGGTCACCTGCGCGCCGCAGCAGACCATCGCCGAGGTGATGCAACTCATGACCGAGGGCCGTTTCCGCCATGTGCCGGTGGTGGCCGGTGCCCGCCTGGCCGGCATGGTCTCGATCGGCGACGTGGTGAAGTGGCGCCTGGAGGAGGCCGAGGAAGAGGTGCGCCAGATGACCGCCTACGTGGCGGGGTCGTAACCGACCCACCCCCCTCCCTACCCTCCCCCGCTTTCGCGGGAGAGGGGCGCCACCGTCGAAGCCTGCGCGGAAAGCCCTCTCTCCCGCGCACTTGCGCGGGGGAGAGGGGGAGAGGGGGGTTGGTCGGTCGTCACTCCGCCAGGTCGAAGTGGAAGTTCTTCGAGATGATCTGCCAGCGCCCATCGATCAGGACGAGCGACAGGAGATCGGTGAAGCGCTTCGGTCCGATCGCGCAGTTGACCCGCGCGAAGGCGGTCTTCGGGCCGGCGAACTCGATGGCGACGATGCGGTCCTGCCGCGGCTCGTTGCGGCTGGCCGGCGAGGGACGCCGGTCGACAATGGGGAAGTACTCCTCCATCCCCATCTCGACCAGCTTGTCCTCGGTGGCGCAGACGTAGCGCGCCTTGGCGTGGAACACCTGCCCCAACCGCTTGCTATCGCCGAAGTAGAGGCCGTCGAAGTAGGTCTGCAGCACCTTGGCGACGGCCTCGAAGGCCCGCATCATCGGCCGCGGCTCTGCAGCAGCTTCCACGACAGCGGCAGCCCGGCCGCCACCAGCGCGATCTTGCAGGCGTCGCCGAAGAGGAAGGGCAGCACGCCGAGTTCCAGCGCCTTGCCGGCGTCGCCCAGGAAGTAGGCGAGCCAGGCGTAGCCCAGCAGGAAGACGATGCCATCGCCGATCACCATGGCGGCGACCGCGCTCACCGCATGGCGACCCCAGCCGCGCTCGGCGAGCCAGCCCATGGCCATGCCGCCCAGCACGAAGCCATAGAGATAGCCCGCGGTCGGGCCGACCAGCGCCGCGGCGCTGGCGCCGCCGGCGAAGACCGGCAGGCCCACCGCGCCCTCGAGCAGGTAGAGCGCGATCGTGCTGCCGGCGAGCCGCCAGCCGTAGGTCATGCCGATCACCATGACGCCGAAGGTCTGCATGGTCTGCGGCACCGGCCAGAAGGGGATCTCGATCTGCGCCAGCAGCGCCAGGAAGGCGCTGCCGAGCACGGCCAATAGCATCGCGCGCCAGACGCGGTTGTCCGTGCGGGAGGGCCAGAGCGCGCCGGCCAGGGTCGCCGAGGTCGTCATTGCGTCAGCCATGGGTCCATATCTCCGTTCTTGCGTCGTCCCAATCAGTGCAACGAATCGCGCAGCTTCGCCAAGAGGCCGCGGCGGTCGGTGCGTGCGGTGAGCGCACCATCCATGTCCACCTTGACGAAGCGGGTGGCCGTGTGCGGCTGCAGCTGGCCGATCAGGTCCATATCGGCCGAGATCACCGTGCCCACCATGAAGTAGCCGCCGCCGGAGACGGCGTCGCGGTGCAGCACGATCGGCTCGGTGCCGCCCGGCACCTGGATCGAGCCGTAGGGATAGCAGGCATCGACGATGTTGGAGGGGTCGGAGCCGGCGCCGAAGGGCTGCTTGCGCTCGACGAACGCCAGTGGATGGCCGGCGCGGAAGCGGTAGCCGATACGGTCCGCTTCCGGCGCCACCTTCCAGGTGTCCTCGAAGAAACTCCTGTGCGCCGCCTCGGTGATGCGATGCCAGTAGAGGCCCGGCATGACGCGCAGCTCCGCCGGCGTCCCGGGGCCGCGCCTCAGCTTCGCCGCCACGCTGCGCCCTGGCATTCCGCCGCCGGCGCCGAGCGGCAGGCTGTCGCCGGCCTTCAGCGCGCGGCCCTGGTGCCCGCCCAAGGCACCCAGCGCGTAGGTCGAGCGGCTGCCCAGCACGACCGGCACGTCGACGCCGCCGGAGATCGCGATATAGGCGCGCGCGCCGGCTTTCAGCGTGGCGAAGGAGAGCACCTGGCCCTGCCTCACCGCAAAGGAACTCCAGGTTTCGCGCGGATCGCCGTCGACCTTGGGCGCGAGCTCCGCGCCGGCGACGGCGACCGTGGCGTCCTGCTGGAACTCCAGCTCGGGGCCGAGGAATACCGCCTCCAGCGTGGCTGCGCCCTCGTCGTTGCCGACCAGCAGGTTGGCGGCGCGGTGCGCGAAGCGGTCCATCGCGCCCGAAAGCGGGATGCCGAGGTGGTAGTAGCCCGGGCGGCCCAGGTCCTGCACCGTGGTGGCGAGGCCGGGCTTCAGGACCTTAACGGCCATAGAGCACCTCCTCGAGCTTGTGGTTGTAGGCCGGGATGTCGCGCGAGAAGTCGGTGAGCGCGAAGGTGGTCTCGCGAATGCGCGGCTCGAAGCGGCCAGCCGCGACACGCTTGACCGTGTCGTCGTATTCGCCGCGCTCGATCGGCTTCCACTTCACGATGTCGCCCGGGCGGAAGAACACCATGAACTCCCGCAGGTAGCTGATCTGCTGCTGCGGGTCGTAGATCGGCATCGGCGTGATGCCGAAGAGCTGGTAGCCGCCCGCACCGCGCACCGAGTAGATGCAGCCGAAGCAGCCGCCGTAGCCGACGGTCAGCTTCGGGGTGTCGGTGCGGGGCCTGAGGTACTTCGGCACCTCGATCTGCCGCGCCCGCTCGACCATCTGGTAGAGGAAGGGCAGGCCCGCGACGAAACCCACCATGGAGACGAACCAGGGCGAGCCGGCGTGCGCGGCGATGAAGTCCTCGACCGACTTGTAGCCGTTGATGCGCGCCGCGTACTCGATGTCGGTGCCCTTGGGATCCTGGTGCCGCTCGCGGAAGCGCATCAGCGTCTCGTGCGTCCAGGGATCGCGATAGAACACCGGCACCTCGATGATGCGGGTCTTGATCTTGGGCTCGGCCTGGCGCGCCGCGGCCTCCAGGCCCTTCAGCTCCCGCACCAGGTCGGCCGGCCGGATCGCGTCCGGGTCGAACTTGATTTGGAAGGAGGCGTTGGCCGGACAGATCTCGTTGACGCCCTTGATGCGCGCCTCGCGCACCGCGTTGCACATCGAGAGGCTCATGAAGAAGGCCTCGAGCGACATCTCCTCGGCGACCTCGACGAAGATGTGCTCGTCGCCGCCGTAGTCATAGCGTGGTTGCATCAGCCTCCCCTCGCCTCCCGTCGTACTGCCTCGCCCTGCGGTGCCGCCAGCCAGCCCTCCAGCCAGCGCGTGTGCACGGCCCCGCGCCGCACGTCCTCCACGTCGACCAGCGCCTCGAACAAGGGCGCCGTGGTCTTGATCCCTTCGATGCCGAGCTCTCCCAAGGCGCGCTTCAGGCGCGCCAGCGCGCGTGCGCGGTCCTCCGCCCAGACGATCAGCTTGCCCAGCAACGAATCGTAGAAGGGCGGGATCGCGTAGCCCGGATAGAGCAGCGTGTCGAAGCGCACGCCGGGGCCGCCGGGCACGCGGAGCTGCCCGACAGTGCCGGGAAAGGGCAGGAAGTTCTTCGCCGGGTCTTCCGCGTTGATGCGCACCTCGATGGCATGGCCCTTGAGCGCAATCTCCTCTTGGCGGAAGGGCAAGGGCTCGCCCGCGGCGATGCGCAGCATGGCCTGGATCAGGTCCAGGCCGGTCACGCACTCGGTGACCGGATGCTCGACCTGGATGCGGGTGTTCACCTCGAGGAAGTAGAAGGCGCCGGTGGCGTCGTCGTAGAGGAACTCCACCGTGCCGGCGCCCCGATAGCCCACCGCCTCGGCGAGCGCCACGGCGGCCGCGGTGATGTGCTGGCGATGCGCCGCGTCCAGCGTCGCGGCCGGTGCCTCCTCCCAGACCTTCTGCCGCCGGCGCTGCAGCGAGCACTCGCGCTCGAAGCAGTGCACGACCCGCCGCCCGTCGCCCAGGATCTGCACCTCGATGTGGCGCGCGCGCGCGATCGCCTTCTCCAGGTAGAGGCCGCCGTCGCCGAAGGCCGCCTGCGCCTCGGCCGCGGCCTGGTGCAGCAAGCGATCGAGCTCGACCGCGTCGCGCGCCAGGCGGATGCCGCGCCCGCCGCCGCCGGCCGCGGCCTTGATCAGCACCGGAAAGCCGATCTCCTCGGCGAGGCGCCCGGCCTCGGCGAGCTCAGTCAGGCGGCCATCGCTGCCGGGCACCACCGGCACGCCGGCGCGCGCCGCGGCCTCGCGCGCCGCCACCTTGTCGCCCAAGAGCCGGATCGTCGCGCCGGTCGGGCCGACGAAAATCAGGCCCGCGGCCTCCACCGCGTCGGCGAAGCGCGGGTTCTCGGCAAGAAAGCCGTAGCCGGGATGCACGGCATCCGCGCCGCTCGCCTTGGCCGCGGCCACCACCGCCGCGATGTTGAGATAGGACTTCGCGGCCGGCGCCGGGCCGATCGGCACGGCCTCGTCGGCCAAGTGCACTGCCAGCGACTCGGTATCGGCCTCGCTGTGCGCCTGCAGCACCGTCATGCCGAGCTCGCGCGCCGCCCGGTTGATGCGGACGGCGATCTCGCCGCGGTTGGCGATGAAGAGCCGGCGGATGCGCATGCGGCGGCCCGAGCCTACTCCAACTCGACCAGCGGCTGGCCCGCCTGCACCGGCGCCTCGTTCTCCACCAGGAAGCGGACGGCCCTGCCCTCCACCTCCGCGACCACCTCGTGGAAGGATTTCATCACCTCGATCAGGCCGATGACGTCGCCGATCCCGATGCGGTCGCCCTCCGTCTTGTAGGGCGGCTTGTCCGGCGCCGGCTTGCGGTAGAAGGTGCCGGGCAGGTGCGCGACGATCTCTTTCTTGGCCATGGGCTCCCTCTCTAGGCGGCCTGCAGATAGGGCGCGACGGCGCGGCGCACGGCTTGGGCCACCTCCACCGCATTGGGCGTGTCGGAGTGCACGCAGATGGCGTCGGCGCGCACCGCGATGTCGTTGCCGTCGACCGAGCGGGTCTTGCCTTCGCGCACGGCGCGGATCGCCCGCTCCGCCGCATCGGCCGGATCGACCGCGTCGTGCTTCTGCGTGATGATCAGCCCGCCGTCGCCGCGGTAGTAGAGGTCGGCGTAGTACTCGGCGACGAAGCGGTGGCCGCGTGCCTGGTAGACCTGCTCGTGCAGGCAGTTGATCATGCCGTAGAGCGGCACCCGGAAGACATCGGCGGCATCGCAGACCGCCTGCGCCACGTGTTCCATGCGCGCCGCCATGCCATAGAGCGAGCCGTGCGGCTTCAGGTGGTTCAGCTCCATCCCCTCGGCCTCGAGGAAGCCCTTGAGCGCGCCCACCTGGTAGATGATGCAGTTGGCCAGGTCCTCGCGGCTCATCTTCATTTCGCGCCGGCCGAAGCCCTGCAGGTCCGGCAGCGAGGGATGTGCGCCGACCTTCACGCCGTGCTGCTTGGCGAGCCGCACCGTCGCGCGCATGTGGTTGTAGTCGGAGGCGTGGAAGCCGCAGGCGACGTTGGCGACGTCGATCAGCGGCATCATCGCCTGGTCGTCGCCGATGTGATAGAGCCCGAAGCTCTCCCCCATGTCGCAATTCAGCACCAAGGTCATGGTCTCTCTCCTCAATCCTTCAGCGTCGCCATGAGCCGGAGCCTGATCTGATCCACCGCCACCGCGAGGATCAAGAGCGCGCCCAGGACCACGGTCTGCAGGTAGGATTCGATGCGCGCCAGGTTCATGCCGTTCTGCACCAGGCCGATGAACAGCGCACCCAGCACGACGTTCTCCAGGCGGCCGACGCCGCCGCGCAGGCTGACGCCGGCAATGACGCAGGCGGCGATCGACTCCAGCGGCATGGAGGCGCCGATGTTGGCCTCGCCCGTGTCCATGCGCGCGGTCAGCAGCATGCCGGCGATGGCGGCCAGGAGCGCGCAGATCACGTAGGTCAGGAACAGCACCCGGCCGGTGCGGATGCCGGAAAGCTTGGCCGCCTTGATGTTGCCGCCGACGGCGTAGAAGTAGCGGCCGAGCGGCGTACGGTAGAGCACGACGGCGAGCGCCAGGATCACCGCGACGGCCACGTAGATCGGCACCGGCACGCCGAACCAGTTGCCGAAACCGACGACGGTGCCGAACTCCATGGGCATGCCGTAGACCGGCATGCCGCTGGTTTCGTAGAGCGCAATGCCAAAGCCGATCGAAGCGACGCCCAGCGTCATGATGAACGGCGAGACGTTGAACAGCGACACGCCCAGGCCGTTGACCACGCCGATCATCGTCCCGGCGCCCAGTCCGGCGAGGCAGCCGAGGAAGATGGCGAGCCCGACCGCGTCGGGCATCGCTGCGTAGACAGCCGCCATGGCCATCGCGCCGATCACCGAAGTAAGTGCCAGGATGGTCCCGACCGAGAGGTCGAAGCCGCCGGTCAGGAGTGCCAGCATCTGCCCCAGCGAAACGATGGTGAGGTAGACCGACTGGCGCACCACGCTCAGCAGATTGCTGCCGGTCAGGAACTTCTCCGAGGCCGCCGAGAACACGATGAGCGAGATCATCAGGAGGAAGGGCAGCACGCCCAATCGCACGAAAACGACCTTCAGCCAGGTGAGCGGCAGGCTGGCGGCGCGGCCGTTGCGGGTCTCGACCGTCATTTAGGCCGCCTCCCGCTCGAAGAAGTGCGAGAGCACGCGCTCTTCGCTGATCTCCGCCTTGGCCAGCTCCGCCTGCACACGGCCGCGGTAGAAGACATAGAGCCGGTGCGAGAGGTTCAGCACCTCCGGCAGGTCGGAGGAAATCAGCAGCACGCCCGCGCCCGCCTCGCAAAGCTCGCGGATGAACTGGTAGATCGCCACGCGCGTGCCGACGTCGACGCCCACCGTGGGCTCGTCGAAGACGAAGAGCTCGACCGCGCGGGTCAGGCACTTGGCCAGCATGATCTTCTGCTGGTTGCCGCCGGAGAAGTGGTCGGCGGCGCGCTCGATGCGCGGTGGGCGCAGGTCGAGCCGCTCGGCCAGGTCGCGCGCCTTCGCCCGCTCGGCGCGGCGGTTGAGGAAGGGGCCGCGGCGGAACGCCGCCTCGCTCAGCGCCGGCAGAGCGATGTTCTCGCGCGCCGCGCGCATGGTCATCAGCCCCTCGTCGCGGCGGTCGGGCGGCAGGTAGAAGAAGCCGCGGCGCAACATGGCGCGGGTCGATGCGTTGGTGACGCGCTCGCCCTTGAAGCGCACCGCTCCCGCCACCACCGGCAAGAGGCCGAAGCAGGCGCGCGCAATCTCCGACTTGCCGGAGCCGACCAGGCCGGCGAGGCCGACGATCTCGCCGCGCCGAACCGTCAGGCTGGCCTCGCGCACCGTGCCGCGCGCCGTCGTCAGCTGCTCGACCTGCAGGAGCGTCTCGCCCGGCTGGTGCCGCACGGTGGGGAAGATTTCGGAGATCTTCCGTCCGGTCATCAGCCGCAGGAGTTCGCCCTCCGAGCTGCTGCGCGCATCGACGGTGGCGACGTAGCGGCCGTCGCGCAGCACGGTGATGCGGTCGCCGATGCGGCGGATCTCCTGCATGCGGTGCGTGATGTAGACGATGCCCACGCCGCGCGCCTTGGCCTGCGCGATCAGCTGGAAGAGCTGGTCGGCCTCGCGATCGGTCAGCGAGGCGGTGGGCTCGTCCAGGATCAGAATGGAGAGGTCGGAGCGGAAGGCCTTGGCGATTTCGACCATCTGCTGCTCGGCGCGCGTCAGCTGGTCGACGCGCTGGCCGGGCCTGAGCGGGAAGCCCAGGCGCGCCAGCAGCTCGCGCGCGCCGCGGTGCATCTCGCCCTTGCGCAGGAAACCGGCGCTCGCCGCCTCGGCGCCGAGAAAGAGGTTCTCCTCGACGGTCATCTGCGGCACCAGCGAGAACTCCTGAAACACCGCGCCGATGCCAAGCCGCCGCGCCTCGTGCACCGAGTCGATCGTAACCTTCTCGCCGTTCAGGAAGATTTCGCCGGCGCTCGGCTGGTTGGCGCCGGCGATCAGCGAGATCAGCGTCGACTTGCCGGCGCCGTTCTCGCCGAACAGTACGTGCACCTCGCCGGCCTCGAGCTCGAAGTCGACGCCGTCGAGCGCGACCACGCCGGGGTACTCCTTGCGGATGCCGCGGAGCGCGAGCAGCGGGCGGGCGGCCTCCGCGGCCGTCCCGCCCGCGCTCTCGACACCTTGCGCAGCCATCGGCCGGCGCGGCCTACGGCTACTCCACGCGGAAGACCGGCGTGTAGCCGTCCGGCGCCAGCGTCGAGCTGGGGTCGAAGCTGCCCAGGCTCTCCTGGCTCACCACGTAGAGCGCCGGGCCGACGTGCTTGAGGTAGTCCTGCTTCTCCAGGATGCGCACGGCCTGGTCGATGGCGATGCGGCCCTGGATCACCGGCGAGTCGGTGGGCGCCGCCAGGATCTGGCCGCGCTGGATGCCGATGTTGACGCCCGGCGTGTAGTAGTAGGAGACGACCTTCACCTGGTCCTGCAGCCCGCGGTCGCGCAGGATCGGGATCGCCGCCTCGGCGGTGACCGCGGTGCCGACGATATAGGCCAGGTCGCCGTGCGCCTCGAGCACGTCTTCCACCAGCTTGGCCTGCACCTCCTTGCCGGTGTCGCCGTACTTGGTCTCGACCACCTCGACCGCGCTGCCCTCCACCGCGGCGAGGAAGCCGGTGTTGCCGGCCTCGACCCAGCCGGCGCCGGCCGGGCCCGGGAACCAGGCGACCTTCACCGAGCTCGTGCCGGCCGGATGCTTCTCGGCGACGAACTGCCCGGCCTTGGCGCCCATCTCGCCGAAGGAGACCAGCGACTTGGCGGCGAGGTCCTTCGACGACATGCCGTTGATCACGTCGATCACCGGCACGCCCTTGCCGGAGATCTCGGCGACCAGGTTGTTGAGGCCGTCGTAGGAGATGGCGCCGATGATGACGGCGTCGGCGCCGGCCGCCACGCAGTCCTCGATCTGCGAGATCTGCGTGTTGAGCTCGGTGTAGCCGCCGGCTTCGACCAGCTGCATCTTCACGCCCTGGCGCTTGGCCTCCTCGGCCACGCCGTAGTCGACCGCCAGCCAGTAGGCGTCCTTCATGTGCGGGAAGGAGACGCAGATCTCCCATGGCTTGCTCGCCTTGGCGACCGGCGTGTAGTCGACCGTGCTGCGCGGGCTCGCCATGTCGAAGGGCGGGTCCCAGGACTCCACGGGATAGGGATACCACTCCGCCGCCGAGGCCGCGCCCGCAAGCGCCGCCAGCGTCGCGCCGGAAGCGATCGCTCTGGTGATCAACCCTTTGATTGTCATTGCTTTGCTCCCCGTTCTTCGCTGTTCGCCGTCCCGCTGCCGCGGCGATTTCTCCGCCTTGCGCGGCGGCGAGAAGGCGGATTGTGCGAACAATGCCAAATTATTGTAAAATGAAATTTCGTGACGCTCCGTATCGGATTTTCCGATGTCCCTGTCGCTGCGCCAGATCCGCTACTTCGTCGCCGCTGCAGATGCCGGTCAAATCTCCAAGGCGGCCATGGGCCTCAACGTCTCGCAGTCGGCGGTGACCGCGGCGGTGAAGAGTTTGGAAGGCCAGCTTAACGCGCGTCTCTTCGACCGTCATGCCGAGGGCGTGCGGCTGACCTACGAGGGTCACCAGTTCCTGCAGCGGGCGCGCAACGTGCTGGCGGCGGTCAACGAGGCGGCGCGCATCACCGCGCAGAGTCGCGATGCCATCGAAGGATCGCTGAAGGTAGCGATGACCTACACCGTAGCCGGCTATTTCCTGCCGCCGCATCTGGCGCGCTTTCAGCGCAACTTCCCGCGGATCGCGCTGCAGCTCTTCGAGCGGCCGCGGCCGGAGATCGAGGCCGGCCTTGTCTCCGGCGAGTTCGATCTCGCGATGCTGCTGACCTCCAACCTCGCAAACCGCCGGGCCATCGCCTCGCAGACGCTGCTGCGCTCAAGGCGCCGGCTCTGGCTCTCCAGCGACCACCCGCTGCTGGACAAGGCGGCGGTGACCCTGGCCGACGTCGCGGCCGAGCCCTACGTCATGCTGACCGTGGACGAGGCGGAGAAAACCGCGGGCAACTACTGGCAGGCGACCCGCTACCGCCCGCGCGTGATCTTCCGCACCTCCTCGGTGGAGGCCGTGCGCTCCATGGTGTCGAACGGGACTGGCGTCACCATCCTCTCGGACATGGTCTACCGGCCCTGGTCGCTGGAGGGCGAGCGCATCGAGGCGGTGACGCTGATCGACCCGGTGCCGTCGATGGACGTCGGCATCGCCTGGGCGCGCAAGCGGGCGCTCGGCGCCACCGCGACCGCCATGCTGGAGCACTTCCGGCAGAGCTTCGGCGAGGCGCCGGGCTAGGGCGTGGACCGACCCAACCCCCCTCCCTACCCTCCCCCGCGCAGCCGCGCGGGAGAGGGGCGCTCCTATCGAGGCTTGCGCGGAAAGCCCTCTCTCCCGCGCGGAAGCGCGGGGGAGAGTGGGAGAGGGGGGCTTTCTGTTTCGCGGGTCGAGCCTGGTCGAGCCCGCACATGACGGACGACAATGCCGATCGCAGCGTCCAGACCGCCGTTGCCCGCCGATCGGCAAAAGTTTAGTTTAGTTCAGTAAAAATAGGCCGCCGGGGAGGGCGCCATGAAGAAGCTGATGAACGGCGCGGACACGCTGTTGCGCGAGAGCCTGGAAGGTTTCGCCGCCGCCCATGCGGGCCTGGTGCGGGTCGCCTTCGAGCCGACCTACGTGGCACGCGCCGACGCGCCGGTCAGCGGCAAGGTCGGGCTGGTCTCCGGCGGCGGCGCCGGGCACGAGCCGCTGCATGCCGGCTTCGTCGGCTACGGCATGCTGGACGCGGCCTGTCCCGGCCAGGTCTTCACCTCGCCGACGCCGGACCAGATGCTGGCCGCCGCCCAGGCCGTCGACAGCGGCGCCGGCGTGCTGTTCATCGTCAAGAACTACGCCGGCGACCTGATGAACTTCGAGATGGCGGCGGAGATGGCCGCAGAAATCCCGGGCGGCTCGGCCATGGTGCTGGTGAACGACGATGTGGCGGTGGAGAACTCGACCTATACCCAGGGCCGCCGCGGCGTGGCCGGTACGGTGGTGGTGGAGAAGATCCTCGGCGCCGCCGCCGAGGGCGGCATGGCGCTCGCCGCCTGCAAGGCGCTGGGCGAGCGCGTGGTCAGGGCCACCGGTTCGATGGGCGTGGCGCTCAGCTCGTGCACCGTGCCGGCGGCCGGCAAGCCGACCTTCACGCTGGCCGAGGACGAGATGGAGATGGGTGTGGGCATCCACGGCGAGCCGGGCCGCCGCCGCGTCAAGCTGGCCACGACCGACGCCATCGCCGAGGAGATGCTGGGCGCCATCGCGCAGTCGCTCTCGCCGCAACGCGGCCAGCCGGCCCTCCTGCTGGTCAACGGCTTCGGCGGCACGCCCTTGATGGAGCTCTACGCCATGCACCGCGCGGCGGCGCGCCAGCTCGAGGCCAAGGGTGTCAAGCTCGCGCGCTCGCTGGTCGGCAACTGGACCACTTCCCTGGAGATGGCCGGCTGCTCGTTGACCGTGACGCTGATGGACGACGAGCTGCTGCGCCTCTGGGACGCGCCGGTGGAGACCGCGGCGCTGCGCTGGGGGCGCTAGGCACCTGCTCGGCTTCGCACGGATCTCGCCGTGCGGAAGCGCGCCGCTACTGGATCCGTTCGTAGACCGCGGTGAAGCCGGCCAGCGAGATCGGGATGACCAGGCTGCGCCGCTGCTGGTCCTCGATCGTCAGGTTCAGCTTGCTGCCCTGGCGCATCGCCTCCAGCAGCTCCGGCGATACCGCCATGGCGGTGTAGCAGCCCTCGGCATCGCAGGTCTGGTACTCCAGCGTCATTGCCGCGCCGCCGTCGACATCGAGCCGGATGCCGGCGGGCAGATAGGTGGCGAGCGGCGCCCGCAGGATCATCACCGGCTGCCGCGTCGCCGCCGGCACGCGCAGGGTGAACAGCATCAGGAGCTGGCCGGTCTCGGTGACGAAGGCCTGCTGCCGCATCTCGCAGTCGAGCGCGGCCTCGCGCGCCGGGGCCGTGCAGGCATACGACCAGGGCAGTTCCTCCTGCGCCCGCGCCTCGCACGCCGCTGCGCCCAGCAGCGTCAGCACTGCCGCGCCCAGCCGGTGCCGGCTCCGCCGCCGCGCTCTTCCTGCCATGCGCGCCTGCCTCAGAAGGAGATCGCCAGCTTGAGGCCGCCGCCGTAGCTGGACGTGTTGTGCGAGAGCTGGCCGAAGCCTTCGACGGACACCACCAGGTTGTCGGCGGCGAAGATGTCCACCGCAGCCTCGAGATCGAGATAGGTTTTGTCCAGCTCGCTCTCGATGGTGAAGGGGTCGACGGTCAGGGGCGCGCTGTCGAAGGCGGCGGTCACCGACGGCGAGGCGTCGCCCAGGAACTGCGTGATCCCGATGGTGAAGCTCGGCCGCAGCAGCACGCCGCCGGCGGTGAACTCGCCGCCGATCTCGACTGCGGGCTGCACGTCGAAGTAGGTCTCGGCGTTGCGCTCGACCTCGAGGCTGGCGCCGCCGGCGCCGCTCTCGGAAAGGCCGTTCATCACCACGTGGGTGACGCCGAAATCGACGCGGGGCTTGATGTAGAAGTCCTCGCCGATGGTGAAGCTGTGCGCGGCGCTGAGCTGGCCGGCGATCAGCCAGAGGTTCTCGGTGCTCTCCGGATCGTGGCCGGAGAAGAGGTGGCGGGTGATGTCGTAGGACCCATAGCCACCCGAGAACGATGCGGCCAGCATGGTGTTGCCGAAGCTCTTCTTGGCGACCATTCCGGCCTGGAACAGCACGCCGTCGCTCTCCGCCAGGTTGTCCTCCACCTCGAGGTGCTGGAAGTCGACCCCCAGGGCCCCGCCCAGCCACCAGTCGTCGCCCAACGCCAGCTGGCCGCCGCCGGCGACCTGCCAGGCGGTCTGGTCGAAGGCGCGGTTGTGGCTGGTGGAGTCGCGCTGGAACTTAGTGCCGCCGAAGCGGATCCAGCCGCACTGCTCCTCGCTGACGAAGCGGTAGGTGCCGGTCTGGGCCGCGCAGCTCAGCATGGCGTCGCTGAACTGTAGGTTCGAGAGCAGCGCCATCCGCTGGTTGTCGGAGAGAATCTGGGGCGTCAGCGAGTCGAGCGCATCCAGGTAGTCGTCGAGGTCGACGATGTTGACCAGTCCTTTCAGGATGTCGTCGAGCGCTCGCAGCTCGAAGATATCCTGGATGTGCTGCGTGACACTCCTCTGGTTGTCGTTCGCAGCGCCGACTACCGCGTCGTTGGTGAAGTCGATGGAATAGTCGAGCACGATGTCGCTCGAGTTGGGGTAGGACAGGCTGTAGGCGGCAGTGGCGGTCGACACGACGGTGAGATCGCTGTGCGTGGATGAGGCGACTCCGCCGGCCGCGCCGAGGATGATGAACGACCCGGTGGGGTCGCCGACGTCGATGACGTTGACCAGCACCTGGCCTTCCAGCGAGGCGCTCCCGGCCACCTCCAGCAAGTCCGCAAGGTCCGCCGCCGTGTCGATATCAACGGCATAGGAGCCGGTCGACGCCTGGGTCAGGCGGCCCTTGACCATGTCCGTCGTGAGGATGGCGCCGAAGCCGCCGGGGGCGAGCCGTCCGGAGTTGGACAGCACGCCATCGTCGCCCAGGTCCAGGCTGCTGCCGCTGTTGAACAGACCCCCTTCCTGGTTGTTGAAGAAGCCGTTGTCGACGTGGATCGCGATCTGGCCGTTCGCCGTGCCGAAGTTGTCAATCGTCGTGTTGCCGCCCGCACCGCCGCCGGTGGCGTTGCCGGCGCGCAGCATGAGTCCCTCGGCGATGTTGTCGCTCCGGCCGAGCGTGCCGTGGTTCTCCACCTCTTTGCCGGTGCCGCCCAGCAGGTAGACGGCGTAACCGTCGTCGCCGGTGGCGGCGACGCTGGCGCCCTCGTCGATGGTGACGGTGATCGAAGAGTTGCCGGCGCCGCCGGTGGCGGTGGCGAAGACGCCGTGCGCGTTGCTTCCGCTCACCTGCACCGTGCCCGAGACATCGACCATGACCGGCGCGGCCGAACCGGTGCCGGCGGCACTCTGCGCGAAGATGCCGTGCGCGTTCGCGCCGGTGGTGGTGAGCGTGCCGTCGTACTGCACGGTCACGCTACCGGCGTCGCCCGCACCGCCGGCACTGCCGACCAGCGCCGCGGCGGGCGCCAGGGCGAGGTCCCCCTTCACGCCGCCACCGCCGGCGACCGACTGCGCGAAGATGCCGACCGATGAGTTGCCCCGTGCCGTGATGTCGGCATCGATCGTGAGCTGGACGTTGCCGCCGTTACCGGAAGTCTCGGTGCCATTCCCCATCGCGAGGCCGCTGCCGAAGTTGGCGTCGCCGCCGAACAGCACCAAGCCGCCCAGGCCGCCGCCGCCGCCCACGCTCTGCGCGAAAATGCCATAGGCGGCCACGACTTGGTCGTTGTCGGCGACACCGGTGACGATCTGGCCGCCGCCCATGAAGTTGACCACGACCTCGCCGCCATCGCCCTGGACGTTATCCGTGCCGCCCATGGTGAAAACGCTGCCGTCGGCGCCGCTGACACCGACGCCGGCGGTGCCGCCGCCGCCGCCGATCGACTGCGCCATGATGCCGGCCGCGCCGTAGTTGCTGGTCATCAGGCTGCCCGCCTGGTGCTCGATGTCGACCTCCATGCCGTCGCCGGACGTCGAGGTCCCGGCGCCACCGATGTTGATCCCGATGATCGCGTTGGCAGTGGTCTGCTGCGCATTGCCGGTCATGGCCAGGCCTGCGCCGTGCCCGGCGTCGCCGCCGCCGCCGCCGATCGACTGCGCGAAGATGGCGTGCGAACCCAGGCCGCTCGTCATGATGTTGGCGGAGTTGGTGACCGTGACCGTGCCACCGTCGCCGGCTCCCCCGCTGGCGCCGATACTAAGGTCCACGGCCCACTTGTCGGCCGCGCCAATGCCGCCGAGGTCGCCGCCTGCGCCGCCGCCCCCGCCGATCGACTGCGCAAAGACGCCATGCGAGAAATTGCCGAGCGTGGTGATCGCGGAGCCGGCGTTGTTGGTGACCTGGACGGTTCCGCCGACACCGCCGCTGGACGCGCCGCCGAGCGTCATGGCGATGCCGTGCTCGGTGCCGTCGGGGTCCGAGGACGAGGAACCGAACAGCAGCGAGCCGGTCGTTGCCCCCATGCCGCCGCCGCCGCCGATCGACTGTGCGAGGATGCCGTGCTGCTGCGTGTACCAGAGCGGCTGACCGGCGACTCCAGTGACGATGCTTCCCGAGTTGTCGACCGTCACCATCTCGCCCTTGCCGCCCGAGCCGCCGGCTGCGCCCAACGAGAAGGTCACCGTGCGCTTAGCGGAGCCCGTCACTGTGCCGGCCAGGCCGGCCGCACCGTTTCCACCGCCGCCGCCGATCGATTGCGCGACGACGCCGCGCGAGGAATCCCCGACTGTGGTCAGCGTCGCGCTGTTGATGGTGACCGTCACCGTGCCGCCATCGCCGCCGGCGCCGCCGCTGCCGCCCAGCGCCATGGTGAGCGCCTTGGGCTTGTTGTCCTGGCTGTCGCCGGCGTCGTTCGAGATGTCGCCCGAGACGCCGAGCGCGCCGTTGCCGCCGCCGCCGCCGACCGACTGCGCGAAGACCGCATCCATCTGGGCGAACTGGGACCCGGTGCCGTCCGCGCCGATGCCCGTGGCCACGGTGATGCCGCTATGCACCGTGACATCCACAGAACCGCCTGCGCCGGCCGTGCTTGCCGAGCCGCCGAGGCCGAAGCTCACCTGCGTCGCGGAATTCGAGCTTGACGATTCGTCGGTGATGTCGCCGTCGATGCCGACACCGCCGTTGCCGCCGCCGCCGCCGACGCTCTGCGCCATGATCGCCTTGGAGCCGTCACCACTGACAGTTATGCCGTGGAAGGTCGCCACCGTGACCGACCCACCGTCGCCGCCGGCGCCGCCGTCGGCGCCGATGCCGACCACCAGGGACTTGTCGCCGGTGTTCTTCACCTTGCCCAGGATGCCGGTTGCGCCGTTGCCGCCGCCGCCGCCGATCGACTGGGCCAAGATGCCGTACGAGTTGTCGTCCAGCGTGTGCAGCACGGAGTGGTTCTGCACGTTGACCGCGCCGCCGGTGCCACCGGCCCCGCCGGCCCCGCCGACGCCGACGGCGAGTGAAGACTTGCCGCTGTCGTCCTGGCTGGTGACGTTGCCCTGAATGCCGACGCCGCCGCTGCCGCCGCCGCCGCCGACCGACTGGGCGAAGATGGCGTGGCCTTGCGCGGTGCTGGACACGGATTCGTTGCCGGCGCCCGAGCCGGTCATGATCTCGGCGGCGTCGGTGGCGCCCGAGTTGTTGTTGAACACGTTGACGGCGCCGCCATTGCCACCAGCCCCGCCGCTGCCGCCGATTCCCACCGTCAGCTTGTTGGCGGCCGAGTTGCTGGTCGTCGTGCCCGACTGGGTGCCGAAGAAGTTGCCGCCGCCGTGGCCGCCGCCGCCGCCGATCGATTGCGCGACGATGCCCATGGAGCCGGCGCCGCTCACCGTGATCTGCGCCGTGTCGTTCGTCACCGTGACCGTCTCGCCGGCGCCGGCGATGCCGCCGGAGCCGCCGACCGTAACGGCGAACGACTCGGTCTGCGAGTCCGAGCTCATGGTGTCGAACGAGGCGGTGGCCCCGCCATGGCCGCCGCCGCCGCCGATCGACTGCGCGTAGATGCCGTGCGATTCGCTGCTGGTTGTCATCAGCGCAGCGCTGTTGCCCACGATGACGGTGTCGGCATTGGCACCGCTGCCGCCGGTACCGCCGACCGCGATCGCCGCCGTGCGGGCGCCGTTGTTCGTCGTGCCGGTGACCGCCAGCCCGCCGCTGCCGCCGCTGCCGCCGATCGACTGCGCGAGAATCGCGTGCTCGCCGAGATAGCCGCTGTTGCCGGAGGCGCCGCCGGTCGCCAGGACGCCGCTGTTGGTGACGGTGACCGCGCCGCCGGTCGAGCCCGAGCCGCCGGCGCCGCCGATCGCCACGTTGATCTGCTTGGTGTCGTCGGAGGTCGAGAAGCTGCCGCTGATCGCCATGCCGCCGTTGCCGCCGCCGCCGCCGATCGACTGCGCGACGATGCCGCGCGCGCCGCCGCCGGTGACCGTCACGCCGTCCCCGTTCGTCACCGTCACGGCGCCGCCCGTGGCACCGGTGCCGCCGCTGCCCGCCACGCTGACGCCGATCGCGGTCGATTCCTCGGTGGAGGCATTGGCGCTCATGGTCCAACCGCCGTTGCCGCCGGCGCCGCCGATCGCCTGCGCGACGATGCCGTCCGCCAGCAGGCCGGCGGTGGCGATAGGGGCCGTGCTGTCGACCTCGACCGTGCCGCTCTTGCCGCCGTTGCCGCCCGCGCCGCCGATGGAGACGCCGATCTGCGTCGACTGCGAGGTGGAGAGATTGCCGGTGAGGCTCATGCCGCCGTTGCCGCCGCCGCCGCCGATCGACTGCGCCAGGATGGCTTGCGCATGGTCGCCCGAGGTGGTGACCGAGCCGGAACTCGAGACAGTGACGGCGTCGGCATCGGCGCCGGTGCCGCCGGTGCCGCCGATCGCGACGGCGATCTGCGTCGAGCTGGAGGCGGAAATTGTGGCGGCAATGCTGGCGCCGCCGTTGCCGCCACCGCCGGCGATCGATTGCGCCACGATGCCCTGCGAATGGACGCCGTGCGTCACGATGGGGCCGGTGCTTTCCACCATCACGGTGTCGGCCGCGCCGCCGGAGGCGCCCTTGCCGCCCATGGCGAAGGCCAGGCCGTCGCCGTCGAGTGCCAGCGCGCCGGAAAGCGCGAAGCCGCCGCTGCCGCCGCCGCCGCCGATCGACTGCGCGGCCAGGGCCGTGGCGTGGTCGCCGAAGGTGGTGATCGCCGAAGCCGAGCCGACGAAGACGTCGAGGCCCGCGCCGCCGCCGCCGCCGGCCCCGCCGATGGCCATCGAGGCGGAGCCGTCCTCGCCGCCGGTGAAGGCGATGCTGAAGCCGCCGTGGCCGCCGCCGCCGCCGACCGATTGCGCCAGGATGCCGTAGGCGTTCTCGCCCGAGGTGGTGATGGCATTGCCGTTCGGCTGGCTGCAGAAGCCGGTGCCGTCCAGGCCGAGCGTGCAGACGGAGACGGAGTTGGCGCTGCCGCCCGTGCCGCCGGAGCCGCCGACCGCCGCCGATACCGAGGGCGTGTCTACGCCGAAGGAGGCGCTGACGGCGTAGCCGCCGTGACCGCCGCCGCCGCCGATGCTCTGCGCGTGGATGCCGTGCGAGTAGTCGCCCGTCGTGGTGACGCTGTTGTCGTTGTGCACCACGGACACGATGTTGCCGGCACCGCCGTTGCCGCCCGAGGCGCCGACCGACACGCTGGCAATCGCGCCGATCGATCCGGCGCCGCCGCCATGGCCGCCGCCGCCGCCCACGCTCTGCGCCAGGATCGCGGTCGAGTTGTCGTACTGCGTGAAGATGATGCCGCTGTTGTTGACGAACACCTGGCCGCCCGCGCCGCCGCCGTCGCCGTGGTTGCTGCCGGCGGCGACACCGCCGACCGAGAACCAGCCGAAGGCGGAGCCGCCGCTGCCGCCGCCGCCGCCGATCGACTGCGCCAGGATGCCGTGCGCGCAGCCGCCGTCGTCGCCGCAGCCGGGATCGGCGGAATCCATGATCGGCAGCTCGGTGGGCGACCCGGTGACGATCGTGCCGCTGTTGACGACCGTGACCGTGTCGCCGCTGCCGCCGCCGCCGCCGCGTCCGCCGAAGGCGGCGATGCCGGCGGCGAAGCCGCCCGAACCGCCGCCACCGCCGACGCTGTAGGCCATGATGCCGACGGCGCCGGCGCCCGACGTGTTGAGCGTACCGCTGTTGTTCACCGTGACGGCGCCGCCGTTGCCGCCTTGCCCGCCTTCCCCGCCGCTGGAGTAGTAGTCGCTGAAGGCATCGCCGCCATGGCCACCGCCGCCACCGACGCTCTGCGCGGCGATCGCGATGGACTCGTCGCTGATCGTGGTGATGGCGCCACCGTTGGTGACCGTCACGTTGCCGCCCGCGCCGGCGCTGCCGCCGTTCGCCGCAAAGGCGACGATGCCGGTCGAGCCGCCGCCGCTGCCGGCATGTCCCGCCACCGATTGCGCGACGATGCCGATCGAGCCCGCGCCGGTCGTCGAGATCGGGCCGTCGACGTCGACGAGGACATTGCCCGACAGCCCGGTATCGCCGCCCGAGCCGCCCTTGGCGGCCGCGCTGTCGCCGCCGTTGCCGCCCTGGGCGCCCAGGCTGTAGGCGGCGATGCCGTGCGACTGCGTGCCGCTCGTCGAGACCGTCCAGTCGCCCATGAGGGTGATGGCACCGCCGCCGCCGCCCGCACCGCCGTTGCCGCCGTCGCCCAGCGTCTCGCCGGCGCCGCCGTCGCCGCCCGCGCCCGCCTTGCTGACCGCGTAGATGCCGTGCGACTGGCTGCCGATCGTCGCGATCGAGCCGCCCACGCCGCCGAGCGTGCCGATGCTGATCGCCCCACCTTGGCCGCCGTGGCCGCCCGTGCCCCCGTGGTCGGCGTCGCCCTGGCCGGCATGGCCGGCATTGCCGCCCTGGCTCAGCAGACTGAAGCCGTGCGAGTCGCTGTCGCCGCTGGTGGAGATGGTCCAGGTGCCGCGCTCGACTGCCGAGAGATTGACCGCACCGCCGTCGCCGCCGGTGCCGCCGTGGCCGCCGTTGTTGCCGCCGCCCTTGCCGTCGCCGCCGCTGCCGCCGATCGACTGCAGCACGACTGCAGGCGAGGTGCCGCCGCCCTGTGTCTCGATGGTCCAGCTGTCCTCTGCCTGGGTGTCCAGCGAGACCGTGCCGCCGGTGCCGCCGGTGCCGCCGGCGCCGCCGTGGTCGCCGCCGTCGCCGCCGCCGCCGCCGCCGCCGCCCACGCTGATGGCGGAGACGCCGATGCCGTCGGTCCCCGTGGTGTGGATCGTGGCGTCGCCGGCCTCCAGGGCAATGTCGCCGCCCAGCCCGCCGGCGCCGCCATCGCCGCCATCGGCGGCGTCATCGGCGCCGCCTTCGCCGCCGTCGCCCGCCTGGGTGAACAGCTCGATGCCCACGGAGCCGAAGCCGCCGGCGTCCACGAAGCCGAGCGGCTCTCCTGTCACGATGATGCTGAAGGCGTCCTTGCCGTGATGCCCAGTGTCGCCGATGTCGCCGCTGCCGCCGTGCTCGGAGGTATTGTGGATGTAGATGCCGGCCGAGCCGTCCGCGGTGGTGTGGATCTCGTAGCTCGTGCCGTTGTTCGTTGCGTCGTAGTTGAGGAAGATCGTCGTCGGCGTGTCGCCGTCGGTGCCGCTGTACTGCAGGATGATGCCGCCTTCGTCGCCGTCGCTGTTCGTATTGCCCGACAGGTCGGGGCCGATTCCCTCGGTCAGCTCATTGACGTTGAGCTGCGTGACGCCGCTGCCGAAGTCCTTGCCATTGCGGATGCCGGCGGACTGGTTGCCGCTGCAGGTCGCAACACCGCCGGAGACGCTGCAATCGTCGGGGTCTGCCGAGGCCAGGCCCGGCAGGACCAGGCTGCAGAGGAGCGCCAGCAGCGTGATCCCCGCTGCGCGCCAAGGCTTCGGCGCCTGTCGTTCGCCCATCGTGCGACCCCCCGGTCCCCAGGCCAGTCCATAACCAGCCGCTTTACGACAATATCAAGATTGCAACCGTGGCACGTAACCAGAATGAGCGGTAAACCGTAGTCCGCGAGGCAGACAGTGTAAACCCTGGAGAAAATTACATTTCGGCAATCGCCAGGCACCGCGGGAAGCAGCCGCTACACGGTCGGACCTCGCAACCCGCCCGCATTGGGTCGATTGCGGTTGGCTAGCGACGTTGCAGCAGGGCAATGAGGCGCGCGGCGAAACTGCGGATCAGCTCTTCCACCTCGCGCTGCGTGTCCGCGTCCTCGAAGGTCGGCACCGGGATGTGCAGCACGTGCGGGGCGCTCGACCGGGGAACGGGGCGCAGGGTCTGGCCGCGGTTGGGGTGTGCCTTCAGGTAGGCGTCGAGGAAGGCGCGCCGCTCCTCCGGCGAGAAGTGGCAGAGCTCCATGATCGTGGCCACGTGGCGCGCCGGCACCGGCACGGAATAGCCGGGGTTGGTAATCTGCGAGACGAAGGACTTGTGCTTGCCCAGCGCCTCGGCGACGCGCTGGCGCGTACCCGAGGGGCGGCGGTCGAGCGCCGTCTGCAGGATGCGCTTGTAGGCGGCGACCAGCTGCTCCTTGCCGGTCTCGGCGCCCTCAGCCATGCGCCGCTTCCGCCACCGCCGGCCAGGCGGCGACGGCCGCCTTGGTGCCGGCGAGCCGCGCCGGCGCCACCGACAGGCTGCGCAGACCGGCCCGCAGCAGAAGCGCAACCAGCGCGGGCTCGCCCGCCATGTCGCCGCAGAGGCTGACCTCGCGCCCCAGCTGCCGCCCGGCCTCCACCACGCGGCCGATCAGCTCGAGCACCGCCGGGTTGGCGGGATCGTAGAGCTTGGCGAGCGTTGCGTTGTCGCGGCTGACCGCGGTCACGTACTGCACCAGGTCGTTGCTGCCGATGGAATAGAAGTCGGCTGCGAAGTCGGCCGCGGTCAAGGCGGCGGCCGGCACCTCCACCATCATGCCCAGGGGCGGCAGCGCCGCCGCGACGCCCTCGGCTTTCAGCTCGGACACCGCCGCCTCGAAGAGCCGGCGCGCCTCAGCCAGCTCGGCCGGCGCGGTCACCATCGGCACCATGACCTTCAGCCGGCCGAGCGGTGCGGCGCGGGCCAGCGCCCTCAGCTGCACGCGGAAGATCTCCGGCCGTGCCAGGCTGAGCCTGAGGCCGCGGACGCCGAGGAAGGGATTGCTCTCGCCCTCGGGCGTCAGGCCGGGGATCGGCTTGTCGCCGCCGGCGTCCAGCGTGCGGATGGTGACCGGGCGGCCCTTCGCCCAGGCGAGGAGCTGGCGGTAGACGGCGAACTGCGCCGCCTCGTCGGGCAGCGGCCGGTCGGCGCGGAACAGGAATTCGCTGCGCGCCAG
>Ga0299906_10000187_pt1 | contig 64124 bp, 55 predicted proteins | sample RVTome_14_FD_200259 | JGI IMG/M metagenome (GOLD analysis project Ga0299906, IMG submission 200259) | Soil microbial communities from uranium-contaminated site in the Upper Colorado River Basin, Wyoming, United States - RVT145D125 (version 2) ...
TCGTGGCCCAGGCCTGCGCCCACCGGCTCGAGGTCGGCGCCGACGGCCGGGTGAGTCGGGTCGTCTACCGCAAGTGGGAGCAGGAGGGCGCCGACCTCAAGTACCACGACTTCACCGCCGCCGGCACGATCTTCGTCGGCGCGGCCCACGCCATCGAGACCCCGAAGCTGCTGCTGAGCTCGCGCAGCGAGGCGCTGCCCCACGGCGTCGCCAACTCGTCCGGGCTGGTGGGCAAGTACCTGATGGACCACAACACCCAGCTCAGCTACGCCGTGGTCAGGGGCCCCGTGTTCGGCTACCGCGGGCCGCTCTCGACCTCGGGCATCGAGACGCTGAAGGACAACCCGCAGCGCGGCAGCGCCGGCGCGGGCCTGCGACGCTCCGTGTCAAACTCCCCCTATGAGAGCGGTGACACTGCCGGCCCTCGCGGCCGCCCTGCTCGCCCTCGCCTGCGGCGAGCGTCCGCGTCCGAACGTCGTCCTCGTCTCCGTCGACACGCTACGGGCCGATCACCTGAGCGGCTACGGCTACGAACGTCCGACCTCCCCTTTCGTCGACTCGCTCGCCGCTGCCGGCGTGCGCTTCACCGCCGCCTTCGCCCACGCCTCGTGGACCCTGCCCTCGCACATGAGCCTGATGACCTCCTGCCACCCCCAGACCCACCAGGTGGAGATCACCCGTAGCTCCCTGCCGGCCGCGATCCCCACCCTGGCGGAGGTCCTCGCCGCCGCCGGCTACGAGAGCACGGCTTTCGTGAGCTGGATCTACCTCAAGGCCGGCTTCGGCTTCGGCCGCGGTTTCCACGCCTACCACGAGCTGCTGCCGCCGCCCGAGCTCCGGGACTCGTCGACGCGGCACTCGGTCAAGGCCGAGGGCGTCGCCGGCCGGGTGATCGAGTGGGCGCGCGGGCGTCCGCGGCGGCCCTTCTTCCTCTTCGTCCACCTCTTCGACCCGCACATGAGCTACGAGCCGCCGCTCGCCTACGCGCGGCGCTTCGACCCCGGCCTCGGGAGCGTCGAGCCCGGCTCCTACGAGCGCCTGAGCCGCTACGTGGACGGCCTCCACGACGACGCGCCGGCGATCCCGCCCGCCGAGCTTGCCCAGGCCCGCGCCCTCTACGACGGCGAGATCCGCTACGTCGACGCCGAGCTCGAGCGGCTCTTCGGCGTCCTCGGCGAGGAGGGCCTGCTCGACGACACGCTCGTCGTCTTCACCTCGGACCATGGGGAGGAGCTCGACGACCACGGCTCGATGGAGGGCCACCAGTGGACGCTCTACGACGAGGTCCTGCGGGTGCCCCTGATCCTCGTCTTTCCGGACGGCCGCTTCGCCGGCGCCGTGGAGCCGCGGCTCGCCGGCCTGATCGACGTCGCGCCCACCGTGCTCGAGGCCCTCGGGCTCGCGGCGCCGCCCGCGTTCGAGGGGCGCAGCCTGCTGCCGCTGCTGGCCGGCGATTCAGCGCGGCGAGAGGAGGCCGTCTTCAGCCAGATCCGGCGCTTCAACCTCAAGTGGTCCCTGCGCACGCCGGAGCACAAGCTGATCTACAACCAGGCGCCCGAGACCGACGAGCGCGGCATGCCGCTGGCGGCGGGCTTCGAGCTCTACGACCTGCGCGCCGACCCGGGCGAGCGGACGAACGTTTTCGACCCCTCCTCGCCGGTGGCGCGCGAGCTGGCGCGCCGGCTGCGCGCTTTCACCGAGCGGCGGCCGCAGGGGGAGGCCGGGGAGGGCCCCGAGCTGACGCCGGAGGAGCGGCGGCGGCTCGAGAGCCTGGGCTACGTCGACGTTTCCGAAGCGAGGACCGGAAAGCGGCGGAACGATCCCGCCGCTACGTCCTCGCCGGCAACGCCTCGACCCGGTTGAGCAGGATCTTGCTCTGCGGCGGCGGCGCCGCGAGCAGGCCGATCATCTCCTCGACGACGCGGCCGGCCTCGAGCAGGGCGCCGAAGTCGGTGCCGGTGTCGACGCCGATGGCGTGGAACATGAAGGCCAGCTCCTCGGTGGCGACGTTGCTCACCGAGCCCTTGACCATCCTGTTGCCGCCGATGCCGCCGATGGCGCCGTCGAAGATGCGCACGCCGCTTTCGTACGCCACGAAGCAGTTGGTGATGCCGAGGCCGTAGCGGTCGTGGAAATGGACGCCGACGCGCTCGAGGCCGACGGTGCGCTCCACCGCCTTCAGGGTGCGCGCGACGTCGCCCGGCGTCGCGGTGCCGTTGGTGTCGGCGACCGCGACCATCTCGCAGCCGGCCGCCAGCAGCTCGCCGCACAGCCGCACCACGGTCTCCGTGGGCTGCGGCGCGTTGCCCTCCCCGAAGTCGCGGAAGGAATACGAGAGGTAGGCCCGCGCCCGGTAGCCCTCGCGGCGGGCGCTCGCCGCCACCTCGCGGGCCGCCGCCAGGGCCTCGGCGGTCGACATGCGGGTGTTCAGGACCGAGTAGGCCTCGGAGGCCGAGACGAGCAGCGCCACGGTGGTCACGTGGGGAGACCGGCGCGCTTCGTGGAAGTACCTGAGCTTGGGCACCAGGACGGCGATCTCGGCCTCGCCCGGGGCGATCGCCGCCAGCAGCTCGGGCGTGACCTTCATCGCCGGCAGCACCCGCGGGTTGACGAAGGAGCCGACCTCGACGTAGGGCAGGCGGGCGCGCCGCAGGGCGTCGAAGAGGCGCAGGCGCAGCGCGAGCGGCACCTCGGCCTCGCGGTCGAGCGCCTGCAGACCGTCGCGCAGGGTCACGTCGCAGATCCTGACTTCGGACAAGGGTCGCCTCCTCCCGGCGGCGAGGATACCATCGATGCCACGCGCCGCCGTTTCCGATAAGCTTCACGGCGAGCGGATCCGCTCGACATCCCTCCTGGAAACGTCCAAGGAGATCCAAAGATGACCAGAAGACAGAACCGGTGGAGGACGCTGGCGATCGCTGCGTCCCTTGCCCTCGTGGCCGCCTCCTTCCTCGGCCTCGCCACCGCCGCCGGAGCCCAGACCTTCGGCCGCGTGAAGTTCAAGGTCACGACCCCCGACGGCGAGCCCGCGACGGGCGTGAAGATCACCGTCACCTGCCGGGAGCGCGGCGGCTATCGTCAGGACCTCGAGACCAACAACAAGGGCGAGGCCGTGCTGTCGGTGGTCGACGCCACGAAGCTCTACCAGTTCCGCCTCGACTACGAGGGCTACCCCTCGCTCGAGGACGAGATCAAGCCGGAGCTGCGGCAGACCATCACCAGGGAGGTCGTGCTGATGCCGACGGCGCCGCCGCCGCCGTCCGCCGAAGCCCGGCTGACGCCGGCGCAGCAGGCGTTCAACGCCGGCATCACGGCGGCCCAGACCGACGACCTGGCCACCGCCCGCGCCAGGTTCGAGGAAGCCGCCGCGCTCGATGCGAAGCTGGCGCCGCCCCACCTCGCCCTCGCCGGCCTCGCCCTCGACGACGAGGATTACGAGACCGCGGTGCGCCATGCCGGCCGGGTGATCGAGCTCGAGGCGGACAACGCCCGCGCCTACCGGATCCTCCACGCGGCCCACACCCAGCTCGGCAACAAGAAGGAGGCCAAGGCGGCGCTCGACGCGCTCGAGGGCCTCGGCGAAGGCGCCGACGCCGCCGCCGTGATCTACAACGAAGGGGTGGCGGCGTTTCGCGTCGGCGACAACGCGACCGCCGAAGCCAGCTTCCTGCGCGCCCTGGAGCTCCAGGCCGACCTGACGCCCGCCGTCTCGGCCCTCGGCGTCCTCTACATGCAGAGCGGCCGCCACGCCGAGGCGGCGGCGATGGCCGAGCGCGCGCTCGCCCTCGAGCCGGGCAACGCACGGATGCTGCGGCTGCGCTGGGACGCCTACCGCGCCGCCGGCGACGAGGCCAAGGCCAGGGAGGCTCACGACGCCCTCGCCGCCGCCGATCCCCAGGTGCTGGTGAGCGAGCTCTTCGACGAAGGCGCCCGTCTCTTCGAAGCCGGCGACGTCCAGGGCGCGCAGCGGCAGTTCGAGAGCGTGCTGGAGATCGCCCCCGAGCACGCGCGCGCCCACTACCAGCTCGGTCTCTGCCTGGTCAACGCGGGCGACACGGCGGCGGCCCGCGAGCACATCCGGAAGTTCCTCGAGCTCGCTCCCGACGACCCCGAAGCCGCGACCGCCCGCGAGATGCTGACCTTCCTGGGAGAATGAGGAAGCTCGCCCTCCTCCTGCTGGGCGCGCTCGCCGCCCTCGCCGCCGGGGCCCAGGACCGCTGGCGGGGTCCCGACGGCGGCTTCCTGCCCTTCGCCACCGACGAGGAGGTCCTCGCCTTCCTGCGCGACGCCGAGGTGATCGAGCGCCGCGGGCTGGCGCAGGGGATCAACCGGCCGCTCAAGGTGCGCCTGCGCCTGGGCGCCGTCGAGGCCCACGCCGTCTACCGCACCGTCAACGTCAGGAAGCCGCGCGAGGAGAGCGGCGGCAAGGTCTACCTCGACTTCCACGACAGTTGCCTCCACGAGTGCGCCGCCTACGAGATGAGCCGGCTGCTGGGGCTCGACCACGTGCCGCCCTGCGTGGTCCGCGACGTCGGCCGCCTCCAGGGCACGCTGCAGTTGTGGATCGAGGACGCGATGACCGAAGAGAAGCGGCGGCGCGAGGGCAAGGAGGCGCCAGTGCCGGTCCTCTGGGCCCGCCAGCAGCAGACCCTGCACCTCTTCGACGCCCTGATCTACAACTTCGACCGCAACCAGGGCAATATGCTGATCGACCCCGATTGGAAGCTGTGGTTCATCGACCACACGCGGGCGTTCCACAAGTCCGCTCAGGTCGAGCGGCTCGATCGCGTCATCTGGTGCGAGCGCGACCTGTGGCGGCGGCTGCGCTCGCTCGACCCCGGCGAGGTCCGGCGGCGCCTCGACGGCCTGCTCGGGCCTGACCGCATCGCCCCGATCATGAAGCGGCGGGACCTGCTGGTGCGCCACCTCGAGCGGCGCATCGCCGAAGCGGGCGAAGGGGCCGTGCTCTATGTCGCCGGCACCCCTGACGCCGGCACCCCTGACGCCGGCCTGCCCTGACGCGTCATACGCTATCCAGGATCGCCGCCACGACCCGCGTCTCCGCTGCCATCGCCTCTTCGTGGTGGCCCATGAGCGCCATCTGCGCCAGGCTCGGCGAGGAGTTGACCTCGAGCACGGTGGCAGCGTCCGGGTCGGCGTCCGGGCTCTCGGCCTTGAAGTCGACGCCGTAGTGACGCAGCCCAAAGAGCCGCCCGATGCGGCGGCCGTGGTCGAGCCACGCGGGCGCCGGGCGGTCGAGCCGCTCGGCGACGCAGAGGCGGTTGAGGTTGAGGATGGGCGATCCCAGGTCGAGCACCTCGCCGGCCGCCAGCACCGAGCCGAAATCGAGCCCGCGGCGCGCCGCCGCCGACGTCCAGATCGGATCGCCGGCGAGCCGGAGCTCGAACGCGGCGCCGCAGAAGCGCCCGTCGGCGCGCGCGAGAAGCTCGCGCACGGCGCTCGTGCCGTCGCCCCGCAGCACCACCGGACGCCGCAGGTAGCCGAAGAGATAGTCCTCGTCCAGGAAGTCGAGTCGCACGTCGACGCCCGGGACCAGCGGCTGGACCAGGGCCAGATAGTCGTGCTGCCAGATCGCCTCGACGGCGGCGGCGAGCTCGCCGTCGCCGGCGACCACGGTCACCTGGCGTCCGCGGGCGCCGTGGTTCGGCTTGACGACGAGCGGATAGCCGTGGGCGGCGGCGAGCTCGCGGCCGGGCGCCAGGCCCAGGTGCGAGGAGAAGTCTTCCTGGAGGAAGCGGCCGGGGCGCAGGCAACGCTCGCCGGGCGGCACCCGGAAGCCGGCGCGCTCCAGGGCGAGAGCGGTGAAGAACTTGTCGTCGGCGATGCGCGAGGCGCCGGCGTCGTTCAAGGGCGAGAAGCCCCCGAGCAGGAAGAGACGGCGCGCGCCGCGCCGGAGCTCGCAGAGATAGCCCGTCTCGGGATCGAGCGGCACCACCTCGCAGCCCAGCCGGCGCGCCGCCTCCGCCCGCAGGGAGAGCATGGGCGAGAGCTCCCGCGGGGGGCGGGGCGCCGGGAGCTTCAACGCCGCAAATGACGCAGACATCGCGCCACCGTGGGCTTCAGCTCGCTGCGCTCGACGACCAGGTCGAGGAAGCCCTTCTCGAGCAGGAACTCGCTGCGCTGAAAGCCCTCCGGTAGACTTTGCCGGATCGTCTGCTCGATCACCCGCGGGCCGGCGAAGCCGATCAGCGCGCCGGGCTCCGCGATGTTGAGATCGCCCAACATGGAGAACGAGGCGGTCACGCCGCCCGTCGTGGGGTCGGTGAGCACGGAGAGATAGGGCAGCCTGGCCGCCCGCAGGCGGGCGAGGGCGGCGGCGATCTTGGCCATCTGCATGAGCGAGAGCACGCCCTCCTGCATGCGGGCGCCGCCCGAGGCCGAGACCACCACCAGCGGCGCCGCGCGGCGGATCGACTCCTCGATCGCCAAGGTGACCTTCTCGCCCACGACCGAGCCCATCGACCCGCCCATGAAGCCGTAGTCCATCACCGCCAGGATCACCGGCAGGCCGTCGATCTCACCCGCCAGCACGTGCAGGGCGTCGCTCACGCCGAGCCGGCGCTGATAGGAGCGCAGGCGCTCCTTGTAGCTCTTCGAGTCGGTGAAGCCGAGCGCGTCGACGGAGGCGATGCCGGTGAAGAGCTCCTCGTGCCCCTCGCCGTCGAGGAGCAGCTCGATGCGCTGCGCCACGTCGATGCGGAAGTGGTAGCCGCACTTGGGGCAGATGCTGAGGTTCTTGGCCAGCTCTTTGGAGTAGGTGACCTCTTTACAGCTCTCGCACTTGACCCACAGACCTTCGGGCACGTTGCTGCGTGGCCGGTGGTCGCGGATCGGCTTGGGCTTCTTGGCCTTCTTGAACCAGGGCATGGATCAGAGGTCTTCCTCGCCTTCTTCTTCGAGGTCGTTGGGAATGCCGAGGCGCAGGCAGATGCCGTCGTAGATCTGGCGGGACGCCTTCTTGGCGTTCTGGAGCTCGGCAAGGCGTTCCTTGACCTTCGACAGCTCTTCCTCGATCTGCTGGTCGAGCTCGGTGATTTCCTGGCGGGTCACGCTGAGCATATTCTCGTACGAAGCTCTCTGCTCCGGGGTCAACGACATGTCTTTCCTCCACAGGTGTCCTCAGCCGGGGCGCTGAGCATTCGTCGATTCTTTCACATCCGCGGCTCGCATCGGCGCCGGGCCGCCGCGCGGCCCCGGCCGAAGAGCCGCTCCTCGCAGCGCTGACGAAGGATACCCACGCGCGGCGGGCCAGGCAAGCCCCAGCCCCGACCCACCGCTCACCCGCCGCCTCCGCCCGGCGGAGGCTTCTCCGCGTTCGGAGGCGGCGCGGCGGCCTTCCGGGCCTCTTCCAGCTCGCGCTCGAGCCGCCGTTTCCTCGCCTCGAACTCCTGGCGCAGCGCCTCGGACCGCCTCGCCATCTCCTGGTCGACGAGCTCCTTGAGGTCGAAGTCGGGCGGCGGCGCGGGCTCCTGCACGGGCTCCTCCCCGGCCCCGCCGGCGCGCTCATCGCCGGCCGGCGGCGCGGTCTGCGGCGCGACCTCGGGGAGCGTCGCCGGCGGCGGGCCCTCGTCCGGCGCGCGGAGAAGGAAGAACCACACGGCGGCACCGATCGCCCCGACGGCGGCGGCAGCGGCGAGAAGCTTGACCAGCGGCCGCCGGCGCCTGCGCGCCGCCGCCGGCGCCATGGCCACCGCCGCCGGCCGCTTCTCCTCGGCGGGAGCCAGGACGGGGACCGGGGGCGCGGCCGCTGGCGCCGTCTCCTCGCCTCGCGCCGGATCCGCACCCGCGATCGCCGGCTCGGGAGGCGTCGCGGCGGGCTCGGGAGCCGCGGCGAGAGCGTGCATGTAGCGGGCGAGCTCGCTCTGGCTCGGCAGCGGCTGCAGGCGGTGGAGGGCTTGCTTGAGGTCCTCTTCCATCTCGCCGGCCGTCTGGTAGCGCTCCTCGGGGCTCTTGGCGAGCGCCCGGCGGACGATCCGGTCGACCTCTTCGGGAATCGCGGGCACGAGCTCCCGCGGCGGGCGCAGGCGGCACTCGCGCACGGCGTCGAGCACGCCGATCTCGCTCTCGCCGGAGAAGAGTCGGGTGCCGGTGAGCATCTCGAAGAACACCGAGCCCAGCGAGAACACGTCGGAGCGCGCGTCGACGGGCTTGCCCCAGGCCTGCTCGGGCGACATGTACTGGAGCTTGCCCTTGAGCGCCCCCATCTGGGTGGTCGAGGCCTTGGCCACCGCCTTGACGATGCCGAAGTCGCAGAGCTTGATCTCGCCCTCGAAGCTGATCAGCACGTTCTGGGGCGAGACGTCGCGATGGACCAGGCCGAGCGCCCGGTTGTCGAAGTCGCGCTTGCGGTGAGCGTAGTCGAGGGCGCGCGCCACGGAGCTGGTGATCAGGAGCGCCAGCCCCATGGGCAACGGACGGCGCGTATCGCGGGCGGTGTTCAGGATGGTGCGCAGGTCCATCCCGTCGACGTACTCCATGGCGATGAAGAAGTCCTCGTCGACCTTGCCGAGATCGTAGATCTGGATGATGTTGTTGTGGTTGAGCTGGGCGGCGAGCTTGGCCTCGTCGATGAACATGGTGACGAAGTCCGAGCTCCCGGTCAGGTGGCAGAGGATCTTCTTGATGGCGACGGTCTTCTGGAAGCCCTCGACGCCCCGGCGGCGCGCCTGCCAGACTTCGGCCATGCCGCCGACGGCGATGCGCCGGATCAGGGTGTAGTCGCCGAAGACCTCGCCCTCGGCCGCATCGCGCGGCGGTACGATCGTCATCTGCTGGGTACGGAACTGGTCGAGCGCCGCGGGCCGCTTCGCCCGCGTCGCGGGGGGCGGAGGGCTCGGCGCCGCGGCCGACCGCGGCGCTGCGTCGTCGAGGGGAGGGGGCGGCTCGAAGATCGGCGGCGCCACCTCGGAAGGAAGCGGGAGCAGGTCCGGCAGCCGCTCGGGAAGCGCGGGGGCCGGCGGCCGGGCGATCATCTCGGCGGGAGGCCGCAGGGGGGGCACGGCGGTGGTCGCGAGCGCCGACCCGCTCGCCGCCGCCCGCGCCGGGGCCTTCTCCGCGGACGCCGGAAGGCTCGCCGCCGCCGGCCCAGGCGCAGCGGGCCTCGGCGCGGCCGGCCCGGGCGCGGCCGGCCCGGGCGCGGCCCGCTTCTTGTTGCGAGAGGGGAGCTCGAGCGAGGAGAGCGTCCGGTCGAGCAGGGCGTCGATCTCCGACGTCGTGCTCTTGGCCTTCGCCGCGCCGGGCGGCGCGGCGCGGGCGGCCGGGCGCGGCCGGCCGCCGGCGAGCGGCAGCACGCCCGAGAGGGTCTCCTCCAGCTTGCGGTCGATGTCGTCGGAGGGCCGGGGGGGCCGCGGCGGTATCGCCGGCGGCACGTAGGGAGCGCCTTCCACCTCGGCCAGCACCTCGCCGAAGATCTCGGCCGAGCTCAGTTGGCGCTGTTCCGGGGGCGCCGACAGCAGCGGCATCAGGACGTCGCGGGCTTCCTCGGCGGTGAACGGCTTGGGCAGGAGGGCGTCGGCGCGGTAATCGCCCGCGGCGACCCGCCCCACCAGGGTCGTGGGGATCATCACCACCGCTCCGGGCCCACCCTGGCCGCGGGCGAAGCGCCCGAGCAGGGAGCGGACCTCGGGGACCGCGGAGCTGGCGACGAGCAGCCGCGGCGGGCGGACGGCGGCCTCACCGAGGGCGCTGGCGGCACTGTCGCAGACCGCGACGGGCAAGCCGGCCGGCTCGAGCGCCTCCGCGAGGCGCCTGGCGTAGCTCGCGTCCGTCTCGACGACCAGGATGACCGACATGAGTCGCTCCGAAGCCAGAAACACAGTTCTAGCACCCGGGCGGGGGGGAGTCAATTCTCCGCCCGCCTCCCTTCTATACAATACCGCGACCATGCTCGTCCTCGGGCTCGACCCCGGCAGCCGCCACACCGGCTACGGATTGATCGACCGCCAAGGGTCGCGGCTCTCGTGCGTGGGCCACGGGCGCCTCTCCCTGCCGCGGGACGCGCCGCTGCCGGCGCGCCTGGCCCAGCTCAGCCGCGAGCTCGAGACCCTGGTGCGCGCGCACGCGCCCGACGTGGCGGTGCTCGAATCGCTCTACCACGGCATCAACCCGCGCTCGCTCATCGTGCTCGCCCAGGCGCGGGGGGCGCTGGTGGCTACGCTGGCGCTCCAGGGCCTCGAGGTCCGCGAGTACACGCCGGCCGAGGTCAAGACGGCGGTCGTGGGGCACGGGCGGGCCGACAAGGAGCAGGTGGCCCACATGGTGAGGCTGGTGCTCGGTCTTCCCCGCGCCCCGCTGCCCGCCGACGCCAGCGATGCGCTCGCGGTCGCGATCTGCTATGCTCACCGCCTGCGCCTGGATCGCCTCGAAGACCGGGGCTGAGACCGTGCGCGACAGGAACCAAGTGCTTGAAAACAAAGGACTTGCCTACCGCGAGGAGTTCCTTGACCGGTCTTTTTGGCGTGTGCTAACATGGCCGCTCACGAAAGAGCCATCCTTAACCCGGGAACCCGATTCGCGGTCCGCGAGTCAATACCCCTAGAGGAGAACGAGCCTTGCCCGACATCGGCGGAACCTTCATGAAATTCATGTACCAGGGGGGCGCGGTCATGTGGATCCTCCTGGTCTTCTCGATCATCGCCGTGGCCGTGATCATCGAGCGCGCGCTGGTCCTGCGGGCGGCCAAGATCAAGGTCAACGAGTTCCTGGCCAAGCTGCGGAAGGCCCTGATCGTCAACCGGTCCATCCGCGACGCGATCAAGATCTGCGAGCAGTACCGCGGTCCCCTGGCCTCCATCATGAAAGCCGGCTTGCTGAAGTACGGCGAGCCCAAGGAGGACATCGAGAAGACCATCGAGACGGCGTCGCTCCACGAGATCGGCCGCCTCGAGAAGCGCCTCGTGTTCCTCTCCTCGACGGCCAACGTGGCCCCGCTCCTCGGCTTCTACGGAACGGTGTCGGGCATGATCCGCTCCTTCGAGGCGCTCGCCGAGCAGGGTCTGTCCAACCCCGCCGCCGTCGCCTCCGGCATCTCGGAGGCGCTGGTGACGACCGCGGCCGGCCTCCTGGTGGCCATCCCGACCCAGCTCGCCTACAACTACTTCATGAACAGCATCAACAAGTCGGTCCGCGACATCGAGACCTCCACCAACATGCTGCTCGAGACTTTCGGCGAGATGGAGCGCAAAGGCATCACGCCGGAGCAGGCGGGCGCCGGCGGCGCCAGCACCCCGGGCGGCAAGACCTGACCACGGAAGCTCAACCATGCGCCTGAAATCGAAACACCGGGCCGGTGCCTTGATCCCGACGGCGTCGATGGCCGACATCGCCTTCCTCCTCATCGTCTTCTTCATGGTGACCATCTCTTTCGAGAAGGACAAGACGCAGGTCACCCTGCCCTCGACCGAGCTGCGATTCGAGATCCCGAAGGAGGTGGCGACCATCTCCATCACCAGGCACGGCCAGATCCGCGTCACCAAGGGAGAGGCGATGTCGACTCCGGCGCAGATGGAGGACGTCCTGGGCTTCGCCTCCGACCTGGCGCTCCAATACCCGGGTCGGGCCGTCGTCCTGAAGGCAGACTCGGACGTGCCCTACGAGAAGGTCGACAAGGTCCTCGATTCCCTCAAGCAGGCCCGGGTCGAGCTCATCTACCTGCTCTCCGACGCGGAGAAGGTCGCGGACGACGGGCCCTGACAAGGAGGCGCCAGCGATGAAACTGAACAGACCCAGCCAGGACGCCGAGATCCCGACTTCGACGATGGCCGACATCGCCTTCCTGCTCATCATCTACTTCATGGTGACCGCGACCTTCGCCGCGACCCGCGGGCTCGACTTCGCCCTGCCCAAGGACGACGACAGCCCGCCCATCGTGGAGAAGGAGGACTCGGTGCTGATCGAGATCCAGCCCGACGGGCAGTACGTCGTCGATGCCAAGGCGATGCGGCTCGAGGAGATCTTCGACTACCTGAAGCCGAAGCTCGAGGCCAACCCCAAGAAGCCGGTCATCCTGCGGCCGCAGCCCAACTCCAACTACGGCTACATGGTCGACGTCTTCGACACCCTGCGCCACATCAAGGTCCGGACCCTCGACAACGGCGCCCGCGAGGCCTACCAGGTGACCTCCGCCCAGATCCGGGAGGCCGAGGAACAGGAAACGGACCTGGGCAAGGACGTCAACGTCTCCATACCGACTCAACGCGAGATCGACGCCTTCTGGTTCTAGGCGGGATCGCGCAACCAACCCGGGGCATACGTGATGGCAGAAGAAACGACACCCAAGCGGCAGACCACGGCGAAGAACGACGAGATCGATTTCGCCGCCGGCGACTACCTGACCTTCGCCGAGGAGGACGCGCAGGACCGCAAGCGCACGCGGATCGCGCTGGTCATCGCCGCCGTCTTCCACGGCATCCTGCTCATGATCACCTTCCCGGAGATCGTCGCCCAGGCCACGGAAGCGGCCAAGCAGCAGAAGCTCTTCGTGGTGCAGCAGGTCCGCTTCCAGCCGCCGCCGCCGAAGCAGAAGCAGGAGATCCCGAAGCCCAAGGCGAAGAAGGTCCCGATCCCGGATCCGACTCCCGACGAGCCGGAGCCCATCCGCATCGACGAGCCGGAGCCCGACATCGACATCCCGCAGGTCGACGACATCGTCTTCGGCATCCCGGAGGCTCCGCCGGTCGCCGAGCCCGAAGGTCCGATCTACGTCGGCGGCGACGTCAACGCGCCGGAGAAGGTCTTCGCGCCCCAGCCCCAGTACACCGAGATCGCGCGCAAGGCGCGGGTCCAGGGGGTCGTCATCGTCCAGGCCATCATCGACAAAGAGGGCAACGTCACCAACGTCAAGGTGCTCAAGGGCCTGTCGATGGGTCTCGACGACGAGGCGGTGAAGGCGATCAAGAAGTGGAAGTTCGAGCCTGCCACCTTGAACGGCAAGCCTGTCGACGTCTACTACAACCTGACGGTGAACTTCCGGCTGCAATAGACAAGAACCGTTCATGGCCTTCCAGGGGTCGCTCAAAGAGCTCCCGCTTCCCGACATCATCCAACTGGTTTCGGTGTCCGGGAAGACGGGAGCCTTCGTTCTCACCAAGTCCGATCAGACGGGGGAGATCTATCTCCACGACGGCGAGATGGTCCACTCCGCCGTCGGGCCGCTCGAAGGGGAAGAGGCCGTGTACGAGCTCGCCATCTGGCAAGAAGGCGAGTTCATCTTCAACCCCGGCGTGGAAACCGCGCAGCGGACGATCAGGAAATCCAATACGAACCTGTTGATGGAGGCGGCGCGCCGCATCGACGAGTGGCAGGTTCTCTCGAAACGGATTCCGTCCACCCGGATGGTGCCGGTCTTCACCAACCAGGGCTCATCGACGTCCGTGTCCTTCACGCCGCACGAGTGGGCGGTGATCTGCAAGATCGACGAACGACGCTCCATCGAAGAGCTGGCCTCGGTGCTCGGAATGAGCGCCTTCGAGGTCTGCAAGCTCCTCTACGGCCTGGTGACCGCCGGCCTGATCGAGCTCAAGGAAGGCCTCGGCCAGCTCGAGATCGGACGCCTGCGGGAGATGTCCACGACCGAGCTCGTCGACGTCGTCCAGCGGATTCACGACCAGGCCGGACAGCTCCTGGTCAATCACCAGAAACGGCCGGAGCTGGAAGTGACGACGCGGCGCGCGCGCACGGAGCTCGAGTCCGGCAAGGGCGCGGACGCCGTGATCGACATGGTGCGCTCGTTCGAGCAGATGGTCTCGGGCGCCCTCGGCCCCAATCAGTCCAGGGTCTTTCTCGAGCGGGTCAATCAACTACTGAGAGCATGACAACTACTGAGAATGACAACTACTGAGAGCTCGAGCTTACGGCCAGCTTGAACTACCGCGAGCTTGAACCACGAACATCCCGGGGCATGGTCCACGGCAGTACCGGAAGGAGCCCGAAATGCGCAAGACACTCGTCTCGATATTCGCCTTGCTCGCGATCGCCGGACCGGCGTTCGCCGGTTGGGAAGAAGGCGTCGCCGCCTTTACCAAGAAGGACTACGAAACCGCCCGCACCGAGTTTCAGCAGGTGGTCAACCAGAATCCCGACGCCTTCAACGGCCACTACATGCTCGGCCTCTCGCTCGGGTTCCTGGGCCGCAAGGAAGAGGCCCTCAATCACGTGCGCAAGGCCTACGACCTCAACCCCAACGACCTAATGATCAAGGTCGAGCTGGGGCGGGCCTACATCAACATGCGCCGCTACGCCGACGCCGCCAAGCTCCTCGGAACGGTGGGCGACGCCGACCTCGGCAAGCTCGACGAGCGCCGCCGGAGCGCCTTCTACCAGATGCGCGCCGCCGCGCGGGAAAAAAACGGCGAGGAGGACGGGGCGTACGCCGACTACAAGAAGCTCGCCTCGCTTCTCCCCCAGGATGCCCAGATCCAGCTCAAGTACGGCGTGCTGGCCTCGAACGGCGAGCAGATGAGCGACGCCTTGAGCGCGCTCGACCGCGCCCACCGGGCCGCCCCCAACGATCCGGACGTCAAGCGCAGCTACATCACCGTGCTCAAGAAGCAGGGCCGGACGCAGCGCGACAAGAACGCCAAGAAGCAGACCTACCTCAAGGCCGCCAATCTCGCCGGTGAGCTCGTGAAGGCCGACGGCAGCTACGACAACCTGCTGCTCAAGTGCGAGGTCGAGCTCGGCGCCAGTCTCTACGGCGAGGCGGTCACGAGCTGCAAGAGCGCGAGCGGCAAGAAGCCCACCGAGTGGCTGGCGCTGTTCTACCTCGGGCAAGCCTATTCGGCCAACAAGCAGTTCGCGGAAGCTGAGCCCCCCCTCGCCCAGGCCGAGCAGCTCGCCAGGCGGGCGGAGGACCTGAGGAGCGTCAGGAAACAGATCGGCTTCGTCTACGAGAAGCAGAAGAAGTACTCCCAATCGATCGAGGCCTACGAGAAGGCCGGCGACCCGGCGGGCGTGGCGCGGGTCAAGGAGAACGAGGCGACGGCGCGCGAGAACGAACGGATCGAGGTGGAGAACGCGCGGATCGAGGAGATGCGCAAGGAAGCCGAAGAGCTCGAGAAGCAGCTCAAGGAGCTCGAAGGCGGCGGTGGCGGCGGCCGCTGAACCGGCCCTCTCCGAGCTCGACCACGCCGGGATCGCCCGCAGCCTGTCGCAGATCGCCGACCACCGCCGCGATCTCGCCGACGCCTTCTTCGAGCGTCTCGAGGTGATCGAGCTGCCGCCGGAGGACCAGCACGGCGGCATCCGGGTGCGGCGCGAGTCGGGCGTGGCCGTGCGCCTGGTGCGCCGCGAGCGCACCTGGCTGGCCACCCGCGACGGCATCTCGCGCGAGACTTTCAGCGGCGCCGTGCGACGGGTGGCACGGGCCTTGCCGCGCACGGCGTATCCCGAGCCGCTCTTTCCAGAGGAGACGTGGACGGAGGCGCCGGAGGCGCCGGAGGTCCTCGAATTCCCCGCCGCGCTGACGCGCGCCTTGCGCGCCCACCACGTGAAGCTCTCCTACCGCCTGACCGTGCGGCGGCACCGCCGCTGGGTACGGGTGATCGGCACCCAGCTCGCCTCGGGCGTGGAGCGGGAGTCGTTCTACAGCTTCGAGGCCGAGACGCCCTGGGGCCGCGGCGGCGGCCTCTTGACGGAGCTCGGCGAGCGCGCCGCCGAATCGCTGGCGGGGAATCTCGTGCATGCCTGGCGGGCGCGCGAGGCGGCGCCGCCGGAGCCGCGCCAGAGCACGGTGGTGCTGGCGCCCGCGGCGACCGCCGTGCTGCTCCACGAGGCCGTGGCCCACGCTCTCGAGACCGACACGCTGGAGCTCGGCGGCCATCCCGAAGCCGCCATCGGCGTCGAGCTCGGCGCCGCCTGCCTCGACGTGTTCGACGATCCGGCGACCGCGCCCGAGGGCGTGCGCCGCAAAGCCGACGACGAGGGCCACCCGGTGGTGCGCCGCTGCCTGCTGCGCGGCGGCAAGGTGGAGCAGCCGCTCGCCGACGGCGTCTGGGCGCGGCGCTCCGAGATGCTGCGCGCCGGCGCCGGGCGCCGCGCCCACCGGCACCTGCCGCCGGCGCCGCGCTCCACCCATCTCGAGCTGATGGGCGGCAAGGCGGCGCGCGACGAGCTGATGGCGGCCGCGGAAGGCGGCCTCTTCCTGCCCGAGGCCGAGCGCGGGCGTCTGGATCCGCGCACCGGCGAGCTCGAGCTGCGTTTCGCCTACGGCTTCCGCATCCGCAACCAGGCCCCGGGCGTCCCCGTGGGCCCGGCGACGCTGCGCGGCCACGTGAGCGACGTGCTCAAGGCGGTGGCCGGCGTCGCCGGCGACGCCGCGTGCGCCGGCGCCGGCTGGTGCGCCAAGGGCGGCCTCAAGCTGCCGGTGTGGGCCACCGCGCCGGACGTGCTGCTCGCCGCCGTGAGGATCGAGCCGTGACGACGCCGGTCGGCGAGCGCCTCGCCGAGGTGCTGGAGCGCCTCGCCGGCCGGTGGGACGCCGCGGAGGTCTTCCACAAGACCGGCCGTTCGCGCTCGGTGCGCTACGCGGGCGGCGCGAGCTGCAGCGCCTTCCACCAGGAGGAGGGCTGGGCGGCGCGCGCCGGCGACGGGAGGCGCTCGTTCTTCTACGCCGCCACCGGCGCTCCGCGGCCGGACGCCCCGTGGCCCGACGCCGACGGCCGCGGCTTGCGCCTGCCGCCGGCCAGGTTGGTGCCGGAGTGGACGCCGCCGCTCGACCTCGACGCCTCCCTGCTGGGCGAGAACGAGGCCCAGGCCTTCTTCGAGGGTCTTGACCGCGAGCTGGCGCGCGAGCTGCCCGGCGCCCGCCTCGCCCGCGGCGAGCTCGACGACGGCTCGAGCGAGGCCCACCTGGCGTCGAGCCGCGAGGTCGCGGCGCGGGTGCGGCGGCGCGCCGCCACCCTCTACCTCGAGGCCGTCGGTCCCGTGCGGGGGGGGCGCGCCGTGACCCTGCGCGCCGTCGAGCGCGAGGCGCGGCGCTTCCAGCCTCTCGCCCTCGCCCGCCGCCTCGCCGACCGCCTGGCGATCGGCGAGCGCGGCACGGCGCCGGCGCGCGACCGCGGCGAGTTCCTGCTGGCGCCGCCGGTGGTGGTGAGCCTGCTCGACGCGCTCTCGCCGCTGTGGATCGGCCCCGGCGCGGTGGAGCGGATCGGCCAGCTCGTGGACCGCCGCGGCCGCGTGGGCAGCCCGGCCCTCACCCTGGTCGACGACGGCCGGCTGCCCGGCGGCGTGCTGTCGGCCCCCGTCGACGGCGAGGGCCAACCCACGCGCGAGGTCGTGCTGGTGCAGGAGGGCCTCTTCCGCCAACCGCTGCTGGCCTGGTGGCAGGCCACGCCGTCGACCGGGCGCGCCTCCGGGTGCGCCGCGCGCCCGGGTTGGCGCGACCTGCCCAGCCCCGGACCCACCCACTTCTACCTGCGCCCCGACCCGGCGCTGCGCGCCGCCGCCCTCGTGGAAGGGCTGAGCCGGGGATATTATCTGCTCGACGTCGAGGGGGCGCCGCGCCTCGAGGAGGCGCCGCGGCGGTTCGCGCTGCCGGTGTGCGGCTTCGCGATCGACGGCGGGCGCCCCACCGGCTCGGTCAGCGGCGCCTGGCTCGTGGGCACGGTCACTGCCTTCCTGAACGGCATCCTCACCGCCGCCCGCGACCTCACCTTCCTGCCGTCGCGCTCGGGTCTCGTCGGAGCGCCCACGCTCCTCGTCAAGGGGCTCGAGCTGCGGCGCCGCCGCGACCGCTCCCGCGACTGAACGCCCAACCACAGACCGAACACAGGACCGATACCTATGCGATCAGGCATCCTCGGGCTGCCGAAGTCCGGCAAGACCACCCTCTTCAACACGCTGACCGCCTCCCGTCACGAGACCGACAAGTTCGCGGCGTCGAAGAAGACGCACGTGGCCGTGGCCACGGTGCCCGACCCGCGGCTGGCGCGGCTGCGGCCGCTCTTCAACCCGCGGCGCTACACCCCCGCCACGGTGGAGGTCGTCGACGTGCCGGGCCTGCGCAAGGGCGAGGGCGCGGAGAGCCTCGACCTCGCCGAGCTGCGCACCGTCGACGCCCTCGTGCACGTGGTGCGCGCCTTCGACGATCCCGAGCTCCTCCATCCGCTGGGCTCGGTCGACCCGGCGCGCGACGTGGCGAGCGTGGACCTCGATCTCGTGCTGGCCGACATGGAGGTCGTGGAGAAGCGCCTCGACCGCCTGCGGCGAGCCTCCAAGAGCGGGCCGAAGCCCGAGGAGACGAGAGAGCTCGAGCTGCTCGCGGAGGTGGTGATGCCGGCCCTGGAGGAGGAGAAGCCGCTGCGCGCGGTGGCGCTCGCGGCCGACGACGACAAGCGCCTGCGCGGCTTCCAACTCCTCTCGGCCAAGCCCATGCTGCGGGTCCTCAACGTGGGGGAGGGCCGGGTGGCCACGGCCTCGGCGGCGGACTTCGGGATGTCCGGCTCGGGCATGGGCGACGCGAACACCCGCACCGTGGTGGTCTCGGCGCCGATCGAGCACGAGATCGCGCAGCTCGGCGCCGACGAGCAGAGGGAGTTCCTCGACGACCTGGGGCTCGCGGAGCCAAGCCTGGACCGGGTGCTGCGGGAGACCTACGAGCTCCTGGGCCTCATCTCGTTCTTCACCGTGGGCGAGGACGAAGTGCGCGCCTGGACGATCCGCCGCGGCACCCGGGCGCGCGAAGCGGGCGGCGCGATCCACAGCGACATCGCCCGCGGCTTCATCCGCGCCGAGGTGGTCTTCTGGGAGGACCTGGCGCGGCTGAAGACCCTGGCGGCCTGCCGCGAGCAGGGGCTGCTGCGGCTCGAGGGCAAGGACTACGAGGTCAAGGACGGGGACGTGGCCCACTTCAGGTTCAACGTGTGATCGCCTCGACCGGATTGACGAGCACGCCCACCCCCGAGACCTCGACCTCCACCTGGTCGCCGTCGGCGAGCGCTCCGACCCCCGGCGGCGTGCCGGTGAGCACGATGTCGCCCGGCTCGAGGGTCATCATGCGCGAGACGTAGACGAGGATCTCGATCACGCCGAAGAGCATGTCGCCCGCGCGTCCGCGCTGGCGCTCCTCGCCGTTGACTCGGGTCACCACCTCGATATCGTCGAGCTCCGGCTCGACGAGCACCGCCGGCCCGAGGGGGCAGAAGGTGTCGAAGGACTTGGCGCGGGCGAAGGTGGGATCGCGGCGCTGCAGGTCGCGGGCGGTCACGTCGCAAGCGCAGGTGACGCCGAGCACGGCGGCCCGGGCCTGCTGCGCCGTGGCGCGCCGCAGCAGGCGGCGGACCACGACCGCGATCTCGCCTTCGTGCTCCACCCGCTCGCTCTCCGGCGGCAGCAGGATGGGCGCGCGCGGCCCGACTACGGACGACGGGGCCTTGAGGAAGATCACCGGCTCCCTCGGCACCGGATTGCCGAGCTCCGCGGCGTGCTCGGCATAGTTGCGCCCGATGCCCACGATCTTCCCCGGCACGATCGGCGCCAGCAGCGCGGCGGCACCGAGGTCGACCGGCCGCCCGAGCTCCCACGCCGACGGCCGCTCGACGAACGGGTCCGAGAAGAGCACGCGGCTCCTCCCGTCGGCGTCGGTGGCGGCGTAGAACCCTTCCGGACCGATGCGATGGAGCAGCATGGGTGAAACGCGGGCGCAAACGAAAACCGCCTCACTCGGTGATGAGGCGGTCGGGACGGCGGCGGAAGTGCGCGGAGGGAGGTCCGTCCCTAGAAGTTGCCGCCGCCGTCGTCCGGGTCTTCGCCGAGGTCGTCGTAGAGCGGGACGCCGCCGTCAAGGGCGGTCGGGTTGCCGTACGAGCCTCCGGTGGGCAGGTTCAGGAACTGGTCGACGGAGTAGCCGGCGCCTGCCCCGACGTCGCCGCCCTGATCGGCCTCGGCGTCGTAGCGAACCTCCTCGGTCACGTTGCCGTCCTCGTCGACCTTGGTCTCCACGAGGTCGTTGGGCGACCAGCCGATGAAGCGCGTGGAGGTGTCGAGCTGGTAGCCGAAGCCGCTCTCCTCGAAGACCGAGACGACGTCCGCGATGTCCTCGTTGGGGATCGCGACCCAGTTGCCGCGGTCGGTGAGGAACATCGAGACCTGGGGGTCCCACTCGGCCTGCACCGGGCGGTAGCGGGTCTCGAAGGTGGTGCCGTTCTTGAGCGTCACCGTGAAGAAGAGCGCCTGGGCGCTGGTGGCCACGAGCAAGAGCACGGCGGCGAGGGCGATGGAGCGAAGGGCTGTGTTCGTCATGGGCCTGTTCGTCATGGGCCTGTTCGTCATGGGCCTGGTCGTCATGGGACCTCCGGCGACACGTTGGTTCGGCGATAGTATAGCACTTTTCGAATGAGCCGTCCATCAGTCGTCCACAGGCGATCCGCCTCGGCGTATAATGGCCCTGCGCTTCCGGCGCGCCGGCGGGCGAAGCGACTTGGAGGCTGACATGGAATCCCAGACAGGAACCTTGCGACTGAAGACCGGCCTCGCCGAGATGTTGAAGGGCGGGGTGATCATGGACGTGACCACGGCGGACCAGGCGAAGATCGCCGAGGACGCCGGCGCGGTGGCGGTGATGGCGCTCGAGCGGGTGCCGGCGGACATCCGCGCCCAGGGCGGCGTGGCGCGCATGGCCAACCCGGTGAAGATCCGCCAGATCATGGCGGCGGTCTCCATCCCGGTGATGGCCAAGTGCCGCATCGGCCATTTCGTGGAGGCCCAGATCCTCGAGTCCCTCGGCGTCGACTACATCGACGAGAGCGAGGTGCTGACGCCGGCCGACGAGCGCCACCACATCGACAAATACGCCCTCAAGGTGCCGGTGGTGTGCGGCGCCCGCGACCTTGGCGAGGCCCTGCGCCGCATCGCCGAGGGCGCGGCCCTGATCCGCACCAAGGGCGAGCCCGGCACCGGCAACGTCGTCGAGGCGGTGCGCCACATGCGCGAGATCACCGGCGGCATCCGCCGCCTCGCCACCCTGCGGCCCGAGGAGCTGATGGCCGCGGCCAAGGAGCTCGCCGCCCCCTACGAGGTGGTCAAGCTGGTGGCCGAGACCGGCAAGCTGCCGGTGCCCAACTTCTCGGCCGGCGGCATCGCCACGCCCGCCGACGCGGCGCTCATGATGCAGCTCGGCGCCGAGGCGATCTTCGTGGGCAGCGGCATCTTCAAGAGCGAGGACCCGGCGCGCCAGGCCGCGGCGATCGTCAAGGCCACGACCCACTTCCGCGACCCCCACGAGCTCGCCCGGGTGTCCGAGGAGGTCGGCGAGTCCATGCCCGGCCTCGAGATCGACAAGCTCGAGCCCGCCGAGCTGCTCCAGGCGCGGGGCTGGTAGTCGCACCGATGACGGCGGTCGGCGTCTTCGCCCTGCAGGGCGATTTCTCGGCCCACGAGCGCCGGCTCGCCGGCCTCGGAGCCGAGGTGCGCGAGGTGCGGCGGCCGGCGCAGCTCGCGGGGCTCGCGGGGCTGGTGATCCCCGGCGGCGAGAGCTCGACGCTCCTCTACCTGATGAACCACGACCCGTCCTGGTGGCCGGAGCTGGAGACGTTCCACGGCGCGGGCGGCGCCCTCTTCGGCACCTGCGCCGGCCTCATCCTGCTGGCGCGCGAGGTCGAGCCGGCGCAGCGCTCGCTGGGCCTTCTTGACGTCGCCGTGGCGCGCAACGCCTACGGCCGCCAGGTCGACTCCTTCGAGGCCCGGGGCGCCTGGAGCGACGGCCGTCCCCTGGAGATGGTCTTCATCCGCGCGCCGCGCATCCTCCGCGTCGGACCGGAGGTCACGGTCCTGGCCCGGCACCGCGAGGAGCCGGTGCTCGTCGAGCAGGGCCGGGTGATGGCCGGCAGCTTCCACCCCGAGCTCACCGCCGACGCCGCCGTCCACCGCCGCTTCCTGGAGCTCGCCGGCAGCCGTCGTTCTTCTCGTGCGAAACCTGGGCGGAGGTCTCTGGGAGGTCCGCACTGACGTCAGGCCGATCGGTTGCGGGCGGCCGGGGTTTTGGGGCAGGCTTGAACCATGGGAACCGTGAAGACGACGGCACCGTGGATCGCCTGGACGCTGGCGGCTGCCGCGCTGGCGGCCGAGCCGATCCTGTTCGTCGACAAGGCCCAGGGCGAGGCCGCCTTGCGGATGATCCGCGCCGGCGACACGGTGCGTTTCCACTGCCTGCCGTGCTCCGACGTGGCCTACAGCCCGGTCGAGGTGCGAAGCCGCGAGCTCCGGCCCCACGGCGGCCGCTGGCGGCTGCTGCTCAACGGCGACGCCGTGGAGGTGTCCGCGGTCTACGTCGATTCGGGCTACGGCGAGGGCTGGGAGAACCTCGCATTGCTGCTCGGCTTCGTCGACGACTCGATCGCCCGCGAGCTGAAGCCGTCGCTGGCCGAGGCCTCGCGGCTCGCCCCGCACACCGGCCGCTGGGCCGGCACCCTCGGCGAGGCTCCCGTCGAGCTGGAGCTCCTGGTGCGCGAACGCGGGCTCGTGGGCTCCTACACTGCGGCGGGCACCGCGGCGGGCACGGCGGCGGGCGGCGAGACGTTCCGCCTCCTGGCCACGGCCTTCGGCGGCCCCCGCGGCGCCGAGACCCTGGCGCTGATCGAGCGCGACGACGACGACCGCGTGACCGCGACCCTGCGCGGCGTGCTCGACGCGGCGGGGACTTTCGAGGGCACCCGCACCCCCCTCGACGGCTCGCCGGCGCGGGCGTTCGCCCTGCGCCGCGCGAAGTGAGTGCGCCCGCGCCCCCCCAGGGCGTGAGCCCTGGGTCTCGGGGACCGCGCTATGATGGGTCCGCTGAAACCCGACCATCAGGAGGACCACCATGGAAGCCAAGAAGCTCGTCGCCCAGCTCACAGCGAGCAAGCAATACTTCGACCGTTCGACCGAGTGCCTCACCGAGGACGACTCGACCTTCGCCCCCTCCGACGGCCTGATGACCGCGGCCCAGCAGGTGGCCCACGTCGCCCAGACCGTCGACTGGTTCTTCGAAGGGGCGTTTCGCCCCGAGGGCTTCGACCTCGACTTCGCCGGGCACGCCGCCGAGGTCGCCAAGGTCTCGTCGCTGACGGCGGCCCGCGAGTGGCTCGACCGCGCCTTCGGCGACGCCGAGAAGGCGCTCGTCGAGCGCGCCGGCGAGCTGGCGGCGCCGATCGCCGAGGGACCGGTGATGGGCGGCCAGCCGCGCGCCGCCATCGTCGGCGCCATCGCCGACCACACCTCCCACCACCGCGGCGCGCTCACCGTCTACTCGCGGCTGCGCGGCCACGTGCCGGCGATGCCGTATATGTAACCGCTCGGAACCCTCACCCCCAACCCCTCTCCCAGGGGGAGAGGGGCAGAGGCACGGTCTTGCTCCCCTCGCCCTCTGGGAGAGGGGCCGGGGGTGAGGGTTCCGCGGGCGCACGCCGTGCGCCCCTACACCCCGCCGTCTATAATGGCGTCGAGGATGATGACGACCGACGACCAGCCCCACGACGTCTACCACCGGCCGCTCAGCGATCTGCGGATCTCTGTCACCGACCGCTGCAACTTCCGCTGCGCCTTCTGCATGCCGGCGGAGCAGAGCTACAAGTTCCTGCCCAAGCCCGAGATCCTGAGCTTCGAGGAGACCGCCCGGCTGGCGCGTCTGTTCGTGGACCTCGGGGTGCGCAAGATCCGGCTCACCGGCGGCGAGCCGCTGCTGCGCTCCGAGCTCGAGAAGCTGGTGGCCCAGCTCGCGGCCCTGCGCGGCCTCGACGACCTGGCGCTGACCACCAACGCCTACCTGCTGCCGCAGAAGGCCGCGGCCCTGGCGACGGCGGGGCTCGGCCGGGTGACGGTGAGCCTCCATTCGCTCGATCCCGGGACCTTCGGCCGCGTCAACGGCCTCGGCGTCGAGCTCGAGCGGGTGCTGGCGGGTATCCGGGCGGCGATCGACGCCGGTCTCACGCCGCTCAAGCTCAACGTGGTGGTGATCAAGGGCGTGAACGACCACGAGGTCGTCGACCTCGCCCGCTACGCCCGCGACCTCGGCGCCGTGGCCCGCTTCATCGAGTACATGGACGTCGGCACGGTCAACGCCTGGGACCCCGAGCGGGTCGTCTCGGCGCGAGAGATCCTCGAGACGATCGACCGCGTCTTCCCGCTCGAGGCGGTCGGCAAGGACCATCCCGGCGAGGTCGCCGACCGCTACCGCTACCGCGACGGCGGCGGCGAGGTGGGGGTGATCACCTCGGTGACCCAGCCCTTCTGCGGCGACTGCTCGCGGGTGCGTCTGGCGGCCGACGGCCGCGTCTACACCTGCCTCTTCGCCCGCCACGGCCACGACCTCAAGACGCCGCTGCGCGCCGGCGAGAGCGACGAGGAGCTGCGCGGCCGCATCCGCGCCCTCTGGGGCCGGCGCGCCGACCGCTACTCCGAGCAGCGCACGGCGGCACTCGCCGCCGGCCGCTTCGTGCCGGCCGACAAGGTCGAGATGTTCCGGATCGGCGGCTGAGCCGCTCAGTATTTCTCGCCCGGCTTGAGCGCGATCACCTCGCAGTTCACGCCCAGGTTGCCGATCTCGTTCTTGAGCATCTCGGGCGTGCCCGTGAGCAGCGGGAAGGTGCCCCAATGGATGGGGATCACCTCGCGCACCTCGAGGAACTTGCAGGCGCGGGCCGCCTGGTGCGGGTCCATGGTGAAGCGGTCGCCGATCGGCAGGAAGGCCAGCAAGGGGCGGTAGAGCTCCGCGATGAGCTGCATGTCCATGAACAGCGCCGTATCGCCGGCGTGGTAGAACGTGTAGCCCTCGTCGAGGCGCACCACGTAGCCCGTGGGCGAATCGCCGTAGAGCATCTCGCCGCCGGACTCGATCGACGAGGTGTGGAGCGCTTGCACCTGGGTGACCCGGGTGCCGAGCACCCGCTGGGAGCCGCCGATGTTCATCCCCGAGCAGTTCTTGACGCCCTGGCGCTCCAACCACGCGCAGAGCTCGAAGGTGCCCACCACGATCTTGGGGCGGTGCCGTTTGGCGATCTCCACGGCGTCGCCGACGTGGTCGGAGTGGCCGTGGGTCAGGAGGATCGCGTCGACGCGGTCGAAGCTCTTCGCCGCGTCGGGGCAGGACGGGTTCCCGTCGACCCACGGGTCGATCAGGACGACCTCGCCGCCGGGCAGGTCGCAGCGCACCGCGGCGTGGCCGAGATAGGTGAAGGTCGGTCGGTTCTGCGCGTTCATGGCTCTTCCTGGGTCCTCTTCGAAAAGTCGGGCCGCTAGCCGATCACGGTTTTCAGCTCCACGGGGGGGAGGCGTCGTCCCCGTAATGTACACCAGCGGGCGCCGGATCGTCTCACATTCCGCCCTTACGCGGGCTCATGCGGGCGAGAGCACGGGCAAGCCGCGCTCGAGGGCGTGGTCGAGCGCGGCGGCGATCTCGGCGACCTGCTGCCGGCTGATCTTGGCGCCGGGGCCGTGGGCCTCGAGACGGTCGAGCGCGGCGAAGGCGAGGAGGAGGTTCAGGGCGTTGAAGCCCACGATGCCGCGGGGGGCGCCGGCCTCCCGGAGCGTCTCGACGTAGACGGCGGCGGCGTCGAGGTCGCGGCGGGCCAGGGCCAGCACCTCGCCGCGCTCCACGCCCGGCGGCAGGTAGGAGCGGCCCTCGTCGGCGTCGAAGGGCGAGTCCTTGAGGATGTTGACGAGCTGCAGCCCTTCGCCGAAGGCCCGCGAGCGCGCGCGCAGCTCGCCGGCGACCGGCGCCAGGGCCGCGCGCTCGAGCACGAAGAGCTCGGTGAGCATCTCGCCGACGATCCCGGCGACCACGTAGCAATACTCGCGCAGGTCCTCGAGGTCGGCGAGCCGCAGCTCGCCGTCCTCGCCGGTGCGCTCCACGAAGCCGGCCATGCCGCGGGCGGTGCGCACGGTGTGCTCGCAGATGAGCCGCCGGGCCGGCTCGCGAAGCTGGAAGAAGGCGTCGAGCACCGCCGGCACGTCGGCCATGAGCTGCTGGTAGCCGGCGTGGTCGATCGGCACCTCGGCGTACCAGCGGCGCGCCCATCCGCGGGCGCGGCCGAGGCGGCGCCCGGCCTGCTCCTGGTCGCCTTCGAGCAGCTCGCAGAAGAGGTTGAGCGCCCGGATGCGCCGCCGGCGTCCCCAGGTGGCCGAGTCCTCGAAGGTGTCGGCGATGCGGAAGAGGAGGTAGGCCACGCCCACTTCCGTGCGGGTGGGCTCGGGCAGCCGCGGGATCGAGAGCGCGAAGGTGCGGCTGGTCTTTTCGAGCAGCTCGTCGAGGTCGGTCATGGCGCGTCAGCTCGCCTGCGCCACGACGCGCGTCGCTTCCACCTCGCGGCCCAGGAGCGCGGATTCGAGCGCCCCGGGGCGGCGGCCGTCGAAGATCCAGGATTCGACGCCGAGGCGGGCCAGCGAGCGCGCCGTGGCGAGCCGCAGGAGCATACCACCGGTGACGTCGGTGCCGGCCGGCGCGCCGATCAGCCGGCGCACGTCGCGGTAGCTCGCCGCGTCGACGCGCGGCACCGTGCGGCCCTGGCGGTCGTAGACGCCGGCGGTCTCGCCGAGCCACAGCACGCGGCGCACCCGGCGCCCGCGGCGCCGCAGGCGGCGCACGAGGTATTCGAGGGCGTTCTCGGTGGAGCAGATCGAGACGCCGAGGGACCGATCGCCCACCACGTCGCCGTAGACGACCGGGACGAGCCCTTCGCCGAGGGCCGCCTCGAGCGGCTCGATGAAGCCGCGCACCAGGCGTCCGCCGTCGGCCAGGAAGGCGCTCGAGGGCGCCACCGAGAACGCCGGCACGCCGGCCCTGACGAGGGCGTCGACGACGATGCGGTGGAGGCGGGCGGCGGCGTCCTGGGTGGCGCTGGCGGCGATCAGCGGCGCCTCGCCGCCGGCGTGGCGCAAACCGCTGCCGAGGCCGTGGCGCGCCGCCGCCAGGTGGCCGAAGGAGCCGCTGCCGTGGCCGAGGAGGACGTCCTCGGTCATCGCGGCGCGGGCGGCGGCGAGCTCGCCGGCGAGCCGCTCGATCACGTCGACGCGGGCTTTGGCCTCACCGCGCTTGTCGGTGATCAGGCTGCCGCCGAGCTTGACCATGAGCAGGTCGCGCTTCATCGACCGGACACCGATTCATTCCTTCGGGGATCCTCTCCACTCCACGTCAACTCGGGACCGTTCAAGAGAAGCGAGAGTCGATTCAGAACATCCCGACCCAGGATGCCGTATTCACGCTCCAGGATCAGGTACATTCCTCTGAACGTCCTGCCGAGAATCGTCAGGTCCAGTTGAACTGCCCGAGGCTGAAGAGCTCGGCGTCATACGTCGGCATCGGGATCCTCGATGATCTCTTTCTCGAAGTCGGATGCCTGCTCGGGATGTACGAGTCGAGGGCTGAGAATCCGAGGTGTTCCTCGACGCTCAACAGGTACCACGACGTACACTCTCGTCTTCTCCGGGAGCGAGACCTCCGGAGTCAGCCGGATTCGTCCGTGATCGACGACGCCTTCGAAAGCCGCGACTTTCATTTTCACCTCACCGCGGCGCAGTCATCTTCGCGCCGCGTTCAATGGTAGCACGCCCGACCCTGCGCGTGGGTTCTCAGAAGAGGTGCTCATCTTCGACCACCGGCCCCTCGCCGACGCCGTCGCGGATCGTGCTGGCGACGGCGTCCAGCGCTTCCAGGCGCGCCGCCACCGCCTCCTGCGACTGCGGCAGGCAGATCACGTGGACGTTGGCGCCGGCGTCCATGGTGCTGTAGGCGGCGACGCCCTCGCGGCGCATCGCGCGGACCTCTTCGAGCACCGCCAGGGTGCCCGGCTGCCAGTAGAAAATCGGCGGCTGCGACGTCATCGCCACGCAGTGGAGGTCGACCGCCTCGGCCTCGATCACTGCGCCGAGGCGGTCGAAGTCGCGGCGGGCGATGGCCTCGCGCACCGCCGCCAGGCGCGCGGGCAGGCGCTCGAGGCGCCCGGCGAAGTACGGGCTCGTGGGCGCCCGGCGGTGGCCGTCGAGCGACGAGGTCGTCTTCGGGCCGCTGGCCACCAGGGCGACGACGTTGCGCAGGTCCCAGTGGGCGGCGGGGGCGAGCTGGAAGGCGTGACGCTCCCCGTCGCCCTCGCCGCGCGGCCACTCCACGTAGCCGCCGAGGACCGAGCGCGCCGCCGAGCCCGAGCCGCTGCGCCGCGCCAGGTCCGAGCGCTCGGCATCGCCGGCGTCGCGCCCGAGGGCGGCGAGCACGGCCAGCGTCAGGGCGGCGAAGCCCGACGCCGACGAGGCGATGCCGGCGGCGGCGGGGAAGCTGTTCTCGGTGGCGACGCGGAAGCGCCCGCCGCAGCCGGCCCACTCGCGCAGGAGATCGAGGTGACCGCGCACGCGCTCGGCGAAGGCCGGCGGCGCGTCCTCGAGGGCGCCGGCGCGTGTACGCCAACGGATCTCGTGCTCGCCGCCGGCCGCCAGGTGCTCCACCGTCGAGCGGCTGAAGCAGGCGTCGAGGGTCATCGAGATCGAGGGGTTGGCGGGGACGACGCGCTCGAGGTCCCTGGCGCCCCAATACTTGACGAAGGCGATGTTCGACGGCGCGCGGACGGTCGCTTTCCTGGCCATGCAGGCTTCCCTGGGAGCAGCATATCAAAGGCGTCCGCCGCAGCTCACGCCGGCGTCATCGCCAGCGCACAGGCCCCGAGGCGGTCGCCGAGACCCGGCAGAGCCTGAAAATGTCTTCCCGGGTTTCCGCGGACCCGAAGCGCCGCCTGCCCGCACTTTCCGGGATTTCGAGAACGGCGAAGCAAGGCTTGCTCCGCTGTTTTGCCAATTGATAGAATAGCATTGCAAGGCTTGCTCGCGACTTCGGCAATCCCCGCCTAACCGGGGCCGGCTCGTACCCGGTTTGGGCCGACTCCGGGGAGACGTTTTAAGGGCCCGCTCCGCGACCTCGGAAATCTCTGCTTGATGGTGCAAGGACTGTCGCCGTCAAGCCGCAATTCCGAGAATCGCGGTTCAAGCTGTCGCGCACGTCCAAGTCATTGAAAACAAACGGCGTGATGGCGTCACAGCTTGGGGCTCCTCGACCTCCCGGTAATTGTGCAAGCGGCGCTTGCACAATTCCGGCGACCGCAGGCCTGGAACGGGCAAGGGACGGACAACCGCCGTGGCTATTCGGATGGCGGGCATAGCCCCACGTGTCGTAGTATCCGTCAAGCGCACAGGGCGAAGGCGAACCGGACGTGCTAGACTGGAGCTGAGGAGGCTCCCCGCTCCCGAGGGATCGCCATGAGCCAGGCAACCGCACAGCTTCTCGAGGACGTCTCGCGGGACTTCATCCCGGAGAACGAGCTGGTCTGGAGCGACGGAGTTCCCTTGGATACGATCTGGCACCGCAAGCAGATCAACCTGGCGGCCGACGTGCTCGAGGAGGCGCTCGCCGAGCGCGGCGTTCACGACGGTTTCGTGGGCGGCAACATGTTTGTCTACTACTCGGCCGAGCAGGCGCGGGCCATCGCCGAAGAGGTCCGTCAGATGACGCTCTTCGGCGACGCGGAGGTGGACGTGGCCGCCGGGCCCTCGGGCCGCAAGCCCTTCAAGGGTCCGGACGTCTTCGTGGTGACGGGGGGCGTGAAGCCGCGACGGCGCCGGGTGTGGGTGTCGTGGCTGGAAGGAGGCCGCCTGCCGGACCTCGTGATCGAGCTGCAATCGAAGTCGACCGCCGACGTCGACGCGGTCGAGAAAAGGAAGCTCTACAGCGAGGTCTTCAAGACGCGCGAGTACTTCTATTACGGCGCCGACGAGCCGGACCTCGGCGAGCACCGCGACAAGCTGGTGGGCCTACGTCTCAACGCGGACGGGGTCTACGAGCCGATCGAGCCGGACGAGCGGGGCTGGATGTGGAGCGAAGTCCTGGAGCTGTACGTCGGGCGTTGGGACGGCCGGTATGACCGCGAGGACCACCGCTGGCTTCGGCTCTATGACGCCGGCGGGCGGCTGATTCCGACCGAAGCCGAGCACGAGCGTCGGCTCCGGGAGGAGGAACGGCGGCTCCGGGAGGCGGCGCAACAGCGAGCCGAGGACGAACGGCGGCAGAAGGAAGCCGCGATGGCCGAGGTACTTCGACTGCGGGAGCTGCTGGCGGCGAAGGGGCCGGAAAGGGACGGATCCTGAATCAGCCCGCCTGGGCGGTCGTCCGCGTCAGCCTGAAGCCCACTCCTCGCCCAGCAGCTCCGCCTGCTCCAGCACCGTCTTCGTCGCCGACTCCTGCTTGTCCGGCGGATAGCCGTGACGGCGCAGGATGCGCCGCACCAGCACCCGCAGCTTCGCCCGCGCCGACTCCTTCACCGTCCAGTCGATCGTCACGTTGCGACGCACCTCTCCCACGAGCTCACGGGCGATCGTCTTCAGGGTCTCGTCGCCGAGCACCGACACGGCGCTGTCGTTCGTCTCCAGCGCGTCGTAGAAGGCCACCTCCTCCTCGCTGAGCCCCAGGTCCTCGTTGCGCCGGTCGGCCTCGCGCAGCTCGCGGGCCATGGCGATCAGCTCCTCGATCACCTGCGCCGCCGCGACCGCGCGGTTCTGGTAGCGCACGATCGACCGCTCCAGCAGCTCGGCGAACGACCTCGACTGCACCAGGTTGCGGCGCTCGCGGCGCTTGACCTCCTCGTGCAGGAGCTTGCGCAGGACCTCCACGCCGAGGCTCTTGTGCTCCATCCCCCGCACCTCGGCCAGGAACTCCTCCGAGAGGATCGAGATGTCCGGCTTCTTGAGACCCGCGGCGCTGAAGATGTCCACCACCTCGCCCGACGACACGGCCCGCGACACGATCTGGCGGATCGCGTGGTCCATGTCTCCCGACGACTTGCGCTCGCTCACCGTGGTCTTGGCGAGCGCCGCACGTACCGCCTGGAAGAAGCCCACGTCGTCGCGGATCGCCAGCGCCTTCTCGTGCGGCACCGCCAGCGCGAACGAGCGCGACAACGCCCGCACGGCGGCGTCGAAACGCGCCTTGCCGTCCTCCTGCGCGAGCACGTGCTCCTGCGCCGCCGGCAGCAGCGACAACCGCTCGTGCGGCGAATCCGACGTCCACGCCGACCAGTCGAAACCGTGGAGGATGCCGCGGCTGATCTCGTAGCGCTCCTGCATCTCCTCCACCGCTTTTTCCTGGTCGAACTTGGGCGTCCCCTCGCCGCCGCTTTCCGTGTACGTCCGCAGCGCCTGCTGGAGCTGGTGCGCCAGGCCCAGGTAGTCCACCACCAGGCCGCCCGGCTTGTCGCGGAACACCCGGTTCACCCGCGCGATCGCCTGCATCAGACCGTGGCCCCGCATCGGCTTGTCCAGGTACATCGTGTGCAGGCACGGCGCGTCGAAGCCGGTGAGCCACATGTCGCGCACGATCACCACCTTGAAGGGGTCCTCCGCGTCGCGGAAACGCGTGGCCAGAGTCTCGCGCCGACCCTTGGTGCGCACGTGGCGCTGCCAGCCCTCCGGGTCCGAAGCTCCGCCCGTCATCACCACCTTGAGCGCGCCTTGCGCGTCGTCGTCGTGGTGCCACGAAGGGCGAAGTGCCACCAGCTCGTCGTAGAGCTCCACGCAGATGCGCCGGCTCATGCACACCACCATGGCCTTGCCGTCCATCGCCTCGAGCCGCGACTCGAAGTGACGCACCAGGTCCGCGGCCACCAGCTCGATCCGTCTCTCCGCGCCCACCAGGGCCTCGAGCGCGGACCACTTCGTCTTCAGCTTCTCCTTGCCCTCGACCTCCTCGCCCTCGGTCACCTCCTCGAACTCGGGGTCCACCGTCGGACGCTCGCGCGGGTCGAGCTCGATCCTGGCCAGACGGCTCTCGTAGAAGATCGGCACCGTGACCTTGTCCTGCACCGCGCGGCGGATGTCGTACACGCTGACGTAGTCGCCGAAGACGCCGCGGGTGTCTTTGTCCGCGAGCTCGAGCGGCGTGCCCGTGAAGCCGATATACGAGGCGTTGGGCAGAGCGTCGTGCAAGTGACGCGCGAAGCCCTTGATGAAGTCGTACTGGCTCCGGTGGGCCTCGTCCGCGATGACGACCACGTTTCGCCGGTCGCTGAGCCGCGGATGGGTGTCGCCCTTTTTCTCCGGAAGGAACTTCTGGATGGTCGTGAACACGACGCCGCCTGAGGCCACCTGCAGCAGCTCGCGCAAGTGCTCGCGGTCGGTCGCCTGCTGCGGACTCTGGCGCAGCAGGTCCTGGCACCGCGAGAAGGTGCCGAAGAGCTGGTCGTCGAGGTCGTTGCGGTCGGTGATCACCACCAGCGTGGGATTGCTCATCTCCGGATGGAGGACTACGCGCCCCGCGTAGAACGCCATGGTGAGGCTCTTGCCCGAGCCCTGCGTGTGCCAGACCACGCCCACCCGCTGGTCGCCCGGGCGACCCTCGTGGCCCTGCGGACCCGTCCAGTACCGGCCCTGCGCTTCCTTGACCTCGCCGCCCAGCGCCGGCGTCGACGCGGCGCGCACCGTCTCGTCCACGGCCATGTTCACGGCGTGGAACTGGTGGTAGCCCGCCACCTTCTTCGAGAGCCTGGCGCCGTCGGCCTCGAACACGATGAAGTACTTCAAGAGGTCGAGGAAGCGACGCCTCTCGAACACGCCGCGCAGGAGCACCTCGAGGCGCGTGAGGCTCGGCGGCGCCAGCTCCTCGCCCTTGATCGTGCGCCAGGGCATGAAGCGCTCGCGGCTGGCCGTGAGCGAGCCGAGCCGCGCGTCGAGCCCGTCGGAGATCACCAGCACCTCGTTGTAGGCGAAGAGGGCGGGGATCTCGTTCTTGTAGGTCTGGAGCTGCTCGTACGCCTTCCAGACCGTGGCCTTCTCGTCCACGGCGTTCTTGAGCTCGAACAGCGCCAGCGGCAGGCCGTTCAGATAGACCACCACGTCGGCCCGGCGGGTGTGGCCGCGCTCCTTGACCGTGAGCTGGCTCACCGCGAGCCAGTCGCCCGCGCCGGGATCCTCGAAGTCGACCACGCGGACCGGCGCGTAGCCCAGCCCTCCTCCCGGCTTCACGTACTCCACGTCCACGCCCTGGACCAGGTAACGGTGGAGCTGACGGTTGGTCTCCACGAGCGAGGGCGACGAGATGCGCGTGAGCTTGCGGAAAGCCTCGTCCAGCGCCGCCGAGGGCAGCGACGGATTCAGACGCGAGAGCGCCGCGCGCAGACGCCCTTCGAGCACGACTTGATCGTAGCCGGCGCGCTCGCCCTCGCTCTCGCCGGGAGCGATCGCGGCGCCGCCCTTCACCTCGTAGCCGAGCATCTCGAGCCAGCGCAGGGCCGCCTCCTCCACCAGCGACTCCGTCACCGCGCTCTCGACGCCCGCGGACTTGGGCAGCAGGTCCGCGTCGATCTCGAGACGCCGCTCGAGCGCCTTGTCGTCGGCCGCCTCGTCGCCGGCGTCCTCGGGCTGGGGCGTGCGAACCGCCTCGTCGAGCAGGAGCTCCAAGTCAGGGAGGTCGAAGAGGAGGCCCACGATCCACACCGCCGCGGTCCGGGCGTGCATCAGCACCCTCCTCTCCGGCACGCCGGCGCGTCCGCCGCCGTGGTAGTGCTCATTGCGGGCCTGGTGGACCCACAGGACGTAGCCTTGCTCCACCTTCCAGGGCTCGCCGCGGGCGGTCAGCTCGGCCTCGAGGAACTCGAGCAGGCCGTTGTAGCTGCGCGTCCACTTCTCGACGTCGGCTTTCTGGTAGGTGCGGTTGCCGCGCTGCGTGGGATGGAGCGAGAGATACGTCTTGACGGCGACCTCGATCGTGTTGTCGAAGCCGATCAGCGCGGCCCGGCGGTCGAAATCCTCCTTGCCGTGGTAGTGGCCCTCGGCGTGGACGAGGCGCTCGAAGGGATCGTCGACCCAGGGAGGAAGGGATTTCATCTCGATATTCTTCCTGATTCTCCGTAGATTATCCATCCTTCCCTTCGCGGAAGCCCGCGCCGCGTGAGCTTCGTTGCACCTCGCGGCGTCATTCAGGTAAGGTCGAAGGCGTGCAGGAGAGGCGGCGAGCAGCCCCGGACGACTGCTCGATACCTGGATCAATGACAGGGAGGAACGTCCATGGTCTCTCAGCAGGGGAAGCATCTCTCGCTCGCCCTGGCCCTCGGCGGGCTCGTGCTCGGCGCGACGCAGGCTCGGCCGCAGGTTTGCAATCCTGGCGGGTTCCACGGCTACGACCCGCTCCCGACCTCGGTGCCGGCGGCGAAGAACTGCGTCGGCCTCTTCTGGTGCCATCCGCCGCAGTTGGCCTTCGAAGGCTACGAGCCCCGGCCGGCCGGGTGCGACCCGGAGACCGGGACCTGCGTCGTGCGTGCGAATGTCCTCGGCACCTTTCCGGGCTCGTCGGGAAACTCCACGGCGATCGGCTTCTCCGACAGCCCCACCAAGCTCATCTGGACCCTGGGTGGCGGCTTCGTCGGGGCCTGCGGGAGCTTTGCCGGACGGATCCAGAACGACCAGGGCCGGGTCTGGATCCAGGCGGGCAACTTCTCCTGCGACAACCTCGGAGGAACCACCGGCACCGGCGTGTACACCCTCACCGCCCTCCAGTGCGACGGTGCCTGCCCGCACACGACGACCCTCGACGTCGACCTGACCGCCCCCGCCATCGCCGCCTCGCTCTGTTCGCCCCCGGTCGATTTCACCTGCAACGAGAACGCCTGCGAGACCTGCCTGGCGGCCGGCGGCGGCGCCGGCGGAGCGAGCGTCGGAGGCGGCGGCCCCAGCGCGGGCGGGCCGGGCACCGGCCCGAAAGCCCTCCTCTACTACCGCGCCGGCGGCGTGGGCCACCCCGGCACGCCGGGCGCGGCCGACCACAACGTGATCCTCGGCCGGTACTGGTCCCACAGCTACGCCGAGCGCGTGGTCGAGGACGGAGGCGTGGCGTGGCTCCTGACCCGCTTCGGCGCCTTCGCCACCTTCGTCGACGGCAACGCGGACGGTCTCTACGACCCGGTCTCGCCCGGCGACGAGTACCGCACCCTCGAGAAGCTCCCCGCCGGGAGCTTCGAGCTCCGCGACCTGGACGGCACGGTCGACCGCTTCGACGCGGACGGCCTCTGGACGGGCATGGAGGACCGCGCGGGGAACACCAAGACCGCGACGTACGTCGCGGGCCGGCTCTCCCAGGTCTCCTTCCCTGACGGCCGACGCGAGGACCTGACGTACGACGCCGGCGGCAAGCTCGCCACCATCACCGAGGTGGGCGTCGACGGCACGACGACGCGGATGTGGAGCTACACCTGGTCCGGCGACGACCTCGTGCGGATAGATCGGCCTGACTCCACGGCCCTGGCCTATCGCTTCGACGACGCCTCCCATCCCGGGTTCCTGACCCGGGTGACGCTCGTCGGCACCGACGCCTCGGAGCGCATCCTGGCAGGCTTCGAGTACGACGCCGAGGGCAACGTGACGACGACCTGGCGTGGCGCGGCAGGTCCAACCGACACCGGAGCTGTGGACCGGTGGATCCTCGTCTTCGACGATCCCGAGAAGCCCGAGGAGACCACCGTCACCGATCCGCTCGGGAACGTCTCCGTCTATACCCTCGCCACCCGCCCGAACCGGAACGTGAAGCCGAAGCTCGTCGAGCTTGAGGGCTCCTGCCCAACCTGCGGCCTCGGCCCCAACTCGCAGCTCGCCTACGGCGACGCGGCCAACCCGTACCGCCCCACCCAGGAGATCGACGGCAAGGGACACGTGACCCGCTTCGCCTACGACGTCAACGGCCGGATGACCTCCCGGATCGAGGCGTTCGGCACCGCGCTCGAGCGCGAGACGACCTGGGAGTACGACGAGCCGGCCTTCCCAGCCTTCGCCAGGCTCATCGAGCGTCCGTCGACGACCGGCAACCCGTTCGACCTCCGCCGTACGAGCGTCGTTTACGACGCTGAGGGCAACGCCACCGAGACGACCGTCGAGGGAGTCGAGGGCGGTTTCGCCTTCTCGCACACCACGGTCACCGGATACAACGCCGCCGGCGAGCCGACGACCGTCGACCCGCCGGGTTTCGGCACGGCCGACGTGACGAGCTTCACCTACGATCCGGCCCGCGGCAACCTCGTCATGGAGACCCGCACTGACCCCGTGGTCGGCACCACCACGTTCGGCTACGACGCCTTCAACCGGCGGACCTCGGTCACGGATCCGAACGGCGTGGAGGCCACTACCGCCTACGACGCCCTCGACCGGGTCACCGAGGTGCGGCACCTCGGCGCCGTCCCGGCCGACGACCTCGTGACGACGTACGTGTACACGGTCTTCGGCGACCTCGAGCGCATCACCCGCCCGCGCGGCAACGTCATCGAGTACGGCTACGACGGCGTCGGACGCCTCGTGGCGATCGAACGCAAGCCCGATGCCGCGACCCCCGGCGAGCGGATCGTCTATACGCTTGACGACTTCGGGCACCGGACCCGAGAGGAGCTCCAGCGCTGGGACGGAGCGGCCTGGGTCGTCGACGCGGCGACCGATTTCGAGTACTCGACCCGGTGCCATCTCGACCGGGTGATCCAGGCCGGCGGTACGGTGACCGAGTATGACTACGACTGCGACGGCAACCTCGAACGGGAGTGGGACGCCAACCACCCGAGCGCGGGGAAGACGAACCCGGCCACCCGCGTCTATGCCTATGACGCCCTCGACCGCCTGACCTCGGTCACCGAGCCCTGGGGCGGGGCCGGCGGGGGAACCGCGGTGACGAGCTACGGCTATGACGTCCAGGACCACCTGACGTCGGTGACCGACGCCGAGGGCACGACGACCACCTACACCTTCAGCGACCGGGATCTGATGACCGAAGAGCTGTCGCCGGTCTCGGGCACGACGGTCCACACCTACGACGCGCACGGCTCGCCGGAGACCTCAACCGATGCCCGCTCTGTGACCGTCACTCGCATCTACGACGTGGCCGACCGGGTGACCTTCCTCGATTACCCCGACTCGACGCTCGACACCACGTTCACCTACGACGACCCAGGCGTGCCGTTCTCGAAGGGCCGCCTGACGGCGATCACCCGCGACGGCCTGAGCGTCGACTACGCCTATGACCGCTTCGGCCGCCCCACTCAGGACGGTGAGCTCACCTACACCTACGACAAGAACGGGAACCGGACCGAGATCGGGTATCCTGGAGGCGAGGTGGCACGCTACACGCACGACTTCGCGGACCGTGAGGCGACCCTTGACTTCGAGCCGGCGGGAGGTTCGCCGGAGCCCGTCGTGACCTCGGCGAGCTACTACGCCCGTGGACCGCTATCCTCGCTGGAGCTGGCGAACGGCCTCACCGAGACGCGGGTGCATGATCAACGCTACCTTCCGGATCGGATTACCGTGTCGCCCAGCGGTGGCGGCACCGCGCTTCTCGACTGGCAGTACACCACCGACGGGGTCGGAAACCCGACTTTCGTTGACGATCTGCTCGGCGGCGTCGACCGGGACTACGACTACCAGGACGTCCAGTATTTTCTCACCCAGGGCGACGGCCCGTGGGGCGTGCTCGACTGGACCTACGACCGCATCGGCAACCGCCTCACCGAGACCCGCGACGGCGGCGCGGCGGACGTCTACGGCTACCAGCCGAACAGCGGCGCCCTCGGCAACACGGCCAAGCTGACGACGATCCAGCACGGCGTCGGCGGGACGACGACATTCAGCTACGACGCTGCCGGCAACCAGATACAGACCGACGCCTCCGGCGATGTGACCGACTGGATCTACGACGATGCCGGACGTCTCTCCCGGATCGAGCACGCCACCGAGGCGGCGGACTTTTCCTACGACGGGCGGAGCCTCCTGCGGCTCGCAGAGGGTCAAGGACAGGATTCCGGCGGGATCTTCTGCGACGGCTTTGAATCCGGGGACACCTCCGCGTGGGGAAGCGGTCCGGGGACCTGCATCACGGAACAGGAAACCGTCCCGACCTACGGGTCGGAAGGCGTTGTGAATGCGAGGGATTCCGCGATCGTCCTCTACTTCGCGGGGCGGCCGATTGCGCTGGTCGATGTCGGCATTCGCTACATTAGCGTGGACCACCTGGGCACGCCGTGCCTCCTGACGAACGCCTCATCGGGCGTGATCTGGGAAGGGGGCTTCGAGCCCTTCGGTCGCGACTATGCCGGGGCTCAGTCCGAAGGCCTGTTCCTACCCAATCCGGGGCAATTGAACGACTCGGCATGGAGCGGGTACATACCAGGAGAACTTCTGTATAACGTCCATCGCTGGTATACACCTGAATCAGGGAGGTACACGAGGACCGACCCGGCATTACGCCCCCTGATCGGCCGGCTCTACCTCTACGGCAAGAGCAAACCGCTCTTCAACTACGATCCGCTCGGCCTCCACGAAACGAGCTTCCCACACGGCGGCCCCCACCACTACATGACGCCGCCCGGCGACGACTTCGAGTGCGTGGCGAAGATTCGGGACCAGGTGCGGCGAGAGGCAGACGGCCAGACTCGGTATCAACACTGCTTGGCGAATTGTCTGATCTCTAAGCAGTGCCCGGGCGGCAAGACCATGGCGGTCATGGCCAGCCTGGTCAAGGAGGCGGGTGACCTGACGCGGTGCATCATCCAGCGGAGAGAAGGAAACTGCAACAGCGCCTTTCAGCCGGCAGACTTTGAGGACAACGAGACAGGTAGGCAATGTGAGCCGCAGGTGCCTTGCCACGAGCAGTGCGCAGGACTCCTCAATGCTCAGGAGCCCTCGCCCGGTCCGTTCGGGGGCCTCAGCCCGGAGAACAGCGGTAATGATGATTCATCTGGCTCCGATTAATAAGGTCCGAGCCGCTGCGCTGTCACTCATCTTTATCGGAGTGCTCTCATGCTCCGGCGAGTGGGTGACAGTCGCCGCCAACGCTCCCCTGGATCAGATCGTGCTCAGCCCATCAGGCGAGGCGTCCGTGCATGCGCGGCCTGAGGTGGGGCTTCAAGAGCTCGTCTTCATCAGGCCTTTTCTTGAGGCGGATCTTCGGCCAGGAATGACCGCGGAGGAGGCTGAAGCCGTCCTGGGGGCACCCGATTACATCGCAACGGAACGGAATGGGCAGGATGAGGTCTTCGGATACGAGTCGTCCGCAGGGGCCTTCGAAATTGTGAAGCAAAACGTCTCCAGCGAGGGCAGCGAAGTCGATCGCTGGTTTCTGAGACACCAGCCGCAGGACTGCATGGGGATGATCAATCCGCTCATCCTGCAGCAATTGCGAGCCCTAGAGCGTTTCCCCAGGCAGATGAGACTATTGGTGGGGCCTGACCAAATCGGACTTGTGAGCATCGAATTCGAGGACGAGCAGTCGTGCTCGAGAATATGGTGGCTGGGAGAAAGCCCGCAGTAGACGATCGAACGCGGGCCCGATGCGGCGACTCCCGGCGAGCGGATCGTCTACACCCTCGACGACGAGCACGGCTCGCTCGAGACGATGACGGACGCCCGCTCAGTGACCGTCGTCCGCACCTACGACGCGGCGGATCGGGTGACCTTGGTGGACTACCCCGACTCAGCGCTAGACACCAGCTACACCTACGACGACCCAGGCGTGCCGTTCGCGTGCGCGCGTCCGCGACGCCTCGACCCTCCTCGAATCGACGCATCCGCGACGTCTTGACGGAATCGTTGACGACCGCTGACTCCAAAGGCGATCGTACTTCGTGTCTCGGGGCCGGTCCTTGACCCTACGTCAGAGCAGCCTCTTCGAGGAATCTCTCCGGGTCGTCGATTCGCAGCTCGCCGGAGAGGAGCTTGGGCAGCAGCGCATCTCGCAGAGCTGTCAGGGTCGAGTTCTGGAATAGATTGAGTTTGATCTGATGAAGCAATTGTCGAACTCCGATGTCGAAGGACCGTCCTGTCGCTATTGGCGGCTCAACGATCTTCACGCTATCAAACGTACTTCGCGTTATCGTATCGAATACGCTCCCGTGCGATCTCCGTTGGAGTTCGTATACGGCTCTTTGTAGTCTGAAGTAGTTAAAGTAATCCAATCCCGTATGGCGAGATCGGACGCCATAGCATGATTGATTCATGGCCATTGGCGCGCCAACGAGCGCCAGCTTTCCTACGGTACCTCTAGCGGTTACTATTGTCGCGCCGACAGGGAGGACCTTGGCGGCGCTGTCATCAACACCCCGTTCTGTAATTTGCTCATCGGTTTGGATAACAAATACGTCAGAGGGTAAAGGTGCGTCCTTCACGGAAAACCATAAGACATCTCCACCCCAATACTCTTCAATCGCTCTCTTGGGCGTCCCGCCGCTGAAGAGCTCAACAACTGTTGAGAGAGCCGTGACGGTCCATCCTCTCGGAATCGGACCCAACTCCGAATCTTCAAACCCATCCGGAAACAGCGACGCCGTCTCCCCGTCCATGCCGACGGGATCCCGTCCTTCGGACTTGGCCCGCACCGGATCGAAATCGACGAACCAGGACTTGAAGAGGGCGCGCGCCATCTCTTCGAGGGTCTGGTTCATGCGGCGATTGAGCTCGATTTTGTCGTCGAGGGTGCCGAGTATGTGGGCGATGGCCTTTTGATGGGGAAGCGGCGGTGCGATCACCGGAATCCGATTGAGGCTGGCCTGTGTGAGCTTTGGCATTGTGGAGCCGGTCAGGTAGGCTCGAACGTCGGCTACAGTCAAGGCATACGACAGATATCTCGTGATGGCATCTCCATTTCCTCTGACTATGTGTGCATGGTTGTTTACCCAGAATCTTCCCGATGCCATAAAGGCTATAGGCGTATTTCGTGTCCGCAGATTCTCACCGTCCTCCGCAATAAGCAGGTACTCACCATCAAAAATATAGTCCTCGACATGATCGACAATGCCGGATGCGCCGTAGTACGGATAGGGTCCTGGTCGGCGATCGGATTCCTTCACAGGAACCCGAAGGAAATCGAAATTCTCGACTAGGTCACCCAGAGGTCTGAACGACCAATCACACTGCTCACTCTCCATACCCTAACCTTTCCACGACTACCCGAATCGCCCCTTCCAACCGCGCCGACTCCGCGAACTGCTCCCCAAGCGTCGCCACGAGACGCTCCATCTTGTCCGCGAACGGCTCCCCGTCGTCCTCCACCTCCTCCGCCCCCACGTACCGCCCCGGCGTCAGCACGTGATGATGCTCGCGTATCTGGTCCAGCGTCGCGCTCTTGCAGAACCCGGCGACGTCCGCGTACGTCCCCGTCCCGTCTCCCCGCCAGTCGTGGTAGACGCCGGCGACGCGGCCGACGTCGTCCGCGGTCAGGTCGCGGTGGACGCGGTCGACCATGGTGCCGAGCTTGCGCGCGTCGATGAAGAGCGTCTCGCCGCCGCGGTCGCGCAGACGGCGACCCTCCATTCCCGTGCCGCCGCGCTTGTCGCGGGCGATGAACCACAGGCAAACGGGGATCTGCGTCGAGTAGAAGAGCTGACCCGGCAGGGCCACCATGCAGTCGACGAGGTCGGCCTCGACGATGGCCTTGCGGATCTCGCCCTCGCCCGACTGTTGCGACGACATGCTGCCGTTGGCGAGCACGAAGCCCGCCATGCCGGCGGGCGCCAGGTGGTGGATGAAGTGCTGCACCCAGGCGAAGTTGGCGTTGCCCACGGGCGGCGTGCCGAAGTGCCAGCGGACGTCGTCGCGCAGGCCCTCGCCGCCCCAGTCCGAGGAGTTGAAGGGCGGATTGGCGAGCAGGTAATCGGCTTTCAGGTCGCGGTGCAGGTCGTTCTTGAAGCTGTCGGCCCACTCTTTGCCGAGGTTGTTGTCGATGCCGCGGATGGCGAGGTTCATCTTGGCGAGGCGCCAGGTGGTGGGGTTGGACTCCTGGCCGTAGACGGAGATGTCGCCCACGCGTCCGCCGTGGGCCTCGACGAACTTCTCGCTCTGCACGAACATGCCGCCCGAGCCGCAGCACGGGTCGAGCACGCGTCCGCGGTAGGGCGCCAGCATCTCGACGAGGACGCGGACGACGCACTGCGGCGTGTAGAACTGCCCGCCCTTCTTGCCCTCGGCCGACGCGAACCGGCTCAGGAAGTACTCGTAGACGCGGCCGAGCACGTCGCGCGAGCGGTGCTCGGCCTGTCCGAGGCCGATGGTGCCCACGAGGTCCACGAGCTCGCCGAGTCGTTCCTTGTCGAGGGCGGGGCGCGCGTAGTTCTTGGGCAGGACGCCTTTGAGCGACGGGTTGTCGCGTTCGATGGCCTCCATGGCGTCGTCGACGAGCTTGCCGATCGTGGGCTCCTTGGCCTGCGGGGCCAGGAACGTCCAGCGAGCGTCCTTGGGGACCCAGAAGACGTTCTCGGCCCGGTACTCGTCGGGGTCCTCGGGATCGGCGCCGACGTCGACCTCGGAGAGCAGGCGCTCGTGGATCTCCTCGAAGGCGTCGGAGATGTACTTGAGGAAGATGAGGCCGAGGACGACGTGCTTGTATTCGGCGGCGTCGAGGTTGTTGCGCAGCTTGTCGGCGGCGGTCCAGAGCTTCTCCTCGAAGCCGAGCGTGGCGCCGTTCGACGGCTTCGCGGCCTTGCGTCCGCGTTTGTTGGCCACTGGTCCCGACAGTGGGACATCGAGCGCGAGCTGCTGCGGCGCCGACGCGTTCCCCTCCGGTCCCCCCCTTTGAGAAAGGGGGGCCAGGGGGGATTTCTCCCGGGGAGGTAGGGATTCCTCCCTGGTCAGGGGGGATGCCTGCGGAAGAAATCCCCCCTCGGTCCCCCCTTTCTTAAAGGGGGGAGGCGGGAGCGCGGCCGTTTCCCGTCCCAGGATCCGGTCGACGATCGCCGCCTTCTCGCGTCCGGAGTCGTCGAGGCCGGCGGCGCGGCAGACGGCCTTGAGCTCGTCGCGCAGGAGGGACTCGAGGATGCGCTCGAAGGAGGCGCGGCGCGAGCGGGCGAGGACGTCGACGAGGTCGTCTTTGAGGGCGGCGGCGGGGACGTCGAGGTCGAAGGCGGCGGCGAGCTCGAGAAGGCGGGGCTTGGCGAGGGTGGCGAGGGCCTGGCGTTGGTCCACTCTCATACGGATCTCCCGCGTCCGCGGCTGAGGCGGCGAAGGAGCCGGATCCGGCGCCGCGAAATCGAGGGGAGAGTCTACCGGAGGTGGCCGGTCGGAGGGCCAATGGGCAGTCGGAGGGGCCATGGCAGGCATGGCTCCGCGTGTCGCTGGATCCGTCCAGCGCACAGGGCGAGGGCTCGTGCGTGGCGGCCGTAACGTCGGGTTCGGAGGAACTTTCAGGGCGACGATCGGCGCGCACGCGAGCAATCGAGAGTCTCGATTGCTCCCGTTTCGCCCGAACGAGAGCAATCGAGGAACTTTTTTGCTCCCGTTTCGCCCGAACGAGAGCAATCGAGGAACTTTTTTGCTCCCGTTTCGCCCGAACGGGAGCAATCGGGGAACTTTTTTGCTCTCGTACGGGCGAAACGTCGCCCTGAAAGTTCCTCCAAAGCGCGTCTCGGAGCCTCACGCCGCGGCCATCCCGTCCCCATCGACGCCGCGTCGAGCTTGTGCCGTCGCCGCCCGCGCCTCCTGCCAGAGGTCGCGGAGGGCGTCGTCGAGGCCGCGCTCGGGCCGCCAGCCGAGCTCGCGCAGGCGCCGCGGGTCGCCGCAGAGCAGCGGCAGGTCGACCGGCCGCACCCGCGATTCGTCGCGCCTCACTTCGGCCGCGACGCCCGAGATCGCGCGCAGCCGCTCGAGCGCCTCGCCGATCGAGAAGTGCTGGCCGCTGGCCAGGTTGTAGACCTGGCCGCCGGCGAAGCGCTCGATGAGCGCCAGGTAGCCGCCGGCGACGTCGTCGACGTGCAGGAAGTCGCGCCGCGGGCCGAGGTCGCCGACCTTGATCACCGGCTCGCGCTCCCCCTGCTCGATGGCCGCGAGCTGGGCGGCGAAGGAGGGCAGGGCGAAACGGCGCGCCTGGCCGGCGCCCACCGCGTTGAAGGAGCGCACGACGAGGGCTCCGGCGTCGAGCGCCAGTTGCTCGGCGCAGGCCTTGGTCATGGCGTAGGGCGAGCGCGGGTCGAGCGGACGGTCCTCGCGGATGGGCTGCTCCCGCTCCGGCACCTGGCCGTAGACCTCGGAGCTCGAGGCGAGGATCACCGGCCGCGACGCCGCCGCGCGCAGCACGTTGCGGGTGCCGCCGAAGTTGATCCGCAGGTAGTCGCCGGGCCGCTGCCACGACTCGCCGACGTGGCTCAGGCCGGCGAGGTGGACGATGACCTGCGGATCGCAGCGGGCGATCACGCCTTCCAGCGCCGCCGCGTCGAGGATGTCGACCCGGGGGAAGATCTCGGCGCGGGTCCCGGGCAGACGGGTGATCGGATCGCTGGACAGGCCCGAGACGCGGTGGCCGGCCGCCGTCAGCCGGCGTGCCAGGTAGACGCCGATGAAACCGGTGATGCCGGTGATCAGAACGTGCATGCGCTCTCACAGGCGCCCGGCGGCGATGCGCCGGCGCCAGTACTCGAAAGTGTCCTTGAGCGTCTGCTCGAAGGGGATCTGCGGCTCCCAGCCGGTGTCGGCGCGGAACTTCGAGCTGTCGCCGAGGAGGATCTCGACGTCCGAGGGCCGCATCCGCTCGGGGTCCTGCTCGATGCTCACCTCGACGGCGGCGAGCTCGATCAGGCGATCGAGGAGCTCGCGGATGGTGATCCCCTGGCCGCTGGCGATGTTGTAGACCTCGCCCGGCCTGGCGCGGGTGACGGCGAGGTAGTAGGCGCGCACCATGTCGCGCACGTCGGTGAAGTCGCGGATCGCGTCGAGGTTGCCGACCCGGATCACGGGCTCCTGGAGGCCGGCTTCGATCTTCGCGAGCTGCATCGCGAAGTTCGAGGTGACGAAGACCTTGCCGCGCCGGGGCCCGGTGTGGTTGAAGCCGCGGGTGCGCACGGTCTTGAGCCCGTAGCTCTGGAAGTACTGGTAGGCCAGGTAGTCCTGGCTTATCTTGGAGACGGCGTAGGGCGAGAGCGGCCGCAGCGGATTGGTCTCGCGGATCGGGGTCTCGTCGGGATGGACGAGCCCGTATTCCTCGCTCGAGCAGGCGATCTGGATGACCGGGTCGAGAGCCAGGGCGCGGACCGCCTCGAAGACGTTGGTCTGGCCGATGATGTTGGTCTCGAGGGTCGCCGCCGGGGCGTTCCAACTGGTGGGCACGAAGCTCTGGGCCGCCAGGTGGAAGACGTAGTCGGGCCGTACGGCCTCCATGGTGCGGTAGACCGAGTTCAGGTCGCGCAGGTCGGTCTCGCGCAGCTCGATGCGGTCGAGGATGCCCTCGACGTTGTCGAGGGGGCTGCGCCAGCGATGGGTGCCCACGACCCGGACGTCGAGGTGGTGCTCGAGCAGGTACTCGGCCAGGTGCGAGCCGGCGAAACCGGTGATGCCGGTGATCAATGCGGTCGTCATCGTTCGTCTCCCGAAGTCTCCAGGTAATGGCCGAGCCCGTGGGTCCACGGCTCGACCCGGCGGCCCGCCACACGCTGGAAGCGGCTGACGTCGAGCACGGAGCGGGCGGGACGCGGGGCCGGACGGGGAAATTCGGCCGTGGTCACGGGCTCGATCTCGGCGTGGGGGCCGAGGATCTCGCGGGCGAAGCCGTACCACGAGACGGCGTCGCGATTGCAGTAGTGGATCACCCCGCGGGTCCCGTGCCCGGCCAGGTCCCAGATCGCGCGGGCCAGGAAAGGGGTGTAGGTGGGGCAGCCGACCTGGTCGTCGACCACCCGCAGCGGCCCGCCGGCCAGACGGAGCATCGCGGTGACGAAATTGGGGCCGCCGGGACCGAAGAGCCAGCTCGAGCGCACCACCAGCGAGCGCGGATAGACCAGCGCCTCGCGCTCGCCGGCCAGCTTGCTCTCGCCGTAGACCGAGAGCGGCGCGGTCGGCGCGTCCTCGCCGTAAGGGAGGCCGCTCTCGCCGTCGAAGACGTAGTCCGTCGACACCTGGACGAGGTCGGCCCCGGCGCGCTCGGCCGCGGCGACCACGTTGGCCACCGCGGCGCCGTTGGTCGCCATCGCTCTCTCGCGCTCGGTCTCGCAGTCGTCGACGCGGGTGAACGCGGCGCAGTTGACGACGAGCTCCGGCCGGAAGCGGTCCGTCCACTCGGCGAGGGCGCCGCGGTCGGTGACGTCGGCCTGGGCGTGGGAGAGGGCGAGCGCCGCCGCGCCGTGCCGCCGCCAGTGTGCCGCCACCGCGCGGCCCAGCATGCCGGTGCCGCCGAAGACCAGGGCCCGCTTCACGTGATGCCGACCTCGGAGTTGTCGCCGAGCATGAAGCGGTAGGCGCGGGGCTTGAAATCGGTCTTCTTGATGCGCGCGTTGCGGCCCACCAGGGAGCCGTCGATGCGCAGGCCGATGTCGCGGATCTCGCTGCCGGAGAGCACGATCGAGTTCTCGATCTCGCAGGAGACCAGGGTGCAGCTCTCGCCGATCGAGGTGTACGGCCCCACGAAAGCGTTCTCCAGGCGGGTGCCGGCGCCGAGCACCGCCGGGCCGCGGACCAGCGAGTCGATCAGCTCCACGCCTTCGCCGAGGCTCACCCGGCCCTCGATCGTCGATCCCTGGCCGACCTGTCCGGGCCCCCGCGGCATGTCGAGGCTCTCGAGCATGATGCGGTTGGCCTCCAGCACGTCATCGAGCTTTCCGGTGTCCTTCCACCAGCCGCGGACCTTGTGCGGATGGACCTCGAAGCCGCGGTCGATGAGGTCCTGGATGGCGTCGGTGATCTCGAGCTCGCCGCGGGCCGAGGGCTTGATGCGGCGCACCGATTCGAAGATGTTGGCGTCGAACATGTAGACGCCCACGAGGGCGAGGTTGCTCTTCGGCCGCGCCGGCTTTTCGACCAGCCGTTTCACGCGCCTGCCGTCGTCGTGGAGCTCGGCGACCCCGAACTGCTCGGGGTGAGCGACCTCGGCGAGCAGGATCTGGGCGTTGCAGGCGCTCTCGGCGAACTCCTCGACGAGGCTGGTGATGCCGCCGGCGATCAGGTTGTCGCCGAGGTACATCACGAAGGGCTCCTCGCCGAGGAAGCTCTCGGCGATCATCACCGCGTGCGCCAGTCCGCGCGGCGCGTCCTGCTCGATGTAGGTCACGCGGGCGCCGAAGGCCGAGCCGTCGCCGACCGCGGCGCGGATCTCGTCGCGGGTCTCGCCGACGATGATGCCGACCTCGGTGATGCCGGCGGCGACCATGGACTCGATGCCGAAGAAGAGGACCGGCTTGTTGGCCACCGGCACGAGCTGCTTGGCCGAGGTGTGGGTCAGCGGGCGCAGCCGCGTCCCCTTGCCGCCGGAGAGAATCAATCCTTTCATTGGGGTCCCGGTTTCAGTCGATGCTGCCGTTCAGGTCGATGAACGTGCCCACGTTCTTGAGCGTGAACGTGAAGCGGAAATCGCGGTCGGTGATGTCGCTGAACCGCGACTCGCGGAACTCGAGCTGCAGCGAATAGCAGCTCCCTACGTAGTTGAGGAAATACCGCTGCGAAATCGGGTTCGCGATCTGCAGCGCCGTCGGGTCGTCGGCGTCGTGGTCGACCAGGTCGAAGGAGACGTTGGCGTCGAAGGTGAGCTTGTCGGGCACCAGCGAGATGGTGGTGAAGACGCGGGCCTGGTTGCTGGTCACCTCGGCGCCTTCGTTCGGCCCCCAGCGCTTGTAGAGGGTGCCGCCGATCGAGTGGCGCCCGAGCCGCGTGCCGCCCGAGAGCGACAGCGCCTGCATCTGGCCGAAGAGCGTATTGTACGTCCCTTCGGCCTTGAAGCTGGTGGTCGGGCTGGGATTGACGCGCAGGATGGCGCGCAGCGGCCCCTCGCGCTCGGTCTGCGGCATCATGTCGGCGTCGTTGCCGCGCTGCAGGAAAATCTTGCTGTCGTGGCTGAAGGATCGCTGGATCTCGAAGGAGGCGATCTCGAAGGCGCCGCCCTCTTCCTCGTCGGCGGGCTTGGCGAGGAGGCGGTTGATGAGGGAAACGGTGGTCTCGTTGGTCAGGCGGCGGTTGTCGAGCTCGTCGAAGAGCGGCGCCTCCTCCTCCACCGTCTCCCCCGGCGCCAGGTCGTCCTCGAAGTCGTCGGCGTAGCCGTAGACGAAGCGGGGCTCGACGATGTGCTTGAGCTTGGAGAAGCGCTTCGGCTTCTTCCTGTCGAAGATGCGCGAGAACGACGGGCCGACGATCTCGGCGCCGGCGGTGCCGAGACTGCGGGTCAGGGCCTTGTCCTGCTCGGCAAAGAAGCGTCCGGTGGCGGGATCGAGGGAATTCGTGTAGTGGGTCACCCGGCCGCCGACGTCGAGGCGCGCCGAAAGCCACGGCAGGGTCGAGAGCGGCAGCAGGAAGCCGGGGGCGAGGTCGCCGCGGCCGTACTGCTCGGTCTCGGGCTCCATGTCCGGTCCGAGGTTGCTGATCGTGCTGTTGCGGATCGAGAGGTAGTGCAGGTTGCCGTCGAGGCTGAAGTAGACCGGCGCGCCGCCGAGCTGGGTGGGCCGCAGCCGGTACTCGACCTCGGGGAGCTGGCGCCGGGTGTCGACGATCTGGCCGCCGCGCAGGCGCTCGCCCGCGTTGGCCACCACGCGCACGCGCTCGCGCTGGTCCACCAGGAGGTTGAAGCTGTGCTGGCCGGAGTTCCGGGTCAGGTAGGCCTGGGAGTAGATGAACGAGCTCGACTGGCGGCCGAGGTCGCGCTCGAAGTCCTGCCGGTAGGCGGGGTCGGAGTAGTCCTGGAAGTTGACGACGCCGCGGAAGCCGCCGAGGATCTCACGGCTCTCGTGGTACCAGTTGACCTTCCACCGCGTCTCCTCGGGGAGCAGGTCCGGGTTGAAGCCGAGGAATTCCTGGGTAGGGGGGGTCTCGAACCTGAGGTCGGGATCGGTCAGGATGAAGGCATCGAAGAGCCCTTCCGTGGTCTCCGACGGGCGGTAGCGCAGCTCGTTGCCGAAGCCGTAGTATTCGTTGCTCGAGAGGTCGGCGAAGAAGGTCGTGTCGGCGCTGCGGCCCAGGGTCTTGTAGTAGGCCAGGCTCAGCTCGAAGCCGCGGCGGTCCGAGTAGCCCGGCTGCGGCACCAGGAAGCCCGAGGAGCGCTCCGTCCTGGTCGGCCACAGGATGTAGGGCAGGTAGAGCACCGGCACCTTCCTGAGCTTGAAGCGCGCGTTCCTGATGCGCGCGTACTCCTCGAGGGTGATCCGGGCGTGGCTGGTGCGCAGCGACCACGGCGGCACCTCCTGGCTGCACGAGGTGAAGGTGCCGTCGTCGAGGGTGAAGACGTCGTCGGCCACCTTGGCGATCTGGTCGCCGGTGAAGGTGAATTCCGTGCCGACGAAGGCGCGTGCGTTGGTCACCCGTCCCGTGCGCGTCTCGAGGTTGTACTCGATGGCGTCGCCGACCAGGCGGTTCGGCCCCTCGTCGAGCACCACGCTGCCTTCGGCGGTCAGCGTTTCGGTGGGGATGTCGATGCGCATCGTGTCGGCCTGGAGCTGGACGTCGCGGTACTTGATCCGCACGCCGCCGGTGGCCAGCAGGAACTGGTCCGGCTGATATTCGAAATCGCCCGCGAAGCCCTCGACCCGGCCGCCGCCCCGATCCTCGGCGAGCCGGATGTTGAAGGTGATGCGGTCCTCGTCTTCGGCGGGCTCGGCCGGGGCAGGGGGCGCCGGCGCCGGGGCAGGGGGCGTCTCCTCCTGCGCCATGGAGACGGCCACCGGCCCGCACGGCGCCACCAAACACAGCGCCACCACCGACCACAGCGGACCGAGCCGCGGATACAGCCAACGCATGTTCCAGCTCCTCTCCTCAGCCGTTTCGCGGGGCTCCTACAGGCGCTCGACGACGACCGCCGTGGCCTCGCCTCCCCCCAGACAGATGGCGGCGCAGCCGCGCCTGGCGCCGCGCTCGGCGAGCGCGTGGAGCAGGGTCACCACGATGCGCGCCCCGGAGGCGCCGATCGGATGCCCCAGCGCCACCGCGCCGCCGCGGACGTTCAAGCGCTCGGGATCGATCCCGAGCTCGTCGCGGGCCGCCATGGCGACGGCGGCGAAGGCTTCGTTGACCTCGAAGAGGTCGACGTCGGCGAGCGTCAGCCCGGCGCGGTCGAGCACCCGGCGCACGGCCTCGATGGGGGCGGTGGTGAACCACTCGGGCTCGTGGGCGAAGGAGGCCTGGGCGAGCAGCCGCGCCACCGGCTCCTTGCCCAGGCGGGCGGCGTGCTCGGCCGTGGTCAGCACCAGGGCGGCGGCGCCGTCGTTGATCTTGCTGGCGTTGGCCGCGGTCACCGTGCCGTCTTTCTGGAAGGCCGGCTTGAGCTGCGCCATCTTGTCGAAGTCGGCGCGTCCGGGCTCCTCGTCGCGGTCGACCCGGAGCGGCTCGCCGCGCCGCCGCGGCACCTCGACCGGCACGATCTCGGGGTCGAAGAGGCCGGCCTCCTGCGCCGCCTGGGCGCGGCGGTAGCTCTCCTCGGCGTAGGCGTCCTGGTCCTCGCGGCTGAAGCCGTAGCGCGCGGCGCAGGTCTCGGCGCAGCTCCCCATGTGCTTGTCGCCGTAGGGGTCCCAGAGGCCGTCGTGGATCATCGCGTCGATCAGGCGGGCGTGGCCGAGGCGCAGGCCGTCGCGGGCGCCCGGCACCAGGTAGGGCGCCCGGCTCATCGCTTCCATGCCGCCGGCGGCCACCAGGGCGTAGTCGCCGCAGCGCAGGTCGTTGGCGGCGCTCATCATCGCCCGCATGCCCGAGCCGCACACCTTGTGCACGGTCACGGCGCCGGTGGTGGGCGGGCAGCCGGCGCCGAGGGCGGCCTGCCGCGCCGGGGCCTGGCCGAGGCCGGCCTGCAGCACGCAGCCCATGTAGACCTGGTCGAGGTCCTGGGGCGTGAGGCCGGCGCGTTCGATCGCGCCGGCCAGGGCGCGGGCCCCGAGCTGCGGCGCCGTCAGGCTGCTCAGGGCGCCTTGAAAAGCGCCGATCGGAGTCCGCGCGGCGCTCAAGATGACGATCTCCTGCATGGCGTTCTCCGGAGTCATGGACGAGGGTGAAAGACCGTCGCGAGGCGAGTACGGGACAGTATAGGAGACCACGGAGGTCCTGAGGCGGATGCTAGCATAGCTGCCGCCGGGCGGAGGCAAGAGAACACCGATGCGCGCGCTGGGAATCGACTTCGGAGAAACCCGGATCGGGATCGCGGTTTCCGATCCTGAGGGCCGCTGGGCGCTGCCGCTGACGACGCTCGAGCGGCGCACCGACCGGCGTGCCGCCTACGCCATCGCCGAGATCGCGCGGCGCCAGGGCACCGAGGTGCTGGTGCTGGGCGAGCCGCGCGGCCCCGGCGGCGAGGCCGGAGCCGCGGCGCTGCGCGTGCGCCGCTTCGGCGCGCGCCTGGCGCGCGCCGCGCGGCTCCCCGTGGTGCGCGTCGACGAGACCCTGACCACCGTCGAGGCCGCCGAGCGCCTGCGCGAGGCCGAGCTCGAGGCGCCGCGCCGCGCGCCCGGCGTCGACGCGGTGGCCGCCCAGGTCCTGCTCCAGGAAGCGCTCGACCGGGGGCTGGCCGTCCCGGGAGACGGAGGGTGAAGCGTCTCCTGTGGCTGGCGGCGGCGCTGGCGCTGCTGGCGGCGGCGGCCGCGGGCTGGGCCTGGCGGCGGCTCCACCAGCCCTTCCGCGGCTACCTCGAGAGCGAGATCGTCGTCGACGTCCGTTCCGGGCAGGGCGCCCAGGCGATCCTCGCCCGACTCGCCGCCGCCGGCGTCCTCGCCGACGCGCGGCTGGCCCGGCTCTACCTCGTCTACGCCCTGGGCGATCCGGCCCTGATCGCCGGCGAGTACCGCTTCGACCGGCCCCTGTCGACGCCTCAGGTGCTCGACAAGGTGATCCGCGGCGAGGTCGTGGTCTATCCGGTGACCCTGATCGAGGGGCTGACGCTGGAGGAGACCGCCGAGGCCCTGGCGCGCCAGGGCTTCGGCGACGCCGAACGGCTGCGGCGGGAGATGCAGCGTGGCGACCGCGTGGCCGACCTCGATCCCGACGCCGAGGACCTCGAAGGCTATCTCTTTCCCGACACCTACCATTTCGCCCGCGGCATCACGGAGGCCGAGGTCGTGGCGACGCTGGTGCGCACCTTCCGCCAGCGCTGGCGCGAGGCGGTGGAGCCGCTGCGGACGGCGGGCCCCTCGCCCCGGTCCGGCGCGACCCGGCCCGTGCGCGAGCTGGTGACGCTGGCGTCCATCGTCGAGAAGGAAGCGCGGCTCGACGAGGAGCGCGCCCTGATCGCCGGCGTCTACGCCCACCGGCTGCGCCGCGGCATCGCGCTCTACGCCGATCCCACGGTGATCTACGCCTTGAAGCGCCTCGGCGTCTGGGACGGCAACCTGCGGCGCGCCGACCTCCGGCTCGACTCGCCCTACAACACCTACGTCCGCCCCGGCCTGCCGCCGGGGCCGATCTGCTCGCCGTCGCTGGCCAGCCTGGTGGTGGCCGCGGATCCGGCCGACACGGACTATCTCTACTTCGTCAGCCGCAACGACGGCAGCCACGTGTTCGCCGAGAGCCTCCGGGAGCACAACCGCAACGTCGAGCTCTGGCAGCGCCGGTACTGGCGCCGGCGCTGGGCGCAGGAGGGCTCGCGGTGACCCCCCGGCGAGTCGGCTGGCGGCGCTTGCCGTCGGCGCGCGCAGGCGCCGAGGTTTCGGATACAATCGCCATGACGGAGCCGCCATGAATACGCGAGAACAGTTCGGCAAGTACCTGCTGCTCAAGAAGCTGACGGAGGATCCCCTGGGCGAGACCTTCCGCGCCGGCCTCCTGGGTGTCCAGGGCCTGGAGCACGTCGCCCTCCTCAGGGTCTTCAACGGCCCGGGACTGGACGGCCAGCGGCTGTGGGAGGCGTCCAGGGACCGCCAGGGAATCCAGAGCGCGCTGCGCAGCCCCAATCTCGGCGAGGGGCGCGACATGGGGGAGGTCCAGGGGATCCCCTACGTGGCCTACGACTACGTCTCGGGCAAGAACCTGGCGGCGCTCCTGGAGCAGGCGGCCAAGAAGCGCCATTACATCCCCGCCGAGCACGCGCTGCTGATCACCGAGCGGGTGGCCCTCGCCCTCGCCGCCGCCGGCGAGAACCGCTTCGGCGGCGCGCGCATCCTGCACGGTTTCCTGGTGCCGCAGCTCACCATGATCTCGAACGAGGGCGAGACGCGCCTGCTCGGCTTCGAGGTCGCGCCGGCGCTGCGCGGCTTCGCCTCCAACCCGGTGATCCGGCAGCACTTCGGCCGCTACCTGGCGCCCGAGGTCCTGGCCGCAGCGCCGCCCCACAAGGCGGACGACGTCTACTCGCTGGGGGTGCTCCTCTTCGAGCTGCTCACCGGCAGGCCGCTGCCGCCGCCGGCCGCCGACGGCTACGGCTCGGTGATCGATCAGGGCACGCTCGCCGCCGAGCAGGAGCCCATCCCCGAGGCGCTGCGCGGTCTGGTGAAGAAGAGCCTGCTCGCCCGCGGAGAGCGTCCGGACGACGTCGTCGCCTGGCACAAGGCGCTCAACACCTGGATGTTCGAGGCCAAGTACAACCCCACCACCTTCAACCTGGCCTTCTTCATGCACAACCTCTTCCGCCAGGAGATCGAGCGCGAGAACCAGGAGATCGAAGTCGAGAAGACGTTGCCGCTGCCGGTCGGCAGGCCCGAGCCGGAGCCGGCGGTGACGGCGCCGGTGCCCCTCGCGCCGCCGCCGGCCGCGCCGCCGCCGTTCGCGGCGCCGCGGGAAGATACCGGCGTGCGTTCCGAGAAGACGGCCGACTTCGTTCCCGAATACGCCCGCGAGCCCGCGGGCGCCAAGACCGGTCTCTTCGTCGGCGTCGCCGTGGCGCTGGCGATCGCCGCGGCGATCGCCGGCTATTTCTGGTGGAGCGGCCGTCAGGGCGCGCCGCAGGAGCAGCGGCAGGTCGCCACGCCGCCGCCGGTCGTCGTGCCGCCGCCCGAGCCGGCGCTTCCGGAGGGACCGTCGCCGGAGGAGATCCAGGACCAGATCCGGGACCTCGTGGAGCAGGAGACGAGCGGCATGGAGGAGGCGCTGCGCGCCCAGTACGAGCGCCAGCTCGAGGACCTCGAGAACCAGCTATCCGAGACCAAGGCGGCGGCCGAACGGCGGCGCCAGCAGGAGCTCGAGCGCCAGCGGAAGGCGGAGGAAGAGGCGCGCCTCGAGGAGCAGCGGAAAGCCGCCGAGGCCGAGGCCGCCAGACTGGCCGCGGAGAAGAAAGCGGCCGAAGAAGCGGCCGCCGAGGCCGCCAGGCTCGCCGCCCCGCCTCCGCCCCCGCCTCCCCCTCCCCCGCCTCCGCCCCCTCCTCCTCCTCCTCCTCCCCAGGTGCGGCGCGGCGACCTCGTGGAGATGGGGCCGGGCGTCGTGGCGCCGCAGGTGCAGCGTCTCGAGCCGCGGTTCCCGGAGATGGCCCGCCGGCTGCGCAAGCCGGGCGCCACCGTGACCGTCAAGGTGCTGATCGACGAGACCGGAAGGCCGCTCGAGGTCGAGCAGGTGGGCGAGAAGGTGGGCTTCGGCTTCGACACCGAGGCGATCCAGGCGGTCCGCAAGGCGACGTTCAAGCCGGCGACCAAGGGCGGCGTGCCGGTGAAGATCTGGTACGTGCTGAACGTCCAGTTCAAACCTTGAAGGGCCACCAGCAGCGACACGACGTACTTGAGCGCGCGCTCTACCCGCGTGTCGGCCAGCTCTCATCCGGCAGGTCGGCGTAGGAGGGTCCACGGCGAGATTGGGGCGTATCGGGGGTGAGAATCGACTCAGATGGACGAAGGGCCGGTTGACGAAGCGGCCCTTTGGCCCTCCGTAAGTCGCTGATTATGGGGAAGTTATAAGTCTGTCAACACTAATCCTTGACGCGCGAGCCCTCGGTGAGAGCCACGATCAGAGGATTCTCTCCTTGACACTTGGCGAAGTCAGGTGTAGACTCATCATCGGGAAGTCGGGTGTCTCCCTGGCCCCTGGCCCCTGGCCCCTGGCCCCTGGCCCCTGGCCCCTGGCCCCTGGCCCCTGGCCCCTGGCCCCTGGGAGTATCCATAGGGATTTTACGGTTTTCTCTGATGGGAAAGGTGATGAATGTGATTCTCGTTTATGGTCTTGTTCTTGCTATAGGTTGCGCTACTCTGCCACCTATGACAGAAAATCCGCAGGAAGAATTTCCCCGGGATTTCCGCATCGAAGTCCTTACGGGTGGCCTTCATCCCTGGGAAGAAAGCGATCACCTGACGATCGATGCGAGCGGCCATGGCCACCTAAAGACTTACGTGCCTGAAGACGTTGGAGTCCCACCGCTGAAAGAGTGCCGCTTTCAGCTTTCCAACGACAGTCTTGAGGAGTTGTGGACCATGCTCCGGGACCAGGGCTTCTTCGCCTTGGAAACCGAGATACAGGACGAAGAGGTGGAGGGCGGCCTTTTTCTCACGGTTTCTGTTACCGCGCACGACAAGACACACCGAGTGAATTCGGAGAATACCTCTGTTCCGCAGCTCAGTGCCGTGATGGATCTCCTTGAAGAAATACTTCCTTCAGATTGCCGACCGCGTGGCTACGATGTGTAGCGCGTATTTTCTTGAACAAACCTCATACGGGAGAAAGCAATGAAGAATTTAATACAACAGATGGTGCTTGTGCTACTGATTCTGAGCGCGAGCCTCTCACCTGCCATCGCTCAGAGTGACGTTCCACCGGACTTCGAACTCTCGGCCATGGCCGGAGGCGTATCGCCTTGGACGGAGACCGTCGCCCTTACCGTAGCCGCCGACGGTACCGGAACGTACACCCGCTATATTCCCGGCGACGTCGGAACACCGCCGATCGAGGAAGGGGTCTTTGCTCTCACTTCGCAACAGCTCGAAGAGCTATGGCAGACAATTCAACTCGAGGGCTTCTTCTCACTCGACCCTGAGCACGTCAATCCGGATATTCAAGATCGCACCTTCGCTGAGCTGACCGTTCACGCGAATGGCGCGAGCCATGTCGTGACGACGCAGAATGCTGCGCTTCTCGGTTTCGACGACATACTGACTCTGCTCAACGGCTTCACTCCCGGAAGCGCGAATCTGGAATACGACACGTCGGATCCGCCCGATTGGACCGAACTCGATGTCTGTGACCAAAATCATTCTTTGAGCGTTTTTCCTCCGGACATTGCCGCACTCAAGAATCCTGGCCCTGGCGCGGACCATTCGGGTGATTTTCTCTGGAAGTCCACCGGCGACAGCGCTCACCCGGGAACCAGTGTCGCTTACCGATTGCCGCTTCAGGAGGCTGTCACTCGTGGTATCGCCTCACTTTCCGGTAAGGGCGGCTTCTACGGCGATCAGGTTTCGATAGCTGTCGACAATTCCGGTAACCAACAGAGCGGAGATCTAAAAATCAAACTCTATTTGGAATTCTGGGGATCCGATGCATCGGAAGCTAACGTCAACCGCGTCAAGAACGCAATTGAGAACGCCTGGAAAGGTACTGCGGGGTCTGGCGCCAACATTACCACCGAGGTCGTGGTGCGAAGGAACGCGAGCGCAACCTCAGCTCCTGGAACTAAAGGCTTTCATCAGATCGAGCTCGTCAACAATGCACGAAGCTCTGTAAGTGGTAGGGGTACTCGCTTTGACGTAAATCGGGGAACTGGATCGGGACAATGGCGAACCAGCGGTGCCGATCTCGATGGTATGTACGCGCACGAGGTTGGGCACCTCTTGGGGTTGCCAGATCGTTACAATGACTACCGAAAGCAGTCAGACGGAACCTGGAAACGTAAGAGCGATGGGCAGATTTTCACCAAGTCTCAACTCGTGGATATTTTGGACCCGAAGTATCCCAATCTGAACAAGACACAAATCGAAAACTGGCTCGACGGGGTTCCCAGCACAAGCGTTCCCGACGATCCCACCGATCTCATGTCCACCAAGACAGGAAGTGTCAAGCAGAGCGACCTCGACGCTCTCAAGGCTCAGGCGGGCGTCATCGTTGAGATCCGCCCGGGTGACGTTCTCGCCAACGAAACTCCTTCCCAACAAAATTTCGCGATCACACGCTCGGAGGACATTTTCGTGGAAAACGGTATGACGAAGACGGTCAATGGACTCTGGGCCGCCTGCACAGACCTCCACGATTCCAGCCCTAGTTTCGGCAGTGTATTCGATCTGGCACCCTCTCTCAGCACTTGGTCCGGTATTGAAGCGGCATCTTTGTTCGACCTTTTGAGTTACGTGGATCAGAACGATCTTTTTTGCGATTTCAGTTTCGAGACACAGCTCGCCATCTGGCGGATCACCGACAACCTGATCGACTTCGATCCAACGGCCGAAGCTCTCTTGCTCTCAGCCGGGGTCGATCTCGGAGACCAGATACTCGACTACCCACGGTTGAGCAGCCCTGACCCCGATGGAGGGACTGGACCGGTCAATCCGCCCGAACTCAGCATATTCAGTGACGGGTTCGAGTCAGGCAACACCTCGAGTTGGTCGATTTCCGTCAGCCCCTGAGGACTTTACGGGGTCTCCTTCGCGAGACCCCGTCTCGGCCCCAGATTTTCGCCAGGGAGGAGCGCCACCTACCGCGACGACCCCGTTGGTCGAACCTCGCGGTACCATTCGCGTACACGTCTGCATGGCCATGGATCGCAGCAGGAACGGACTGCGGCCGATCGAGATCGACGAAGACCGACGGGGTCAAACGGCGACCGGCTGACGTGGCGCGATCCCGGTCGTGGAGGCAGGAGGGAAGGGGAGTCTGGTCCGGGCCGTCACGTGGGATGGTCCGGAGACCCGGACCACCCCGTCCCTCCAACCTCCACGACCGGGATCGCGCCACGGTCAACGACCCGTTTGTCTGCCCCAGCCAGCCAGTGTTCCGCCCCAGCCAGTGTTCCGCCCCAGCCAGTGTTCACAGACACGTATAACCTTTCCAAAATCAGCCACTTACGCCCGGCGTCGCGACCCGCCAGCTCCGTCGGGTCGGGGTAGGAGGGTCCAAGGCGGATCGCCGCCGATCCACGTCCACGTCAGCAAGGGTGATGCCCCACCAGTCCCGCCGGGCACGACGGTAATCGTAAGCGAGTAGGCGCGGAAGCCCACAAAACCTCAGCCGAGAACGGCCGCGGCGTAGACGCCGTCGCCCGCGCGGCGCCGTCGATCGTCAGGTCGCCGCGCGGTACCCGGACCCGCGGCTGGGTGGCGGGGAGGTAGACGCGGTCGACGTGGACGACGGCCTCGGGACGGCTGATTCGCCCGCCGCCTGCGCCGCCCCCTCGAGTCCACCGAGGCCTATCGACGATGGGCCGAAGCCTACGGGCGTGAGCCCAACGCCTTCCAGGAGCTCGAAGCGCCGGTCCTCGAGCGTCTGCTGCCCGAGCTCGAAGGCCGCGCCGTGCTCGACGCCGGCGGCGGCAAGGGACGCGTGGCCGCCTTGGCGCTGGCGCGCGGCGCCGCTCGCGCCGTGACCGCAGACCTCTCGCTGACGATGCTGGCGGGCGCCCGCGCGCGCCACCGCGTGGCCGCTCACGTGGCCGCCCTGCCGTTCCGGCTCGAGACCTTCGACGTCGTCGTCTGCGCGCTGGTGCTTGGCCACGTCGCTGATCTCGGCCGCGCCCTCGAGGCGCTCGCCGCCGTCCTCCGTCCCGGCGGTCATTTGCTGATCTCCGACTTCCACCCCTTCGCCACCCTGCAGAGCTGGCAGCGCACCTTCGTCGACGGCCGCGGGCGGACCCACGCCGTCGAGCAGCACCTCCATCTCTTCGCCGATTACGTCGGCACCTTTCGGCGGCTGGGGCTGGCGCTTGAAGAGCTCGAGGAGCCCTGCTGGCAGGGCTCGCCGATGGTCTTCGTGATGCGGGCGCGCAAGCCGTGACGCTGCTCAAGAGCCTGCGATGGCACTCCGAGGGCGAGGACGGTCACGGGGACCTACGCCTCGCCGGCGGCCGCGTGGCCGAGGCGGGTCGTGGCCTCGCGCCACGCCGCCGCGAGCGCGTGCTCGACGCCGCGGGTCTTCTCGCCCTGCCCGGCCTGATCAACGCCCACGACCACCCCGGTCTCGACCTCCTCCCGCGTCTGGGTGACGGGACCTACGCCAACGCCTACGAGTGGGCGAAGGCGATCTACCGTCCCGAAGCGTCGCCGATCCGCGAGGTCCTTCGCGTCGGCCTGCGCGACCGGCTGTGGTGGGGCGCATACCGCAACCTGATCTCGGGCGTGACCACCGTCGCCCACCACGATCCGTACTACTGGTGGGTCTTCGGGCGTCAGTGGCTCGGCCGTCGACTGGTTCGTCGGCGTCTCTGCGGGCGTCCCTTTCCGGTGAGGTGTTGCGGCGAGAAGGTGGGCTTCGGCTTCGCCACCGAGGCGATCCAGGCGGTCCGCAAGGCGACGTTCAAGCCGGCGACCAAGGGCGGCGTGCCGGTGAAGATCTGGTACGTGCTGAACGTCCAGTTCAAACCGTGACGGTCATGCTCTCCCGAGCTCTTCCTCGATCTCGTTCTCGACCACTTCGAGGGGTATCCTCACGCGACTCTTCATCCGCTCGTCCAGGAACCTCTGAAAGCTCTCGCTGTTACGCAGAGCTTCCACCTCAGCCTCGAAGTCGTCGGCCTGGCTCACGACGAACTCCCGGCCATCCGCGGTGAGCAGGAGGACCGGTTCGGTTGTCGCGAAGTCAAAGATCCGGTCCATCTCGACTCTCTGGACCCCCAGATCGATGGTCTTCATATCCTCACCTCCTTGCCTCGTATGTAGAGGGTGTTGTGGGTCTTCCAACCGACCGACACGACGCTGACGACCACGATGTCTTCCTCAATGCTATAGAAAACTCGGACCCGGTCAATCCGGAGCTCCCAGGGGCCGATCGGATTGTCGCGTAGCCGTTTCCGGTTCCTGGTCTCCTTGCCCGGTTCATGTGAGAGGTGCGTTCTGATCTTGTCGATGACGATCTTCCTCTCGTATGCCTCCAGATACGAGAGATCGTCCTTGGCGTCCTCGCTGAGCTCGATTCGGTACATGGTTGATCTCGGAACGAAGTTCTCGCGCAGCACTAGCCTAGCCTGGATTCCCACTGTGTGGGTGCACCTGGCACCCACTCCCGGTCGCCATCGGCGGGCGGGAGGATACAATGTCCCGCCATGAGCACCTTTCCGCGATTCCACGCCTTCCTCGCGCTCCTCCTCCTGGCCGGCTCGCTGGCGGCCGGCTGTGCCACCGTCGACCGCGCCACGGTCAGCGACCAGCCCACCGAAACGAGGGTCAGCGCCGTCGCGCCCGACGCCGCTGCGGAGGCCTCTTACCTCGACGAGGCGCCGCTCGACGCCTCCTTGCCGCTGGCGCCGGACCTCGTCAAGGGCGAGCTCGACAACGGCTTGACCTACTACGTGCGCACCAACGGCCGTCCCGAGAAGCGGGCCGAGCTGCGCCTCTTCGTGCGCGCCGGCTCGCTCCAGGAGGACGAGGACCAGCGCGGCCTCGCCCACTTCGTGGAGCACATGGCCTTCAACGGCACCCGGCGCTTCGAGAAGCAGGAGATCGTCGACTACCTCGAATCGATCGGCATGCGCTTCGGTCCCGACATCAACGCCTACACCAGCTTCGACGAGACCGTCTACATGCTCACGGTGCCGACCGACGACGACGCGATCCTCGCCCGCGCCTTCGAGATCCTCGAGGACTGGGCCCACGGCATCGCTTTCGACGGCGAGGAGATCGACAAGGAGCGCGGCGTGGTCGTCGAGGAGTGGCGCCTCGGCCGCGGCGCCGCGGCGCGCATCCGCGACCAGCAGTTCCCCATCCTCTTCCAGGGCTCGCGCTACGCCGAGCGGCTCCCCATCGGCGAGAAGGAGATCCTCGAGACCGCGCCGTACGACGCGTTGAAGCGCTTCTACCGCGACTGGTACCGCCCCGACCTGATGGCGGTCGCGGCCGTCGGCGACTTCGATCCGGGGCGTGTGGAAGAGCTGATCCGCAAGCACTTCAGCGGCCTCCAAGGTCCGCCGCAGCCGCGCCCGCGCGAGGTCTGGCCGGTGCCCGACCACGAGGAGACCCTGTGGAGCTTCACCACCGATCCCGAGATTCCCAACACCACGGTCTCGGTGTTCTACAAGCTGCCGCTGCCCGGCGAGGGCACCTTCGGCGACTACCGCCGCGCGCAGGTCGAGGCGCTCTACTCCGCCATGCTCAACGCCCGCCTCGGCGAGATCGCCCAGCGGCCCGACCCGCCCTTCCTCTTCGGCTACGCCGCCAAGAACAACCTGGTGCTCTCCCGCGCCGTCTACGTGCAGGCCGCCGCGGTGCGCGAGGGCGGGGTGGAGCGCGGGCTCGAGGCGGTGTTGACGGAGGCCGAGCGCGTCGACCGCCACGGCTTCGCGGCCGGCGAGCTCGAGCGCGCCAAGAAGGACCTCGTGCGCACCTACGAGCAGGCCTTCCGCGAAAGCGACAAGCAGCCCTCGGCGGCGCTCGCCGCGGAGCTCGGCCGCAACTTCCTCACCGGCGAGTCGGTGCCCGGCATCGCCGCCGAGCTGCGGCTCGTCGAGCGCTTCCTGCCGGCGATCGACCTCGCCGAGGTCAACGAGCTGGCCCGCGACTGGATCACCGAGGACAACCGGGTGATCCTGGTCAGCGGACCGCAGAAGGAAGGCGTCGCCCTGCCCGTCAAGGAGGACCTCCAGGCGCTCTTCGCGGCGATCCCCGAGCGCGAGGTCGAGCCCTGGGTGGACGAGGTGCTCGACGAGCCGCTGGTGGCCGAGGCGCCGGCGCCGGGTGCGGTCACCGAGACGGCCGAGATCGCGGAGATCGGCGTCACCGAGTGGCGGCTCGCCAACGGCGTCAAGGTGGTGCTCAGGCCCACCGACTTCCGCAACGACCAGGTGCTGCTCCAGGGCTTCAGCCCCGGCGGCCACTCCCTGGCCAGCGACCAGGACTACCTCTCGGCGAGCTTCGCCACCGCGATCGTGTCGGAAAGCGGGTTCGGCAACTTCAGCTCGATCGAGCTCGAGAAGGCGCTCGCCGGCAAGGTGGCCGGCGGCTCGCCCTTCATCGGCGAGCTCGAGGAGGGCTACCGCGGCTCGGCCTCGCCCGAGGACCTCGAGACGCTGCTGCAGCTCGTCTACCTCGCCTTCACCGCCCCGCGCCTCGACGCCGACGCCACCCAATCGCTGATGTCGCGCTACCGGATCCTGCTCGAGAACCGCCTCAGCGATCCGGCCACCGTCTTCCGCGACGAGCTGGCGCGGGTGCTCTCGGGCGACCATCCCCGCAACCAGCCGCTCTCGCCCGAGCTCCTCGACAAGGTCGACCCCGAGAAGGCGCTGGCCGTCTACCGCGACCGCTTCGCCGACGCCTCGGACTTCACCTTCGTCATGGTGGGCAACTTCGAGCCCGCGGCACTGAGGCCGCTGGTCGAGACCTGGCTCGGGGGCCTGCCGTCGACGGCCCGCGAGGAGACCTGGCGCGACGTCGGGGTCCGTACGCCCGACGAGGTCGTGCGTTTCGAGGTCGAGAAGGGGCTCGAGCCCAAGAGCCAGGTGCGGCTGATCTTCACGGGACCGGCCACCTGGAGCCGCGAGGCGAGCCACGACGTCCGCAGCCTGGCGGAAGTGCTCAACCTGCGCTTGCGCGAGGTGCTGCGCGAGGACATGGGCGCGACCTACGGCGTGGGCGTGGGCGGCTCGATCGCGCTGCGGCCGCGCGAGGAGTACACGGTGCGGATCTCCTTCGGCTGCGCGCCCGACGCGGTGGAGAACCTCGTCGACGTGATCTTCGCCGAGCTCGAAGCCGCGCGCGAGAAGGGCGTCGACGAGGGCGACCTGGGCAAGGTCAAGGAAGCGCTGCGGCGCCAGCGCGAGGTCGACCTCAAAGAGAACGGCTACTGGCTGTCGGCGCTCGCCAATTACTACAGCCACGGCCACGATCCGCGCTGGATCCTCGACGTCGAGGAGGAAAGCGACGCGGTCACCCTCGAGCGCGTGCGCGAGGCGGCTCGCCGCTACCTCGACCCGGCGCGCTACGTGCTCGGCGTCCTCTACCCAGAGGAGACGCCGCCGACGCCTTGACGTTGCAGGTGCGGCGTCCCCCCAGCTCGCGGTTCGCGCGTAGGCGGCGCAGTCGCTGGAGATGCGCCTCCCCCGTTGGACGTCACCACCATCTCCCGCGATGCCGTAGGGCCCTTCCTGACTTCGGCGGGCCTGCTCCGGGTCACGGACTTGCACTTTGACAAGATGTACCGAGCTCCCGTACAGTGTACGTCCACGACTTGGTCGCTCCTCGTGCTTCCGGGTCGCAGTCTGGAGAGATCGCCATGCGTCAGATGTCCGTCAACCAGTTCCGCGGTCAGTTGAAGAGCGCCGTCGATGACGCCGTCAGCAGTCACGAGCCTCTGCGGGTGACCCGCCGAGGAGGGGCGGATTTTGTGGTTCTCGGCGCCAGCGACTGGGAGCGGGACCAAGAGACCCTGCACGTGCTCGAGAACCGGTCCCTGATGCGGCAGATCGCCCGTTCGCTCGAGACCCACCGGGCGGGCGCCGGCTACCGGCCGACCCCCGAGGAGCTGGATGAGATCGATCGTGTTTGAGGGAGACACCTGGGAGCGCTACGAAGAGCTGCGCTCCCAGGACGCCGCCCTGCACCGCACGCTCCGGCGCCAGCTCAAAGAGATGCGGCGCGGTGATCCTGCCCGGGGCACCGGCAAGCCTGAGCCTCTCAAGCACAAACTCAGCGGGTATTGGTCGCGCCGGCTTTCCCAACGCGACCGCCTGATTTACCGCTTCGACGAAGAGAACATCTTCGTGATGGCCATCGGGGGCCACTACGACGACTGAGAGCGAGCGCTATTGGCCAGGATTCCCCGGACCGAAACCGGACCTCAGGTCTTCCAGCCGGCCGCCTGCTCAGGAACTCATGCGCAGTCGGCAGGCGATCCGGCCCCTGCCACCTGCCGTCCATGAGCTCCATGAACCGCTGTCGGCGGTTGCGGGATGCCGTCCATGAGCTCCATGAACCGCTGTCGGCGGTTGCGGGATGCCGTCCATGAGCTCCATGAACCGGGTCTCTACACTCCACGGACACGTTCAAGAGCGCCGCGAACGGTTTCCGGCAACTGCCAGGAGGCGCCGGCGACGCCCGCGAACGGTTTTCGGCAACTGCCAGGAGGCGCCGGCAACGCCCGCGAACGGTTTTCGGCAACTGCCAGGAGGCGCCGGCAACGCCTGCGAACGGTTTTCGGCAACTGCCAGGAGGCGCCGGCAACGC